>VFSW01015819.1_pt1 | contig 10343 bp, 5 predicted proteins | sample 5358111 | NCBI WGS metagenome assembly VFSW01 (sample SAMN11554181, study PRJNA540505) | mine drainage metagenome | isolation source: sediment from site ElyBrook_90M | place: USA: Ely Copper Mine, Vershire, VT | collected 2017
ACTGCTACCTGAGTGTGAAGGATGGCAGCCTGCTCGACAGCTTCGAGCAACTGCTGGAGATGCAGGAGCAAGGATACAACGGGCACGACTGGATGAAGGAGGCAGAGGACCTGAAGGCTGCCCAGCTGAGGGACCGAAGGGCACTGCCCATCGCACGTCGAACCCCCGGACGAGGAGCTCGAGCATCCGCTTCCACCATCGCCGACGTAGTAGGTCAGGACCTGTCCCGAAAAGCAGCCTGCGGTGAAAAGGGCAAACGCGATGGGGAGGGCGGCGAGGGAGGAGCGCAGCATGCGCCGTGAGAGAGCACGAGCTGGGCCATGGCGAAAGAAGGGGAAATGAACGGAAATCGACCGGGATCGGGCGTGCCAAACTGTGCCAGCGGGGCCTGGTGATCGCGGCGCCGGGCAGTATCTGAAGTGCTGGGTACAGCCCTGAAGGTCTGGCCGATTCGCGGCCACGCTCTCAATCCCCTTCCTTCGCCTCGAGCGGCGCAAAGAGGGCCTCGACGTCCCTCTCCGCCATCCCGCCGGCCGCTCCTCCGTCACCCAGGAGCGACGCCATCAGCCAGCGTTTCTTCTCTTGCATGGCGAGGACGCGCTCTTCGACGCTTCCGGCGACGACCAGGCTGTGCACGAAGACGGGGCGCTGCTGGCCGATGCGATAGGCGCGATCGGTCGCCTGTGCCTGGGCGGCAGGGTTCCACCAGGGGTCGTAGTGGATGACCGTGTCGGCGCTCGTGAGGTTCAGCCCCGTGCCGCCGGCCTTCAGGCTGATGAGGAAGACATCCGCCCGGCCCGCCTCGAACGCGTCCACGACGCGCTGCCGATCGCGCGTGGCGCCCGTCAAGGACAGGAAGGGGACGGCGCGCGCGCCGAGCGACTCGCCGACGAGCGACAGCATGCTCGTGGCCTGCGAAAATAGGAGGACGCGGTGTCCGGCGGCGAGCTGTTCCTCGAGGAGTGCGAGGAGCGACTCGAGCTTCGCCGATGCGCGGACGTCCCGCGCCGCGTCCATCGCGACGAGGCGAGGGTCGCAGCAGACTTGTCGGAGCTTGGTGAGCGCGCCGAGGATCGCGACGGTGGACGCGGCGAGGCCCTTGGTGCGGATCGCGCGCCGAACGTCCGCGTGGGCGGCGACGCGGATCGACTCGTAGAGCTCGCGCTGCTCGGGGCCGAGCTCCACCGGGACGACGATCTCGGTCTTCGGCGGGAGCTCCTTCGCCACGTCGCGCTTCAGGCGCCGGAGCATGTACGGGCCGACGATCTCGCGGAGCGCCCGCATCCGCTCTTCGTCGCTCTCTCGCTCGATGGGCTGCCGCCAGAAGCGCCGGAAGCCGAGCTCCTCGCCGAGCAGGCCCGGCGACAGGAAGTCGAAGAGGGACCAGAGCTCGCCGAGGTGGTTCTCGAGCGGCGTCCCGGTGAGGCAGACGCGGTGTGCCGCGTCGATGCGCGCGAGCGCCCGGCGGGCCTGGCTTCGCGCGTTCTTGATGGCCTGCGCCTCGTCGAGGACGGCGAGGTGGAAGCGCTGCTCGGCGAAGCGGTCTTCGTCGCGGACGAGCACCGGGTACGTCGTGACGACCACGTGCGCGGAAGGGACGTCCTTCCAGCGCGCCCCGCGCTCCGGCCCGTGGAGCACGACGACGCGCAGCTCCGGCGCGAACCTCGCCAGCTCGCGCGACCAGTTGCCGACGAGGGTCGTCGGCCCGACCACGAGCGCCGGGACGTCGAGCCGACCCGCCTCACGCTCGGCCAGGATGTGCGCGATCGTCTGAAGCGTCTTGCCGAGCCCCATCTCGTCGGCCAGGACGCCGCCCATCCCCGAGGATCGGAGGCGCTGAAGGTAGGCCACGCCCTCGCGCTGGTAGGGCCGCAACGTCGCCCGCAGGCCTCGCGGCGGCTCGCCTGGCGCCGCTTTGGCGACGCGCTGGCGCGCTCGCTCGGTGAGCGCCGCCGGGTCCGTCCACCGGATCGAAGCGCCTCCGCTGCGGAACGCGGCGTCGAGGTCGGCGAGCGCTCCGGCGCGGGCTTCGGGGAAGGCGCCCGCCCGGGACGCGGCGCGGTGCTCGCCCTGGTAAAGCTCGGCCACGACGCGGAGGAGCGCGCGCATTCGATCGAGGGGCATCGTGATGTTGTGCGTGTCGCTGACGCGCAGGGCCCAGGTCGGCCGGCACGACGACGCCAGCGACTCCAGCCCGCCGTCCCCCTCGAGCTTGTCGAGGAGCGCGAGCACGACGGGCAGGAGGTCCACGCGCTCGCCGCCGATTTCGACGCCCAGCTCGAGGCCGAACCAGTCGCGTGGCTCGTCGCACTGGGTCACGCGACCGTAGAAGGCCGGCTCGTCTTCGATGACGCGGAAAGGGAACGAGGGGTCGAGGTCCACGCGCCAGCCGAGGGAGCGCCAGGTCGAGAGCGCCCGCGACGTGAAGCCGCAGAAAGCGTGCTCGTCGCCGTCCGCCCGGACGACGTAGTCCGCCTCGCAGCCGGGCGGCAGAGACACATCCTCGTAGCAGGCGAGCTCCACCGCCCCGAGGCGCTCGAGGACGCGCCTGGCGTCGTGCTCGGCGGCCCGATGGCGCTCGACCGCCTCGAGACCCCCGCAGGCCGAACGGAATACGCGGGGGCGCTCGTCCCCCGCGGCGACGCGCGTCCCGCCGTAATCGAAGGAAAGCGCAAGCAGCGGTACGAGGGCCTCCTCCACGCGACAAGACAGCCCGTCGGTCTGCGCCACGGCGACGCACTCGGCGAAGAGCCTCACGCACGGAACGCACGACCGCTCGGCCGGGGCACGGGGTCCGTCGTTCACGGACGGCAGGTCTCCGGCTCTTGCCGGAGCCTGGTCGAGACGCGAAGAGAGCAACACGAACGCTCTCTTTGATCACAATCCGAGCAGTTTGACAAATGTTCAGCGCCCGTCTCAGAAGAAGTTCCCGATGGTGAACTCGAAGTCGCTGTGGTTCTCGAACGGAAGCGGCATGAGCGGATAGCCCCACTCGAAGCGCAGCGGGCCGAGGGGCGAGAACCATCGGATGCCGAAGCCGATGGACGTGCGGAGGAACGCGAGGCTGTCGGGGAACGTGAAGCACGGGCTCACCACCCGGTCGAACTGCGGCGCAGGCGTCGTCTTGCAGAACTGGTCCTCGACGTTCCACGCGTTTCCGGCGTCGAAGAAGACGACGCCGCGGATGCCGACCGAGTCGAGGATCGGGAACTCGAACTCGAGGTTCTCGTAGGCTTGGAGGTTGCCGCCGATGTTGGCGCCGTCCGGGATGGGCGGCGAGTTCGGGTCGAGCGACTGCGTCAGCGGAAGGCGGGGGCCGATGCTGCGCAAATAGAAGCCGCGCACGTCGAGGATGCCGCCAAGGAAGTAGCGCTGGAAGATGGGGACGCCCTGCGGGTCGGGGCTCGTGATGAGGCCCATGTTCGTGTTGAGTCGGAGGATGAACCCGGAGCCGGGCTTCCCCGCCTGCGCCCCACCGATCAGATAGTAGAAGCGCGCGGTGACCGCGTTGCGCAGGTAGTTGAACTGGCTGCCGAGCAGCGAGCTGGCAAACTCGGTCGAGGCCTGGAGGAACATTCCGCTCGACGGGAAGAGGCGGTTGTCGCGCGTGTCGTACGTGAGCGTCGGCCTGAGCGAGACGATGCGCCCCGAGTTGAAGAGGTTCGCGAGCGGCAGCTGCTGGAAGATGCTGACGTACCCGGGGGTCGCCCCGAAGAACGAGCTCGCCGGCGAGGTGTCGACCGAGTCCCACTCGAGGGTCGTCGTGACGCCGAGGCGCAGCCAAGGGTTGATGAGCGCGTAGCCGAAGGTGAGCTGCCCCCCGACGCTCCGCCGCGCGAAATCGGGGAAAATGAAGAGCTGGTCGTAGACCTCTGCCGATGCGTTCCACAGCGAGTCGAGGAAGTAGGGCTCGAAGAAGCGCAGCGTGACGAGCTGCCGGAGCGAGGAGACCTGCGCCTGGAGCGCGAGGTTCTGTCCGTTGCCGAAGAGGTTCGCCTGCTGCACCTGCGCGGTCGCGATGAAGCTCTCGACCGAGCTGAAGCCCGCGCCGACCTGGAACGTCCCCGTCGGTTTCTCGGTCACCTCGAAGTTGACGATGACCTTGTCCGGCGACGACCCCTGCTCGGTCGACACGTCGACGCGGTCGAAGTACCCGAGCGCGGTCACGCGCCGCTTGCTGTTGTCGAGCTTCGTCGCGCTAAAGAGCTGCCCCTCCTCGATCTCGAGCTCGCGCCGGATGACCTTGTCCCGCGTCTTCGTGTTCCCTTTCACCTCGATCCGCTCGATGTGCACCGGCGGCCCGCGCCGGATCGGCACGACGATGTCCACCTCCTCGTGGACAGGATCGAGCTCGCTCTCCGGCTCGGCCTCGACGTTCGCGTAGCCCGCGTCGCGGTAGAGCGTGCGCACCGCCTCGAGGTCCTTGACGAGCTGCGACCGGTTGAAGGGATCGCCCGACTGCGCGCGGACGAGGAGGCGGAGCGCCTGCCGCCCGCCGAGCGGTTCGACCTCGTGGCCCTCGTTGTCGCGCTCGTAGATGCGAAGCTGCCGGATCCGGTAGCGCGGGCCCTCGTGGATCGCGATCGTGACGTCGATGCCCTCGCGGTCGGGCGTGAGCATCACGCGCGGGGTGCCGATCTGGACGCTCAGGTAGCCCTTGTCGTAGTAGAGGGCGGAGAGGAGGAGGACGTCGCGCTCGAAGACGTCCTGCCGGAAGGGGCCGCCCGAGCCGAACGAGAGGAGCCCTCCGTTGCCCGTCTGCATCGAGTCGCGGAGCTCGGAATCGCTGACGTGCTCGTTGCCGATGAACGTGATCCGCCGCACCGTCACCGGGTGGTGCTCGGCGATCTTGAACTTGACGATGACCTCGTTCTCCCGCTGCGGGACGACCTCGTAGTCGACGTCGGCGAGGAAGTAGCCCTTCTCGGCGTACGCGTCCTTGATCTTGCGGATGCTCCGCTGCACCGCCGGGATGCTGAGGATCGTGTTCGGTTTGAGCTCGACGGCCTCGTTGAGCTTGTCGTTGTCGAGTTCGTCGTTGCCCTGGTAGGTAATCTCTTTGATGTTGGGGCGCTCGCGGAGGATGAAGCGCAGAACGACGCCCTGGTCCGCCGTCGTCAGGTCCACCTGCACGTCCTCGAAGAGGCCCGAGTCCCACACCGCGCGGACATCGCCCGTCAGGTTGTCCACCTTGAAGAGTTGGCCCGGTTTTTCGCGCAGGTACGAGACGACGTCCTCCCGGGCGATCCGCCGGATGCCGACCACGTCGATGCGCGCGATGGGGAGGCCCTCGGCTTGCTCGGCGATCGTCGGCGGCAGAGGCGGGACGATGTGGGGAGGCGGCGCTGGGTGGGGGGGCGGCCCCGCCGCGGACGACGAGGTGGGAGCGACGGGGGGCGCGGCGCTCGGCACCGGAGGCGCGCCGGCGTCGGGCGCCGCCGCCCTCGCCGGACGGACGGAGAGCAGCACGAAGAACACCGCGGCCAAGGCGGCGAGCAAATGGACGGTTCGCATGCGGGTGGCCGCGCGCCTGCGCACGCATTCGAAGCGTCGCAGCGCGTAAGGAACCCACGCTCCGTAGCGCACGCCAACGTCTCCGGTCAACCAGCCACGAGGCGCCTTTTGTTCGCCGCCGTGTTGCTCTCCCACCACAGGGCGGCGGCGAGCGCGAAGGTCGCAGGGCACAGAAGCATCGCCCATGCGAATGGCAAGGACATCGCGAGCCTTCCTAGGAGGAGCGGGGACCACAGGTCGCCGAGCGCGTGGATGGCGAAGATGTTGAATGCCATGGCCCTCGCCCGCAACTCCGGCGGCACGCTCCGCAGAACGGCAAAGTTGATCGGCCCGTTCATGAAAAAGAGGGCGACTTCGCACGGGAGGACGGCGCCGAAGAACCCGCTGGCCGTGGGCGCCAGGATCGCGAGCAGCGCGAGGGGCGCGGCGATCGCCGTCGAGAGCGCGCAGAGCCGCAAGTTCGCCGGGACGACCTCGTCGGGGCGTGCGCACCGACGGGTGGCCCGGTCTCCCGCGAGCCCGCCGGCGAGCGTCCCCACGACCCCGCCGCACACGGTCAGCAGCCCGAAGAGGGAGCTCGCGTGACCCTCCTCGAGGCCGTACCGCTCGTGGATGTAGAGCGGCGCCCAGAACGCGAAACCTCCGATGGCGAAGGTGTAGGCGGTGAGGCCGAGGGTCGCCTTCCGAAATAGCCTCCTCGGGAGCAGCTCGCGCGCGGACGCCACGAGACCCGCGTGTCGAGCGACCGCCTTTCGCTCGGGCTCAACGATCGCCAGGCACATCAGGGCGAGCAGCAGGCCGGGACCCCCCGCGACGAAGAACGCGCTCCGCCAGCTGTGCGTGAGGCTGAGGACGACGCCTCCGATGATGAACCCGAGGGCGGAGCCCAGGGGAATGGCTGCATAGAAGATGCTGAGCCATCCGCCGCGCTTCGGCGGAGGGGCGACGTCGTCGATGAGCGTCGGCGCGATGGCGGAGTAGCTCGCCTCGCCGACCCCCACGACCGCCCGCGCCGCGACGAGGCTGAGGGCAGTCGTCGCGAGGCCCGACCAGACGGTCGCGACGCTCCAAACGGCGATGCCGGCAGCGACCAGGGCCTTTCGCCCTCCGCGCGTCACCCGGTCTGCCCATATGCCGAAGAACGGGCTCGTGACGAAGTAGCCGAGAAGAAACACGGTGCCGAGCCACCCGACGACCGTCTTGGTCAACCCGAGCTCGTCTTGCAGCGGCCCGGAGACGGCCGAGAGGACCCATCGGTCCAGATAATTCAAGAGGTTGAGCGCTGTCAGGAGGGCGAGGATGCTGGCCGGCCGGCGGATCACGGTGCCGACGATACATGGCGCCGGGCGGCCTGGGCGGGCATCCTGGAGGGCATGGACGAAGACGCGCTTTCCTTCTCGCTCGCCGCCGATCTGAGGCGGATCGGGAGAGGGGCGCCGCAGAAGGTGCACGTGGTCGCCGACGTCGTGGCGAAGGTGGAAGGGGTCGAGCCGGAGCGGTCGCGGCTCTCGACGATCTTCGTGCTCGACGTCTCCGGATCGATGTCCGGGCCGCCGCTCGAGCACGTCGTGCGCTCGGTCGAGAAGCTCGCCAACCTGTTCGACGCGACCGATCGCGTGGGAGTGGTCGCGTTCGGCGACTACGCGACGGAGGTCGCCCCGCGGCTCTTGGCCACGCCCGACCACAAGCAGCGCCTGTGCTCGTGTGTCCGGCGCCTCGCGGCCACCGGCAGCACGAACTTGGAAGGGGGGCTGCGGCTCGCCGCGCGCATGTTCCCGCCGCGCGCGCTGGAGGAGCGGCAGATCCTCCTCGTTTTGAGCGACGGCCAGCCGAACGTCGGGCTGTCGACCGCCGACGGCCTCGTGCCGGTCGTCGCCGCGATGCGCCCGCACGTGAGCGTCTCGACGCTCGGCTATGGCCTCCGGCACAACGAGTCGGTCCTGCACGCAATCGCGAGCGCCGGGGCAGGCCGCTACCATTTCGTTCCCGACCCGCAGACGTGCCAGCAACAGTTCGCGCTGGCCCTGGGAGCGCAGGGCGACGTCGTCGCGGAGGCGCTGTCGCTCACGCTCGTCCCGGCGGCGGGTGTCGAAATCGTCGGGCTGATGGGGGGGTTGACGGGGGGGGTGACGCCACGCTCCGGGCTAGTGCCGCCCGGCAGAAGTGCGACCGGGTCTGCGGCGCTGGGGGCTCTCGTGGTCCCGCTGACGGACATGCTCTGCGGAGAGCGGCGCATCGCGGTCGTCGAGACGCTCGTCCGTGTTGACGAGCAGCGACCGGCGGCCGACGTGCTCCGGGGGCGCCTCACCTACCATCGGGCACGGCGGAAGGCCCCATCCGTGCTGGAGGAGACGGCGAGCGTGGAGGTCGGCGCCGCCCCGGGGGACATCGCGGCCGACGTGCACGCGAAGGTGCTCCTGGCGCGCTCGGACGACGTCCGCCGGCAGGCGCGCGCGCTCGCCGACCGGTCGCAGTGGGACGGCGCCTCGCGGCTCCTTCGCGCGTTTCTCGCCGAGATCGCGGCGGCGCCGGGGTTCGCGGCGGGGACCGGGACGGCGCTAGCCGAGGCGTACGAGCTCCTGGTCGATGAGGCGATGGCGATGGAGCGACACCCGAACGCCGAAGCGTACCGGGCATTCCGGATGTCGACCCTCGGCGTCAGCGCCATCTGTCTCGCGGCCCCGGCCAAGGCGCCGCCCGGGGCGCGTTCGCTCTCCATCACGATGGCGAGCGCGGGGGAGTTCCCGAGAGCGTGCCTGCGGGTCCTGAACGGGCCGGAGGCCGGCAACCGCTTCCCGCTCGGCGCGCGCAACAGCATCGGGCGCACCCCCGCCTCGAACGTCGTCATCGCCGACCCGAAGGTCTCGCGGACGCACGCGGAGGTCTTCGCGCAGGATGGCCGCTTCTCGGTGGCGGACCTCGGGTCGACGAACTCGACCTGGCTCAATGGAGCCGAGGTGCACCTCGAACGAAGGCCGCTGTCGCACGGGGACGTCCTCGGCGTCGGGGGGGTAGACCTGCGGTACGAGGAGGAGAGGAAGTAAGACGAACCCGCGCCCACACGGCAAGCGCCGCCTTGCATCGCCCGCTTGACACCCGTTCACCCCGCACGCTAGCGGGGGGGAAGCGCTCTTTGCGCCGCCCCGCCATGCCCACCGAGGAAGCCGACCCGCCCAAGCGCCGCGCCAGCGCCGAGACGATGGCCTCGCGCCAGCGCGAGATCTCCGTCAGCGAGTTCTTCACGAAGAACCGGCACTTGCTTGGCTTCGACAACCCCGCGAAGGCCCTCCTCACCACCGTCAAAGAGGCCGTCGACAACTCGCTCGACGCCTGCGAGGAGGCCGGGATCCTTCCGAACATCTTGGTCGAGATCGTCGAGGTCGCGCCGGGGTCTGCAGGCTCTGCTCCCAATCCGCCGTCGCGCTTCCGCGTCGTCGTGGAGGACAACGGTCCGGGCATCGTCAAGGCGCAGATCCCGAAGATTTTCGCGAAGCTCCTCTATGGCTCGAAGTTCCACCGCCTCAAGCAGTCGCGCGGCCAGCAGGGAATCGGCATCAGCGCGGCGGGCCTCTACGGGCAGCTGACGACGGGGAAGCCCGTCGTCATCACGAGCAAGACGGGCAAGGGCAGGCCGGCCTTCAAGATCGATCTGCGCATCGACACGAAGCACAACCAGCCCGACATCGTCGACGAGGGCACGGCCGACTGGGGCGACAGGGAGCACGGGACGCGCGTCGAGATCGAGCTCGTCGCCGCGTACCGCGGCGGGCGCACCGGCGTAGAGGAGTACCTGCAGCAGACCGTCGTCGCCAACCCCCACCTCGCTCTCGTCTTCGTCACGCCCAAGGGCGAGCGCCTCGAGTTCCCGCGCGTCACGAGCGAGCTGCCACGTGAGGCGCAGGAGATCAAGCCCCACCCGCATGGCGTCGAGCTCGGGATGCTCCAGATGATGCTGCAGGACTCGGGCGACAAGACCGTCAAGCAGGTGCTCTGCGACGACTTCTCGCGCGTCTCGCCGGCGGTTGCGCAGCAGGTTTGCGAGCGGGCGAAGGTCAGCCCGAAGACGCCCGCCGAGAAGGTCCACGGCGAGGAGCTCGAGAGGCTTCACAAGGCGCTCGGCGAGGTGAGGGTCATGGCGCCGCCGGCGACCGCGGTCGTCCCCATCGGCGAAGCGCTGCTCGTCGAGGGCCTCAAGCGCCGCTTTTCCCGCGCCGACTCCTACGTGTCGCCGACGCGCCCGCCGGCGGTCTACCGAGGAAACCCGTTCGTCGTCGAGGTCGGCCTCGCCTTCGGGGGGGACCTGCCGTTCGACGAGCCCGCGGAGATCATGCGCTTCGCGAACCGCGTGCCGCTCCAGTACCAGCCGAAGGCTTGCGCGATCAGCGAGAGCGTCTACCAGACGAACTGGCGCGGCTACGAGCTCCAGCAGCCCAAGGGCAGCCTTCCCGTAGCGCCGATGGTGATCGCGGTGCACCTTGCGAGCGTGTGGGTGCCGTTTACGAGCGAGGCGAAGGAGGCCGTGGCGCATTACGACGAGCTCCTTCGCGAGATGAAGCTCGCCATCCAGGAGTGCGGCCGCAAGCTCGCCGCGCACCTCCGCGCGCGCGCCCACGCCGACCGCGAGCTCAAGCGACGGAGCCTCTTCGAGAAGTACATTCCGGAGGTCGCGGCGGCCATCGGGGGGATCCTCGGCCTCGAGGCGGAGAAGATCGAGAAGCCGTTCTATAAGACGCTGCCGACTTTCGTCAGCTTCTCCCACTCGGGCGGCGCCCGATAAACGGGAAAAGAGGGCAACGGCAACGGTAGCGAAGGCGCGAACGGCGGACCTG
>VFSW01015820.1_pt1 | contig 10343 bp, 18 predicted proteins | sample 5358111 | NCBI WGS metagenome assembly VFSW01 (sample SAMN11554181, study PRJNA540505) | mine drainage metagenome | isolation source: sediment from site ElyBrook_90M | place: USA: Ely Copper Mine, Vershire, VT | collected 2017
CCGTCGCGGCGTCCCAGTCGATCGACCTGCGCCGCGTGGCTTCGGGCCAGACGAACCCGCTCGGCGACGTGCTTTTGAGCGCCTTGCCGCCGATGGCTTTCATCGTCGAGGCCCAGCGAGCCTTCGATCCGGACCGCTATTTTGCCGGTGTCAACGCCGCCTTCTGTAAGGAGGCGGTCGAGGAAATGGGAATCGTGCCGCCCTATCCAAAGAAAAAGGGTGAGCTGGCGGCGTTCTGCGCCAAGCACGCCCGCGCGCGCGACTGGCTGCCCGTCGAGCTGCGCCTCCTGCCGAAGGAGACCACCCGGTGAGCAAGTCCGCCCACTCCAACGTCATCGACCTGCAAGTCGAGATCGTCCACCAGACCGAAAAGGCGGCGCTCAAGGCGACCCTTGCGCGCTGGGATGGCCAGCCGCAAATCACGGGGCGCGCCTGAATGAACGCCCGCGCCCCTGACCCCTTCCTGGCCGCCCTGGCGCGCGAAGCCGGCGTGACCGTCGTCAGCAATGCGGCAGCGCCGAAGCCGCGCCCCGCCATGCCGCAGATTCGCCACGGCGACATCCATCTTGGCGATTCCGAAACCGGCGAGCAGATCGGGATCGATCCCGCAAAGCTCATCGATGGCCGCCTGCTGATCCAGGGCGCGTCCGGAGCGGGCAAGTCGTGGACCCTGCGCCGGCTTCTCGAACAGACCGCGTCAAGCCTGCAACAGATCGTCATTGATCCGGAGGGCGAATTCCGCTCGCTGGCGGAAAAGTTCGGCCATTCGGTCATCGACGCCGCCCGGCTCGATCCCGCCTCGGTCGCGGAAGCCGCGAGGCGGATCAGGGAGCACAAGCTGTCCGTCCTGCTCGACCTCTCCGACCTTGAGCGCGAAGGCCAGATGCAGATGGTCGCGGCTTTCCTCGTCGCCCTGATCGAGGCCCCGCGCGAGCAATGGACGCCGGCGCTGGTCGCCATCGATGAGGCGCATCTGTTCGCGCCGTTCGGCGGCAACTCCGGGGAATCGTCCTATGTGCGCAAGGCCGCCATCTCGGCCGTCACAGATTTGATGTCGCGCGGCCGTAAGCGCGGGCTGGCCGGCGTGCTGGCGACGCAGCGCCTGGCGCGGCTGGCGAAGTCCGTCGCCTCGGAAGTCCATTCCTTCCTGATCGGCCTGAACACGCTCGATTTGGATATCCGCCGCGCGGCTGAAACCATCGGCTGGGACGCCAGACGCGCCTTCGACCGCCTGCCGATGCTGGAGCCCGGCGATTGCGTCGCGTCGGGCCCGGCGTTCGCGCGCAGCCCGGCCGTGGTGCGCGTCGGCGCCATCGAAACGACCCATCGCGGCGCGGCTCCGACGTTGAACGCCCGGCAGGAGATCGCGCCGCATGACGCCGCCCGGCTACTCGATATCGACGGACTGCTTGAAGACGCGCAGCGCGACAAGGAAACGCGCGGCGATTTCACGCCCGGCGTCAAGGCGGTGCGGGCCTTCATCCGCGATCCCACCTCGGAATTGGCCGGGCGCATCTTCGCCGCCCTGCGTCCGCTTATGCCGGACGGCGCCGCAATCGGCGACCTGGCCGCGCATTTCAAAGCCACGGCCGATGACGTCGCCGGCGCGATCGCGCTACTCGATATGCACGGCGCGGTCGACATCGACGGCAAGGGCCCCGCGCGCGCCGTCCGCATCGCCAAGGGGATGCTCACATGACCGGCCTGCGCCCCGTCTCGTTCAAGAAAGGCCGCCAGTCCGCGCCGCGCCTCAGCCCCAAGCGGGAGCCCGGCAAGACGCATGAGCGGTACTGGTCCGAAGCCGAAGAGGCGATTCTGCGGAATTATTTTCCGACCGGCGGCCTTCCGGCCTGCAAGGTCCATCTTCCGCACCGGTCAACGACAGCGATCTACAACCAGGCGCACAAGATCGGTCTGCAACGCGAAGGCGTCACGACGACAAGGAGCGTCATTGAGCCGGCCGCCGATATCGACGATCAAATCCGCGCCCGCTGGCCGGAGCTGACCGGCCGAGGCGCCACAAACGCCTATGCCGAGGAACTCGGGCTCCCGCGCTGGTGGCTGACCAAGCGCGCGACAAAATTGGGTCTCGTGACGGCGCACAAGAAAGAGCCGAACTGGACAGCGGCCGAAGTGGCGCTGATGAGCAAGGTGCCGCTCCATGATCTCGACCGCTGCGCGGCGATGTTCCGCGAGCATGGCTTCAACCGCTCGCCGACCTCCATCATGGTCAAGGCCAAACGGCTGAACCTGTCTAGGCGCGCGACCAGGGCGACCTTCTCGGGGACTGGCGCGTCCAAGCTGCTCGGCATGGACAACAAGACCGTGACGGCCTGGTGCGTCGCCGGCGAGATGAAGGCGTCCCGGCGGGGCTCGAAGCGCCTGCCGCAACAAGGCGGCGACGTGTGGGAAATCCAGCCGCACGATCTGAGGGAATTCATTCTGGAAAATCTGGCGCGCATCGACATTCGCAAGGTCGAGAAGGTCTCGTTTTGCGAGTTGCTGACGCGTTGCCCGCATTGCGAGAAGGCGGCGAGCGATGCCTGAGCCACATTTCCGCGTCTCCGATCATCGCAAGGCGATCCCGATGGGCGTGAAGCTGGAGGCCTGCCTGCTCCTGCTCGGCTTCACGCTGCGCCAGATCAGGTCCAAGGGGGCGATCCAATGGGATCATTCGCCTTGCCTGAAAGATCGGAAGTGGGACGCGAAGGCCGGCGACTTCGTTCCTGCGCAGCACGATCCGCGCTTTATCGCACCGATGCTCAAGACCGCTCACCGGGCCAAGACGTTCGGCCCGGGCGGCGTGCTGACCATCCACAGCCGCAACAGCGACATTTCAGAGCCCAAACGCATCGCCCGGATTTCCGAGAAGCACGCCGACTTCCAAAGGCGGCTGATGACGCCGGACAAGCAGGCCGACGAAAAGCCGCGGTCGAAACCAAAATGGCCGTCGCGCCCCTTCAACTGCAAGACGAGGACGAAATGATTATTGGATTCACTGGCGCAATCGGTTCGGGAAAGACCACTGCGGCGCATTGTTTGTGTTTGTGCGCCAGCCATCGATTTTACCGGGTGAGGTTCGCTGACCCGCTCAAGGCCATGCTGCGCGGGTTCGGGCTTACGCACGCACAGATGGACGGAGACGAGAAAGAGAAGCCTTGCGCCGCCCTTGGTGGCCGCACGCCGCGCTATGCAATGCAAAGGCTCGGAACAGAATGGGGCCGGGAATTGATCCACCCAGATCTATGGGTCGACGCATGGGCGCGCGAGGCTGCGAAATACGCGCATGTCGTCGTGGATGACGTCCGCCATCAAAACGAGGCTGACGCCATCAAGCAAGTCGGCGGGATCATCGTGCGGGTTTTTCGGCCCGGGCTGGCGTCTCGCGTCGGGGATCATTCCAGTGAAGCGGAAAGCTTGCCGTTCGACCATTCGATTTCCAACCACGGCAGCGTCGAGGATTTGAGGGCGCGCGTTCTGGCGATTGCTTCGCCCGCGCTCCAAGTGGAGGACATTGCGCAATGAGCAAAGAAGCCGAGAAAACCAAGCCAGCGTTCCCGCCGCTCCCGCCACGCCAGATTTACAGGGATGTTTGAGACATGACCGACCATCCATGCAAGGGTCTGTCTGAAATCCAGATTTCAGCGTTTGAATCCATCGCCGTCAACCAATATCCGTGCGTGCCGTTTCCAACAATCAACTCTCTTCTAAAGCGCGGGCTAATTGTGCAGGCAGGAGAGAAAATTGTCGGGCGCGATCGTTTTGGATTGGTCAGTATTCCTCAGTTTGAAGTCCCGATCCATCATCACGCCCAATGGTGCGCGTGGTGCGATGAAAATGTAGATGAGGGTGATCTATGACCAACGCCGAAATTGAAACTGCCAACGCCGCCCTCCGCGAAGACTCGCGCGAGAAATCAGACGTCATGCGGGCTATGGCGGAATTACGCGCGGAGAATGAAGCACTTGAACGCTCTCTGGTTATGGGCGGGAAAGCTTGGCGAAAGGACGTTGAAATCTATCGCGAGCAGATCGCCGCCGCCCGCGCCAGGATAGCGAGGCTGGAGGCGGCGGCAAATGCCCTCTTGGCCCATTGGGACGGTCACGGTGGTCCCGAGCAACGCAAGAAACTTGGAATCGCAGACCATGAATTTTGGTCACCATCCGCCAGCATGGTCGATACGCAATTCATAGCCGATCTTCGCGCCGCTCTTTCGGAGGGCGAAGGCCATGAGTGAGTCGGAAGAAACATTTTCGAGCGAAGGACCAATCTGCCCCTATTGCAAGCGCCAGTACACCGCTGATGAGCCGTGGTTTTACGACGAAAGCTTGCGTGAAATGGAATGCGACGAATGCGGCAAGACGTTCAAGGTCGAAGTTTTCACGCAAACAACTTGGACATGCGACCCGATCAAGGAACCAGCCCATGACTGACCTCATCCCCACCCGTCTCGCAGAACTGAAGAAAATCGCGGAAGCGGCGACGCAAGAGCGATGGAAAGAGAGAACACATGTTTTTGTCAAGACGATGCCAGACGATTTAATTTGGACCGGGCGCATAAATGACGCCGCCCACGTCGCCGCCTTCGACCCGCCGACTGTGCTGGCGCTGCTGGATAGGGTGTGTGCGTTGGAGATGGAGAACGCGATGCTGAAAGGCGAGCGCGAAACCGCAAACGCCTGCGTCCAGTCCGCACACGATCTTGTCGAGAAATACAAGGCCCGCGCCGATTGGGCTGATCGGAAAGCCGCCGCCGCGCATGAAAGCCACGAAGGCCAGTTGCGCAACACGATTGCGTTCATGACCGAGCGCGACGCCGCCCTTGTCCGCGCCGAGCGTGCTGAAGCCGAAGCGGCTGGCCTGCGGAAGGCGCTGGAGCCATTCGCAAAAGTAGCTGTCTACGACAGGGGAAACTCACCTGTTTTGACTGATGCGGATTTTGATGCGGCCCGCGAAGCCTTGACCAGAAAGGCTCTGACCAATGACCTTCACTAAAGATCAGATTGAAGCGGTGGCGGAGATAGTCAAGGAGGCGGAGGCCCGTTTCGTTCAAATGGCGTCGTTCACCAAAAATCAGCCCGCTAAGTGGGGCGTTTATGACACGGTTAAGGAGCTTAGAGTCAGCACTCATTATTCGCGGGCAGAAATGGAAACTTCGCTCCGTTTGGATCGCTCCGAGTTCATCCTTAGTCGCCTCACCGCAGCGGCAGAGACGAGCAAGGAGATGGTCGAAGCTGTCGCAGAATCATGGGCATCAATCGACGGAAAGCTTGAGCGGTTCCGTGAGGATAAGACCGGCAGTCTTGGACAAATGGACGGCTGTTACGACGGCTACATGATCGAGGCCAAGGAGCTTCTGGTGCGTGCTGAGAGGCGCGGGTACGCCATCGACCGCGTCTCTGTCTCCGTAGAGGGATGGAGAGACATTTCGAGCGCGCCGAAGGACGGAACGCACATCATCGTCTTTCGCCCGAACGCGCTACAGGGGGACAAGTATATTCCGCGAGTTGGCGTTGACCGTTGGACGGAAATATCCGGGCGCGGAGTATGGGGGAAGTCGAATACTGAGACGCAGCCGACCCACTGGCGCGAACTCCCCGCCGCCCCGCGATTGGAGGATGGGAAATGACGTTCACTGAAAAGCAGATCGAAGCGGCAGCGAGAGCCGTGCTTAACGAATTTGAAAACGAAGGGTTCACCGGCGCTGACTTGGCGGAAGTTTCGACCAAGGCCGCTCGCTCCGCTCTCACCGCCTCCGCAGCAGCGGCCCCTGATCCAGACGACGATTATTTATCCCACCAGGTCGCCTATCAAAGAGGTTTCTCTTCCGGGTACGACGCGGCCCCCGTGGCAGAGCCGAGCGATGGAGCTTCGGCGTCTCGATACACAATCGCGCTCATGTTGAAATGGCTAAAAGAGGCCCGCTCGGAACTCAACTCCATGAGCGAGGAGATCGACGGTGAAGGCTACAACAGTCCAGAAATGAACCGCGCAATTGAAGAAGGTGAATTGCTGCTCTCCGTCGACCCGCGCATGGAGAATGAGAAATGAGCGAGACGCACGACCACGAAACAATCTTCCTTGATTGCCCTCACAAGGAGGAACGCATGTGGGCAGAGGATAACCCATTCGAGCCATGCGAAGTTCCTGGATGCACCGGTCCCGTCGAGTTCATTCGCATGGACTTGCACAAACGCGCCGTCACCGATGCCGGTAAGGAGGGGAACGAATGAGCCGCGCCAAGATCAAATCATCCGGCTTCGCCATTCTCGACGTGACCAATGGCCGCAAGGCGCTCGCCAAGCATTTCGCCGCACGCCCCCCGTTTGGTGTCTGCCCCAAGGCGTTGCGCATCCCTATCGTCATCCACGGCTATCTGGACAGCGTCTTTTCGGGTGACGACGGAACGTCGCGCGAGTTCGCCGTGCATGTCGAACATCTGGAGTTACCAAAAACATCATTCTCGGAATCCCCGATCATAACACAGATGGAGCGGGGGAAATCGTTCGACGCGATTTTGTCCGACGCAGCGAAGGATGGCGCCCAATGAGCTACCGCCAAATCATCATGCAATGGGTTCGCGACACTTTGCCGCTCGGTACGAAAATGACCATGACGGCGGAGCACGTTCGCGCGCTCGAAACCGCGCTGCTTGAGGATCGAGCGAAGGAGCCGTTTTCCGACGCGCTCGCCAACCTATGCACCCGCGAAATGCTGGCGGCGCGCGCCGATCCTGACCGCGCGGCGGAAATGGTGGAGCGGCTGGCGCACGTCCTCGCCTTCACCATCTCGATTGTCGCGGGGGGAGACGCCGGGCGGGCGCAAGAGCTGATGATGGCCGTCGAAGGCTATCTCTACGACACGGCGTCTGGGATGGCGCCGGTTGTCGATGCAACGCGAGAGGCCACCCCATGAACGACTTCCAGCAGGCGAACGCCATCATCCCGATCATTCTCGCGCTATGCGTCGCAGCGGTCGCGCTTATGGCGGGGGTCTGAAATGAACACGATTTTCATGCTCATGGCGCAGTATGGCGCAAAAGCCGTGCTCCCGATTGATATCGTCGCGCGGGACTTCTTTCAGGTGACCGCTGCGAAGCTGCTGGAAAAGATCGAGCGCGGCGATATACCCCTCCCCGTCACACGGCTGGACAAGAAGTCCGCCAAAGGGGCGAAAGTCGTCCATATTTCCGCCCTTGCCGCCTATATCGACCGGGAGGCGGAGGCAGCGGAGCGCGATCAAGCGAAACTCACGCTGGCGGCGCGATAATCGCGCCGGTACGCTTTTTGGTACGACTTGCCGTTTTTGCAGTTTGGCTAGGCGCCATGATATGCTAGGCTTTCTCCGCTCAGTTGGCCCAATCCATCATCGGGGCGACGGAAAAACGCCAAGGGCATGTTTTGCTTGATAGTCCTGTCAGATCAAACCCCTAGAGCGTTTCGCGATATGCCGTTTTTGCCTGACATTCCCAGCGATTTGCCACCATTCGCGGCCCGTAGTACGACGAAAGCGTACTGCTCGGGAGCAAGTCGTACTGTGGGAACAATCGTCGAACGCAAGCGCAAGGACGGCACTACCGTTTATAGCGCGCAGATCGTGATAAAGCGACAGGGGAAGATCGCCCACCGGGAGAGCGCGACATTCTCTCGTTGGCAGGCGGCGGCGGCGTGGCTGGAAAAGCGTGAGGCGTCCCTTGGCGACCCTGGCGGGATCGAAAAGGCGCAGGCCAATGACCCTCCACTTGGCTTTGTGATAGACCGCTATGTGTCGGAAAGCCGGAAGGCGATCGGAAAAACTAAGACCCAATGCCTTGATACGATCAAGGGTTTCGCCATAGCTGGGATGAAATGCTCGTCGGTCAAAAGCCACGACATAACCGAATTCGCGCGCCAGCTCGGACGCGGCGGCAGAAAGCCGCAGACGGTGCAAAATTATCTTTCGCACCTTGGCGCCGTCTTTGCGCTGGCGAAGCCCATGTGGGGTTACGAGCTGGGCCGAGATGCCATGAGCGATGCGATGAAGGCCGCGCGTCAGCATGGCTTGACCGGCAAATGCGCAAAACGCGAACGCCGTCCTGCGGTCAAGGAAATTGGCCTGTTGATGGATCATTTCGAGCAGCGCAACCGCTACCGGCCCGGAAGCGCGCCCATGCGGCATATCATCGCATTCGCTCTATTCTCGACGAGGCGTATGGAGGAAATAACTCGAATCAAGTGGGCCGATCTGGATGAGAGCCATTCAACCATCATGGTGCGCGACATGAAGCACCCGGGCGACAAGGCCGGTAATGATGTTCGCTGCGAACTCCCCGCCGAAGCGTTAGGCGTGATCCATGCCATGAATGGCAAGAGCAAGGGGAAAGCGCAAATCTTCCCGTACACCACTGACGCGATCAGCGCGGCCTTCACGCGGGCGTGTAAACTGCTGGAAATCGAGGATTTGCATTTCCATGACCTGCGCCATGAAGGCGTCTCGCGCCTGTTCGAGCAAGGCATGACAATCCCGCAGGTCGCATCGGTTTCAGGCCACAGGGATTGGAAAAGCCTCCAGCGATATACGCATATTCAGGGATCGAAAGACAAATGGGCTGGCGCGGCATGGATGGCGTCGGTCGGGGCGGCCACTAATGCCTGACGCTCCGCCCTGTCTCCATTTCATCGGCTTCCGAGGCGAGGAATACTGGAGCGCGGTCAAGGTGTGGGGAAGGCCGAGGATGATCCACCGGGTTTGGGACCGCAGGGCGGCGCGCGATATCGGGCCGGATGATACGATCATTTTCGCGACCGGCGATGAATTCCAGTCGCTTTCTAAATGGAATGGCGACGATATAGACGAGCGATGGCTTTGAGTATGCCGAAACGCCATCCATGACAGAAATCCGCCCTCGAATCCGCCTTTGCGCAATTCCCGGAATTTAGGCATTATTCGACAGAGGAGATATCATGAGCATTGAAGAGAAAGTAGCGCGTGCGCTTTTTGATGTCCATTTAGCAGCCGCCGAAGAGGCGCGCCCAGGATGGACTGAAAAGGCCATGACGTGGGAAGAGTGCAAAGCTAGCGATGGCCATCTTGCGGAATCGTACTTCCGCCAAGCCAACGCGGCTATCGCCGCATATGAACAGGCGCAGGCGGAAGAAGACGCCGAAGCTGCAAAATATCCTCTTGTGTTCCCAGATTTGCCGGCGTTTGGCCCCGATGCCCCAGAAACCAGAGTGGAGAAAATTTTCACGGTTTCCAGAGCTAATGAACTTATGGCTATGGCTCGGCTTCAAGACGATGCGCGATTCGACGCGGACGGGTGGTATATCGAAAGTGTCGATTTGGAGACCAACCCCGCACTGAGCCAGTTTGAATGCAAAGGGGAAGCTGTGTTCCGGAAAGCAGTAAGGGCGAACTTCGCTTAAGCCATGAACACAAAAAAAACGCCGCCAGCCCGAAAGCCAGCGGCGTAAGTCTAGGGAGGTCGCCCGTCTTTCCGGGCCGTCAGTCGCGTCCATCCCCGGCGTCGTGTCGCGATACCGGGAAGGGGCGGGATTCTATAGATGCTCCGGCTCGATTGGATCGCCTCCGCCCCGCCATTCGAGGAGCCGGGAATAGACGCCGTGATGCGAGGGGCATGGGCCAAGGTCTATCCATCCGTGCGCGAGATATTCAGCAACACGCGCATGTCTCACATAGCGGAAAAATGTAATTCCCCCGCGTCCTCGCTGGGGTTTTCATCGGCGATGCGGGACCAGGACGCGCCCTGTTTGGCGGCGATGACGGCGCGGGTCATGCGGCCTCGTCAAAGGCGGGATAGGATGCCATGATGTGCGGCCCCTCTAGGGTCTGGGCTACGCCCTGGTCGCGGAAACAAAATTACGCCTTGGATCGCGTCTCCAAAAGCCTGTCGATTCTCGTCACCACCTCCGATATCGAGGATTTGAAATCTTCGCCTTGCCGATCCATGCGCGCCAGGATTTTCGCCTCCATGTGATCGAGATAATCACGCGGCGCGAATTTTTCCGTGGCGTGGAGTTTGAAAGCGGCAAGTTCGGCGGCGGCCGTGGCGCTCGCCAGTGACGCCGCCACGCCAGCGGCTACCGCCTTGTCATCCGCTTGTTTGACCTTTTCGCCGATGGCTTCCATCGCTTGATCTTTCCGGCCTCTCAAGTGGACCAGTCCGCCGACGGTGACGACGAAAGTCCCGATGGTTCCAACAGCGGCAAAATCCGACCAAGACCATCCCGCATCCGCCATCAGACTAAACCCCTTGCGGCGGGACGATACCCGCTCTTGAATGCGAAAAGCGCCGGAGCGGCGAGACACCGGCGCGTTTTGTAAGTTGCCGGCGACCCGCGCGG
>VFSW01015821.1_pt1 | contig 10343 bp, 7 predicted proteins | sample 5358111 | NCBI WGS metagenome assembly VFSW01 (sample SAMN11554181, study PRJNA540505) | mine drainage metagenome | isolation source: sediment from site ElyBrook_90M | place: USA: Ely Copper Mine, Vershire, VT | collected 2017
CGCCGAGCACAGCGGCCCTTCGTGGCGGGTGCGGCAAGCCATCCTGCGGACTTCCGGCCTCGCCGGGTCTGTGGTCTCCGCACGGTAGATATGCGACTTCTGAAGGTCCTCGCATTCGCGGCGCTTCTTCCTGTCGCCTGCCCGGCCCAGGCTCTCACGCCCACTGAAGCCCTGGACCGCTACCTGGCCGCTTCGCGCGGTCCGCACGACCGATGCGACGGCCTCACGTTCACCATTCAGATCGATGCCTCGCTGCCCAAGCTCAAGAAACACGGCAGTATGAGTGGAGTCAAACTGCTCTCCCAAACCGGGAAGATCGCCTATCATGGACTCCAGTTTACCGGTGACAAACTGGTGAAGACCGACGTGATCGCGCGCTTTCTGGCGCAGGATTCCGGCCTGGACAAACAAACCGGCGACGCCGGCGTCACGCGGCAGAATTACTCGTTCGCGTACATAAAAATATCGGATTACAACGGTTTGCCTGCACTCGTGTTTCATCTGAAGCCAAAGCGCAAACGCGCCGGCCTGTTCGAGGGCGAGCTATGGCTGGACTCGACCACCGCGGCCCCGCTGCGCTTGTGGGGAGACTTGGTCAAATCACCCTCCATCTTCATCCGGAATTTCCGGTTCGTAGAGGACTACCAGGATCAAAACCAATGTTTCCAGCCGTCCCGTCTGCTGCTGACCGCCGATACCCGCATCGCCGGCCTGATGGAGATGTCTGTCTGGGAGCGATTCGTCAAGAACGAGCCGGCCGCTGACCTCGATCAGTAGGACCGTTGTGTCGAAACTCTGCCGAACTGCCGTCACTTCTCGGCACTTGCCGCCATCAACTGCCGAATCCAGTACAATCGCGGTATGCATTTTCCCGTTCACCGTCGCGACTTTCTAAGGGCCGCCGGCGCCGTGGCGATGACCCCGCAAGCGGCCGCCGCGCCCCTTACCGAAAAACAAAAACTGGATCGCCTGGCCTCCAATACCTGGCCCATCCGGTACATCTTCAAAAGCCGGACCGGGTTCGGCGCCAACCAGATGAGCCAGCAGATGAAGGCGAAGTACGGCGAGCTCACCATGCTGGACTTCCCCCAATTCACCAAGGACACGTTCCCCGGCGTCACGCACATGGACCTGTTCTCGGGCCTTTTCGGCGACGTAGCCGACAACAGTATGTATGTCGAAGTCCCGCTGAGCGTGGGCGCCGCTACGCGTGTCACCCATGAATTCGACCCCTCCAGCGCTTCGGGACGCAAGTGGCTGGAGAAACTTGCCGCGAAAATGGCGGCGACCGGCACCAAATGCCAGCACATCTCCAACAACGCGCCGCGCGACATCTGCGAACTGGATGCCGAAAAGCGCAAGGCCGGCGTAGCCGTGGCGAAGAAATGGCTGGACGGCGCCGCCATCCTGGGCGCCAAATCGATGCGCGTCAATAGCGGCGGTCCCCGCATCGCCCCGCCGGCCGTTGTGACATCCGACTATCCCAAGAACGATCAGTTGGCTGTCTACCTGACCAACTGCATCGAGTCATTCAAGGAGATGGCTGCTCACGGCGCCAAAGTCGGAGTCAAAGTCACGCTCGAAAATCATTGGGGACTCACGGCCAATCCCATCAACATCCGGATCATTGTAGACGAAGTGGGCAGCCCTTTCTGCGAAGCCTCGCCGGATTTCTGCAACTGGGAGCACGAGTACCTGATGTATAACGGCCTGAAAGACCTCGCGCCGTACGCGCACACCAACGTCCACGCCAAATACTGGAGCCGCTGGAAGGAGAACAACAACGTCCGGCGGTCCGTAAAAATCATGACGGACGCGGGCTTCACCGGCACCTTTGCCCTGGAGTACGAAGAAGGCCCCTGGGACGGTGTGGAGGGCGCCAAGTATCTCTATAAAGAGGTCCTCGCGGCCCTATAGTATCGCAAGCCGGCCGCGGATTATTTGTCCGTTCTATTCGGCACGTACGCAGCGAACGGCTCCGTATCCGGGGCCACCCGGACCGCCGTGGTGAACTTCAAGGGATACTTGCCGCCTGCGTCGTAAGTCATTTCCACGAAGTAGGCGGTCCATCCCTTTTCCGGCCGGTCCACGTGGCCCACGTACACACCGCGCCCCTGTTCCTGGAGGTCACTGCTGCGGTACGCGGGCCAAATCGTCATCAGGCGGAAATCGCGGTGTTCGGGGTTGCTGGCCTGCCACAACTTCACCGCCGCGGGCTTCGTCTTGCTCACCACCCGGATATCGCCTTTTGCTTCGAAACTCCAGGTAAACTGCGGGCGCGGTTTGCCCTCCACGAAAGCCTGGTAGTAAGCCATCATGCTCTGTCGCGCATCGCTGTTGCGCAGGCTGTGATCGGTATTGGGCACGTATCGCAGGTATTTTTCGCCCTTCAGGTCGTCGAAATAGAAACGCGAGGAATCCGGCAGGAAGAACTGATCGCCCGCCGCATTCACCAGGAATTTCGGCATGGTATACCGCTCCAGGTAGCTATACGGCTCCACCAGCGCGAGCAACCGGGCGTACTCCGGGGTGCCGGTCCAATCCATCACGCCGGCCTCCACGTAATCCTTTACCGCCGGCGCCCAGAAGCCGTAGACCTTGTAGTGATGTTCGAACGATTTCTGCACATTCAGCAGATCGATCACTGCCGGTATGATTGCCGTGACGCGCTTGTCCACGGCGGCCGTGGTCCACGTGGTCCAGCCGCGCTTGGAACCGCCGGACACTACGAACTTCTCCACGTGCGCAATCGCCGAAACCGTGTCCATCGCCCGCACCGCCGCCTTCGTCATGGGCAGGCGCAAGGGCCACGTTTCATCGCCCGTCCGCATGAATTTGATCCACGTGTAGGCAATGATGCCGTCCTCTGAGCGGCTCCGGCCATCGTCTGAAAACGTGAGCGGCTCGTTGGGAACGCCCTGCAAATCCGCCGCTACGGTGTGTGTCGTGGTCGCCAGTTCCACGTAGGTGGGGTTGGCGCGCTCGGGGGCTTTATCCGTGACCGATCCGCCATTGATGAACAGGTACCCCGTGGTCCCCGTCACCTTGTCCGGCTTCACGATAGTGAGCCAGTGTTTCCAGGCCGTCTGGTTCACCTCGTCCGGCTTGCGCCACGTTTGCGAAATCATGCTCACCACGTACACCGTGTAGCCATCGCCCCGGATGGTGTTCACTACGTCGTAATGATAGGCCGGATCGGGCTTGTGAACGTACCGGTCCAACGCCGTATCGGCGGCCGGCGCGAGCCAAGCCACTAAGAGCGGCAAGGCCGCGCGCAACAGCCAGTATCTTCGCGTCATTCTATTTGGCATACATCCCAATCACTCTCTCGATGGCCCGCCGGCAGACCGCGCAGAAACACACTTCGTCTCGCGTGAACATGAAGCAGTCCTGCTGCGGCCGGTAGTATCCCCGCCCTTCATACATGGCGCCTTCGAATGCGCCCACCTTGCCGGCGTTTGCGCCGGACGCCAGCAGTTTCGTCGTCTTCTCGCGCTCTTCCCGGAACAGCGCCTCCATCTGGTCTTCCGGACGATGCTGCGCGCGAATGTCGCGACGCCGCTTCTGGATCTCCATTTCGAGGCTTTCGAACTGCGGCTTGGGCCAAGGGGACGGCAGTTCGATTCCGGCGCTCAAAAGGTCTTTCCACTTCGCGGCGCGAGGATCTGCCGTGGCGTTCGGCTCCCATGGCTCCGGCCGGTCTGCCGCCGCGCCATAGGACACGTCGGAAGTATAGTATTCATCCGCGAGCCCCGCGAAGTGATGCCCAAACTCATGCACGAACACGTAAGGCGTAAACGCGTTGTCGGCCGAAACCGTGGCGTACAGGTTGAAAATTCCGCCGCCGCCGTATTTGCGATCGTTCACCACGATTTCAATGAATTCGTAGGAAGCCGCGGCGGCCACATCCCGCATGCGCTGATTCTCCATCGTCAGGATGTAGCGCTCCGAGCCGAACGCGTCGTAGCTGGCGCCCAGCGGTGAGTGCCGCGTCACGCCATCGCTCGGGCGCGCCACGCCGCTTTGGTCCGCGGGAGTGTCGATGGCCCACACGTTGAAATCCTTCCGCCGCTCCTTGAAAGGCGATGCCGCGAAGAGCAACTGCGCGGTGCGCCGCGCGTCGCGATGCCACTTCTCCATCTCGCCGGCGGTGTATCCGTCGCCCAGCAGCAGCAGGTCCACCTTGTCCCGCGGCGCGCCATTCCGCATCACCGCCCAGGCTTTGTTCTTGGGCGCCGCGTTGCGAATTGCCCGGTCCCGGGGATCCACCAAGACCGACCACAACTCGCGGAACTCGTTACGCGCGCCGCGCTTGCGGATCACCAGCTTGACCGGCGTTACGGGCTCGGGAAAACGCACGCTTTCGGAGAAACTGCGCGACTGCCTGGCTTCGTCCGTGGTCTCCCATTCGCCGAAAATGCTGGCGTAGCCGCGCGAGTAGATCACGCGATTGGTGCGTGAGTCCACCACCTGAAACTGATACTTGCCCAGGTTGCTCTGGTCGATCCACCGATCCAGCGGACCCGGCCACTCGCCCTCGCGCACCACGCCGCCCAGCGCGAAATGCTCCTCGTTCGCAGTGCCGGTGTGAACCACATCCACCCGAAGGGTCCGCAGGATCGCCGCTTGCGCCGGCGGCAGGGCGGCAAGCAGAAGCAACAGCATTCGTGTCAACATGCCGAAGCTTCAGGGTAATCCGCTTCATCGTAGAATGGCCAATGGCCAAAGCAAAATTCAGTGCGGGCCTCCTCATGTTCCGTCGCGCTGCGGAAGCCGTCGAGGTGCTGCTGGTCCACCCGGGCGGTCCTTTTTGGAAGAACAAGGACCTCGCCTCCTGGTCGATTCCCAAGGGCGAGTATCCGGAAACTGAACCTGCCTTTGCCGCCGCGCTACGCGAATTTGAAGAGGAAACCGGAATCCGGCCCGAAGGAGACTTTATTCCCCTCGGAGAGCTTCGCCAGCCCGGCGGCAAACGGGTGACCGCCTGGGCCTTCGAAAGCGATTGTGACCCTGCCGCCATTCGCAGCAATCTGTTCTCGATGGAATGGCCCAAGGGGTCCGGCCGGATGCAGGAGTTTCCAGAGATCGATCGCGCCGGCTGGTTCTCCCCGGAACTGGCCCGCCGGAAAATTCTGAAAGGTCAGCTTCCCTTTCTGGACCGGCTCGCCGAGCATCTCAGGGCGAACTGAAAACGCGATGATACGAGCGGAGGGCGTCCGCGAGTTGGCGCGCCAGAGTTTCTCTTACTCGTTCCAGATGTACTTACTGAACCACTCGTAGTTGTGCTCCATGACGGCCCGCTGCTGCTTGGGCTTATTGATAGGGTGCCCGAAGCCCTTATAGAAAATCAGCTTCACCGGCACTCCCCGGTCCTTCAGCGCCTGGTACAACTCGTAGGAATCGGGCGGCGGGACGCGCTTGTCCTGGTCACCCTGCTGGATCAGCGTCGGCGTCTTCGCCTGGTTGACGTAGGTGATCGGCGACGTTTTACGGTATATCTCCGGGTCCTCCCAGGGCGTGGCCTTCAGATATTGCCTCGTGAACGGGTGGATGTCCGTATTCACGTAGTAAGTCATCCAGTCCGAGATACCCGCGCCTACGGACACGGCTTTAAACCGGTCGCTGTAAGTCGTAATAAATGCCGAGATGTATCCGCCCTCACTCCAGCCCATGGATGCCACCCGGTCCTTGTCCACCATGCCTTGTCCGATAAGATAGTCGACGCCGGAGATAACATCCCAATAGTCGCCCATCCCCAGGTTGCGCACATTCAACGCCCGGAATTTCGCGCCGTAACCCGCCGAACCGCGATAGTTCGGCTTGAGTATCAGCGCGCCCTTGGCCGCAAATCGCTCGATGGGGTAATAGCGGTCGGCCGATGCCACGGTCGTGTCCACGCCGGTGGGCCCTCCGTGAATCACCACCAGCAGCGGGTACTTGCGCGAGGGATCGTAATCGGCGGGCTTCATCAGAATGCCCTCCACACTGGCGCCGTCGGTGGACTTCCACTGAATCGCTTCCCGTGTCGTCAACTTAAATCCCTTCCACTGGCCGCCCACGTCCGTGAGATACCTCGGCGCGAAGTCGGACACAGGCGACGTGTAGACTTCCGCAAAATGGTTGGGCGCGGCGCCCACTCCAGCCATGGTTTTGTGATCGCGCGTAAAGCTCGCGTCGGAAGCATGAAACTGCGCCGGCCCGCTGATGCGATGCACCGTGCCGCTTGCCGGATCCATTCGGAAGATGTGAGCGCTGGTGCGCTGCAGCGCGCTGAAGTAGATGCCGTCCGGCCCCCAATCGATCAGGTTGGCATCTTCATCGAACGCTTGCGTCAGGACCTTGAGTTTGCCGCCGTCCGCTGGAATTACCGCGATGTAGCGGTTGGCATAGAAAAAGAACGGATCGCCGTTCGCCGTGACAAAGGCAATCTGTTTGCCGTCCGGCGACCACCTTGGCCGGTTGTGAGGACCGTTCGATTCCACGAGTTTCCGCACGTGCAGATCGGCCAGGTCCAGCGAATAAAGCTGTTCTGTATCCTGCGAGCCCAGATCGGGATCGCGCGTCGCGCTGAAGGCGATCCGCTTTCCGTCGGGCGACCAGGAGAATCCCGATACACTGAAGGTTTCGCCTTTCGTCAGCGCTTCCGGCTTGGGGAGTTTTTTGACGTCCGAGGGAATCTCCGCGGGAACCGCAACACGCCACAGATGGTTCATCGCATAATCGCTGCCGATGATATCGAACTCGCCGTATTTCTCTTTGCGATCCTTCCACTCCTTCGCTTCCGGACCGCTCGAAGTGAATGCGATCGACCGGCCATCGGGCGACCAGGCCATGTTGCCGATGCCGCTCTCCTCCGTGGTAAGTTGGGCCGCTTCGCCGCCCGCCGCAGAGATGACGTAAATCTGGCGCTTGCCATCGCGGTCGCTGGTGAAGGCCAGCCGGCGCGAATCCGGCGCCCATAGCGGCCCGCCACTGCTCTTCTTCCCGGCAGTGAGCTGGTAGCGATCTCCTGTGGCGCTTACCGCGATCCAGATCTGCGTGGCGAATTCGTTATCGTCCCAATTGGCCTGTTGCACCGTATAGGCAACGTACCGGCCGTCCGGCGAAATCTGCGCGCCCGCGACCGATTTCATGCTTAGAGATTCATCGATGGTTGGCGTTTGTGCGAATACGGCAATCGCACCCGCGCACAAAAGGACCGCACTTCGAAACATGCGAGCAATTATAACGCCCTCAACCTCAGTACACCGTGCGCTGCTGCGTTTCCAGTTTGCTTGCCAGGGAGAAGCGCGGCTCGCCTCCGCCGCCTTCCACCAGGCGCGCGCAGAGGTATGCGCCGACGGCAGGACCGTGTTTGAAGCCGTGGCCCGATCCGCCCCCGGCCAGCCACACGTTAGCAAATTCAGGATGCCGGTCCAGCAGGAAATCGCCGTTGGACGTGTTCTCGTACTGGCATACGCGTGTCTCGGTGAGAGGCGCGTCACGCAGGGCGGGGATCCGCTCCGCCAGAAACTGCCGCGCGGCGTCCACGCTGCCGGCACTCACCTGCCGTCCTCCGGCGTCGGGATCGAATGCCGGCCCATGAAGGTCGAATGCCAGTTTCACCCCGCGCCCCTCCAGATCGGGGAATCCGTAGGGGCCGCGCGGGTCGCTAAAGTCGATCCAGGCGGGGAAGGCTGATGCCGCGAATTGAGAGTCGCCGGCCCTGGGCGCAAAGAACATCACCTCCTGACGCGTGGGAAAGATGCGCCGGCCCAGCACGTCCGGAAACACCTTAGGCAACCACGGGCCGCAAGCGAAGACGTAGGCCTTCGAGCGAATCTCCTCTCCGTTCGCCGTTTGCACGCGGCCCTGAGGCGATACCCGCACCGCCGCGATCCCGTACTCCAGACCGAAGGCCACGGCATCCAGGCCCACCGCGCGCACGGCGCGCCGGGCCATCAAAGCTCCGCTTTCCGGCTCAAAAATGCCGTACGCATCGCCGGCCGGAAGTCCGAACTGCGGAAATCTTTCGGCCAGTCCCGCTGCCGTCAGAACCTCGAACGGCACCCCGGCTTCCGCCAGTACGGATTGTGTGGCCGCACTGTACGGGTCGGTCCCGCGAGCCATCCACAGAACGCCAGTCGGGTGGAAAATGGACTCGCCCGTGCTGTTCTCCAATTGCTTCCAAAGCGCCAGAGACTGCGCGGCCATTCCGGTGTAAAGCGCATCCTGCCCATAGCCCATGCGAATAATGCGGCTCTCTCCACCGGAACTGGACCGGCTGTGCCCCGCACCCCAGGCATCCAACAGCAACACGCGCCGGCCCGCCCGCACCAGATGCCAGGCGGTCCACGAACCGAAAACGCCCGCTCCGATTATCGCGATATCGTACATAATCATGGATCAGCCTGATTGTAGCCGAGCGTACAATGGAGTTTCGGAGTTGGATGACTCACCGTTGCTGGCAATCTGTCGTCCGTCAAATGGGCGCCTTGCTGCTCGGGGTGCTGTCCCCGGCTTTCCACACCGCGCGTCTTTCTGCCGCCGCGCCCGCCACAAAGCCGGCCTCCTCCGAATACCTGGTCGAGGTGTGGGATACAGACCGCGGCCTGCCAAGCTCCGCGGTCACGTCGATCGCCACAACGCCCGACGGTTACCTCTGGGTCGGCACGTTTGAAGGGCTGGCGCGTTTTGACGGAGTCCGCTTCACGGTCATCAACCACCGCAACACACCGGATTTCCCGGACGACGGCGTAACATCCCTGCACGTAGACCGCTCCGGCCAATTGTGGGCCGGCACCGGCGATGGGATCGTCCGCCGCGAAGCCGGCCGGTGGCACAGGTACCCTGGCCCCGGAGGCAGGCCCTGGCGATTCGCCAGTCAGATCATGGAGGAAGAGAACGGAGCCGTTCTCGCCGTCAGCGGCAACCGTTTTCTTCGCCTGTCCGCCGACCAATTTGTGGAAATGCCCGCTCCCCCACGCATCCACTACCTGAAGCTTCTTGCCGTGGCCGGCGAAGGCCTATGGGCGGGGGCCGGAAACTACTTCGGACGCTATAGCGACGCGAAATGGGAAGAGATTGAACTGCCTCCCGATCTGAAAGCCTCCAGCGGCACCGCTCTCGGCCGCGGTCACAGTATTTGGGTGGCAGGCCTCACCGGAATCCGCAAGTATCAGAATGGTGTCTGGTCTCCACTGCGTCCGGCGCCGCCGGGATTCCGCTTCACACCTCCCGTCTCTTTGCTGGAGGATTCTCTGGGAGACGTCTGGGCCGGTGACTACCGCGCGGGCCTGATTCAGTTTCGCCGGGATGGCACCGTGCTCCAATTTACGCACGAGCAGGGTCTGCCGAATCCCACCATCCGGGCGCTGTACGAAGATCCTGAACAGAGCGTGTGGGCGGCCACCGACGGGGGCGGCCTGGTCCGGTTCCGGCGGCGCAGCGTGACCATGTTCGACGAATCCGAGGGCTTGAGCCACTCGGTAGTCAACTCCGTAATCGAGGAAACGCCCGGCCGTTTACTGGTCGGCACCTACGGCGGCGGCCTCCAGCGGTTCGACGAGTCCGCCCTGCGATTCACCCCGCCTCTGGCGCCCCCGGGGGCGAACCTGACTCCCACCAGCCTGGTGCTCTCGTTAGTGCGCGACAGTCAGGGCTCCGTCTGGGCCGGCACGTTCGGGCGCGGCCTCTTCCGCATCCGCGGCTCCACGGCGGAGCAGATTGCCGAAACCGCGGACGGAGCGTGGCAGATCCCGGCTCTTTTGCTGGATTCCCACCGAACTCTCTGGATGGGCTACCAGCGAGGAGTGGCCAGCTACTCAGAAGGCCGGTTGACGCCATACATAAACGTCGCTGGAGCGCCTCAAAGGGAGAGCGTCTCCCTGGCCGAATATAGCCACGGCGAGTTGTGGGCAGGTGGAACGGAAGGGCTCTTCCGTCTCCATGACGGCCGGTTCGAAAAGTACGCACCCCCAGGTTTCCCGGACTACGCGCCCATCACTTCGCTATACGGCGATCGGGACGGATCGCTGTGGATCGGTACTCGCGACCGCGGGCTGGACCGTTTGCGCGACGGCAAGTTCACCGCCTACGACTCAGAACAAGGGCTGGCTGCCTAGCGCGTGAGCAGAATCCTGGAAGACAACGAGGGCCAGCTGTGGCTGGCTACACAACGGCAGGGGCTGGTGGGCGTGACCCGCGCATCGCTGGATGCCGTGGCGGCCCGGCGCCAGCCGCAACTGAGCCTGATCTGGTTGACCCGCGATGCCGGGTTAGCCACCAATCAACTGCGCGCCGGATTCCAACCGGCTGCCTGGAAGGGCGCCGACGGCCGCCTCTGGTTCGCCACCCTGCGGGGC
>VFSW01015822.1_pt1 | contig 10343 bp, 12 predicted proteins | sample 5358111 | NCBI WGS metagenome assembly VFSW01 (sample SAMN11554181, study PRJNA540505) | mine drainage metagenome | isolation source: sediment from site ElyBrook_90M | place: USA: Ely Copper Mine, Vershire, VT | collected 2017
ATTGTTGAACTTCAATGTGGTCAAGCTAAAGGAAGGTATACATAGAGTGGTGAATAATCTGTGATCGACTCTCCTTTGCGTCCTTGGCGAGAACTGGCTATTCTTTGCGCTCTTTGCGAGAAACACTCTATGGCTAGGCTGAGAACCAACACTTTATAACCGGAAACAAGTGAGCATACATGCCTCGTTACAGAATAAGAAACGGTAACCAGATGATAGCGGAGGGGGCTGTCGCCGCCGGATGCAGATTCTTCGCCGGCTATCCGATCACTCCCGCGTCCGGCATCTATAAATTCATGATCGACGAGCTCCCGAAACGCGGCGACGTGGCGATAAGCTCGCCCGACGAGATATAGGCTCTCGCGTTCTGTGTCGGCGCGTCACAGCGCGGTTTCAAATCGATGACGGCAACGTCCGGGCCGGGCTTCTCGCTGATGGTGGAAACTCTCCAGTACGCGGTTATGACAGAGACACCGCTGGTCATCGCGCTCGTGCAGCGGCTCGGGCCGAGTACCGGTGGCGCGACGCAGGGCGGGCAGGGCGACGTACTCTTCGTCGGCAATTCCATCGCGGGCGGTTACACAATCCCCGTTTTCTCACCATCAACTCCCGCCGAAGCATACGAATTGACAGTCCATGCCTTCAACGTCGCCGAAAGACTCCGCACTCCCGTCATCCTTCTTACCGACAAGGAAGTGGCGATGACTTCCGAAAACATCGATTACTCGACGTTGCCGACGCAGGAAACGATCGAGCGGAAGTCATTCGAGAGAACCGACGGCGAAACGTTCAAGCCTTATGGTTTTTCACAGCGAAGTGATGTGCCCGCGTTCGCGGCGATCGGCGGTGAGGAAAAAGTGACCATCTCAGGTTCGGCTCACGATATGGCCGGGCGTCTGCAGAAGAACTCGCCCGAAACAATTGAAGTACTTCGACATCTGCAGGAAAAAATTTCAGTGCACTCCCGCGAGATAACGCGGCTGGAGATTGATGAATCGGAAAAGGCCGAGACAATGGTTCTAAGTTACGGCGTAAGCGCTCGCACTTCGAGAGAGGCGGTAGCCAGCCTTCGCGGGAAGGGAGAGCGGGTCGCCTTCTGCAATTTGAAGACGCTATTCCCGATACCCGAGAATGAAATCACCGAAGCGTCGCGAAAGGTGAAGAGGATCGTCGTGGTCGAGGAGAATATGACCGGTCTTTACAGAAGTCAGATCGCGCGGTTGTTTCCTGACAAGAAAGTCGCCGGCGTCAATGGCGTCGGGAGAATGATCACCCCGGCCGAGATTGAAAAAGCTGTTCTATCGGGAAATTGAGAGGTGTCGATGACCGAGGTTGAGACTCAGAGTTCAAAAAACAGAAAGACTTACCTCAAGGTGAGCGAGAAATTCCCCTTCTGTAAGGGCTGCGGTCACCATCACATAACCAACGCGATAAACGCCGCGCTTGTCAAGCTTGACCTTGAACCGCATCACGTAAACATCACGAGCGACATCGGATGCGTCGGCTTGGTTGACACTCTCTTCGAAGGAGTCCACTCGTTCCACACGACGCACGGAAGGTCGACCGCGTTTGCCACCGGAGTGGAGATTGCCGACTCCGTTCTTGCCGATTCTAAGCTGAAGAACATCGTCGTGATCGGAGACGGCGGCGCGATGATCGGGCTCCTGCATCTTGTCAACGCCGCCCAGATGAACGTCGACGTCACGGTCATCCTTTACAATAATTTCCTGTTTGGAATGACCGGTGGTCAGAACTCGAGCTTCTCGCCGCTCGACTTCGTTACCGCAACGACCCCGGGAGGAAACATCATTCCGCCGATCGATATGCTGGCGGTTCTCAAGGGAGCGAATGCGGGATTCCTGGCGAGGAAGACTGCGGCGGACGCCGACCTCGCGGACACGATCGCAGAAGCCATAGCGCATCCCGGCTTCGCGCTGGTGGAGGTGCTGGAACTTTGCACCGAGTACGCGGTCAGGGGCAACGTGATTCGCGGGAACAAGCTCGCGGAGATCGAACCCGGCTCCGTCGTCGAACTCGGCATCCTGACGAACCGCCGTGACAGGAGAGAGTTCGGAGTGGCGTACAAAAGGAAGTCCGCGGAAGCCGTTACCGTGACGAGGCCCGTTGAAATAGAGCCGAGATATGAGAATTCGCTCACGAAGAGAATCGGAATTGTTGTGGCGGGAACCGCGGGCGAGAGAGTTCAGTTCGCCTCCTACTTCCTCGTCCAGGCTGCCGTCCTTTCCGGCGCTAAGGCAACCCAGAAAAACGACAATCCCGTGACGCAGGGGACGGGCTTCTCGTTGTCTGAGGTGGTCCTCTCACCCGACGAGATATACTACACTGGTATCGACACGCCGGATATCGTAGTCGTCGTGTCTGAAGACGGAGTCAGGGAGCTGAGGCGAAGGGGACATTCGAGAGCGCTGGAAGCGACACGCTGATCGTTGCCGATGACAGCCTGGAGATTCCTGCATGCGCCGGTCGTATCGTGAAGCAGCCGCTGAGGCGGAGGTATTTACCCGCCGGAGCGGCGTTCGCCGGCATTCTCACCGCCGTGAACTCCAAGGCTGTGCTGCCGATCCTGGCATTCCAGGACATCGCGGCTATGCAGAAGAAGCCGGAAGAGCTTCTCTCGATAATAGAACACGTCATAGGGGGCAACTAAGGAGGAGACATGGTTAACCATGAACCCGAAATCAGACAGACCATAATCTCGATTCTCGAGGAGGCAATCGAGAGCGAGATCGAGTCCGAGGAGAAGTATTTGCACGCGGCGGAACTTGCCTGTGATACACGGGTCAGGGATTTCTTTTTCTCGTTGGCGAAGATGGAGCGCGAACACAAGGAACAGCTCACGGCCCAGCTCGAGGAGCTGCGCGCTCAGATGATGGTTGTCGGCGAGATGAACGATATGTTCATCTGAATCGAAACAAACGCGGATAAAGAAATCCGGTGGCTGATGAGCGGGCCGGTGCTAGGGAAGTTCTCCGCGCTCTAGTCACAGCGAGTCTGATTTCTGTTGAATCTTTTTTTGGGCAAACGGTGTTCCTGACTTTGCTGGCATTATCGGGACGATATGAATAGGACCAGGGGACAGATTTCACTGAGATTAATCGTCGGCCTCTTTGCGGCGCTGCTGTTCGTTTCCTGTTCAAGCCTTTCGTTCCAGAGCATATCCTCGCTTCGGAAGAATCTCGGCGGCGGCAAGTATCCCGCCCAATCCGATTATCCTGGCTCCCACGCCGTCATCATTCTTGACAGGACGGATGTTAAGATGATACCCGATAAAAACTATAACTATCGCGTCATCAGGACGGTCCGTTGTTTAAAAAAGATATTCTCAAACGCGGAGAGTGAAGCAACCGTCGACATTCCGCTCAAAGAGGGAGTGTCGCTTCTTAGAATAATGGCGCTGACCATCGTGCTGAACGTGGTTGTAATAGAAATGAACAGCGGGGATTTCTACATTGGCTCGGGTGAATGGGGAAAGGGCGGCGTCTTCTACGCCGACAGAGAGAAGATCCATTTCACATTTCCTGAGGTAAGAAGAGGCTCGATTATCGAATACGTTTGCGAGGAAGAAGACAACCGGCCTTTTCCTTCTGGTGAGTGGGAATTCCAGCGCGATATCCCCGTGATGAAGAGCATATACACTATCACGGTGCCGGCCTCTATGTTCTCCGACCTGCCTGGCGGTGCCGCGGACTGGAAATGGAACTTCAGAACTTATCATCATCCCGATATCGGCAGGCCCTCCTTTGACAGGCATTTCAATCAGACCGGTCTGGCCATGTATTTCGAAGATACTTTCACTTGGAAGCTAGACAGCATACCGGCATTCGAAGCAGAGGGCGATATGCCGCCAACCAGCCTGTTGAGGGGATACGCCGTCTTTGCTCCGTCCGAATGGAAGGGGTGGAACGATGCATCAAGCTGGTACTTCTACGGAATCTTCAATCCGTCTCTTGTGATCACAGACAGCCTCAGGGACGTGTCGGAAGGGCTGACAATGAAAGACTCCACGGATATTGAAAAGATAAACAGCATCGTACGCTTCATTGAGGGGATTCAGTACGGCCCCGACAGCGCCGGGAGCGGCAACCTCGTGCCGAATTATCCGCAAACGGTTCTGGAAAATCAGTACGGAGACGGAAAGGACCTGACAATCCTGACGATCGCTCTCTTAAGGGCTGCCGGCATATCGGCGGAACCGGCATTCCTTGTCACGAGATCCCAGGGAGAAATCGATCCTTCATTTCCTTGCTGGCACTTCAACCATATGATAGTGAGGGCAATGGATTCGAGCGGGACCGTCTTCTGGCTCGACCCCGCCGTATTGCATTGCAGGTTGGGTATGATCCCGCCGGACGACGAGGGGGCAACGGCCCTGGTGATAAGCGATTCCGGGACAGCCGACCTTGAAACGATCCCATCGTCGCAAGCCTGGAGCAACGGCACCTTCATGGATATAAAAGCGGAAGTCGGGCCCAGCTTTGACGGAAAGTTCCACGTAATAATGCGGTTCGAAGGGGAAGACGACCTCGTGATGCGCAACGTTTTTGCCTACGCAGAGTCGGACGACGTGCGTGACTATTGTCAGTCGCTGATAAGGAACAACTTCGAATATTCGCATCTGACGAATTACTCCATCAGTCCAGTCGACTCGCTGCAATACTACTTCACCGTGTCGTTTGATTTCGAAGTCCCGAACGTCCTCCAGACCAATGGGGAACAATACATATTGTACGGTGACCCGCTGCCAGTCACGGTGAATCTTGGGTGGCTTTCCTCGCGTGACCGGAAGTACCCGATCGAGTTCGATTATCCCTACATCGTACGAAAGAGGGTGGAATACACTTTCTCAGATTCGAACCTTGTGGTGAAAGACCTCCCCGCAGAAGTCAAACTGGCCACTCCCGATTTTCAGTATTCATCGTCCTATTCAGTGGCAAACTCCTCCCGTCTCCTCTTTAACGCGGTGTTTGCCTCGGAGGCCAGAGTCATTCCCGTAAACCGCTTCGAAGAGGCGAAGGAATTTTTCTACGGGATCAGCAAGACGGAAGGGGAACCGGTGGTGTTGGGAACAAAATGAGCCTCCTGACGACAGGCACGGGGGAGGCCCGCAAGGTCAGTTGTACTTCAACCCTTCCATGATCCAGGTCTTGAGTCCCTGGATCTGATTGTTGTTCAACAAGGGGGCAGGTGGGGGCGGCATGATGTATCCTTTTCCTTCGATCACCTGGACAAGGATGCTGTGTACTGTATCCTGTGCAATGACCACTCCCGTTGCTGAAATAAGGCCGTTGTAGGTTGTGAGATCAAGGTTTCCTGCCGCCGTCTGGTCATCGTGACATCCGGAGTACGCGCAGTCCAGACTGAAAAGAGGGAGCACCTGCTTGGTGTAGCTAACGTTCGAAGCGGGGAAAACGATATCAGCCTGCCCGGAAGGGCCGAGCACGTTCTTGCATGACGAAAAGACGACAGTTAGTGCGACAATAGATCCGACGGCAAGTATATACAGATATTTCATGGCATAATTTAATATCCATCCGTTCGGAATCAATGACATGTATTTGCCGCCGTGGTTTAAGACCTTTCATAAAATCGGTCACTGCCGTAAATTCAAATTATGAAGGCAGTGGTCTTCTTCTTCGCGTTCAGCTTCTACATGGCGGTATCCAGTATCGACACGAGGCCGGTGGAGCCGGCGCCGATCGTGTACGTCATGCAAAGGAAACGGCTGAATCTTCCGAGGCGTCGCTGCTCCAACCTCAGGCGCATCGGGATTCCTGACTGAACTCCTCACCGTAATATCCCGCCTGACCGGTCCTTATAACAAGCTGTTCATGATGTAAACATCACACTTCCCGTGAAACTTTGCCTGCGGTCGCGGTTGTTGTAGGTCGAAAAGGAATAACAAATGAGAATCGCCGTAGCAGCTTTGATCGCCGTGGCGCTTGCTTCCTGCTCGAAATCCTCTAGCAGCAGCAACCCGTCCGGCCCGTCGTCGTCGGACACGACGATAAGTTTTGCGAGTCAGGTACGGCCGATGTTCACCGCACACTGTGCGATACCGGGATGTCACGTGAGCTCGGGGACGATAGCCCCGATGAGCCTTGAAGCGGGTAAGGCTTACGCGAACCTCGTAAACATCCTTAGTACGGAAGATGCTTCCTTCTACAGGGTGAAACCGTTTAATTCAGACAGCAGTTACCTGTATCTTAAGATCACGGGAGCCGCCGGCACGCGTATGCCCCTGAATAAACAGGCACTCGGCCAGGCGCAGATCAGCACGATTAAAAGTTGGATCGATCAGGGGTCTAAGAACAACTAGATCTGCGGCTTCATCTTGTTCACGAACACGTGATTTATTAATTTACATCACTGGCGATGGAGTTCGCCAGTCAAAATAAGTTTCTTGAACGCAAGAATGATGACTCCTGTCGGCGCGCTGCACTGCTGGCAGGAGTTTTTTTTGTAACTGGATATCAGGATCAAATATACGCAGGAGTTATAGTGATAAAGATGCTGGAAGTTTTCACGGGAGGCGGGATTGGTTCGGTCCTTCGGTATGCTATGTCGACCTTGATGTATTCGGAGTTTGGCACCGACTTCCCGTATGGGACTTTCGCGGTGAACATTATCGGGAGTTTCGTGATCGGGTTGTTTCTCACGATTGCCGAGGACCGCTTCCTGGTAAGCCCGGAGATGAGGGCGTTCGTCGCGATAGGTGTCATCGGTGGTTTCACTACCTTCTCCACTTTCACCTACGAGACGCTCGGGCTTTTCAAAGACGGTTCCTTCCTTTTCGGCGTGATAAACATAGTTGCGTCGATCACGGTGGCGCTTTTTGCCGCCTGGTTGGGTAACTTGATCGGGAAGTTGATATAGGAGACTCTTATGAAACTGGAAGGCAAAGGCAAGCTTCTGCGGATCTTCATCGGTGAGGATGATCATCTCGACAAGAAGCCGCTTTATCATGCATTCGTCGAGAAAGCGCGTGAACTCGGAATGGCCGGCGCAACAGTTGTGCGCGGCGTGGAGAGTTTCGGAGCGGGGAGCATGATTCATACCGCGAAGCTCATCGAGCTCAGCGAGGACCTCCCGCTTATTATCGAAGTCGTCGACACCGAGGAGAGGATCGACTATTTCCTCCCGATTGTCGAGGATATGTTCGAACGGGCCGGCTGCGGCGGGATGATCACCGAGGAGAAGGTAAACGTGATTCATTATACACACGGGAAGAATCAGTAGGGCAAGGCGCACTTTCCGCACGGGCTGTTGTTTGCTTATTTAAATTCATGTGTGGAACTATGTCAGGGAGGCAGGAACCGCGATTCCGAAGGAAACATCTCCCAATCTTCTGAGTGGCCAGAGGTGCCGCAAAACTTGTGATCATGGCTGGCTGCATTTGCGAGCATGTATCAAGCAGTTCCGAACAAACTAATACTCTTCCAAGGAGCGAGTATAAGAAAGTTCGGTTTGTTTTTCGTACTACTGCGCGGAGATCAGCAGCTCCTCGCACACGTACCGCTCCGCCGGCGGTGTTGAAACGCCGAAAGAGCGTGCAGTTGGGTACCTCGGCGTAGACTGGGATCTGGCTAACGGCGTGTACAGGATTCAGAAGATAGTGAGGGGCGCTTCCTGGGACAACGAAAACAGATCACCGCTTGACCGGCCCGGCATAAACATCAAAGAGGGAGATTACGTCCTTGCCGTAAATGGTGCCCCCTCGATGTGAAGGAAGACCCATGAGCCGCGTTTGAGGGTCTGGCAAATAAGAGCGTTGAACTAACTTTCAACAATAAGCCCACGATGGACGGGGCGAGGAAGGTGACGGCGGAAACGGTATCAGATGAAGCGAGGTTACGGCTTCTTGCCTGGATCGAATCGAACAGGGAGGAGGTCGACAAAGCAACTGGTGGCAAGATCGGCTGAATCCACGTTCAGGATGTACACACCCGACGGGAAGTGGTTTGCCGAAGGACACGGCGTCGATCCTTACTTCAAGGTTGTCGAAGACCCTGCAGATTTGACGAAGGGGGTGTACCAGCAACTCGACAAGAGAATCGAAGTTGTGATGCGGCTTCTGAAAGAACATCCACCGGTCGCTCCCAAACAACCACCTTATCAGAAGAGGTAGCTTCCGGAACGAGAAAGTACTTATAGAAAAGGCTGCGGTAATTCTGCCGCAGCCTTCTTGTTTCTCCACGTTTCAGCTTTCCGCAGAATGCTTACCACTTCTGCATTATCTCACCGAAGCATTCCAGCCCGCTGGCGAGGACGGTACCGTAGCCGTGCCCGGGCTTCGTCCAGGCGCCGGCGAGATACAGGTTTGCGATCGGGGTCGCGTGCCCAAGCCTGCTCGGGCCCGAATTGTCGACGGTCTGGTCAAGCCCGTATATCGCCCCGCAGTAATTGCTTGTATATCTGACGTTCGTCAGAGGCGTACCGATCTCTTTAACTTCTATCGCTCCCGATAATCCGGGCATGAGAGTCTTCTCGACCTTCTCGATGAGAATGTCGGCAAGTCGCTCCTTGTCCTTGCGATAAGCATCCTTGTCGCCGTTGAAATACTCCGCCTCATACTTCTTCCAGTGATCGTACCCGGTGAATGTGATGATGTTAATAGTGTTCTTCCCGGACGGTGAATAACCCTTGTAGACGTTGTCGTACAGCGTCAGCGCGTATCCGCCGTTTGCGAGATCGCCCCGCTGGGCGGCAACGTAGCGCTCTTCCATGTTATAACCTGTTTCGTAAAAGATCTCGGAGTCTTTTATTCCCAATTTGCCGACGAGGTCTTCTTTCAATCCCAGGAAAATCTGAAGTGACGACAGGCTAACACTGTAGTGATCCAACTGGTCCAGGCAAGCCGAAAGGTAGGCCTCTTCGCCGGTCATCTTGCGGAGCGTATCGAATGGGTTCGCGTTCGAGATCACCACCTTCGAAGTGAACTCTTCGCCCGCGCCGGTCCGGACACCATATGCAGAGTGATCCTTTAGCAGGATTTTGTCGACACGCGAGTTCAACATGACCTTTCCGCCGTGGCTTTCGATGAACCTGACCATGGTGTCGCTGATGTCCTGAGATCTTCCGACAGGATAATACCCGCCATCGGTAAGGTAACCGATTGCCGGCATCGCATAGTAGAAGCTGACGAGCTTTGAAGGGGGAAGTCCGTAGTATGCCCATTGCGCCGATACGATCGCCATGAGCTTCTCGTTCTTCAGTCTCGCGTCCAGCATCTCCTTCCACGTCCGGTTGTAGAGCCTGGAGAGGAAAGGGAAGTCGACGGCGAAACGCTGCATGTCCATCTGGCCCCTCGCGGCAGAAAGGCGTTGTATATCGCCCGCCAAACCCTCCATGTCGCCGAACAGTCCCTCGATCCCTTCCTTTTCTTCAGGGAAATAGCCGATCAACATTTTGATATACTGCTGCAGGTCTTTCTGCGGGACCGTGATGTCATAGTCAGGATAAATTACACGATACAGGCTCGGGTGCGGGACGAATTCGACATCCGTAATTTCGGGAAAGCCGGGAATGAGATTGTGGATCCCGTTTCTTTCGCCGATAGAGGTTGAATGAAGCGAAACGTCGAACTTGAACCCTCCAGGTCTTTCAAACGCCGTCGCATATCCGCCAGGCTTATCATGCTGCTCGAGAACAAGAGGCTTGAAACCTTGTCTAGCGAAAGCGGCGGCGCAGCTCAGTCCACCGAGCCCTGAACCGATTATCAGCGCGTCAAATTCATTATCCTTTGTAAGTGCCTGAACCCTTCTCGGGAGTGAACTCCAATCTAGCGCGATGATTCCCACCCCGCCGAGGACGTACTTCAGAAAATCGCGTCTTTCAATACCATTCTTGCCCATTGCCGTTCCTCCAAATCATTTTTGACAAAGACTTCCCAATAAGAAATCTGCCACAGACACTAAACCATCACTCCGGGTGCTCTGGGAACTTGAAATTGTGCTGGTGAGGTTAAGCTCGGAAAGTTATTTGGAGCTTGGCTTTTTGAACGTTAAGGTGCGTGGCTGCGGAATGTGACTCGACATATTCTACAATAGTGCCGCATTTTTAGCAACTTGAGGAGGTGTGAGGAGTGAATTGTGGAATTCCAGCCGGCAGGATGTTGTTTTTGCTGAGGTATAAGAATAAGTTCTCGTGGATTCCGGTTGACCTTCGCTTGTGAATCTGAAAATCGTGAGTGAGACCGGCCACGATTTTTCCAATCAGGTTGTGAGGTGGCAACATGGGCATCAAAAGGTATAGAGGAGTTCTCGGGGATCTATTGCGGCTTGCCGGAGTCGAGCGCGACGGAAAGCAGCCGTGGGATATACACG
>VFSW01015823.1_pt1 | contig 10342 bp, 9 predicted proteins | sample 5358111 | NCBI WGS metagenome assembly VFSW01 (sample SAMN11554181, study PRJNA540505) | mine drainage metagenome | isolation source: sediment from site ElyBrook_90M | place: USA: Ely Copper Mine, Vershire, VT | collected 2017
CCCCCCCCCCCCCCCCCCCCCCCCCCCCCCCCCCCCCCCCCCCCCCCCCTTCTCCTTATCCCGCCGATCATGCCACGTTTCCATCATCCGCAGCACGGCGGCAGCGGTTTCCTCGATCGAGCGGCGGGTGACGTTGACGGTGGGCCAGCCGCGCGTGGAGCAGAGGCGGCGGGCCCAGAGGAGTTCTGCTTCCACGGCGTCTTCATCGATGTAGTCTTCGCGGTCGCGCTGGAAGGCAGCACCTGGTGTGGTGGTGGCGCCGAGCAGGCGCAGGCGGTGGCGGCGGATTTCGATCAGGGGGGCGGCGTCGATGAACAGGCCGATCACGGGGCAGCGTGGTTCATCGAGCACATCGGGCACGGCGAGGCTGGGGACCAGCGGGATATTGGCGGCTTTGACGCCGCGGTTGGCGAGGTAGAAGGCGGTTGGCGTTTTCGAGGAACGGGAGACGCCGACCAGGATGACATCGGCTTCGGCGAGGCCGCGCATCGCCTGGCCATCGTCGTGCGAGAGCACGTAGTGCATGGCGTCGATCCGGCGGAAGTAATCCGCGTCGAGCACGTATTGCCGGCCGGGTGTCGCGCGGACCGGGGTGCCGAGTTCATCGGCCAGCAGTTTGAACACCGGATCGAGCATGTGGAGCAGGCGCAGGCCAAGGCGCTCGCACGCCTGGGCGAGTTCGCCGCGCAGCGCTTCATCCACCAAGCTGGACAGGACCGGGCCACGTTCGGCTTCGATGCCTTCGAGTACGCGGTGCAATTGCAGGCGTGAGCGGAGCAGGCTCCAGCGGTGCAGGTGGATATCGGCCCCTTCGAACTGGGCGGGCACCGCGCGGGCGACGGCGTTGAGCGGGTCGCCGGTCGCGTCCGAGACGAGGTGGAGATTGAGGCGTTTACCGTCCATGAACCTGCTCATAGCGTGGATAACTCGGAGCCGGATAGGGTCGCCGGTGGACAAGTCGGATAACTCCGGAATCCTGATTCGCTGTGGATTGTTGTGGGCTGGCGTTTATGCAAATGTGGAAAAATCCAGGGTTTGACGTAGAATCAGCCGATTAAAACCGGACTCTGGCTGTGGATAAGTTTGTGTATTGTTGTGGGGTGAGCGGGGTTCCACATGATTCACAGGGTTAACTTCCACAACCATTCTTTAATCTAAAACATTTAAAAGGTAGTCCGGGTCCATGACGGGGAAAATGATCGATCGGCCGGTTTTGCGGGTTCTTGCGGGGGAGGCGATCTGGCCGCCGCCGGTGTGGCTGATGCGTCAGGCCGGGCGGTATCTGCCGGAGTATCGCAAGCTGCGGGCGACCGCGGGAAACTTCATTGCCCTGAGCACGACGCCGGCAATGGCGACGGAAGTGACGCTGCAGCCGGTGCGCCGGTTCGGCATGGATGCGGCGATATTGTTCAGCGATATTTTGATCCTGCCCTGGGCGCTGGGGCAGAAGCTGCGGTATGCCGAGGGCGAAGGCCCGCTGATGGAGCGGATCGAGGATCTTGCCGGGCTGGATGCGCTCGATCTGAACCGGTTGAAGCCGGGCACGGAATCGGTGATGGAAACGGTCTCGCGCGTGCGGGCCGATCTGCCGCCGCGCTGCACCTTGATCGGGTTTGCCGGTAGCCCGTTCACGGTTGCGTGTTACATGCTCGACGGCAAGGGCGGCAATTTCGCGCGCACCATGGGGCTGGTCTACAGCGATCCAGGGTTGGTGGCTGCGGTGATCGAGCTGGTGACCAACGCGACGATCGATTACCTGTCCTGGCAGATCGAGGCCGGGGCGGATTGCGTGATGCTGTTCGACTCCTGGGCCGGGTTGCTGCCGCCCGATTTGTTTCGTGCGCATGTGATTCACCCGACGGTGCGGATTGTCGATGCGCTGCAGGCGCGGCATCCGGATGTGCCGATCATTGGGTTTCCGCGCCTCGCGGGGTTGATGGCGCTGCCGTATATTGCCGAGACCGGGATTGCCGGATTTGGTATGGATACCGGCACGGATGCGCCGAGCCTTGCGCGGTTACTGCCGCGCAAAGTGGCGTTACAAGGGAATCTGGATCCGTTGCTGTTGCGGGCGGGTGGGGTTTCGCTCGACCACGCAGTGGAACGAATCGCCCGCGAAATGGCCGGCGTGCCTCATATTTTCAACCTTGGCCACGGCATCGTGCCGGAAACCCCGCCTGAACATGTCGCCATGTTGATCGAACGGCTGCGTTCGCTGGAGCCGGCACCGCTTGAGGAATTCCGGGAAGCCGCTACTTCAGGTTCATGAACGACACCGAACCCGTCCTGCCCGCGCGCACAGCCATTGTTCTGTTCAATCTGGGTGGCCCGGATGGGGCGGACAGTATCAAGCCGTTCCGGGTCAATCTGTTTTCCGATCCTGCGATTATCCGCGCGCCGATTTTCATCCGCTTTTGGCTGGCACGGCTGATCGCGGCCTCGGCGCAGAGCAAGGCGGAGGAAGGCTACGCGATGATGGGCGGTAAATCGCCCTTGCTCGAACTCACCCAGCGCCAGGCCGATGCGCTGGAGGCGAGCCTGCCGGGGTCGAAATGTTTCATCGCCATGCGCTACTGGCACCCGTTTGCGGGTGAGGTGGCGCAGGCGGTCAAGGCCTGGGCGCCGGAGCGGATTTTGCTGTTGCCGCTGTATCCGCAGTTTTCCACCACCACGACCGGCAGTTCGCTGGCCGATTGGCACGATGCGGCGGCGAAAACCGGGCTGGTGGTACCGACCACGACGCTATGCTGCTGGTATGATGACCCGGCGTTTGCCGCGGCGATCGCGGGGTTGGTAATGCGCACGCTCGCGACCGCGCGGGCGGAATTGCCGGCGGGCACGCCGATCCGCTTGCTGTTTTCGGCGCATGGCTTGCCGGAAAGCATCATCAAGGCGGGCGATCCGTATCAGGAGGAGGTCGAGGCTTGTACCGAGGCGGTAATGGATGTGATTACCCGCGCCTTGGGCGAGCGGGTCGATTATCAGGTGTGTTTTCAGTCGCGCGCGACGCCGCAACAATGGATCGAACCTTCGACCGAACAGGCGATCGAGAAAGCGGCGCATGACGGCACGGCGGTGGTCGTGATCCCGATTGCCTTCGTTTCGGAACATATCGAGACGCTGGTGGAACTTGATGTCGAGTATCGCGAAGTCGCCGAAAAACTTCATTTGCCGGGCTATTACCGTGCGCCGGCGCCAAACGATGATCCGGCGTTCATTGCCGCATTGGCGGGAATTGCGCGCCGCGCGATTGTTCATGGCGATGGTTTGTGCTCGCATCGCGGCGGACGGTCCTGCACTGTGCGCAACAGCGATTGCCCTTGGGCGCGGTATCGGGCACTCGTACCGGCATGAGCCGAAATTTCGACCTGGTGATTTTCGATTGCGATGGCGTGCTGATGGACAGCGAGATTGTCTCGGCGCGCGTGGTGGCGGCGGATATGACGGCGCACGGGCTGCCGACCACGCCGGACGTGGCGATGGCGCGGTTTGTCGGCACCTCGCTCAGGAACATGAAACCGATCATCGAGGCTGAGCGTGGTGCGCCGCTGCCCGATGACTGGAACGACCGCATGGTGACAAAAATCGCCGAGGCGATGGCGGCGGATGTATCGCCGATCCCCGGGGCGCGCGCGGTGCTCGAACGGTTGAACGCGCTGGGAATTGCGTGGCGGATCGCCTCGAACTCGGCGGATGAGGAAATGGATGCGAAATTCGGCAAAACCGGGTTTCTCGACCTTACCGCCGGGCGCACCCATAGCGCGCCGCGCCTGTTTGCGCGGGGTGGTCAGCCGAAACCGGCGCCGGATGTATTTCTGGATGCGGCGCGCGCCGAGGGTGTGCGCCCGGATCGCTGCGTAGTGATCGAGGATTCGCCACCGGGCGTGGCGGGTGCGGTGGCGGCGGGCATGATTTGCTACGGGTTTGCGCCGCATGGCGATGGTGCGCACCTGCTTGCGGCGGGTGCGCATCGCATCATCGATCGGCTTGACCTCGTGCCGGGTCTGGTGATGGCGCAGAGCGTCAACGCATGACGATCGGGTTTCTGGCCGCTTTCTACCAGTGGGAACTGGCGTTTCATGTGATGTCGATCATCGCGTGGATGGCCGCGTTGTTCTACCTGCCGCGACTATACGTGTATCATTGCCAGGTGGCACCCGGTTCGCTGGAATCAGCCCGGTTCAAGGTGATGGAACGGCGGTTGCTCAAGCAGATTGCGACACCGGCGATGATATCATCATGGTTCTTCGGCATTCTGCTGATTCTCACACCGGGGGCCATTTCATGGTCGGCTCCGTGGTGGTGGGTGAAGTTCATCAGCGTGATTCTGATGAGCGGCTTTCATGGCGCACTCTCGAAATGGCGGAAGAATTTTCTGAACGATCGAAACGTGAAGCCGGAGCGGTTCTATCGGATTGCCAATGAGGTGCCGACGATCCTGATGGTGATCATTGTCATCATGGTGTTTGTCAAGCCGTAAGGTCGGCTGATTCGGCTGGTGGATTGTCGTTTTTAGGTCAGTATGAATGACCGATCAATTGGCAACAATGTGTTGCCGAAGCGGCACGAGTATGCCCCTTGTACGATATTCAAACCGCGTGTCGTTTCCATTCAATACATGAACGGCTCTGCAATTGAAAAGTGCTGCGGTGGCCGACCCGAAACAAAAAAGGTCGCCGCATCGCGCAGGGGTTGGCAACAAGGGTAACAAACGAACGCGGCTTGGCTCTCATGCACAGTTATCGTGGAGGTCTTTTGGCGTGTTTATAATGTCGAAGCAAGGCAGTTACTGCAGTGTACTGCTGCGCGACTTGCATGGTTGCGGCCATGGACCAGGGTTTGACCCTCGGTTGTGTCCTGTGGAAATGCGGGGCTTGCATCGTTTGGTTCGACGATCTTCCCGGCGCGGCCTGATTAGGTAGGGCATCAGGCGGCTCAAACGTCGCATGGGGAGCCGTGTCGACGGGTGTTTGACTTTACGAGACGACAATCAATCAAGAACAGTGAGGCATCAATATAATGAAACGGATCTCAATGCGTGCTCTGCTTTGCGCGGGCTTTGGCGTCGTAGCGATGAGTGCTGCCGGCGGTGTGGCGCAGGCGCAGGTCAGTGTGCCGAAAATGACGATCGATGGCGGCCCACTCGGCACGCTCGATCTGAGCGGCGGCATCGACGGATTTTTCTACGGCTATTCCGGCGCCGGCACCAACAGCCTGTTCGGCAACGGCAAGTCGGTCGGTGCGGAGCCGCGGGTCGCCGACATCAAGGTGGTCAAGCCGACCGGCCTTGTGCAGTTCACCATCGAAGTCAAACCCGATGATTCGGTCTATTTCGGTATCCATCCGAGCCCGATGACGGCAACCACCTTCACGCTCGGGCCGGTGTATGCCGCGTATGTGACGCTCGCGCCGACGCCGGCGCTGAGCATTTCGGTCGGTCAGATCTATTCGCTCGAAGGCTGGGAATCCTCGACCGACTGGAACAACGCCAACCTGATCGATTCTTCGCTGTATTACGTCGAAAACTCATCGAGCCGCGGCGTGTCTGCAACCTACACCGTGGGCAAGCTTTCGGTCTCCGCCAATTATGGCGACGGTTTCGACAGCGGCGCTTTCAACGTGGTGCAGGGTCTTGCCACCTACGCGTTTGATGCCAACAACGCGCTCTCGCTATATGGCACTGTAAATTTCGGCCGCACCGGTCCGAACACCTTTGCCTACGGCAACGGCACGACCGGCACAGGTTATCCGGGCTACAACGCGGCCTATGTGAATTCCAACATGGCCGGCGCCTATTACGACTACACCAGTGGCAATTTGAACATCGTCCCTGAAGTGCAGTACGTCTATTCGAAGGTCGACCACAAGATCGGGCTCGACAAATTCACCAGCAACTTCGGCGCCGAGATCATCGCCAATTATACGTTCCCGAAAACGCCATGGTCGGTTGGAGGCATGGTCAATGCGTTCTCCAACGTCGGTCCGCAGGCGTGGTATTTGAACGCTCATTCGGCGGGCGTTGCGGTCGGCATCACGCCGACCTGGCAGAAGGGTCATTTCTTTGTGCGCGGCGAGGCAGGATTGCTGCATCTGACCAGCATCGGGTCGGGCTATGGGTTCGGTAGCAACGGCACCAGCCGCAACCAGGTGATGGGCATTCTCGGCGCGGGCTTCGTATTCTGACAACGGTTGTCTTGGAACTTTCGCGCGATCAGTGATTGCGACCGATGGCGGGGCGGCGTATCGAGCAATGCGTTCCCCCGCTTGAAGTTCAACTTTTTCGAACATCGAGGATATCGACATGATTGGTGATTTCACTCCAGGCCGCCGTACCGTCCTGAAACTGGCCGGGGCGGGCGCCGTCGGCGGGCTGTTGCCCGGCGTCGCCGAGGCGGCTTACTCCCCTGCGCTGGTCAAGGCGGCCAAGGCAGCCGGCGGGCTGAACACGATCGCCCTGCCGCCGGACTGGGCCAACTATGGTGCGATCATCAGCACGTTCGAGAAAAAATACGGGATCCCTATAAAGAACGCAGCACCCGATGATACCTCCGCCCAGGAACTGCAATCGATCCGCTCGCTCAAGGGTCAGTCGCGCGGGCCGGATGTGGTGGACGTCGGTCTGGCGTTCGCCCTGAACGGCGCGAAGGAAGGCTTGTTCCGTCCTTACAAGGTCGCGACCTGGAGCGGCATACCGGCATCGATGAAGGACCCCGGCGGCCTGTGGTACGGCGATTACTTCGGCCTCGTGTCGTTCGGCGTCAACATGTCGGTGGCCAAAGTCGCACCCCAGACCTGGGCCGATCTGAAAAAGCCGATCTACAAGGGCATGGTCGCGCTCAACGGCAGCCCGCTCGGCGCCGGTGCGGCGTTCGCTGCGGTGTTCGCCGCATCGATCGCGAACGGTGGTTCGCTCGATAACATCATGCCCGGCATCGAGTTCTTCGCCGATCTCGCCAAGCGCGGCAATTTCGATCCTTCAGCGGCGACCTCGGCCAGCCTGGTCTCCGGCCAGACGCCGGTGGTGGTGAATTGGGATTACCTTAATCTTGCGCAGGCCAAGGGCTCGAAGACGATGACCAAGATCGATACCGTCATCCCCGCCGATGCCAAGCCCTATGGTGCGTTCTATTGTCAGGCAATCAGCAAATTCGCGCCGCACCCGAAGGCCGCCGAATTGTGGCAGGAGTTCATCTACTCCGATGAAGGCCAGCTGCTCTATCTGAAGGGCTTCGCGCATCCCGCGCGCTTCTCCGAAATGGCGAAATCCGGCGCCATTCCGAAATCGATGCTCGCCGAACTGCCGCCCGCCAAACCCTATGGCGAGGCGCTGTTCGCAACGATCGAGCAGACCAAGAAGGCGCAAGCCGCCCTCACCGCGAACTGGACGAAAATGGTCAAGGCGTGAGCCTGCGGCCTGTTAAATCCGCCGGGCCGCTTGCCCGGTCCGGCGGGTTGTTCACCCTGGTCTTCATGGCGCCGTTCCTGTTGTATGTGACGGCGTTCCTGATTCTGCCGACCTTGATGCTGCTGGCCACCGCGTTTCTCGGCAAGCACGGCCCGACGCTGCGCTACGTCGCATCCCTGGGGCAGGGCCAGACCGTCGTTGCGTTCCGCAATTCGATTGAACTGTCTGCGCTGGCCGCCGTGGTCGGCTTGGTGGTCGGCGGGCTGGCGGCCTATTTCGTGCTGCGCCCGGGCATGCCGCGCGGGCTGCGCTCGCTGGTGACCACCTTCGGCGCGGTCGCCGCGAATTTCGCCGGCGTGCCGCTGGCGTTCGCGTTCATTGCCACACTCGGCAGCCTTGGGATGATCACGGTCTGGTTCAAGGATATCGGCGTCAACCTGTACGGCATGGGATTCACGCTCTATTCGATGCCGGGTCTCGTGCTGGTGTACGCCTATTTCCAGGTGCCGCTGATGATCATCGTCATCACTCCGGCGCTCGAGGCGTTGCGGCGCGAATGGCGGGAGGCGGCGGAGAATCTGGGTGCCTCCACCTGGGATTACTGGCGCCATGTCGGGCTGCCGATCCTGCTGCCCTCGTTGCTCTCCGCCTATATTTTATTATTCGGCAACGCGTTCTCGGCTTATGCGACGCCGTACGCGCTGACCTCGGGCATCGTGGCACTGGTGCCGGTCGAGATCAGCAACGTACTGTCCGGCAACGTGATGGTGTCGCAACAGACTGGTGCCGCGCTGGCGCTGGGGATGATCGTGGTGATGGTCGTGGTGATGGGAATTTACGCGCTGATCGCGCGCCGGGTCGGCCGCTGGGTGAAGCGATGAGCCGGCCGACCCATAATCTGATCCCCGGCCTCGGGCTCGGCGTGATCGGGCTGTATTTCGTAATCCCCCTGGTCGCGACCGGCGCGTTCAGCCTGTGGGAGGGCGGCGACAAATACGGACTCGCCGCCTATGCCGCGCTGATCCATCAACCGAAATTGTGGCAGAGCCTGGGCCTTTCGGTGCGGCTTGCGATTCAAACGATTCTGGTCGGGCTGGTGGTGCTGGTGCCGGCGGTGTTCTGGCTCAATCTGCGGGTGCAACGACTGCGTCCGTTGTTCGATTTCCTCTCGGTACTGCCCTTCGTGGTACCGCCGATCGCGCTGGTTGCCGGCATGACCACGCTTTACACTGGACCGGACTGGTTCGTCGGCACAGCCAATTATCTCGTGGTTCCCTATGTAATCCTGGCGCTGCCCTACACGTATCGCGCGCTCGATGTCGGGATGCGCGCGCTCGATCTGAAAACATTGACCGAAGCCTCGCAGAGTCTCGGCGCCGGCTGGATGACGCTGATTTTCCGCGTGGTGGTGCCCAACCTGACCACCGCGCTGATCGGTGCCGCGCTACTGACCATTGCGATCGTGATGGGGGAGTTCACCTTTGCCAATATCCTGCTGTTCAACACGTTTGCGGTCTATATCGACTATGTCGGCCAGACCTCGGCGACCCAGGCGGCGGCTCTGACCTTGCTGAGTTTTCTGATCACCTGGCTGGCCATGCTCGGCGTGTTGTTCACCGGACGAGGCGGGCGCGGCCAGGTTCAGATCGGTGGAGCGCGCTGATGAGTTATTTGCAGCTTGATGCCGTGGCAAAGCACTACGGCAGCCGCACCGTGCTGCGCGATGTGTCGATCGATCTGAAGGCCGGCGAGTTCGTCTCCCTGCTCGGCCCGTCGGGCTGCGGCAAGACGACGCTGCTGCGGATCGTGGCCGGTTTCGATCAACCCGATTCCGGCCGGGTGGTGCTGGAGGGGCGCGATATTTCGGGCCTGGCGCCGGCGAAGCGGCAGATGGGCATGGTGTTTCAGGCCTATTCGCTGTTCCCCAACATGACCGCGCAGGAGAACGTGCAATTCGGCCTGCGGGTGCGCCGCCAGGATGCCGCGGCTCAGCAGAAACGCGCGCGCGAGGTGCTCGAACTGGTCGGGCTCGCCGAGCACGCCCAGAAATATCCGCATCAGCTGTCCGGCGGGCAGCAGCAGCGCGTCGCGCTGGCGCGCGCTCTGGCGATCAGCCCGGCCTTGCTGCTGCTCGATGAACCGCTGTCCGCCCTGGATGCCAAGGTGCGTGTGCAGCTGCGCGATGAAATCCGCCGGATCCAGCAGGATACCGGAGTCACCACGTTGTTCGTCACCCATGATCAGGAGGAGGCGTTGTCGATCTCCGATCGGGTGGTGGTGATGCACGATGGCGTGCTGGCGCAGGTCGGCGAACCGGCGGCGATCTACGGCGAGCCCGCCAATATTTTCGTGGCCCGTTTCGTCGGCGCCGTCGCCGAACTTCCAGGCGTGGTGGCGGATGGATCAGGTGGCATGGTCACGGTGCTCGGCCGGCAGGTTGCGGCAAGCCGGGCGCGCGGCATGGCGGCCGGAACGCGGGTGTATTTCCTGCTGCGTCCCGAAACCGTGCGGCTCGGCCCGCCGGATGCCGCCGGCATGCTGCACGGCACGGTCATCGCGCGGACCTTCTTCGGCGCGCTGACCAGCCTGAAAGTCGAAATCGCCGGCGGCACCGATTGCGTGACCGCGGCGATGGCCAGCGGCGAAGCCGTGAACATCGCAATCGGCAGCACAGTCTCGGTCAACTGGGACCCAGATTCCCCCCGCCTCCTCGTCGCCTGACAAACAAAAGTTTTTTGGTTCTTTTTTACAAAAAAGAACAACTTGCTTCTTTGTTCTCGAAGGACCGCCCATGACCCCCCTACCCCCAGGCGCCATCGAAGCCGCCAAAGCCGCGGCGGATGCCGCGGGCGCCGGCATCCGCCCGGATTTACGCTCCGGCATCACCGCCGACGAAAAATCCGACGCCAGCCCGGGCACCATGGCCGACCGTGCCGC
>VFSW01015824.1_pt1 | contig 10341 bp, 11 predicted proteins | sample 5358111 | NCBI WGS metagenome assembly VFSW01 (sample SAMN11554181, study PRJNA540505) | mine drainage metagenome | isolation source: sediment from site ElyBrook_90M | place: USA: Ely Copper Mine, Vershire, VT | collected 2017
ACCCCCACACCAAACGTGACTGGAGGGTCATGGGCGCCTACTCGGCGTTCATCGTGGCCCTCTTCACCGAGATGTACGGCTTCCCCCTCACGATTTACGTGCTCTCGGGCTGGCTCGGGTCAACGTTCCCCGCTTTGGCTCCAACCCACGCCGGCGGCCACCTACTGAACGATCTCATCGGCTGGCAGGGCGACCCTCATCTCAGCCCTTTCCACCTGGCTAGCTACGTGGTCATGGGCGCCGGCTTCCTCCTACTGGGCAAAGCCTGGCCGGTCCTCTGGAAGGCCCAGCGAGAGCATCGCCTGGCCATGAGCGGACCGTACGGCTCGGTGCGGCACCCCCAGTACATAGGCTTCCTGCTGATCATGGCCGGGTTCCTGCTCCAGTGGCCGACCCTTCTGACGCTCGTGATGTTCCCCGTCCTCGCGTTCGCCTACACGCGGCTCGCGATGACCGAGGAGCGTGAGGTACGGGCTCAGTTCGGCCCGGCATACGACCACTACCAAGCCACAACGCCGCGCTTCATCCCGCACATCGGTTGGCCCCGAGTGCACCAGGCCGTGTGAGCCATGCGGGGTCAGCCTTCTCATCTGATCCTCAGCCGGCCCTCACATGAGCATCAGGGCGGCGGACCAAGGTAGATGAAGGCGATGGCCGGTTGGCCACCCGAAGATCAGAGGTCAGGTCCGATGGAAGACGGCAAGCCAGATCTGCAGTTCGAGGGCAGCGCCCGCCCGCTGCTGCTGGGCCTGCTCGCTATTCAGATCTTCCTGGGCTACGAGTGGCTCATGTCCGGCCTCTCGAAGGTGCTGGCCGGAGATTTCGCGGGCGGCCTTGCCGCCACGCTGTCCGATCAAACCAAGGACATGTCGGGGCCGTACAAGTCGTTCGTCGACGGTGTCGTCATCCCCAACGGCCAGCTGTTCGGCTATCTGGTCATGGCCGGCGAGCTCGCGCTCGGCCTGGTTTTGATCGGAGCCGCGCTGCTCTGGATCACCCGCTGGTCGCACATGAACTACACGGGGCGGCGGGTCGTTCTTGGCCTGATCGTCCTGGCCGGTTTCGTCGCGATCTTCATGAACTTCAACTTCCACATTGCGGGCGGCGCCAGCCATCCGTGGCTCATCGCCGCAGATCCGAACGGTGAAGGCGTCGATCTAGACAGCTTGATGCCGATCATCCAGATCATCGTTTCGGGTACCGCTTTCGCCTTCCTGCGCCGGCTCCGTGCGACCCGGACCGCTCCGGCGCGCCCACCCGCCGCGGTCGCAGCAGCTCGTTCCTAGCGTATGCCCGCGGGCGCCGGCTCAGGCGTTCAGCTCCTATTCGAGGTATCCACCAATGTCAACATCCACGAACGAGTCCGTCCGGCCCCCCTGGCTTCTCCCCGTCCTTGCGGTCGGAACGATCGGGATTGGGCTGGTACTGGCGGGCGTGATCTCGGCCACAACCCTCATCTACGTCGGGGTCGTCGGCGGGATGCTCGTCATGCACCTGGGCCACGGCGGCCACGGTGCCCACGCGGGCCACGGCGAACCTTCCGCAATTGCATCCACTCCGGCAGAGTCAGGACCGGAGGAATCCAGGCCCGCCACCGGACGAGGGCCCAACTCGCACTCATGCCACTGATCGCTGGCAAGCGGCGCCCCGGCCTGCACCGGGCGCCGCTTGCCCGACTCAGGACAATCTCAGGTAGCTCTCAGGTTCTGGTGCGATGATTAGCGTCATGAGCGACCCCGCCCGCATTCTGGTGATCGACGACGACCCAAAGATCCGATCGGTCGTTCGACGCGGCCTTGTGTACGAAGGCTTCCGGGTGACCGACGCCGGGACAGGCGAAGAGGGACTCGACAAGGCGCGCGACCAGACGCCGGACCTCGTCGTCCTCGACGTAATGCTGCCGGGCATCGACGGCCTCGAAGTCTGCCGGCGACTGCGCGGCGCGGGAGACGAGGTCGCGATCCTGATGCTTACGGCACGCGACGAGGTGAAGGATCGCGTCGAGGGACTCGAGACTGGTGCCGATGACTACCTGGTCAAGCCCTTCAGCTTCGAGGAACTCCTCGCCAGAGTACGCGCCCTCCTCCGCCGTCGGCCCACGCAGTCGGGCGAGGTCCTTCGTTTCGGCGACCTCGAGCTCGACGTCGACGCGCAAGAGGCGCGCCGGGCCGGCCGCTCGATCACCCTCACGACCACCGAGTTCAACCTGCTGCTTCTTTTGATGCGGCACCCCCGCAAGGTCATGACCCGCGACGTGATCATGGATCGAGTCTGGTCGTATGACTTTGGCGGCGAGTCGAATGTCCTCGAGGTGTATATCCGATACCTGCGCAACAAGCTCGAAGCCTCGGGTGAGCCGCGCCTGATCCACACCGTTCGCGGGTCGGGCTACGTGCTCAAGGAGTGAGGCCCTCGCTCGGCCGACTCCCGATCCGGACGCGCCTTGCCCTGATCTACACAGGGCTTCTCGTCGCGGCCCTGGCGCTCTTCGGAACCGGCACCTTCCTGGTTCTGCGCCAGCAACTTCAGTCGTCCTTCGACTCGAGTCTCATGGCCAACGCCCATCACGCCGCCGGCGCCTTTGCCCAGGACATCGGCACCGACGGCCACCTGCATCCGACTGCCCGCCTGCTCGAGCAATTCGCCGCGACCGGAGGCCGGGTCGAGATCCTCGATTCGGCTGGCGCGCTGGTCCTCGACTCGGCGCCAGCCGGAACAGCGCTGCTGCCAATCCCGGCGAGCGACGTCTCCTCGGGATCGCACCCCCAGGACGTCCACCCCGCCATCTCGGGTGGTGAGAGCTACCGCCTGGTTGTGGAACCGATCGCCGCACCGAACGGAACCGTGGCCGGGTATGTGGTCTGGGCGGCATCGACCCATGACATGGACGGGCTGCTCGGCACGGTCGCGCTCGTACTCGTGGTCGGCGGCTTGCTCCTCGTAGCGCTGGCCTTCGGTGCCGGCTGGCTCGTCGCCCGCCGCGCTCTCGCGCCCATCGCCGACGTCACCGACACGGCCAGGGCGATCTCGCTTTCGGGTGACTTTGGCGCTCGCGTCGAGGGTGCAGGCTCCGGCGGGGACGAGGTCGCCGAGCTCGCCGTCGCCTTCAACGAGATGCTCGGCGCGCTCGAGGAGAACCATCAGGCCCTCCAGCGCTTTCTCGGTGATGCGTCGCACGAACTCCGAACGCCGCTCACCACGCTTCGGGCGAGCCTCGACCTGGTCGCGCGCCCCGGCATCCCGCCAGACGAGCGCGAGGCGCTGGTCGCGGACGCTCGGTCGGAGACGGAGCGGATGGCTCGGCTGGTGAGCGACCTGCTTTCCCTGGCTCGCGCCGAGTCGGGTGCCCGCCTTGAGGTGGCTCCCGTCGAGCTCGACGCGGTGCTTCTCGAAGCCGTCCGACAGGCCGGTCCGGCTGCCCCGCACGTGCGGATGGAAGTCGGTGCAATCGAGCCGGTCGTCGTCCACGGCGATCGGGACCGCCTCAAGGAGCTCCTGCTGATCGTGCTCGACAATGCCGGACGCTACACACCAGCCGGCGGCAAGATCACTGCGAGCCTCCGGCGAGAGGGTCCGGACGCCCACGTCGACGTTTCGGACACGGGCGTCGGCATTCCCGAGGCGGATCGGCCCCATGTGTTCGAGCGCCTCTACCGGGGGTCGGCCGCGCGCTCGCTCCGTCCTGCGGGCACCGGGCTCGGGCTCGCGATCGCCAAGTGGATCGTCGACGCGCATGCCGGTTCCATCGAGGTGTCGCCGGCTCAGCCTCGCGGCACCGTCGTGTCGATCAGCCTACCTGCCTCGAACCGCTGAGGGTCACGCTCCGACGAAGTCCGGCGATGCCGCCGACATCCGGCAACGGCGCCGCGCCGAGACGAGCTGGCGGCACAGCAACGCGATCCCAAGGGCGTTCATTCCGAGGCTGAGCGCCACGAGCGGCGCACGGTAGTCGTTGAGAAACACCGCGGCTGCCGAAAGTCCGACCAACGGCAGCACATCCACGAGATGGTGCGCGCAGCATGCGAGCATCGCCGCGCCGCCGGCCCCGGCGCTGGCCGCCGTCATAGCCCCCGACCTGCGAGACCGCGCCTGGGTCGCCCTGAGCTCCATGAAGAGCCCGACCTGGATGCCAAAGCCGAGAGCCACGGCTCCAACGAAGGGGAAGTCGGCGCGCAGCTGGTAGATGGCGTGGTCGAGACCCTGGGCGAGGCTGATGAGACCCAGGTAGAGGGCCAGCAGCGCCGCGCTGGCAAGGGCGCCAAAGAACACGGAGGCGGGCGATACCGGCCACCGTTTCATTGGGCGAGGTTCCACTTGAAGTCCCGGGGGGTCGTATCGCCGACCGCGGGCAGCTCGAGCTGGATCCAGGCCGCGCCAGCGAAGAAGCCCGCCGTCGCAGTGGCGAACGTGAGCGTGTCGGCGCGATGGTGCCCGTCTCCTCCTCCCTGTGCGGACGGTCCGGCAAGTCGTTCGCCCCGGTCGTTGGTTACGACCGCCTTGGACAGATCCACCGATCCGAGATCGATCATGTGGTTGTCCATCTGGATCGCGAACACGGCGCCGGCAGAGGGCCCGGCCCACGTCACTTCGATCGTCACGCCGGCGGCGTCACTCCTTTGCATGGTATCGCTCGACGTGAGCTTGGCCAGTTGGGAAGAGGCGCCCGACGACGGTGCGGAAACCTGGGCGGGGGCGCCGGACGAGGATGTGGAGCCCGCGAGGGCTGGCACGCTCCCACCTGGTGGAGGCGGTGTACTCGCCACAGAGGAGGAGCTGCAGGCGGCTGCCGACAGAAGGATCGGCACGATCAGGAGCGGCCGGATGTGGTTTCTCATGTCGTCATCTTGGCCGTCGAAGATGAGTCCAGCCTTAGGCCAGGCTGAGGAAAGAGCGAGAGCCGGCGAGGGGGTGCCGGCTCTCGCGTCACACACCGGCGGGTCGAGGGAGGGGGCTCCTCGACCGCCGCTGGAAATCATCCTGGGGCTACTTGCTGAGAGGGCGGTGAGCCGCAGATAAGACGCAGCCTAGAAGTCACGGCTTCCGACCCCGCTCAGCGGAGACCGAGCCGCTCGAGGAATCCTCGTTGCGCCGCCGGAGAGAACGGCTCCGCGAGCTCTGGATGGGGTTCGTACCCGGCCTGGGTGATCGCCGCCGCGATCGCGGTCAACGAAGTGCGCGTGGCGTCGAAGCCGACGATCGCAGACTCCGATCCGAGATCTACCTTCACCGACTCGATGCCGTCGATCCTCCGGACGGCTTTGGTGATGTGCGACACGCACGAGGTGCAGGTCATCCCATCAATCGGAATGCGTGTCGGCTGGGCTATCACATCGATCCTCCAAGCGAGAGGAGGAGCCCGAAACTCATGGCCATCACCCCGAGAGCCAGGACCGTCTTCACGACGGTGCCGTTCTTCTTGTTCCAGCGCCCGATCGCGCCGAGGACGCGGCGGTTGGACACGAACAGCAGGAAGAGCAGGAGCGGCAGGATGAACGCGACGTTGTACAGCGCGAGCAGGGCCAGGCCGACGATGCCGCCGCCGGATGCATGGAGCACGGCCGTCACGGAGAAGTACATCGCGCCCGAGCACGGCACGGTGCAGATACCCACGAGGATCCCCGCCATGAGCATTCCGGCAAGCCCGCCACGCTGCATGGCCTTGTTCATCCAGCCGTGCGTTCCCGACGGCGCGGCCATGGTGGGACCCCAGCCCGGGAGGAACACGTCCTTGAGCATCCACACGGCCATGAGGAGCGCCAGGACCGCTGCGACGCGGGCGACGACGTGGTCTTTGCCGAAGCCTTCAAAAAGGGTGAACAGCCCCATGCCGAGCAGGAAATAGGTGACGAACACGGCGCCGACGTAGAGCGAGCCTGCCCCCAGGAGCGTCCGGCGAGCAAAGGGCGTCGGCCGGCCGTCGGCCGTGACCGCGTTGACGAGCGTGAGCGTATAGGTCGCGAACAGGACCAGGAGAGCGTAGGCGCACGGGTTGAAGCCATCAGCAAAGCCCGACGCGATGACGACCGGCGCGGTCAGGGTACCGAAGCGAGGCGAAGAGAACCCGGGCCCCAGCAGGACGACGAGCGACGCCGACAGAGCGATCGCACCCAGACCGCCAAAGAGAAGGAGTGCCGCCTTTGGGATGCCGGCGGACTCACCGATCGTCACCCATGGCCTGGCGGGCGCCGAGGAACGTGCCATCGCTTAGGCCTCGACGTGAAGGGTGCCGTGCATCTTGGGGTTGTCTTTCCCGCCGCAGCAGCTGTCGCACCAGAAGTCGTAATCGCCGGGTGTCATCGGTGCCGTCAGCGTCACCGTCCTGCGGCTCTGCGCCGGCAGTTCGAGACGGACGTTCAGCTTGTCCGAGACAAGGGTGTGCACGCCGTTGGTCAGGTGCATCGGCGCGTCCTGGTTCCACCAGTCGAGGGTCAGTGTCTGGCCCGGCTTGGCGTTGAGGGTGGCCGGGTCGAAGCCGTCCATGCTGACGCCAACGGCCATCGCGCCATTCACGGTGGTCTTGTCGCGCTGGCCCATGAAGACACTGCCGGCCAGGTAGATGCCGCCGCCGATCACGAGAGCCGCGACTGCCAGGAATGCGGCGACTCGAAGCTTGCTCGGGCGCGAGTGCTCTGATGGCCGCGCGGCGCCCCGTGGCCTCGCGGTGCGAATCTCGCCGGGAGCTGGATTTTGGGCGTGAGCACGTTTGGCGGCGCGGGTGGTCATCTGAACCCCTTTTCGCATTTTCGGCTCGGCGGGTGTGGCGCCGGCTGGCTTCGTGGATGCTCGGGGCATCGTGCCAGTCGAACCTGAGATGAACATGAGAGCAATCCGGGACCGGGCGCGGTCGCTCTCGGCGCAGCCGAACGCTACTTCTGTCCCCACGCTCAGCCGGTTCTCAGCTAGTTCTCATGACCGAGGGCCACGATCGGGGCTGACCGCTGCAACCTGAAAGCTGAGATCGCCCGATGACCGAACCCATCTCCGCCTCCACCATCCGATTTCCCGTCGAGGGCATGACCTGCGCCTCGTGCGTGAACCGCATCGAGCGATATCTGCGCAAGGCGGACGGCGTCCTCGAGGCGACGGTCAATCTGGCGACCGAGTCGGCGAGCGTCCGCTACGACGCGGCTCGCATCACCCCGGCCGGACTCGGCCAGGCGGTTGAAGCCGCGGGCTATGAGGCTCGCCTCGATCGGGCCGAGGACGGCGCGGCGCCCAGCGACGGGCGAACGGCCGGCTCTCCGGTTGAAGCGACGCATCACGCGACGACGGCGGAGAGCGCCACACAGAATGGGCATGGTGAGGCGACCTACGCCGAGCGCCACCTCGCCGAAACCCGGCGGCACCTCATCGTCGCAGCCGTCCTCACGGCGCCGCTCATCGTCGCCCTGGCCTCGATGACGATTGCGCCGTTCCTGCCACGCTGGCTGTCGAACCCCTGGCTGGAGCTCGCCTTAGCGACCCCGGTGCAGTTCTATGCCGGCCGCGGCTTCTACGCAGGCGCCTGGAAGGTCGCTCGTCATCGCGCCACGGACATGAACACGCTCATCGCCGTCGGAACCTCGGCAGCCTATGTCTACAGCGTCGCGGCGATCCTATTCCCCGCATTCTTCGAGGCCGCGGGCGTCGCGCGGAACGGCGAGATGCCGCTCTACTTCGACACGTCGTCGGCGATCATCACGCTCATCCTGCTCGGCCGGTTCCTGGAGGCCCGCGCGCGCGGTCACACCTCCGATGCGATCAAGAAGCTGATCGGGCTTGCGCCGCGTTCGGCTCGAGTCGTGCGTGACGGCATCGAGCTCGATATCGCGATCGAAGACGTCCTGGTGGGTGATCTGGTCCGGGTTCGGCCCGGGGAGAGAGTTCCCGTCGATGGCATCGTCGCGGACGGCACGTCGAGCCTCGATGAGAGCATGGTCACAGGCGAGAGCATGCCCGTCACGAAGGGCAAAGGCGACGAAGTCATCGGCGGCACGATGAACGGCACCGGGTCGTTCACGTTCGAAGCCCGGCGGGTTGGCCGCGACACCGTCCTCGCCCAGATCGTCCGGCTCGTGCAGGACGCCCAGGGAAGCAAGGCGCCGATCCAGCGGCTCGCCGATGCCGTCACGGGTTACTTCGTGCCTGCGGTACTCGCCGCTGCCGCGCTGACGTTCGTGGTCTGGCTCGTCGCAGGGCCCCAGCCGGCCTTCAACCTGGCCCTTCTGAACATGGTCGCGGTCCTGATCATCGCCTGCCCCTGCGCCCTTGGTCTCGCGACCCCAACCTCGATCATGGTCGGTACCGGCAAGGGCGCCGAGCACGGCATCCTCTTCCGAAACGCCGAAGCCCTCGAACGGCTGCATCAGGTGAAGGTCGTGGTCCTCGACAAGACGGGCACCCTGACCGAAGGCCGGCCCCGCGTGACCGACATCGTGGTCACAGATGGAGGTTCGACCGAGGAAGTTGTCGCCCTTGCGGGCGCTGCCGAGCGCGGTTCCGAGCATCCTTTGGGCGAGGCCATCGTCCGTGACGCCGCCGAGCGAGGTCTTGAGCTTCTCGACGCCACGGGTTTCGCGTCGACGAGCGGCCAGGGCGTCGAGGCAACGGTCGGCGGACGCAGAGTCGCGGTCGGCCGGGCCGGGTATCTCCAGGCGCTCGGCATCGATCCATCGCCGCTCGGGACGGCGGCCGCCGAGCTTGCCGCCGCGGGCAAGACTCCGGTCTATGTCGCGATCGACGGCAGCCTCGCCGCGGTCATCGCGATCGCCGACACGCTCAAGGCAAGTTCCTCGCGCGCCGTCGCGCAGCTTCACCGCCTCGGGCTCGAGGTCGTGATGCTCACCGGGGACAACGCCGCGACCGCGGATGCCATCGCCCGCCTGGCCGGCGTCGACCGGGTTCTCGCGGATGTTCGGCCCGACGAGAAGGCGGCGCAGATCCGTCGGCTCCAGCTCGAAGGCAAGAAGGTGGCGATGGTTGGCGACGGCGTCAACGACGCACCCGCCCTGGCTTCGGCCGACGTCGGAGTGGCAATCGGCACCGGGACAGACATCGCGATCGAGTCCGCCGGCGTCACGCTGATGAGCGGCGACCTGCTCGGGCTGGTCACAGCGTTCGCCCTGTCCAGGGCGACGATGCGCAACATCAAGCAGAACCTCTTCTGGGCATTCGCCTACAACGTCGCGCTGATCCCGCTCGCCGCAGGCGCCTTCTACCCGTTCGCCGGAATCCTGCTCGACCCGATCTTCGCAGCCGGCGCGATGGCTCTCTCGAGCGTAACCGTGGTCTCCAATGCCCTCCGCCTCCGCGGGTTCCGGGCGCCTCGAGATGCGGCCGCGCTCCCGGGAGTCGGGGGCCGGCCGATGGCGGTTGCCAGCCGACCCGTCGGGCCGGACTGAGCTCTCAGGCGCTCGTTAGGTCGCTCTCACATGAGTCTCAGCCGCAACCGCTCTACTGCCCACATGCGCACGACCATCTCGCTCGAGGTTGACTCGCCACGCGCTTCGCTCGCGGCGCTCGACGCCTCCGCTGTGGCCCCGCACCAGGGCGCCCGCAGCTCCTTCGGGACTGCGGTGGTCGAGCGCGCGAACCTCGCGCCCCAGACCGTGGACATCTGGATCGACGGCGGCTACCAACCGGCGCAGACGGTGGCTATCGCTGACGCCCCGCTCCGGATCCTCTTTCATCGGCACGACGCCGATCATTGCACCGAACGCGTCGTCTTCTCCTCCTCGCCCCATGTCGAACGCCGACTTGCCGCCAACGGGACGACGGTTGTCGACCTTCCAGCCCAGCCTGCGGGCGTGGTTCGGTTCACCTGCGGCATGGGCCGCTATTACGGCGAGATCGCGCTCGTCAAGAACCGGCCGACGCGCGTTCGGGGTGGCCGGCTGCTGGGCACTCTGGCGGCCGGCGCGGTGGTGGTGACACTCCTCGCCGCCGCCGGGATCGTGCAGGTCGAGCTCGCGGCCGGCGCGGGCGTGCTCGTCGCTGCCGCGACGGGCCTCGCCTGGACCGCCTCGCGGCTCAGGACCCATCCCTAACCGCCAGCGCTGAACGGGAACCCCATGCCTTTCATCATCGATGTCAACCCCGTGATCGCGTCGTTGGGTGGCTTCGCCATTCGCTGGTACAGCCTCACGTTGCTCGCTGCGGCCGGCGTCGCGATCCTGGTGTTCTCCCACGAGGCGCGTCGGAAGCGGCTCGACGAGCGCGCGGTGTTGGACGGCATCTGGTGGGTTGCGCTCGCGGCGGTTGTCGGCGGTCGTGTCCTCTACGAGCTGCAGAACGACCTGCCAATGCTCGGCGCCGACCCACTCCACGCCTTCATGATCTGGGAAGGCGGGCTCAGCTTCTACG
>VFSW01015825.1_pt1 | contig 10340 bp, 9 predicted proteins | sample 5358111 | NCBI WGS metagenome assembly VFSW01 (sample SAMN11554181, study PRJNA540505) | mine drainage metagenome | isolation source: sediment from site ElyBrook_90M | place: USA: Ely Copper Mine, Vershire, VT | collected 2017
CGTATCCCCGCTCGCGCCCCCGGGGGGTGTTTGGGGGGCGCCTCCCCAATTCCTTTGTGGGCCCGCGCCCGGGCCATGCGTACTCCATTCCCGCCGGAGCGCGCGTGAATCGGCTGGAGACGGTGGCGCTGCCGGTTTCTTCCTCGGAGACGAGGCAGGCGCTGGCGCGGGGCGAGTCGCCTGGGGAACTGCCGGCGGCGGTGGCGGAGTACATTCGCGCCCGCAATTTGTACCGGGCATGACTTTTTGTGGCACTCGCGCCTACGCGTGCCGCATCGGCACTCTTGGAGGTCAAGCGAAGGCGTCGAGATGCGTCTCGACACGGCCCGCTCGAGTGCGTGCGCCACGGGCGCAGTAACGAATTCTCTGAGAATGGCTACTCCACCAACCGTCTTTGGCGCGTTCTTTGCTGGTAAAGTCTCTAAGGAGGAGCGTTTTTCATGGCTCTCACGAAAAAGCTGGCACTTGCCGGAATGCTTTTTGAAGCTTGCCTCCACGCGCAAACTCCGCCGTCGTTCGAAGTCGCTTCCGTGAAGCCTCATAACCCGTCCGAACGGCGGTTCGTATTCCCGGATCTCTCTCCTAGCGGCAAATTCAGCGTGGCGGGCCTACCGCTGCAGATCCTCATCGCGGTGGCGTACAACGTGCCGTTCCAGGGGACACAGTTGAGCGGAGGCCCAGACTGGATTCGCTCCGAAAGCGGCGTCTATGACATTGAAGCCAAGGCTGATCAGGCGGACCTGAAGGGCATGTCCGCCTGGCAGCGGCAGGAAAAGATGCGGCAGATGCTACAGGCGCTTCTCGCGGAGCGTTTCCAACTCGCCATCCGGCGTGAATTTAAGGAACAGGCGGTCTACATTCTCACGGTGGCAAAAAACGGGCCGAAGCTGCAGAAATCGAAGTTCGAGGAAAAAGACTGCGACGATCCCGCGAATCAATGCCATTACGGCGGCGCGGGTCAAGGACGAGGAATCCATGCGAAGGCATTCGATATGGCGGAGCTATGCGTCTCCGTATCGAACTTCACGGATAAGCCTCTCATCGACCGCACGGGGCTAAAGGGCCTGTACGACATCGACACAGATGGATGGGTGCCGATGCGGCAGAGACCCGTTCCGCCGGGAGGCGGCTCCGACCCGGAGAGCCAGGCGATGGCTGATCCCACGCGGCCGACGTTGTACTTGATCTTCGCCAAGCTCGGGTTGAAGATGGAATCCTCAAGGGCGCCCGTGGAGTCGTTTGTCGTCGAGCGCGTGGAGAGGCCCACGGGCAACTGATTCTCCCTTTTGTCCGCATGCCTCGCGCGCGGCGGTTGTGTGCGAGACGGGCAGCGGGCATTCGGCCACCAACTTGCCCGAAACTCAATTCCGGCGCGGCGCGCCTAAGTATTTTGTTGGTAGAATGAGAGAACGCGTGAAGTTACTTGCCCGTAGTGTGGTCTTCCCTTTCATTTTGACGTTTTTGATGGCCGCCTCGGCCGCTCTGGCGCAGACTCAGCCGCCTGCTCCGCAGACGCCTGCTCCGCAGACCCCAGCGCCGCAGGAGCCTCCGGCATCGACGACGACGCAGACGCCCAATCCGGCGGCCGCGCCGCCTCCTCCATTGCCTCCGGACGAATACAAGAATTTTAGCGATATTTCCGTCGAGCTGTATTTATGGAAGCAAACCTCGCACCCGATCATGAGGCCCGGGCAGAACAACATCGACGGCGACAGCGCGACGCTAGGCTCCAGCGTTAACCTGCAAGGCCCCAACAAGCTCGCCGATGGCATTGTTATCACGGCGCCGGCCGGACGCGCGAATCTGCTGGAGTTCGAATATTTCCAGACGACGCAGCAGGGCAATGAAACGTTGCCCATCAACACAATCCTGTTCGGGCAATCCTACAACCAGAACGACGTTCTCGGCTCCGCGGTGAAAATCCAGCACGCCCGCGCGACGTGGAACTATCTGACGTATCCGGACCCTGCGGGCGCGCGCAAGTTCCGCTTCCGCACCTTGTGGGGAATCGAATGGACGCAGATCACGCCCCGCTTCGACGCGCCAGCGGACTTGACCGCGGCTCCGGTTCAGGGATCGCGGTCGGTGATCTTCCCCTCGCTCGGCGCGGGCGTCGAGTATCACTTCAGTAAGCGAATCGTCTTCGACGCCAAGGCCGAGGGGTTCGCCTTTCCGCACAGAGCGGCGCAGGCGGACGGGGAGGCCAGGATGATGGTCCGCTTGTATCGGCAGCTCGATCTGGTGGCTGGCTATAAAGGGTTTTACTTCAAGACAAATCCGCAGTTGGATTACTACCTGCGGGCCGTGCTGCAGGGCCCTTACGGGGGCGTCCGCTGGACCTTCAGATAACGAACTTCGCCTTCACCAGAATCCAGATCTTTTCCCAGGCAGGGACGCGGATGCGGCGCGTCAGCAAGTCGTAATCCGACTCGACGATTTTTTCAAGCAGCCGCGAATAGATCCCGATGAGGGCCTTCAACGACGCGCGGCTGTTGGGATGGATCATCGCCACCAGCGGCGCGGATTCGCGGTAATACTGGCGCGCCCGCTTCGCCTCGAAATCCATCATCTTCAAAAAACCCTCGGTGGAAACGAGTGTGGCGGGCGAAACGCCGAAGCGGGCGAAATCCTCGGCCGGAATATAGACGCGGTCCTTTTCGTAATCCTCGCGCACGTCGCGCAGGATGTTGGTCAACTGGAACGCGATCCCGCATTTCTCGGCCAGTTGCAGCGCCTTGGGATCGTCAAATCCGAAAATATGGATGATCGTGAGACCGACAACGCTGGCCACGCGATAGCAATACTCGTACAGCTCGCCGAAGGTCTGCATGCAGCGCGGATCCAGGTCGCTCGACACGCCGTCGATCATGTCGAAGAAGTACTCGTGCGGGATTTTATAGCGCTGAACGGCGTCGATGAACGCGGGCCAGAGCGGATGCGCGCCGGCGCGGCCGTCCAGCGCGGCCGCCAGATCCTCGCGCCAGCGGGCGATGGCGGAGCGGCGGTCGGCGATGCCTTCGTCGTCGCTCAGATCGTCGCAGTAGCGCATGAAGGCGTAGATGGCGCACATCGCCTCGCGCTTCGGCAGCGGAAGCAGGAGGAACGAGTAATAGAAATTCTTCGCCTGCGCGCGCGCCGCTTCGACGCACCAGGCGTAGGATTCTTCCACGGTGAAATCGGTCATGCGGCTGGTTTATAGGCAGGAGATAAGGCTCTCCGGCCGATTGCGCCGAGGAGCAGCGCCACCCGCTCCACCTTCGAAATCCTGGGGCGAGCGCGGAGCACGTCGTAATCCTGCCGCTCGATTTTTTCGAGGATTTTCAGCCCCCCGCGGCTGAACAGTTCGAGGTCGATCGACAGGCGGCGGTCCACCTGTCCGGCCAGGGGCAGGCCTTTCAGGAAAAGGTCGCGGGCCACGCCGGTCACTTCCTTCATCGCCTGGCGGAAGCGATCGTCAAACCGCCGCGCGAAAAGCTCCTCTACCGGATAGCCGTATTTATCGAGGACATCGAGCGGGAGATAGACGCGGTCCTTCTCAAGGTCGACAATCACGTCCTGCCAGAAATTGGCAAGCTGCAGCGCCGTGCATGTGGCGTCGGACAGTTCCTGGCGCGCGGCGTCGCGATACCCGCAAAGTCCCAGCACCAGCCGGCCGACGGGATTGGCCGAATAGCGGCAGTAGTGAAACAGTTCCTCGAAATTGCGGTAGCGCGTGACGGTCTGATCCTGCTCGAATGCCTTGATCAAATCGTCGAAGGTCTCCTGTGGCAGTTGGTGCCGGGCCGCCGTATCGGCGAGCGCCACAAACACCGGATGCGCGGGCTGGCCGGCGTACATCTTCTGCAGTTCCCTGCGCCACCATGCGAGCAGACGAAGACTCTCCCCGGTGTCTCCGATCTCGTCGCCCAGATCGTCGGCCCACCGGCAGAAAGAGTAGACGTTGTAAAAGTCCTGATGCAGGCGCTTGGGCAGCAGGAAGCTGACGACCTGGAAATTTTCGTAGTGATGGGTGGCGAGCCAGCGCGTATACGCGAGCGACTCGTCGCGAGTCCAGGCGCGTTGCAACAATTCCGGATGCGCGACGAAAGCGGCGGGAGGGAGGAACACAGCCGTTTACGGGATGATCGCGGTTTTCAGATGGCCGTTGTGGCTCATCAGGTGCTGCATCACCTGCAGCAGATTGGTGAGCGGCTCGGAGTGATTGACGAAATCCTTGGCTCCCACATAGCCGCGGCTGACCAGATCGAGAGCTTTGCGGATCAGAGCCGGCGTGTGATGGAAACTGGCCTTGCAGGTCAGCTCCGAATAGTGGAGCAGGTTGGTATCGAGGGCGAGCTCCGTGCCGTCCGGACAACCGCCGAAGAAGTTCACCACGCCGCCGCGGCGAAGCAGTTTGGTGGCGAGCTGCCAAACCTCGGGCAGGCCGACGGCCTCAATCACCACGTCGGCGCCGCGCCCCCCGGTCATTTCCTGCACCGGGCCGACCACGTCGGCGCCCTCGCAATTGAGGATGGTTTCATCCGCGCCCATTCTCGCGGCGCGCTGCAATTGCTGCGGCCGCCGCCCGATGGCGATGACGCGGGCGTTGAAGACCGCCTTGGCGAGACGAACGAACATCATGCCGATGGGGCCCAGGCCAATCACGGCGACGGTATCGCCGGGGCGGACGCCCGATTCCTCCAGGCCGCGCAGCACGCAAGCCAGCGGCTCCACCAAAGCCGCATCCTGATAGCTGACGTGGTCCGGCACTTCGTACATGTTCTTGCGCACGATGCGCTCAGGAATGCGGATGTACTCGGCGTAAGCTCCGTTGTTGAACAGCAGATCCTCGCACAGATTTTCCTGGTTGCGCCGGCAGTAGAAGCAATCTCCGCACGGGGCGGAATTAGCCGCCACCACGCGCTGGCCGATTTTGAATCCGGAGACATCCCTGCCCATGGCGACGATGTCGCCGCCCATCTCGTGGCCGAACAGCGCAGGCGGCACGATCATGCGCGCGTGATAACCGCGGCGGAAGACTTTCACGTCGGTGCCGCAGGTCAACGCGGCGCGGACACGCACCAGCACGTCGCCCCGGCCGATCTGCGGAACATCCACGCTTTCGATCTGCACGTCCTCTTTTCCATAAAGGACGGCAGCCGTCATCTGCTGATTCACTCTTTCCACCTCTGTGGCTGTACTACTATCTTTAATGATTCTTCGTCAGGATGCAACGCGCGTTCGATCCCCTCATGAATATAGTTTAGCGGATAGCGGTGGGATATAAGCCGTTCGACAGGCAAAGCGCCGCTGAAAACCATCTCCGCACCCTCGGCCTGGATATCCACCGAGGCGCTGTAGGAACCGCATAAGGTGCGCTCCCCCACGCAGATGTCGGCTCCGGACAGATCCACCCGCTCCTGATGGGAGGTCTGCGCAAATAATAGGATCTTCGCCCCGGGGCGCGAGCATTTCACTGCCTGCTCCACGATTCCTTTGGCGGACGCCGCGACGATCACCAGATCCGCGCCACGGCCTGCGGTCATGGCCCGGACCGCCTGCTCCAAATCCTCGCCGCGAGGGTCAAATGCTTCGGATGCGCCGAATTCGAGGGCCAGAGCGCGCCGCTTGGGCATGGTGTCAGTGGCCACGATTTTCGAGCCGATGCGCGCCACCATCATGGTGAAGATGAGTCCGATGGGGCCCTGCCCCAGAATCGCGACCACATCCTCGGGTTGCGGGTCGATCTGCTTGACACCCTTCAGACAGGTATTCACGGGTTCTACAAAACAGGCCTGATCGAAAGGAACGCCTGCGGGGATTTTCTCGACGCCGCGCTCGACGATCCAGTCCATGGCGCGCACGTACTGCGCGAATCCTCCGCCGGCCGGCTCGTAACCGGCCGTCACGCCGACTTTTTTATAGACCGGGCACTGCGCGTAGAGCTTGCGGGAGCAGTAAAAGCACTTCCCGCAGGGGATATGATGAAAAACGATGACGCCGTCGCCGGACTTGTATTTCGTCACGCCGCGGCCAACCTTGGCCACCACGCCCGCCGTCTCATGCCCATAAATGCGCGGCGGAGCCAGCAGGTTGTACTCGATTTTTTTCAAATCCGTGTGGCAGATGCCGCAGGATTCCACGCGTATCAGGATTTCGCCGGGGCCGATTTCGGGCACCGGAATGGATTCCACAGCCACAACGCTGTTGCCCTTGTAAACAGCGGCCTTCATGGTTGCCAACGAGGCGTCAGCGGCCTGGGCGGGACTAAAGTCGACAGTCTGCAAAAAATGCTCCTAGGGATTCGGATGCCACATTGCACTGGGCTTCCAGGCGCCGGAGCGCCGGGATGCGCGTAAACGGGCGGCGAACCGCCGCAAAGGCGATCCTGGGAAGGCTGAAGCGCCCGGACGGATCGCGATACAAATTAAAATCGAGCGGGAAATCTTCCTGCGCGGTATCGGACACGGCCCGCACGCAATAAAAGGGAACGGCCCATGCAGCGGCGATTTTCTTCACCGCGGCGGCTTCCATTTCGGCGGCAAGGGCTCCGGTCTGCTCGCGAAGTTGGCGTTTTTCGGCTGCGGTGGCAACCACACGGTCGGACGAACTGATCTCGCCCACCTGATGAGGAACGGTGGAGGGAATTTCCGCGCCGCGCCACATCACCAGATCGCCAATACGCAACGCCGGGTCCAACGCCCCGCAGTATCCCGTATTGATGATGCCATCCACGTCCATTTTTGCCTTGAGGGCTTCTCCCACACAGCGCGGCCCCGGCCCATTGGCAACCAGCCGCCACGCATCTCCGCGCATCCAGACTTCGCGAGCAAATCTCGCTCCAACCAGGTTCAGCGGCTCGCCCGGACCGAATCTTTTCAAGATCCCGTTGAATTCACGGGCCTCCGCCGCCACCACCAACCACGTCCGCACTAGCAATATCCGTTCGACTGAAACCAGGCAACTGCGCGTTTCAACGCTTCGGCTGCCGGAGCTGGCGCAAAACCCAGCTCCTTTGCAGCTTTATCGTGCCGAACCCACATCTTTTTCCGGGCCATCTTCACCCCATCGAGCGGCGCGAGCGGCTCTTTCCCCGAAATCCCCGCCCAGGCCGTCGAAATCATCCCCGCTGCGTACGCAACCGCGTATGGAATCTTCACTTTGGGAGCCGGACGCCCTAGCGCCCCGGCCAGGATGCCGAAGATCCGCTGCAACGTCAGATTCTCCGCGCCTAAAATATACCTCTCCCCTGCCCTGCCCCGTTCGCAGGCCGCCAGATGCCCCAAGGCCACATCCCGGACATCGACCACATTCAGGCCGGTATCGAGATACGCCGGCATCGCGCCGCGCACAAAATCCACCAACATCTTCCCGGTCGGCGTCGGCTTAAAATCATGATCGCCCACCGGCGCGGTCGGATTTACGATCACCAGTGGGAGTCCGCCTTCGGCGAACTCCAGAGCGACCTTCTCCGCCAAATACTTGGACCGCTTGTACGGCCCGGTCATGTCTTGGATGCCGACCGGCGTCTGTTCGTCGCCATTTCCTTCCATCGGAATGCCGATACAGCCCACAGTGCTCGTGTAGACGACCCTGTCCACCCCCGCCCGCTTCGCGGCGTCAAGAACATTCCGCGTGCCCTCAACGTTGGAGCGGTACATCTCATCGGGGTCCTTGGTCCAGAGCCGGTAATCGGCGGCGACGTGATACACCACGCCGCACCCCTCCACCGCCCTGGCCAACGATTCCGGTTGCCTTAAATCGCCCTGGAACCGCTCTACCCCTTCCAACTCCCTCAGCCGCGCCGGATCGCGCACCAAAGCGCGGACCTGATCGCCACGCTCCAGCAGGCATCGCGCCACGTGCCAGCCGACAAATCCCGTCGCGCCGGTTACCAGCGTCGGTTTCAAATTCCTTCCCCTTCATCACTGTCGGGGTTCGGTAAAGAACACGGACGGAACCCCGGCTCTAATGGAGGGGTCAACACGCCCATGCCCTTAACTCAAAAGCCAGCTTAACTGCTTAAACGGATCTCCCAGTTTCGAATTGATTCCGTAGGCCGCCGAAGGCTCGTATCCGCAGTGGACCATGCACTCCTCGCAGCGCGGATCGTTGCCGGACCCATAGCTGTCCCAGGGCGTCTTGGTCATCAGATCCTCGAACGTATCGTGGTGCGCGTCGGTGATCAGGTAGCACGGGCCCTTCCAGCCCTTGACGTTGTAGGTCGGCATGCCCCACGCGGTGCACGGCAGTTCGCGGTCGCCCTTCAGAAACTCCATGTAAATGGGCGAGGACACCAGCGGGAACCGCTTGGCCATCTTGTCGATGTTCTTGAACTTCTCATGCACGTCCTCGCGCGTCAAAAAAATCTCGCGCTGGTTGACGGCCGAGTATCCATACGCCGGCGCGATGGCGTGGCCATCCACCTTCAACGGCTCCAGGAACTCGTACAGATCCCAGATTTCCTTCATGTCGGTCTCTTTATAGACCGTAGTATTGGTGAATACCTTGAATCCGGCTGCCTTGGCCGCCTTGATGCCTTCGAGCGCTTCCTTGAAAACGCCTTCGCGCTCGACCGAGAAGTCGTGATTTTTTTCCATGCCGTCCAGGTGGACGTTGAAGACCAGCCCCGGGTGCGGGGTGAACTCCTTCAGCTTCTTGACCAGGAACATGCCATTGGTGCAGAGCTGGATCCAGCGGCCCCGGGCGAGGATTTCATTGGTCAGGCGCGCAATTTCCGGATAAAGCAGAGGCTCGCCGCCGCAGATGGAGACCATGGGCGCGCCGCACTCGTCGACCGCCTTCAGGCATTGCTCCACGCTCAAGCGTTCGCGGATCGACGATTCGTACTCGCGGATGCGGCCGCAGCCAGTGCAGGTGAGGTTGCAGGCGTGCAGAGGCTCCAGCATCATCACCAGCGGGAACCGCTTGTTGATCATCGGGTGGGGCTTGCGCTCCACTCCCGCCGCGGGAATCTGGGCGTGGATGATGCGGAACGGATTGGAAGCGTCGTTGGCGACGGCGTTATTCTTCTGCCACTCCGGCCGCGGGCGGATCTTGTTCTTGGCGATGTAGGTCGCCATATCGGCGACTTGCGAAAAAGGAACTCTCATGTGCGATCTGCTCCGTATGCGCTTCTCGATTTCAGGTAGCAGGACAAGGCCAGCACCGGAAACGAGTTGCGGTAAAGGTGATAGTGCAAGTAAAAGACGCGCGGGAAACCTGCGCCGGTGGCCAGCGATTCGTCCCAGCTTCCATCGGCCTTCTGCGTCTCGATCAGATATTCAACGCCCTTGTGCAGGCTGTTGCTGGTGGTGTCGCCGCCGGCCAGCAGGCCCAGGATCGCCCAGGCCGTCTGTGAAGGCGTGCTTTCGGCGGGCGTGTAGTAGTGATTGTCGTAACTGGCGCAGCTTTCGCCCCAGCCCCCATCCGCGTTCTGAATGGAGCGAATCCATTCGCCCGCGCGCAGGATGTACGCCTCGCGGTCGCTTTCGCCCGCGTCCTTCAATCCACGCAAAGCCAGGAACGTGCCGTAGATGTAATCGACGCCCCAGCGCCCGTACCAACTGCCGTCGATTTCCTGCGTGCGTTTCAGGTATTCGACCCCGCGGCGGATCGCCGGATGCTTGGGATCGACGCCGGAAGCGATGAGCCCTTCCATTACGCGGCCTGTAATATCCGGGCACGTCGGATCGAGCATCGCATTGTGATCGGCAAACGGCACCGCGCTCAGGAAATGCCAGTCGTTATCGACATCGAACGCCGCCCAGCCGCCATCTTTCGACTGCATCGCCAGCAGCCAGTTGACCGCCCGCTGGGTGACGGCTTCCTGCTTGGCCGCGCTCGACCCTTTGGCCCGCGCCAGCGCCAGCAAAACCTGCGCCGTGTCGTCGATATCGGGGTAATATTCGTTGGCGAATTCGAAGTACCAGCCCGACGGCTCGACGTCCGGACGTTTCTTCGACCAGTCGCCTTTGCGCCGGACTTCCTTAGTGAGCAGCCAGTCGACGCTGCCGCTTAACCTCTCTTCGGGAACTTCGCCCGATTCGCCCAACGCATACACCGCAATTCCCGTATCCCAGACCGGCGAAAAACAGGGCTGGAAAAAGAATCCCCGCTCGTCGTCCACCAGGAGGTTAAAGAACTGCCGCTCGGCTTCCTGCACGTCGGGATGATCCTTCGGGTAACCAAGCAGATCGAGCGCCATGATGACGTACATCATCGGCGGATAGATCGCGCCTAGGCCGTCGGTATACCGGGTGCGCTCCAGCATCCACTGCTCGGCGCGGCGGATCGCCTGGCGGCGCAGGCCGCGCGAGCCGTACTTATCCCAGAATTTCAGGAAGTTATCGGCCTTGAGG
>VFSW01015826.1_pt1 | contig 10340 bp, 10 predicted proteins | sample 5358111 | NCBI WGS metagenome assembly VFSW01 (sample SAMN11554181, study PRJNA540505) | mine drainage metagenome | isolation source: sediment from site ElyBrook_90M | place: USA: Ely Copper Mine, Vershire, VT | collected 2017
CTTGTAATCCGGCCGCGGGCGCAGGTGATCGAGCAGTTCGTCGCGCACGAGCGGCACCTGGGGCAGGTGGTGCGGCTTCGTCTGGCGAGGGCAGGAAGACGGTTACAGGAGGTCGGGGTGGAGCGGGCTTCGGCGTCGCTCCGGCGGTCGATCGGGCGGAGGCAGCAGCGGGTGGATGAGCTCGAATTTCATCTTCGCGAGCGGGTGCGTGCGGCGCTGGTTGGGAACCGGAGACGGGTGGAGGCGTTGGAGGGAAGGCTGGCGGCGCTGGACCTGCGCGTGGCGATGGCGCGACTCCGGAACCGGTTGTTGGCGGCGCAGAGGGCGATCGAGGGGCGCATGAAGCTGCGGGCGGCGCAGCAGCGGGCGGCGCTCGATGGCGTCTCGGGCCGGTTGACTGCGCTGAGCCCGCTGAAAATCCTGGAACGGGGCTATGCCGTGGTGCACAACGCGGCGGGCGCGATCGTCAAGAGCCCGGCGGATGCGCCTCCGGGGTCCGGCATTCGCATCCGGCTCGGCCAGGGGGAACTGGCGGCGAAAGTTTCCCGCTCCCTTCGGCCCCGGAAAAGCGTCCAATAAGCCCATGCGGATCGGGATCACGTGCTATCCCACTTACGGCGGCAGCGGGATTGTCGCCACGGAACTCGGGCTCGAGTTGGCGCATCGGGGGCACGAGGTCCACTTCATTACCTATGCGAACCCGATCCGGCTGGGGTCGGGCAGCCCCCGGATCCGGTATCACGAAGTGGAGGTATCCACGTATCCATTGTTTCAATACCCGCCGTACTGCCTGGCGCTGGCCTCGCGCATGGCGGATGTGGCGCGGACGTATCATCTGGACCTGATGCACGTTCACTACGCGATCCCGCATTCGATTTCGGCGCTGCTGGCGCGGCAGATGCTGGCCACTGAGCGGTATCTGCCGTTCATCACGACGTTGCACGGCACGGACATGACGCTGGTGGGGCTGGACCCGACGTATTACCCGATTACGCGGTTTTCGATTGAGCAGTCCGACGGCGTGACCAGCATCAGCGAGTATCTGCGGGAGCACACGGAGAGTTACTTTGGGGTGACGAGGCCGATTCGGGTGATCCACAACTTCGTGAACTGCTCGATCTACCGGCCGGCGCCGGAGCGGCCGCCGAGGGCGGAGAAGTTGCTGGTGCATGTGTCCAATTTCCGGCCGGTGAAGCGTGTGCTCGATTGTGTGCGGGTGCTGGGCGAGGTGCGGAAGCAGGTTCCGGCGCGGTTGGTGATGGCGGGCGATGGGCCGGATCGCGGGCCAGCGGAGCGCCTGGCGGCGGAGCTTGGGCTTTCCGACTACATCTCGTTTCCCGGCAAGCAGGATCATATTGAGAAGCTGTTGCCGCACATGGATGCGCTGCTGCTGCCGAGCGAGTTGGAGTCGTTCGGGCTGGCAGCGCTCGAGGCGATGGCGTGCGGCGTGCCGCCGGTGGCGACGCGTGTGGGCGGGTTGCCGGAGTTGGTGACGCACGGGGGGGACGGGTTGCTGGACGCGCCGGGGGATGTGGCGGCGCAGGCGGCGCGGGTGGTGGAGTTGCTGAGCGACGATGGGGTGCATCATCGGATGTCGGCGGCGGCGCGGCAGACGGCGGAGACACGATTCTCAACGCAGTTGATCATTCCGCAGTACGAGCGGTTGTATGAAGAGGTTTGCGCCGCTCACGCCGCGACTGCGCCGGCGGCGGTTTGAACCGCAGCGGTCTCCGGCTCGATTCGGCGGGCGGATTCGGACCCCTTGTTATTCTGGAGTTTCATGATTCGGGTTCGCTTCGCCCCTTCGCCGACGGGCTATCTGCATATCGGCAGCGCAAGAACGTTCATTTTTAACTGGCTTTTCGCTCGCCATGAGGGTGGGACGATGATTTTGCGGATTGACGACACCGATGTCGATCGCAACACGCAGGCCTCGCTGGACTCGATTTTCGATGGTCTGAAGTGGCTGGATCTCGGATGGGACGAGCTCTACCGGCAGTCGGACCGCGGAGGGTTTCATCGCGAGGCGGCGCTGGCGATTTTCCGCAAGGGGATGGCGTATCGGGATTTCGCGCCGGCGGAGACGGAGGAACGCTCGTATGGCGACGGGCCTTTGCTGTTCCGGCCGGAGAGGCGCGAGATGCCGGCGGAGGAAAGCGACCGGCGGGCCGCGGCGGGGGAGCCGCATGTGTTGCGGTTCCGCGTGCCGCGCACCGGCGACGGGGCGGTGACGTTTCCGGATCTCGTGTACGGACCGCAGAGCAAGGAGTTCGCCGATATCGAGGACTTCGCGCTGCTGCGCAGCAACGGCGTGCCGACTTACCACATGGCTTCGTGCGCCGATGATGCCGATCTGAGCATCAGTCACATCATCCGCGGGCAGGACCACCTGACCAACACGTTCAAGCATGTGCTTATCTTCGAGGCGCTGGGGGTCGACGCGCCGAAGTTCGCGCATCTTCCGCTGCTGATTGCGCCGGATGGGTCGAAGTTATCGAAGCGGAAACACGGGCCGGTGGTGAGCGTTACGACGTATCGCGACGGAGGGTTTCTGCCGCATGCGTATGTGAATTGTCTTTGCCGGCTCGGGTGGTCGCCGAAGGACGACCGCGAGCGGATGAGCCGGGATGAGCTGCGGGAGGCGTTCACGATCGAGTGAGTGAACCGCAGCAACGCGGTGGTGAACTTCAGCGAAGACGATCCGTTCGATCCGAAGGCGGTGTGGCTGAACGCGGAGCATCTGCGAAGTTTGCCGGTGGAGGAGTTGGCGGAGAAGTTGGAGCCGTTTGTGAGGAAGGCGGGGTTTGATCCGGCGCGGGCGAACTTAAGAAAGATCACGCCGCTGATTCGTGAGCGAATCCGGCTGCTCAAGGATGTGGCGACGGTGGCGGACTTTTTCTATGCCGAGGAGCTGCCGCCTTATCCGCCCGAAGAGTTGATTCCGCAGAAGGGCGATGCGGCGATGAGCCGGCGCGTGCTTGAGTCCGCGCGGCTGCTGCTCCAGACGGTGGAGTTTGAGCACAGCGCTCTTGAGGCGGCGCTGCGGGGAGCGGCGGCGGCGCTCGGCATCAAGGCGGGGCAGATGTTCCAGCCTCTGCGGGTGGCGGTTTGCGGGAGAAAGAATGCGCCGCCGCTGTTTGAGACGATCGAGGTATTGGGACGCGAGCGTTGCCTCGACCGCGTCGGACGCGCGCTGGAACTGCTGGGCTAAGGCGAGACGCGCCGCCTGCTGACAGGAGAAAATTAAAAGAACATGTTCACGAATCAGTCCGGGCCTTCGCGGCCCGATGAGACGAGCCCGGCCTCGGGGCCCTCGAATTTCGTCCGCGACATCATTGCCGAAGATATTAAGAACGGCAAGAACGGCGGGCGCGTGCACACGCGCTTTCCTCCGGAGCCGAACGGGTATCTGCACATCGGGCATGCGAAGTCGATCAACCTGAACTTCGGTCTGGCGCGCGAGTTTGGCGGCAAGTGCAACTTGCGGTTCGACGATACGAATCCGGAGAAGGAAGAAGTCGAGTATGTCGAATCGATCATCGAGGATGCGCACTGGCTCGGAGGCGATTGGGAGGATCGGATATTCTACGCCTCCGATTACTTCGAGCAGCTTTACGGATGGGCGGTGAAGCTGATCCGGTCGGGTGACGCGTATGTGTGCGACTTGAGCGCGGCGGAGGTGAGGGAGCAGCGCGGGACATTGACTGAGCCGGGGCAGAACAGCCCCTATCGCAACCGGGGCGTGGAGGAGAACCTCGACTTGTTCGCCAGAATGCGCGCGGGCGAGTTTCCGGATGGCGCGCGGACGCTGCGGGCGAAGATCGACATGGCGTCGCCGAACCTGAACCTGCGCGATCCGCTGATGTACCGCATTGTGCATTCCGAGCATCACCGGACGGGGAGCGCGTGGTGCATTTACCCGACGTATGACTATGCGCACGGGCAGTCGGATTCGATCGAGGGCATCACCCATTCGATCTGCACGCTGGAGTTTGAAGATCACCGGCCGCTGTACGACTGGTTTATCGAGAAGCTGGGTATTCATCATCCCCAGCAGATCGAGTTTGACCGGCTGAACCTGACTTACACGCTGCTGAGTAAGCGGAAGTTACTGGCACTGGTTTCCAACGGGCACGTGCGGGGGTGGGACGATCCGCGGATGCCGACGGTCAGCGGGCTGCGGCGGCGCGGGTATACCCCGGAGGCGATCCGCAATTTCTGCCAGAACATCGGGGTGTCGAAGACGAACGGCGTTCTGGAGTTGGCGCTGCTCGAGCATTATCTGCGCGAGGATCTGAACCGGCGGTCGCTGCGCGCGATGGCGGTGCTGCGGCCGCTGAGGGTGGTGATTGATAACTATCCGGAGGGCCAGGTGGAAGAGATGGAGGCGGTGAACAACCCCGAGGATGCTTCAGCGGGAACGCGGAAGGCGCCGTTTGCGCGCGTGCTGTACATTGAGCAGGACGATTTTCGCGAGGATCCGCCGAAGCAGTATTACCGGCTGAGCCCGGGGCGCGAGGTGCGGCTGCGCTATGGGTATTTCATTACGTGTACCGGTGTGGTGAAGGACGATGCGGGGCGTGCGGCGGAGGTGCACTGCACTTACGACCCGGAGACGCGGGGCGGGAATGCTCCGGACGGGCGGCGGGTGAAGTCGACGATTCATTGGGTGTCGGCGGCGCACGCGGTCGAGGCGGAGGTGCGGCTGTACGAGAACCTGTTCACGCGCGAGAACCCGAGCGATGACAGCGAGGGGAAGCAGTTGACGGACTATCTGAACCCGCATTCGCTGGAAGTGGTGAAGGGCTGCCAGCTTGAGCCGTCGCTAGCCGGGGCCACGGTGGGAGCGCGGTATCAGTTCGAGCGGCTGGGCTACTTTTGCGCGGACTTAGACTCAAAGCCCGGCGCCCTGGTTTTCAACCGGACGGTGGCGCTGCGCGATACGTGGGCGAAGATCGAGAAGAAACTGAAGTAATTCGATGACGATTGTTGGTTTGGGCGGGTTGATGAGTGATGCCGCGTGTGCGGTGTTGCGGGATGGCAGGCTGGTGGCTGCGGTGGAGCAGAGGAAGCTTGCGCGGCGTCATGAGCCGGGCCATCTTCCTACGGAAGCGATTCATTCGGCGCTGCGGCTGGCGGGAGTAGCGCCGGCGGATGTGGATGCGGTGGCGCTGGCTTTGCCGTTGGGGCCGGGGCAGGCGACGGCGCTGCACCTGGCGGTGCGAGCGGAGTTCCCGCAGAGCCGGTTGGTGCTGGTGGATCATCATCGGGCGCATGCCGCGAGCGCTTTCTATGCGTCGCCGTTTGAAGACGCGGCGGTGTTGACGCTGGACCGCGCGGGCGACTTCCGTTCCGGCGCGTTGTGGCGCGGCTCGGGCGTGCATCTTGACCTCAAGCGAGAACTGTATTTTCCGGATTCGCTGGGAGACCTTTACGGGCGCGTGACGGAGTTACTGGGTTTTCGCGCGGGCTCGGAGGAACACAAGGTTCAGTGGCTGTCGGCGAGCGGTGAGCCGTCGTTTGCCGTGTTCGACGAGATTCTGGGTGCGCCGGAGTGGCCGCGGATTGAACGGTCTTTTCTCGACGCGAGCCGGTTGTCGCGCGGCGGGTTCAGTTCGCGGTTCTACCAAGCGCTCGGGCTTCCGGACGACACGCCGGTGCCCCATGAGCTTCGCGCCTCGGTGGCGGCGAGTTTGCAGAAGGCGGTGGAGGATGCGGTGGAGCGCATGGCGGGTGGTGCGCCTCGGCTGTGTTTGGCCGGTGGGCTGGCGTTCAATGCGCTGTTAGTGGCCGCGCTTGAAGAGAGGGCTTCGGTGTTTGTGCAGCCGGCGGCGGGAAATGCCGGGCTGGCGCTCGGGGCGGCGTATCACGCCTGGCATCACACGTTCGGTGGTGCGCGGCTGGAGCCGTTGAACGACCTGTGTCTGGGACCGGGCTTCAGTGCGCCGGAGATCAAACAGGTGCTCGAGAACTGCAAGCTGCGGTTCCATTATCTGGCGACCGGGGATGAGTTGGTCGATACCGCCGTGCGGGTGCTGGATGAGAACAAGATCATCGCGTGGATGCAGGGACGGATGGAGTTCGGGCCGCGCGCGCTTGGCAACCGCAGCATTCTGGCTTCGCCGCGCGATCCGTATTCGCTGGAGAACCTGAACGCTTACATCAAGCATCGGGAGCCGTTCCGGAAGTTTGCGGCTTCGGTGCCAGCCGAGTGCGCCGGAGAGTATTTCGCCGCCGGGCCGAATGCGCGGTTTTTGGCCACCGTGGGCACGGTGCGTCCGGCGTGGCGCGAAACGTTTGCGAGCGCGATTCTGAGCGGAGATAAGATCCGCGTGCATACGGTGGATGAGGCGGACAATCCGCTGTACCATCGGCTCCTGCATGCGGCCGGGCGCGCGACGGGACTTCCGGTGCTCTACGACACGAGCGTCAACCTGTTTGGCGATCCGCTGGTTTGCACGCCCCGAGACGCGGTACGCAGTTTCTATTCCTCGGGCATTGACGCGCTGTTTGCCGGGAACTTCTTCCTCGAAAAATAGCCGCTTCCGGTGATACCTTAATTGCTGATGTCTGAAGCAGAGCAGGTTCACGAACATGCCGAGCACGCCGAGCACGCGGCGCACTCCAACGAGCCCTTTAGCAAGCGTGTGGCGGCGGGAATGGCGATCCTGGCAGCGGTGCTGGCTCTGGTGTCGGTACTTGGCTCGATGTCGGCGACCGAAGAAGTGCTGATGCAGGTGAAGGCGAGCGATGCGTGGGCCGAGTACCAGGCGAAGTCGATCCGGCGGTATCAGTCCGAAGTGACCGCGGGCGTATTGCAGGCGCTCAACCAACCGGGGAAGGCGACCGACCTGGCGCAAAAGGCCGGTAAGTACCGCAGCGACCAGAGCGAAATTCAGAAACAGGCGCGGGAGTTCGAGACCGAGAGCGCGTCCGCGGGACGGAAAGCGCGCCGCTTGCATCTTGGGGAGATTTTCCTCGAAGTTGCGATTGTTCTGTCTTCGCTCGCGATTTTGACCCATAAGGAGACCATGTTCGCGGCCTCTGTTGCGACAGGATTGACTGGCAGCGTGATCGCGGCCAGCGCCTATATTCTGCTGGGATGAGGCAGGGGAGGCGAACTCGAAAGTAAATCATGCTTGAACCCATACGGCCCGGCGTGACGGCCAGTCACGCGCGCGTCGTTTTGTTTGACTTCGACGGCACGCTATCGCTGATCCGTACCGGATGGATGGATGTGATGGTGCCGATGATGGTCGAGATTCTGGCCGAGCTTCACACGGGCGAGAGCGAAGAAAGCCTGCGCGCGGAGGTGGAGGATTTTGTCTGGCGGCTGACGGGGAAGGAGACAATCTATCAAATGTTCGCTCTCCGTGACGCGATTGTCCGGCGCGGGGGCACGCCGCTGGAAGCGCTGGAGTACAAGAAGATGTATCTGGACCGCCTGTGGCAACGCATCGAGCACCGGGTCGAGAATCTTCGCAAGGGCCGTGTTTCGCCGGAAGATTACATGGTTCCCGGCGCGCGAGCGCTGCTCGAGGCGCTGCACGAACGCGGGATGAAGATGTATCTGGCCAGCGGCACCGATGAGGCTTACATGAAAGAAGAAGCGCGGCTGCTGGACGTGGAGAAGTATTTCAATGGCGGCGTCTTTGGTGCACTGGACGACTATAAGAGTTTCTCGAAGGCGATTCTGATCCAGCGGGTGCTGGCGAGCGCGGAATACCGGGGCGAGGAGTTTCTTGGCTTCGGCGACGGCTATGTCGAGATTGAGGAAATAAAGAAGGTTGGCGGCGTGACTGTGGGTGTGGCGAGCCAGGAGCCGCAGTGCACCTCCATCGACGAGTGGAAGCGCCAGCGTCTGATCGGCGTGGGCGCCGATTACATTGTGCCGAACTATCTCTGCCTCGACCAACTGACCGCGGCGCTTTTCCCGAACTAAACATGTCTTCACGCTATTCGTTGTTTGACCGGTCGCGGCTACGGCTGCGGCCCCTGGCCGAGCGCCGTCACGATCTTCATCTGGGGCACTGGCTGGAGCTGAATAGCCCTGTGCCAGCCTTCGACCATCCCGATCTTGGGACTTTGGCGGCGCGCCTCGCGGCGGCGAAGGCGAGCGGCGCCGCTCGGATTCTCATCATGGGTGCACATGTGCTGCGGGCGGGCGTCAACCGGCACCTGATCGACCTGATGGAGCGGGGCCTGCTGTCGAACAGCGCCTTGAACGGCGCGGGCTCACTTCCCGCTTACGAACTGGCGCGCATCGGCGCACCGAAGGAGAGAGTGGCGCGCTAGATTGCCAGCGGTGAGTTCGGCCTGTGGAACGAGACCGGGGAGTTGAACGACTGGGCGCGGCAGGCGCAGCAGGAAGGCTGCGGGTTGGGGGAGTATTTTGGGCGCCGCATTGCAGAGAGTGAGTTTCCGCATCGGGACCTGAGTCTGTTCGCGGCGGCGTGGCGGGTCGGGATTCCGGCGCCCGTGCCCTGCGGCATCGGGTACGACATCGTTCACGAGCATCCCAACTGCGATGGTGGGGCGTGTGGCGCGGGAAGCTATGTCGACTTTCTTGTCTTTGCGCATACGGTGGAGTCGCTCGAAGGCGGCGTGGTGCTGAATTTCGGCTCCGCGATCATGGGGCCGGAGGTATATCTGAAGGCGCTGGCGATGGCGCGCAATGTGGCTCACCAGAGCCAGCGCGAGATTCGCCACTTCACCACGGCAGTGTTCGACATCGCGCCGATTCATGGCGATTTTCGCCGCGAACTGCCGAAGACCGATCCGGGCTATTACTTCCGCCCGCATAAGACGCTGCTGGTGCGGACGGTAGCTGACGGCGGCGATAGTTTCTACTTTCACGGCGAGCATCGGGCGACGCTTCCGGCGCTGTGGCGTGCGCTCACTTCCCGAGTGGAGACGGCATGACGGCTCGCGAGTATGCCGCGGCGGTGAGGGGCAAGTCGGCGCTCGTGGTTGGCGATGTGTGTTTGGACCGGTGGTGCCGCTATGCGCCGTCGGCGTCGGAGCCGTCGCGGGAAACCGGCATCCCACGTACCGCGGTTGTGGCGACGGAAACCACGGCGGGGGCGGGCGGCACGATTGCGAATAACCTGGCGGCGCTTGGCGTGGGACGGATCGGCGTGCTGGGCGTGGCGGGCGACGACGGCCACGCGTATGAAATGTTTGCGGCGCTTGAGCGGCGCGGCGTTCGGACAGACCTGATACTCCGTGAGCCGGAGTGGACCACCTTCACTTACACCAAGCTCATCAACGAAGAGACGGGTGTGGAGGATCTGCCGCGAATCGATTTCATTCCGCGTCGCCCGCTGCCGGAGGCCGTGGAGGAGCGGTTGATCGCGCGACTGAAGGAGTCCGCACCGGGTTTCGACGTCATTTTTGTTTCCGATCAGGCCGAGACCGGGCAGTCGGAGGTGGTGACGGGCCGCGTTCGCGAGACGATCGCGGAGCTTGCCGGACAGCATCCAAATCGCGTTTTCTGGGCTGATTCGCGGCAGCGGGCGCATGAGTTTCGCCGTGTGGCGCTGAAACCGAACGAGCAGGAGGCCGCGCGGGCGCTGGCACGGATCTCGGGCCAGAGTTACTTCGCGTTGCTTGAGCACACCGCGGCGCGATGCCTGATCGTGACACTCGGCGAACAGGGAGCGATCGTTGTGGATCGCTCAGGCGAGCGGTTGGTTCCGAGCCGGCATCCGCGAACGCCAGTTGATGTCTGCGGGGCGGGGGACTCATTCTCGGCCGCGGCGGCGATGGCGCTCGCACTCACTGGATCGCCCGATGAGGCGGCGCGGTTTGGTAACCTCGCGGCGGCGATCACGGTGATGAAGCCGGGCACGGGAACCGCGTCGGGCGAGGAGTTGATCGAGATCGAAGCGAACGAGCGATGACGACGCTTGCCATCGACATTGGCGGCACGAAGTTTTCGATGGCTGTCTTTGAGGGCAGCACGATGGCCGCGCGCGTGACGGAGGCGACCGATCGCGAGGGCGGGCGGGACTGGATGCTCTCGCGGCTTGCGGCGGTAGCTGCCGACTGGCGCGCGAGGCGGCAGTTCGATGCGTGCGGGATTGGTTTCGGCGGTCCGGTTCACTTCGACCAACCGCGCGGCGCGCTGTCGACTCACGTAAGTGGCTGGAGCGGGTTCGATTTGCCGGGCTACATTGAGCCACTGGCGGGCGTACGTCCAGTGATGGACAACGACGCCAACGTGGGTGCGCTGGGCGAGGCTCGCTTCGGGGCGGGGCGAGGGTATCTGCCGCTGTTCTATATGACGCTTTCCACGGGAATCGGCGGGGGGATTGTCACCGAGGCCGGTATTTATCGCG
>VFSW01015827.1_pt1 | contig 10339 bp, 7 predicted proteins | sample 5358111 | NCBI WGS metagenome assembly VFSW01 (sample SAMN11554181, study PRJNA540505) | mine drainage metagenome | isolation source: sediment from site ElyBrook_90M | place: USA: Ely Copper Mine, Vershire, VT | collected 2017
GCTCATGCTCGGCGCTTGGGGCGCCTGGCGCCGCAATCCGACGTATTCCATACGCCCGACGGTGCGCATCTTCGCGGTCTCGGCACTCGCCATCAGCGGCGCCGTTCTGCTGATCGTCGCCACCACGAGGCTCATTGCGCACAGCACTCTGGTCGTCGCCGTCAGCGCAATGATGGCCGTCATCATTTTCGACTCCCTCGCCCTAATCTTCGTCATCCAGGCGGTCTGCGCGCCCAAAGAGTCGAAACCTGCCGCATTGCCCGCCTCAGTCAAACTCCTCAACATCCATCGCCGCAAAATCCGTACCTGGCTCGAAGTCTTCGGAACCCTTGTCGCGGTGTTCACCCTTGGATGCCTCATCCCGGGTGCCATCCGATACATCTCGCTCACCCTTGGTAGCGTCACCGTCCTGCTCGCCGTCATCATGATCCCGGTGCTGTATGTCACCTCGCGCAGCTTGGACCGCGCACTCACCCAAACCGAACTCAATCCCTGGGTGCAGTGGCACTACCCCTTGGACCAATGGCAACAGTGGAGTGCCGTCCAGGCCGACCGCCTACGCGTCACGCCGCCCACCTTTGTCCTCGCCCGCGACTGGCGGCGCCTAGTCTTGCCGTTCGCCATCATCATCGGCGGGATCGCCTTCTTGTGCCCCGGCACCTGGTTCTTCAAGTCGCTTTACATTGCCGCCGTTTGCGGAGCCATACTCGCGGTTGCAGTCCTCAGCCGGCATGGCGGAAATCGGGCGGCCGAGAAGCTCCGCGTCAAACTTCTCGCCGCCGACCCGGAAGTCTACTTCGGTCGCGACGGCATCTTCTGCGACGGCGTCTTCACCCCCTGGCTCAACATCAGTACGTACCTGCTTTCCGCCAGGATCGACGAACGCCGGCCGCGGAGCCTGCTTTTCAGCTTCGAGAAATCGGTTCCCAACCTCTATGGTCCAAGCCAGGTTGTCCCCATCCACCAATCGGTCCTCATCCCTACGAACGCCGACGTCGACGCCGACCTCGTCCGCCTGCAGCGCGCGCTCACCGTTCGCTGCCCGAAGGCGCAAATTGCAATCGCGTAGTTCGGAGTTGTGACCAGACGTCCAGACTGCGGCAACGACCGTACGGAATTGTGGGATGCCGAGGACGAGTTCTTCTACGATGTTCTACGACCGCCCGACGGCGGGCAGCACAAGCTCAAAGTACCGTCGACGGCCGGCTTCATTCCGTTATTCGCAGTCGAGACCCCGGAACCAGAGGCGCTCGAACGGCTACCCGGCTGCAAGCGACGCCTTGAATGGTTCTTGAAATACCGGCCGGATCTCGCCGCGTTGCTGTCCAACTGGGAGGTCGAGGACCGAGGCCGTCGTCGGCTATTGTCAGTAACGCACGGTCATCGCATGAAGCAGTTGCTGCGGCGAATGCTCGACGAGTCAGAGTTCCTGTCCGATCACGGCGTGCGCGCATTGTTCCGAGCACACGCCGAGCATCCGTACACGTTGAAATTGGGGTGGTCATGACATGTCGGTTGGATATCAGCCCGGTGTGGTTTCCAGTGAACCATTTGTTGATCGAGTCGCCGCAGAAATTTCATCATTACTACGGCCCTGACTTTCGAATTGAATGTCCGACGGAATCCGGGATTATCCTGACGCTCGAGGAGGTCTCGATGGAGCTCTCGCAGCGACTCTCGCGGCTATTCCTGCGTCGTCAGGACGGACGTCGGGTCGTGCTCGGGGGCGTCGATCGATTGCAGGCGGATCCTCATTTCCGCGATTACGTTCTGGTTCATGAATATTTCGACGGCGACGAGGCGAATCCTGATCCGAGTGACCATGAGTTTCGGCCTGAAAGTTTTGATTGTAGGCCGGCAACAATGGTGTTGCTGACTACGAGCCTGCTTGCGCCGCCCAAAGGATCCTCGGCATAGGCCGTGCCGCGGCACACGACCGGACCATCGATAGTCTCACCGCCGACGCCGAGCCCGATGATGCGGCGGGCGAATACATCGATGACGCTGGCCAACCGCCAAGACCCAATGGCTGCGAACGAGGATCGATTCGCAGCGAACCAGATCCAACGCTCCGGAGGCTGGTCTTGGTCTGGGAGAAAAAGGTCAGCTAGGAGGGAACCGAGGCGCCCCGTTGACCTGATCCGTAACGATTCGCGAGGACGCGGCGCCCGATGTCCGTGTCGATTTGCACGATCCGAATAGCTTGGCGACTTGCTCCGCGATGCGTTGACAGCCGAATGCGGGGTTACGGAGCTTCATCTCGAGGATACCGCGAAGAATGTTAAGGAAGCCGAGCACCGTCTGATCATGCCATACCCAACTTGGGTGGATGCGGAATGTGCTTGATCGAATTATTGCGAAGGACACCCCGCGCTGTGAGAATTCAATTCGGTTTCGGCTCGCAGCCCTTGATGGCCGGAATGACCGTGGTCTTTTCCTTCTTCAATATCGTGACACCATGGTCCGGAGGCTTCAGGCTGCTGGTCTGTCCAAGCAGCTTCTTGTCGATTCCGGCCTGGGCCAGGTATGTCTGGTAATACTGCTGGCAGGGCAGCATCGCCAACAGGCCCGCGCCGGCGTAGGCCACCGAAGAAACCCACATCACGTAGGCGGCGCGCCTCACTTTGAACAGGTGACCGAAAGTCGGCGGCTTGAGGTCGGCCTTGACGTAGCTTCCTAGTTGTCCCTGGAGGCTGTCGGCGAGATTCGCGCCGGCGGTGTTCAGCGCGCCCGGCGAGCGGGCGCTCAACGCCCACAGAAAGCTCGTCGTACTGAACGAGATCGCGAACTTGGGTGCGTTGACCGCGACGACGACACCGTGTGCGGCCTTGGCGGACGAGGCCGTGCTCGTGATCTCGCTCTTCGCGTCCAGGCCCTCGTTCGACGGTGAAGCGCCATCGATGCCGCCCTCGCCGCTGTAGGTGATCTTGAAATGTCCCTTGGCGGCGGCCTTCTCGCCGAAGCCCGGCTTGAAAATGAGATTGGCGTAGACCTGAAAGAGCAGCGGAACATCGTCGGGACTGTCGACGAGCCCGGAGTGCAACGGTGGCAATCGCAGGCGGGACTCGCCGATGCCTTGGCCCGACCCGCTGGTCTGCACCATCCAATCGACGTCGAGCGTACCGTCGGTGTCGACCGAGTAGGTTGCCTGTTGAACTCTGCCCTGGTGAATCACAGTGAGAAAGTTGAAGCCGAATTTCGTGATCGTTCCGTGGCCTCGGATGTTCGCGGACAGTCCTCCGTATTGTTTGAAGGCGTCGAACGAGTAGGTGGACCCCGTGCCGCCCACGGTGTATTTCCAATCACCGTCCCCGCCGGCGGGTTGTTGCGGCTCCGAGCCCTGGCTCCAAGCGCCGGCTGGCTCCGCGGCGTCTCCGAGCGTCTGCTTGTAGATCTGGAATGTGCCGTCGTTGATGAAGTCGGTCAGCGCGGCCGAGCTGACGGCCACCGCAACGCGGTTCTGGCTGATCTTCAGGACCTTCTTCACGTCCAGCACGCCCAGCTTCTTGAAGAACAGGACGTCTCCCGCGACCAAGGACTGAACGCACTTGTCCGAACCGTTCAAGACGAGCGCGTGGGCATCGTGACTCACGCCGAGGATATTCTTCGGATCGACCACGATGGTCTTGGTCGTGTACCTGCTCGGGGCGGCGCTTGGTGTGCCGACCGCCACCGTCGCGGTCATGCTGTTTATTAAGGTGGCCGTGACGGTTGCAGTCGTGCTCGCCGCGTTCCCGGCGGCGCACGACGAGGGCTTAGAGACGCTTACCTTGAAGCTCGCGGTCGATGATCCCTTGGGGACGGTGACGGTGGACGGTACCTTCACGGAAGAGCTGCTGCTCGAGAGATGCACGACTACGGGCGCGGCTCTCGTGACCCCTTTCGCCGTTTTCTTGTCCGATGGAGCGGCGCGCATAAGGCGAATTTCGCCGGTAGCCGATCCTCCCGCCTTCACGGCTCCGGGCACTATCGAGAACGAGTACAGTCCATTGCTGGTTTCCTGCTCGGCCGATCGGCACACGGGTGCGAACACGGTCGCGCTCGCAATGAGCGCAAAGGCGAACAGCCGACCGGGATTCGGCCGGAGACGACCGCGTGCATCGTAGCGAGTCACGATCCGTTTCTACCTCCCGCAGGGCCGCTCGCGCGCGGCGTACTGCGGTGCTTCAGGTCGAAGTGGACTCGGTCATCCCAAAACGAGAACGAAGGAGATTCGATCCCAGCTCAAATCCGCCGATCTCGCATTTTTTTCTTGTCCGTTGTCTACAACGAAGCAAGCCTACTGGAAGGCTTCGGCGGAATCAATCTCGCACCAAACGCGGAATGCGCCCCGCCAATTGAACTCGACGTGCCTGACTACTCGGTGATGCCGCCGAACCATCGTGACCGCTCCTTCCGGAACCATGCGCTGATGCCCGACGGGGTGTATCTCGGCGCGGGTGCCTCGTGTGTGGTGGAGCGACATGAATCATCGCCTGCATCGAGGATCCCGAGGTGATCGAGGAGATACCGCGCCACCGCGGGCACGACGGGGCTGAGGTGGTGGCGCGATGGCGTGCACCGCACCACCGGTGGGGGTGAGGCTGATCCACTGAGAGGTGCGGATTCATTGCCGGGACAGTAGCGGTGTGCCCAGCCGCGGACGCAGGCGCGCCGTATGCACCCATGAACTCCTGCGGAAGGGCCGCCCAGGCATCCGGGGCGTAGTGCAAGCCCCGCTGCCTCGCTCGAGCTCGAAGAGAGTGCATGGATTACACGGCGCTGCAGGTAATTCGGCTTCGCGAGTACCTGGTGGAACGGTCGAAAAGTTGCATTATCCTTTCTATGCCGGCAACCCTATCAAGGCCGTGAGCAGGACCAACGGCCCGTAACGGTGGTGCATCGCGGACCCCCGCATCGTCACCCGGCACGGCGTGCACGAATTCGAGCTGAAGGAATCGCGGCAGCGCGTCGGAGGTTCTATCGAGCGATCCGACCGAAATTCAGCGCGCCGCCGTCGATCCCGCGGTCATCGCCCGCACCTGATCGAGTCGCCGCCGCAAGCCGGGCACCGCCTGCGCGGTCGCGGGATTCCGGGCGAGCGTGTTCAGGGCCTTCTGGACGCTGTCCAGACCGAGCGTGAGCCCGAAGCGCGTGGTAGTCCGGCGCAACGCGTTTTGAAAGCCCGGATCGGCCTGCAACTCGGTCTCGCCGAGCGCTTGCGCCTTGCCGATCAGATCGCTGATCACCGCGATCGCGCGCGCGGCATTTTGCGGCGACCTCAAGTTTCCCGCGCGCGAGATCTGTTCGACTTCCGGCAGGCTCGTCGCGAAGCGGCGCATCGCGGCGGCTTGAGCCGCATTGCGCGGATGATCCTGGTGCATCATCGCCTGCGCGGCACCCATGATCGCGAACGGCGCGAGCGCGGCGTGCGTGAGCACGTGTCCGCCCGAGAATCCGCCGCCAAGCGACAATCCGACCAACCCGATGCCTCCAATGCCGTGCGCGAGATGCATGAACTTCGCCTCGATCGCGAACAGCTCGCCGATCAGCGACTTCAGCGGAACGAGCGCGAGCGCCGCCGCGCCGGCGAGGCAACCGAGCGAAGGCGTCGATTGGCCCTGGACCGCGTAATGCGCGTGCGCGACGTAGAGCCCCGCCGCGGCCGCGAGCGACCCGAGAAAGAGCGCCGCGCGACCGAGGATGCCGCGGGTACCCGCACGGCCTGCGACCCGTTCATCGACCATGGCTGCAATCCCTCGAAATTTCGACGCGTCGGTTGTGCGCGCGGCCCAGGTACGTGGCGTTGGTGTCCACCGGACGGGTAAATCCGAACCCCTTCGCGGTCAGCCGCGACTCCGGCACGCCGTATCGGGTGATTAGCGCGGTTCGCACCGCCTCGGCGCGGCGTGTCGACAAGTCGAGGTTGTACGCGGCGGAGCCGATGTTGTCGGTATGTCCTTCGACCGTGAGTCGCTTCGCCGGACTCGCCTTGATCATCGCCGCGATCTGCCGAAGCATCGGTTCCGATTCGTGGAGCAGCAGCGCGCTGCCGGAATTGAAGTAGATCCCGTGCAACTCGACGCGGCATTGCTTGCTCGCGAGTTGCCGGGCCATCCCGGCCGCACCGCCGCCGCCTCCGGCTCCACCGCCGCCTCCGCCCCCATCGCCTTGACTCAGGGGTAAGTCGATTCGCACGATCGCCGAGCTAGCCGGCCCGAATATCCATTCGAGATTCAGCGCGTACTGGGGATTGTCCAGGAACCAGAGCTGCACCGGCTCAGGGTCTTCGCCGGGAAAGCGGAACGTACCCGCTGCGTGCACCGCGGGCAGGTTCTCTCGGACGCCATTCACCAGCACCGGAAACGGCACGTCGTGGGCTTCCACGCGATGCAACGTACCCCGGTAATAATGTCGTGCCGAACTGAACAGCTGGGACATGATCGAAGCGAAGAAATTCTGCATCTCGGGGATACCCGTCCTCGCGTTCGACCCCGCCACCTTCGATTGATTCGCCAATGCCTCGAACGCGGCCGGCATGCCGTCGTATGGCCCCAACACGAAAGGTATCCCACCGCCGGTCTTCAACGCCTCGATCACTTTCCTCGACGTCTCCATGAAAGTCTGGCCGCCGTAATACTCAGGGTCTTGACTGCTGTAGAGCAGCGTCATCCGCGACGAATCCACGAGATCTTGACGGCGCACCTTCCGGACGAGCTGGTACTTTCTCAGTTCGTCTTCCGCGAGCTTGTTCGTCGGTGCGCTCATCTGGACTCGGTATGTGATTGCGCCCGGGTCCACCGCGACGAGCGAGACCAGGTTCTCTTGAGCCACGTAACCGAAGCTACCGCGGCCGCTGGAGACGACGACCGAATGTACGTTGGTCGTGAGCACCAAGCCCGGAATAGGCTTGATCACCGGCACTGCAGCACCGGCCGCGGTCGAACTCGCGAGCAGCAACCACGGCACCCAGGGACGATTCGTTCTCATCGTTCGCAGTCCTCGAAGGGTGGGTCGATGCAGAGCGAAGGGTCTACTTCACATCAGATCTTGCGCATCACCGCCGCGACCAGTTGGCGCGCGTGCGTCTGATCGACGCCGCGCAGATCGACCGTGACCATCACGTCTTTCTTGACCGCCGCGAACGTCATGCTTTGGGTTTCGGCCTCCTCCCACGCATCGCTCGGCGCCGCGGTCTGCGTCAGGATCGCGGGCGCCGCCGTCGCGACCCTGCGATCGAGCGGGGCGTTGGCGCTCGTCCAGGCTTTGAATTGCTCACCCGTCAGGGTGCCGCCGATCGGCTTGCCGTTCTTATCCTTGCCCCCCGAAACATACGCCGCCCGCCCTGCCATGTCAGCCAGCATCCCGCTGGCTGCCGCCGCGACGTGGCCGTTGGACCGATATTGGTAATAGCCGTTGCGCCAGGTGAAATTCAGCTGATAGATCTGCGGGATTCCCGGCGCCGGCACTCGGTAGGTGCAGGAGTTGGTGCCCGAAGCGGTCGGGTTCGTGTCCAACCGCCCGATGATCGCCTCGACCTCCGCGCGCGTCAGCAGCGTGCACGGGTCGCCCGGCTTGATCCGGTGCGCGAGAAATGCCTTCGCGGCCGCGACCCCCGCGTTGCCGTCGATGGGCAAGGGCTTGTCGATGCGTTTGAAGCCGTCGTCGACCAGGGTCGCGGCCTGCGGGATCGTCGCGCGCGTTGCGGTGAAGTCCACGGTGATCATCTGGTCGGCGCGCAGCGCGTTGAAGATGCAGCAGTTCATCGGCGTGAGCGACGCTTCGTCCCATTCTCCCGACAGCTCCGTGCCGTCGTCGAGCTTGAATGCGCGCTTGATGCTCTTCGCGGTGTTCGCGTCGGGATTGGAATTCATCAACCTCTTCACGAAGTTCACCATCGAATAGCTCTGGGCGCCGCCGGAAAAGTCGACCGCGACCGTGAGATAACGAAAACCGGCGGTCTCATACACGCAATTGTCGCCATTGGCGCTCGCGCCGTCGGGGCCGCCCATCGAGCGAAACGGTGGCACCGCGAGCGGTGCGCCGAGCACCGCTTCGGCCTCCTTTGGGAGGAGCAGCGAACATGGATCGTTCGCATCGTCCCCCGAATCCGCCGCGGCCTGGGTCGACGTGGCCGACAGGTCGGCGCTCGGCGGTGGTTTGCCGTGACAACCGACCAGCGTCGCGACCAGGAACATCGGCGCCAGTCGGCCGCACCCCCGAAACAGCTTGCGGTTCATCACCCCTCTCCCTGGAGCAGATCGATTGCGGTCGACGTCATACGACGCGCTATTCGCTTGCGTTTACGTCCCGACCGTCGGGCAGGAGAACTCCTTCGGACCCTTCGCGGCCTTCGGAACGTGCCGGGTCCACCCGGCGGGAACATCGAACTCGTCGCTCGCGATCGGATCGTTTCGAATCTCGGTCGTCTCGGTCGTGACCGAGAACAAGGTGACCATCGGGACGGTTCCCGCGGCGGGTGCGGGCGTCGGTTTGCTGGTCGCGGCAGACTTCTTCGCGAAGAATCCGCCAAGCAAGGAGTGCCCGAACGCGCCCGCGGCGGAGCCGGCGATCGAGCCGAGCAGCGAGTTGCCGGCCGAGCGGGTGACCGCCTCTTGAGCGGCGGTACCGGTCGCCGCGGACGTGGAATTCTCGGCGGCCGACTCCGCGGCGCTGCCCGCGTTCGCGGTCACGCCGCCGCCGGCGCTCGCCTGCTGCTTCGCCGCGCCGCACCGCGTGCCACCGAACGAGATGCTGATCGTGGTCTTCAGCGGGATCCCCTGCAGGTCCTTCGCCTTTGCGCCGACTTGCTTCAGCGCACTTGCGTATTGAGCCGTGAACCGTTGCAGCTGCGGCGCGAGGGAGGTCATCGTCGCCGGATCCAAGCCCATCTTGCGATCATAGGCTTCCTGGAACGTGCGCTCGTCGGCGTAGCCCGCGATCCGATCCTGCGTCATCCACGCGTCGACCCGCACCAGGTACTCGCACTCGTCGCCGGTGTCCTTCTTGGTGCAGGTCTGCTTCATCGTGATCACCGAGTGCCGCGCGACGTGCCCCGCGATCGTCGCGGTCTCGTCGGTGTTCTGGACGTCGAACTGCGGCGGCGACATGTCGCATTGGCTCGTGTTGGGTGCCGCGTGTCCGGTCGGTCGCGGACAGTCTGCGAGCTTCTTCAGGATCTCGGCCCGCTGCTGCTTGACTTCGGCGATCTGCTCGGGGGTCGGAAACGTCGTCTCCGTGTAACTCTTGTGTTTCGGATCGAGCCGCCAACTGACGTTCTTGTCGAGCCTGACGATCTGGCCACCGGCCATGTGGCCGCACAACAGCGACAACAGGAACCCTTCGCAATGCGACGCCGAGTCTGTCCGCTTCTTGTCACCGGAGATCCATTCGGTCGTCGTGCTGTCGATCTTGCCGAAGCTGATGTCCATGGTCATCGTCTTGGTTTCGGTCACGTCCGCCCGCGCAACGGTGCCGATCCATGCGAGCGCGGCGATAGTCAACGCGGCGCGCAGCAGCGCAGTCGATCCTCGAGTGTTCATCCTGACCCCTTATCGTTCGAGTTCTGATAATTCGAGTTCTGATGATCGCCGCCGCCATCCTCGGCGTTGCGATCTTGGGGTTTCGTCAAGTCGGGAAACTAGCGCGAACTGCAGCGGCGCGTCAACGCCCGTACGATCCGGCGGGCGCCGGCGCATCGAGTGCCTTGGCGGGTTATACTTCTGCGCTTTGTCTACACGAATTTCGGTTACGTATATATTTCCACATGCCGGGCAACGTGCTGCTCGCGTTCTCGGTCGATGGGAAATAGCGATGCGAAAACAATGACTGCATCGTTACGTGGAAGAGCCGCGATCGTCGGCGCGGCCGACACGGAAGTCGGCGTGGTCAAGAACATGGAGGCAACGCAGATCCGTGTCGACATGTGGAAGGCGAATTTCCAATCAAGCGGCGACTCGAGTGTCGAATAGTCCATTGCAATGCTGTTCCCAAATCTACTCTCCGTGCATCGCGGGCGCGGGTTCGCGTTAAAAGCTCCGAAGGCTATTTTGCGAACGGAACGCGTGTCCGGCGACGCCGAAGAGTTCGAGGACCTGGCGCTGCAGCGGGGTGAGTCGGGGATCGAAGGTTTGGATGAGGTTGCCATTGCGGGTGAGCGTGTGACGCTCGGCGTGATGGCGAGACGTCGGGCGAGATCGAACCGCGCGGTCACTGGGTCGCGACGGGCTATTACAAGATGCCGCCGGGAACGACGCCGGATGGCTGGTTCCCGATCGGTGACGTCGGCCTGTTCGATACCAATGATTTCGTGATCCTGACCGACCGCAGCAAGGACTTGATCAAGTCGGGCGGCGAATGG
>VFSW01015828.1_pt1 | contig 10339 bp, 6 predicted proteins | sample 5358111 | NCBI WGS metagenome assembly VFSW01 (sample SAMN11554181, study PRJNA540505) | mine drainage metagenome | isolation source: sediment from site ElyBrook_90M | place: USA: Ely Copper Mine, Vershire, VT | collected 2017
CCAGATACCAAACCAGTCCGGGATCGAGATCGCCTGAGCGGGTGCTCATCGGCACTCCGGCAGTCGGAGTGAAACTCATGCTGGTGTCCACGGATTTGCCGTGACGCACCGCCGCCAGACTCGCACCGTTGCCGAGGTGTGCAAGGATCACCCGGCCTTGCGCCGTTTCCGATCCGGCCAGGCGGGCCAGTTCTCCCATTAGAAACGCATACAACAACCCGTGAAACCCGTACCGCCGCACCCCTTGCGCTTCGTAGCGGCGCGGGATCGGCAACAACCGGGCGACTTGCGGCAGGTCATGGTGAAAAGCCGTGTCGAAACACGCCACTTGGGACAGGTCAGGAAATCGGCGATGAAACGCCTCGGTCAAGAGGATCTCCTCCGGCATATGGTCAGGATCGAATGGACTGAGCCGATGCAGTTCCTCGACCATTTCCGGATTGATTCGCTGCGGCTTGCTATACTTCGGCCCGCCATGCACCACGCGATGCCCCACTGCGGTCAATGCATCGCGCCCGCTGCGTTCCTCCAGCCAATCCATCAACACATTCACCGCTTCCGTGTGGTTCGGCACGGCCAACGGTCGGGAAAAGTTCTCCGAACCTTTGACTGCAAACGTGGCATTCGGCAGGCCGATCCGTTCGATACTCCCGTCCAATGCGCGGTGGAGCGACTTGCCGGTTTCAAACAACGCGAACTTGATGCTCGACGAACCGCCATTGATCGTCAGGATGCGTGGGCTAGCTGATTTCATGGATGACTCCTTCGTCATTCTGCAATCCGAAAGCAGCCAGTTTCGCGCGCTTCGTTGCTGACCACGGCGATCGTCAGCCCGTACCGGACCTTGAGCCGAGCGACCAGCTCGATCATCTCGGGATAAGGTTTCGATTGCGTGAACATAAAGCGCCGAAATTGAGCCCGGGTGAACCGCCGCTTTTGGTAGAAGACCACCCGGCCTAAATATTCTTCCAGCGTGAGTTTTCCCTCCTCGTAGGTTGAACACAAGTCGCGCGCATAAGCTTTACTACGGACTCCTGCTTGCAGATAGGCGGCTCGAAAATCTCGCGATTCAGCCCGACAACCGCGACATCGCCACAGACAGCGGCGAAACTGCGTAGGCTGGGCGTAACCCGCGCAGCCTATAGGCACTTGTCAACGCCGGACTAAAACTGCATCAGTTGGCCGGACTAGAAATACATCCGTGAGAGACGCAAGAAGGCCCCCGCGGGGGGCCCTTTTGCGTCTCGGTACCCGCGGATTAGGTTTTTTAGTACGACGCTGGGTTGTGGTCGGTGTTATGGCAGGTCATATAGCACTTCCCATGGCCGGGCCGCGCCGGGTCGGGAACATATTCCAAGCGCCCGCTCTTGGAGGGCCTCACCACCGGTGCTCCCTGCTGCGACATCGTCATGAAATTGATCAGGTACCTGCTCTGCCGCGAGCCGTGCGGATCATGACAGACCGCGCACGACGTGTGCTGATCGACTATGTGCTGCTTGTGGGGAAACCCGCCGGAGCTGAACAGTATGGTGCTGCGGTCATGGCATTTGTAGCAAAGCGCGTAGCTCGCATAGGACTCCGTACTCGGGTCCACCGCTTCGTATTCCATCTGGAGGATCGGCTCGAAACGCGAGCCATGTGGCCCGCGCGGCGCCCGGCCGCCCTGCGTCCACTGATCGTTGTTGTGACAATCCGTGCAGCTGATCACACTGGACGAGTCATACGGCGCTATCAGGCCGCTCGTCATCCGCCTGTTTCGGTCGGGAGCCGCCAGCGGATGATATGACATGCTGGCCGGATTGATCTTGCGCCCGATGTTGCGGGTGATGTCTTGGCGGGCGATGCCAAGTCCGGTCGGCTCGCCTATCCCATGGCACTTCAGGCAGATTTCGTACTCGAAACGGGCTTCCTTGATCGGTACGCCTCCGACCGTGACCCCGCTGACCCCGCGCAGCGAACCGGGAAGCAGCGGCGGCTTGGTACCGCTCGTCGAGGCAATCGCCGCGTGCGGGTTGTGGCAGTCCACGCAGGTGACATGGCGCGGCATCGTCACCGGATCTTCAGCCGGATTGTGGACCCACTGTCTGCCGTGGACCTGATGACTCGAGGGCTTGAAGAATTCCGCTTCGATATTTTGCTTGGCGAGCATGCCGTTGTGGCAGATGGTGCAGTTCTTATCCTCGACGGTTTGCGCCAGCAGCAGCTCCGCATGCGGCGCCGCATGGACCCGATGGCAGCTTTCGCATGCGTTTTCAGCCATGGTCGCGTAGCCGTTTGCCGGCCATGGAGCGGTCGCTCTGCCGCCGTGCCATGTCTGCGTCGCCGTCGCATGGCTGGAACTGCGCCAGTTGTGGTCGCGATGGCACACCGTGCAATCGGCGCCGAAGCGATCGTCCATACGCAGGAAGTTGGGGCGATTCAGATGCGGATCGTGGCACGAAGTGCACTGCAGTCGTTTCTGGTCGTCCAGCGGCGCGGTCTGCGGCAGGGCCATGGGATCGATGAGGTCACCCGCCCTGAGCGCAAGCGCGCTGTTGTAAACGAACGAGATTGGATGGTCGTTGGAGAGGTCGGTTCCAAACACGGCTTTGCCAATCAGCGCGGACATCGGCGCGACCGGGCCATTCATCGGCGCCACGCGCATGTTGCTCAGCGCCACAATCCCGTCGTGGCACGAGAGGCACAGCCGCGAGGAGCCGTTGGGCTGCGACATCTGCGCCTGGAGCGTGCTGCTCTCATAGATCTTGTAGGTAACGGCCGGAAGGTCGCGGTTCCACAGCCCGCGGGTAGGCCGCGCGTTATGCGGGGTATGACAGAAGATGCAAACGCCGACGCCTTTGCTGTCGCCGCGCATCTTCGGGCCGGTCGCGGTCAGATTGTGGACGGTGCTCTCGATCTGCGCGCTGGCGCTGCCCGCCGCGAGCACTACCAGCGCGAGCGCCAGCATCAACCGCCACGCCAACGCCATCGTCCCTCCCGCCCTTCTCATCTGCCTACCGCTTCTTCCGAGCGCTCTTCCCGCCGAACTGCCATCAGCGCTTCGCGGTTTCCGCCGGATGCGAATCAGCTAAACGGCCGACAAACTCGAACACTTGCACCCGCTGGTTGTAGGAATCGGCCACATAGATCCGATCGCGCGCGTCGATGAAGGCTCCGGTCGGCAGCCAGAACTCCCCCGGCGCCCGGCCGCCTGAGCCGAATCCGAGCAGCAGGGCTCCTTTGCGATCGAAAATCTGCACGCCGTCGAACAGTGCGTCGACCACGTACAGATGTCCCTCGGTGTCGATCGCGACTCCCTTGGGCGCGGCGAAGTCGCCCGAGCCGTCGCCCTGCCGGCCCATCTTCCACAGAAATTTCCCGTTCTGATCGAACGCCTGCACCCGGTAGTTCAGCGCGTCGGTAACCAGAACCTCTCCCGAGCCCGACAGCGCGATGTAGGCGGGGAAATTGAACTCGCCGTCTCCCGAGCCCCTGCTTCCCCAGCTCAGCAGACGCTGTCCTGCGCTCCCATAGACCACGACCTGCTGTCCCACCGCGTCTGCCACGTAGAGCCGGTCTCTCGCCTGGTCCCAGGCCAGCGCCACCGGACGTTTGAGCGCGCTATCCGCAATCACGCTCACCAGCTTTCCGCCGCGATCGACCAGGTACACCTTGTTGACCAGTGAGTCCGCCACGAAGGCGCGTCCGTCGCGCTCCGGCGTCACTGCCACCGGCGAAAGCAGCGCGTCCCCGCCGAGTTCACGGACTGCGACTGAGGCCTGCTTCGGTGCGTCGAAGATCCACAGCGCCGGCGCCCCGGGATCGGCCACATAGATCGCGCCGTCGCTCTCGGCGACGCCGGTGGGCCGGATGAAGTGCTCGTCTGCCTTGCGAGTCACTGCGTCGAGGATCGTTCCAAAGAATCCCCGCTTGATCCCGACATCGCCGGGGACGGAAATACTGCGCACGTAGCGGATTCGTGCGGGATTTGGCGGCGGCGGCCAGACGATGTCCTCGGAAATCTGCGACGTCGCATTTCCTCCGGCCAGTCCGTTGAGGCCTCCGCTCGGCTGGCAGCCCAGCGCACCTGCAAGCGCCACGACGGCGATTATCGGCTTGAGCATCGCGCGCAAATTATTCACCTCACAGGTCCCGTCCAATCTTCAGCATTATGTGAGGATCGTTGGTCTTCATCGGGCCGTATGTTCTTTCGATCCACGAGAACCACGGCCAGATGAAGATTTTACCGTACCGGAAATTGGCTCTCAGGCCCGCCTCGTAGTCAGTCTCGGTCGGGAACTGTGACTGCGTAACTTGGCGCGCCCGGGCGAACACCGTGAGGTAATCTCCCGACGAAAGGAAGCGGTCCAGCGCGGCCTCGAGATCAATGTCCGTGTTTTGGCGTGTCGGCTGCGCAGTGTAGTCGGTAAACATCTCGTTGCCATCGGCACGAATGGTCGTGTTCGTGGTCCATGGCGGCCGGAAGGTCAGATACTCGCTGTAATTCTGCAGCGTGTAGTCGAAAACACCAAATGATTGAGATCGCGTGTGATAAATCTGGTAGAGAGCGCTGCCCCTGGCATCAAACCGTTCCCACTCCTTGTGCAGATCGATCTCGCCGGTATCCTGGCGCGTGTTGTACAGAAACTGCGCGCCTACCCCGCTCTGCATCGACTGATCCAACTGCTGGTGCGCCAAGCGCAACGCGATCCAACCGAAAGTCACTCCCGCCTCTGCCGACAACATGGTGGTTGAGTACCGGCCATTGGCCCCAGCCGCGTAGGAGTAGCTGACCTCAAGCGAGTCGCCCGGCGCAATCGGCAGCGTCGTTGTCGGAAGGATCACTATCTTCGTCAACTGACCCTGCGCAATGGTTACGTAATCCACCCCCAGCTGGGTCGGTCTTCTGAGTCCGCCGGCGGTGTCGTACATGACGATGGTCGAGGTAAGAACAAAGGGTTGGTTGAGGGTGAATCCGAGTCCGGGTCCGAAAAAAGACGGCGCGGTGTGCTTCTCATTTAGGACCGTGACCGGTCCGTTGATGTGATCTTGATCGATTTCGTACCGCCCGTCGCCGCCCAGATAGACGTTGCCGCCCCAGGGAATCGATCGGTTGTAGTCCGAAGCCAGCTCCACCGCGTAGAAGTCACGGTGGCCTTGCGGCGTGACCGTCTCGTAAAATCCCTGCAGCGTGAGAGTATTTACCAGGTTTCGGTACAGCCGATACTGAAGCTGGAACGTGGCGGTGTGGTTGATGTCCTGTTGACCCTGGGCGTTGGTGTCTATGAGCAGGTACTCGTAGATCGTGGACAGGTTTTTGAAATGATCGATGCGCAGCCGTTCGTCGGCATACAGGAATGTTTCGTCGATTCCGGCGCCGGAGCGGCCTAAATAGCTGATCCGGGAATCCCATCTGCGGTTCAGGGTAGGTCCGAAGTCCAGACTGTAGTTGAGGCTCGCCCAGTTGGTGATGAAGCTGTATCGAATGCTTCCGGTATATTTGTCGTCGATGAACTGGTAGTTGAAGTCGAGGTCCGCGGTCTGGAACCCTTTGTAGGCGTCAACGCCGGCCACATCGCGGGTTTCGTCGATCGTGAAGGTCTGCCCGAACTGTGTGGTGGATTGGTCCGCCTCCTCCTGGCGGCCATAGACGTCGGCGGTAAAAAATGGGAACGATTCGTGCAGGAAACTGTACTCCCGAAGATTGGCCAGGAAGCCATAACTCTCGTTGAGGTTGTCAGTCCGGCCTCCAAAGTCCGTGCTGGTGTCGGTTTCATTGCGACGAGAAAACAACTGCCCGGTGTACGGCATTTCCCCCAATATGCTGGCATTCACGTCCCAGCCGATCAGCGTGCCGTTTTGATTCTTATTTACGCCGTTTAACTTGTCGCTTTCCTGGTAAAAGTCGAGGTCGGCTCCGGCGCTGCCCTCCACCAGCCGCGGGTCGATCAGATAAAATCCGTTGTTTCTTAGATTGACGTCTTCGTCGAACCTGTTTCGCAAGACGCTGGTTGTGCTGCCGCCCGAGGTCGTCTGCTGGTCTTCCCACTCGTAACCGCCGATGAGCCCGCCCTGCCATTGGCCCAAGGCGAAGCTGCCCTCGGAGGGGACCATCGATAGCAGCGAAAACGCGTACCCATTTCCGCTCGTGAAAATTAGCCAGATGGATGCGGCCAGGACCAGCCTAAATGACGTGCGGATCGCTTTCGTGCTCAGAAATGGCATCGGCTACAAGTCCCCAGATCGTCGCCGCCGAATGCGATCTTGCCGTTATGGCAGAGACCGCAGGACTTGCCTGCGGAAATTTCCGCCATCGTGATCGGCTTCGTCCCTTCCTCCTTCATCGGGAAGATCGTGTTGTGGCATGCGTAGCATCTGAAGCTCACGCGGTGCGGCAGATGGGGGAAGCTAGCGGGCGGTATTCCGCTCATGTTGGCATCGCTGTTCTTGGCCCGCGTCAGCTTGATCTCGCTGTCCAGCAGTTTTTCCTTGGGCGGCTCCTTGGGCGCCTTTTTCTTCATCGCCGGATGACAGCGCACGCACTCGCCCTTGATCGGGAATGCCACCTTCTCGTGGCAGGTCGCGCAATCGTCCATCGAGAGCTTTTCCCCGGTCGTCATTTTGAACAGGGCCGAATGGCAGCTCTTGCAGGTGACCAGGGTGGTATGAATCGCGTGTGAGAAGCTGCACTTGGTCTTGCCCTTGGGGATCAGCGTGATGTCCAGGTCAACGACCTTCTTCGCCGTCGGCACGACGTGGTCTTTTTCAATCCCCGGCAGCGGATCGATTTTCTTTTCCTGGAACGCGAGCACCATGTCGGGGTAGCCGGCCGCGTCGTGAGGCATGGTCTTCAGCAGCGCGGGCAGCCATCCGAAGGGATACTTTTCCTTCGCAATGACGACTGGTGCTGGGGTGGGAATCGGCTTCGCCGGCGCCGCACGGCGCGGCAGATGGGTAACCTGCTGCCACGGCTGGGCTTTCTCTCCGGGTTTGGGCACGCCCTCGAAGAAGAAGGAAAGCACCTGGTAGCGCGATTCCTCGCTGCATCCGCCTATCACCAGCGCCCCCCACATAATCGCGCACAACGCGACGACCCCGCTCCGTAACGCGCCGCGCTTTCGAGCCGACATTGCGATCGTCCGCTACCAGCCCGCCATCGCGGAACCGTTGCTGTCGGAGAACTCGATGGCATCGGGTGCCTCTCTCGATTCGCTCAGCATTTGGATGAGCCTGGATGCCCGCCCTGACCCCGTCCGCTCATTCCCTGCTTCACCTGACACTTGAGACCAATCGCTTTCGTTTCACTCCAGGCTCGGTTCACTCGCGAGCGTGTTAACTCAGCTTTTCGGCTGATCCGGGGCCGGCGGTGGCGCCGCGGAATTCGGCTCGCTGTCAGCCGCGGTAGTGTTGACCAGTTGGTAAACTTCGACCCGGTGATTGAGGTAGTCGCCGACGTAGATGCGATTGTTCTTGTCGATTGCAATCGGGTTGGCGTTCTTGAGCATGCCCGGAAGCGGCCCGCGGCCGCCAAAGAACAGCAGGATCTGCCCCTGCGGATTGAAAATTTGGACATTGCTCCATCCTGAGTACACCACGTAAACGTTGTGGAAGGTGTCCAGCGCCACGCCCTTGGGCCGGCCGAACTCTCCCCACGCATCGCCGCGCTTGCCGTAGCTGCGCAGATATTTCCCGTCGGGGCTGAACGCTTCCACCCGGCAGTTCATCGTATCCGTCACGTACACATCGCCGTCGCTGTCAACCCAAACGTAGGTGGGGACATTGAAATACCCCGGATCGTCGCTCTTCAGCCCGCCGAGTTTTCTAATCAGCTTTCCGTCGAGACTGAAGATTTTGACCGTCTGCTGCTTGGACAGGGTGTGCGCCGCATCGGCCACATAGAGGAGCCTGCGTTCGCGGTCGATCGCGATGCCGCTCGGCCGCTCCAGGCTGGGGTCGGTGATGGAACGAATCTTCTTCCCGCTCGGATCGAATACCGTGATAACTTTCTTGCCCTGCTCCGCGACATAAATGTTCTGTTCGCCATCCAGCGCCACCCCCATCGGGAAATCCAAGCCCCCCGCCCCGACCTTGAGAAACTGCTTCTTGCCGAAGTCGAACACGAACACCGCGCCCTGCGCACGGTCCGAGATGTACAGGACACTGCCGTCGTCGGAGACCGCAATTCCGTTCGGTTCCACGATTTCAGCAGGCGTCGGCCGTGTCCCGGCAAGGAAATCAGCCACCTTTTGGGTAAACGTGGTGTCATGCACGACATCGTCTTCGCTCGAGATGGTGCGTACGAATTCGATCCGGGCCTTCTCCGGCGGGGGCGGCCAGACCAGACGCGCCTCCTCCACCGGCTTTTTCGCGGCGCACCCGGCAGCCAGGACCAGCAGGCCCAGACCGATCCAGCTTGCAAGCTTCGTATAGAACGACTTATGCGCAATCATGTTAACAGTTCTCCAAGGAACCTTTTGGCAAGAAATATCTATCGCAAGGACCGTGCCCTAGAAGCACCGCTCAAAATGCCTAAAGCTTCGGATAAGAAAACAAAGATCACTGAAACTTGGATGTTCCCTTTGGGATCAGGTTCTCCGAAGAGAATCCAAAGGAGACAGCCATCCCGCCAACCCGGAAAGCAGGCTGGACGCGCCCCTGCGCGTCCGGATCGCCAGTCGTTGGCGGCCAAAAAACGCGAAGGCCCGGCATCATGCCGGGCCTTCGCTGCTGGATCGGCTTTAGAAACTAGCCCTTGTTGTGGCACATGTTGCAGAGATACGTGGCTCCGCTGCCGGTCCCGAGTCCGACCAGGAGGTAGCCATCTTTGGTCAGCTTGTTGTGCACATCGTGGCACGACGAGCACTCGATTCCGGCATTGCCTGTCAGGCCGCTTGCTGCTGATGGCGCTGCGGCGGCTCCGTTCCAGCCCAGGGTGACAGTGTTGACGCCGTTCTGCATGTACAGACGGACGTTCCCAAGCGGCGGCGACTGCCACTGGCTGGCGATGAAATTCGCGCCGGTCGTCACGCTATTGTACGTGCTCGGCAGCCCGCCGTAAGGATACGGCATTGCTACCGGGTGAACTCCCGACAGGGTTGCGGCAGTACCGCTATTGGCCAGGCCCTGGAGACTAGCCGTCTTCGTGTTGATGATGTACGGCCCGGCGCTTCCCGGCCGCTTGTAACCCGAGTCGAACCAGTTCACAGCGCCCACCGCCACCGTTCCGTCATGGCAGCTCAGGCACTTTGCCGTGGGACCCTGCCAGGCTGTGTCGGCAAAGGTCGGGAACGGGGTACCCGCCGTAGTTGCCGGTATATCCCAATTGTACGTTTGCCCGGAGAGCGTGTGGTTCCACAACAGAGCGGTCGATATTGCACCATGAGGCGTATGACAGAACGTGCATTCGCCCACGGGCACGGTGTTGTACTGCGACCAATGGCCCGTGGCGAAGTCGTGGATCGTTCCCGTAAGTCCCGCCCCCGGTACCTCACTTCCGATCGTCTGCGCCCAAGCTTGGCCTCGCGCCAGCCCGATTACCGCGATCGCGGCTACTGCAAAAATCGTGATTTTTCTTCTCATAAGCCTCCCTCGCTCTGCAATTGCTCCGTTCGTCCCGTTTTGTCGAAAATGGTTTTTGCCTACCTATGTTCTGCGAGGAACGGTATTCGCAAAAACCATGCCGTATTAGAACCCCTTAAAATACACCAATTTTCCGATAAGCCCGCCGAAAAACACGCTCCGCTGTATCCTTCGGGAACCCATGCGTGTCACTGATCGATACACCTGTAATCCCCCGATAAACATGCATATTTTGCACTATCGAAGTAACGCTGCTAATGACCGACGGCCTTCGAACCGTAGTCGGCTTATGCGCGATCCCCAGATGCAGCAACGCCGGCCCCCTCTCGGGGGCCGGCGTTGCCGGTTGCGTTGCGATGTTTGGATGTCCCCGGCTACGGCAGCAGCGCCGATTGTCCCGAGTTCACCGCGGTCGCCGCCACTGCCGTTCCACCCGTTCCTGCCCCCAATACGGAGGATAGGGCCGTGTATTGGAAGTGGGTGCCGTCGGGAATCGCCGTTACGATCCATGAACCCGGGGTGGTCGGAGGAACGTTGTTGTATCCACTAACGCTTACCCCGGTAACGATAACGCTGCCACCGACGGTCAGCCCAACCGGATTAGCTGCGCTGGTGATTGTTACAGTTGACCCGCTTTCGCTGGCCGACGTAATCGAGACTGGCGTGAACCAGCTCGGGTTGTTGAGTCCCAGCGTCCAGGTCCCGGCGCCCGGATTGAACAGCTCGTAGTAGTCGGTCACCGCGGTCTTCGGCCCGGTGCCTCCGTTGCAGACAGCGTATG
>VFSW01015830.1_pt1 | contig 10338 bp, 10 predicted proteins | sample 5358111 | NCBI WGS metagenome assembly VFSW01 (sample SAMN11554181, study PRJNA540505) | mine drainage metagenome | isolation source: sediment from site ElyBrook_90M | place: USA: Ely Copper Mine, Vershire, VT | collected 2017
TACCTGCCTTCATCGCGGCCCCACCCACCTTGCCGTCCTTCGTCATCTCTTCCATCAGCTTCCTCCCCTGTTGGTCTGTCACGGGGCGCATCGGTCGGCTGTCGCTCAACTCTGGCCTCCTGCGCTACCCCCAATTCCGGCCCTTCCGATGGGGCGATGTAGTTGTCGCTGTTGGGGAGATGTAATTGTCGCTCAGCAACGCGAGGTCGCTTCGAGCATCATCGTCGCGGAACCACACGCCTTGAAACCCTCTCCGAAGTACCCACGCAGCAGCAGCCAGCGCCACGAACACCGCATACGCTGGCGATCGGGGGCGTCCTTGCGCGAGCGTGGAGACTGTCTTCACCGACGGGAGCCCAGGGTTGACGCCGGGCAGCGACAACGACCGTGCCTCCTTCCACTTCTTGTCCGTGACGCGCAGCGCCTTCTTTCGCAGTCCATGGGCATCCAAGTCCGCGTCGATGAGTGTGAGGATCGTCGGAGACCGCACAACAAGACCATGCGCCTCGTCAAGAACCCGTCGTTGGGGTACATGGCGACGCGAACCGTCGATGCCGCCGAAGGGTGACAAGGAGTCACGACGGCGTTGCCAGGTCTGCGAGGGGGTTCTCTGTCGCAAAACCCACGAAAACGGCCTCGGGTGTGAGTTCCACGCCAAACGACGCACGCACAGCGGATTGCACCCGGCGCGCAAGCGAGATGAGTTCTTCCGTCGTTCCGCCTCCGCGGTGGACCAGTGCGAGCGCGTGGTGATTGGACACCGCGACGCCTCCGAGGGACATTCCACGGACGATTCCGGAGTGTTCGATCAGCCACCCCGCGGCGAGTTTGACCGCACCGTCTGGGGCCGCGAACGAGGGAGGGCGCTCGCCCGCCGCAAGGACACCCAGTGCATGGGCCTGCCGTCTGACGCCTTCAGCCACGTCGGGAGACACCACGGGATTAGTAAAAAACGAACCGACGCTGCGGGAGTCCGGGTCGGACGGATCGAGCACCATCGACCGCGCACGGCGCAGCGAAAGCACCGCCAAACGCACATTCGCGACCGTGCTTTCCGCGTCTCCGAGGGCCCGCACGAGGTCACCGTAGCGTGGCGCGGGAGGGCCCGTGCGCAAGAGTCGGTAGGTGACTTCGAGCACAAGATATCTCCCGCGCGCGGCTGACTTGAAGACGCTATCACGGTACCCAAACCCGCACGCCGCCCGCGCCAGCGTGACCACGGATCCCGCGAGGCGATCCCAGACACGGACGCAGACCACGCTGTCCGAGACCTCTTGCCCGTAGGCCCCAACGTTTTGGATCGGCGTGGCCCCGACGTGGCCTGGAATGCCCGAAAGACACTCGATGCCCGAGCGTCCATCGGCCACGGTGCGGGCGACAAAGTCATCCCAGGGCTCACCCGCAGCTACCCGAAAGCACACTGACCCGTCAGGCGCCTTGTCTACCCACACCCCGCGTGTGAGCACTCGAACAACCCTTCCCCTAACCCCACGGTCCGCCACCACCACGTTGCTCCCGCCGCCGAGTACCGTCACGGGGATCCCCCTCGCGTCGGCCTCGCGGACGGCATCGATGGCGTCGGACGTCGTGACGACCTCGCAAAGTTCGTCTGCGGGGCCGCCCAGGCCAAGGGTGGTCAAGGATGCAAGGGGTGCGTGGGCGGCGATGGGGTACATGAAATTGGACTCGGGGCGCCGTCGCACGGGTCGAGCGCGCGGTCAAGCGACCGATCCATGCACCAAGCCCTTGCGTACGCGGTCCCGATAGGTTCTATCCTACGGCCGACGGCGAGGTTCGCCGAGTGGTCGCCGCGCAATATGCGTCGAGGTGCATGTGGACCGTACCAGGGCTTCGTGGGGTAATGGCGCGGGGATCATCGTCGCGCTCTTTGGGTTGCTCTCGCCAGCACCCAGTTGCAAAGGTCGCAACCTGCCCGCCGGGCAATGCGTCTTCAACAGCGATTGCGACAACAACCAGATCTGCGCGGGGACGTACTGCCGTGCCCAGTGCAACCCGGCCGGCGGTCAAGGCGATCGGGACTGCGTCACGCAGTTTGGCACCGGGTGGCACTGCCGTCCCAGCGGACAGGGAAGCACCTCGGTGTGCACCCCCCCCAACGATGAGGGCTACTGCGTGTACTCCAGCCAGTGCAATACCCCGTTGGTGTGTACCCGGGACGGGCGCTGCGCCAACCAATGCGTCACGGATTACGACTGCCAGATCATCGCACTGGACACGACGGCGACGTGCATCACGGGGACGTGCTCGTTTCGGGACGGCGGCCCCGCGGTAGAAACCGGCGTGCAGTCGGACGGAGCGACAACGGTGGACGCCACGGCCATGGATGCGCAGGCGATCGCGGACGTTCCCGCGTCGGACGGGGGAGGTTGATCCTGCGGGCATGAGCGAGCCGCAAGCCAACGACGGCACTCTCTTTGGAATCCATACCGGAGACGTCATTGACGGTCGTTACGAGATCGTCCGCGTGCTCGGCGTGGGTGGTACAGGCGCGGTGTTTGAAGCGAAACACAAAGCCATCGGGCGCACCGTGGCGATCAAGTTTCTGCTACCAGAACTGGCCATCAACCCGACGGTGCCCGCGAGGTTTCTTCACGAGGCCCGCACGGCCAACCAAGTGCGCCACCGCAACATTGTCGAAGTGATCGACTTTGGCAACGACCGCGGGCGATTGTACCTGGTGATGGAATACCTCCGGGGCGAGTCCCTCGCGGCTTTCATCAAGCACGAGGCCCCAACGGCCCCCGGGAGGATCCTCGCCGTCATGGATCCCATCCTGGCAGCGCTGTCCTACGCCCACACGCAGGGGATCATCCACCGGGACATCAAGCCTCAGAACCTCTTTCTTTCAGTACAATCCGACGGCGAGATCATCCCCAAGGTGATCGACTTTGGCATCGCCCGGAGGATCGTCACAGAAGACGTAAGACTCACATCCACCGGGATGATCCTCGGGACGCCGGCGTACATGGCACCCGAACAAGCCCAGGGCGCGTCTGACGTCACCTCCGCTGCGGACCAGTACGCCCTCGGGGCGATTCTCTACCAGGCTCTCACCGGCCAGATTCCGATCGCGGCGGATACGTACCCGGCGATGTTGATCGCGCTGGCAACCCAGCGACCGAGGGTCATCACCGAGCTCCGGGCCGACCTCGACCCAGCGCTCGCGCGGATCGTCATGAAGATGCTTGTCCGCGAGCCGGCAGCGCGCTTTGCGTCCTTGGATGCCGTCCGGGCGGCCATCAAACCCTTTATCGACCCGCGTGCGCTCCAGGCCACACACATCGACCCCGCGCGCACGCGCCCCGATGGGACGCCCCCGGTTCTTCACGGGTCCGCGCCGACGCCCATCGGCTATCCCGGATCGTCCGTTCTCGTATCGGCTCTCGAAGAACCGATCCCTGCGACTTCGGCCTTGCCCTGGGCCTCGATCGCACCGATCCTCGGGGCAGGGGTATTCATCCTCGCGGCGATGTCCCTCGCCGTGGTCCTTGCCGTGCGGCACCCACGCCACGTTGCTCCCGTTTCCGCCGAGGTGCCCATGTCACCGCGCCAGATCAACAACTCCGTGACCTTTCAGGTCGACGTGGATCCACCCGTCGCCGCCATCACCTTGGACGGAGCCCTTGTCGGACATGGCCATGCTGAAGTCCTTCGGCCGCGGGATGGTCGTCGGTATCAGCTCCTGCTCACGGCGCCAGGTCGCGGTGACGTGACCGACGTGCTCGTCGCCAACAGCGATGCGAGGGTGTCCCGGGTGCTCCCAGACCTTTCCCCGAGCGTGTATCCCATCGTGATTCATCCGGCCGACATGGTGCGGTCGAGCGTGCCGCGCGCGCCGACGAGTGCATGGACGGATCCCATGGCCTCGCACACGGACAGTCGTCACCCTCACATCGACCGGAACAACCCCTTTCGCCCCTAAGGGCCATCCCATGCCCCTGATCCGCCACACCCTTTTGCCCGCTGTTGTTTTTGCTGTCGCGACGTTCTCCGTGAGCGCCTTCGGTCAGACCTTTTCGCCGCCGTCGCCAGCCGCCGTGGCCGAAGCCCGTGACCGCTTTCAACGCGGTGTCGATCTCTCGGACGAAGGCAACCAACCCGCCGCGATGGCTGAGTTTCAACGGGCTTACCAGCTCACCCACAACCCATTGGTACTATTCAACATCTCTGCGACGCACGAGGCGTCTGGGCAGTACGTCCAGGCCTTGGACGCGATGCTGCAGTACGTGGCGCTGGCCCCCCCCGAGGCCGTCGCTGCACGACGGCCCGAGGTCGACGCAGCGCTCCAACGTCTCCAGGGCCGCGTCGGCAGGATCGTTGTCCGCACCGACCTGCCAGGCCTCGAAGTCCGTATCGACGGACTTGTACGTCCGACTCCCGAAGCACACCAGGGCGCCCGTGTCTCTGCGGGTACCCACAGGGTGGTGCTCATTGCCCCCAATTATGAATCGGGCGAGCGCGAAGTCGTCGTCGCTGGCGGTGCGACCGTCGAAGTCGATGCGACCCTAAGCCCCACGCGGTCGTCCATCGGGATCGATTGCAACGTCCCCGGTGCTGAAGTATTGATCGATGGGGGCGTGATGGCGGTTACGCCCGCGGAGTCACCCATCGGCGTGGCCGAGGGGTTACACCATGTGGTGGTCCGTCGAGCGGGGTACACGTCGTACGAAACCGACGTCAATTCCATCGGCAACGGCGCGCACGTGGTCGCGCGGCTCACGTGGGCGGAGGCCAGTCCATCGGGGTCGACCGCGAGGATGGTGTTGCACGCGAACGTGCCCGATTGCGTGGCGATGATCGACGGGCGAAGGGTGTCGACAGACGGTTCAGACCCTGTACCGCCGGGGCCCCATCGCCTCCGGGTCGAGCGCCAGGACTACCTCGCCGAGGAGCGTGACATCGACCTCCCAGCCGGACGTACCACCCCGTTGGAGGTATTTCTGCTGCCGACGCCTGCGTACGAGGAGAGTTACCGGGCCCACGCGCGCTCGGTGCGGACAGCGGGCTGGGCGCTGACCCTTACGGGCGTCGCGCTGGCCACAGCGGGGGCCGTGGTGTTTTACATCAACAATGGCAACGTGACGGCAGACGCCGCCCTCCGGGACAGCCTCGGCCCGGCCCTTGCGGCCAACCTCCACACCGCGGGCTACGAGTACTATCTTAATTCGTACAACAACCTCAACGACCAGGTCGGCAATCTCACGACCGTTAACATCATCGCACTCGCAGCCGCGGGCGCTGGGATCGTCACGGCGGCCATCGGCATCGGCGTCCTGGCCACGGCGCCCTCGTCGAATCACTTTGAGCGACGGGCGTCCATTCGTTTCGTCCCGGGCTACCGTTCTGTCGGCCTCGCGATTGACTTTTGACACTTGTCACGGAGAACAGAAGCAATGATCGACCTGCACTACTGGCCTACCCCCAACGGCCACAAGATCACCATCTTTCTCGAAGAAAGCAGCCTCCCGTACCGAGTGGTCCCGGTAAACATCGGTGAAGGCGCGCAGTTCAAGCCAGACTTTCTCAAGATCGCGCCCAACAACCGCATGCCTGCAATCGTCGACGACGACCCTCCAGGCGGGGGAGCGCCGGTGTCCGTCTTTGAGTCCGGTGCGATTCTCTTGTACCTCGCCGAAAAGTCCGGACGATTTGTGCCCGCGGACCTCCGTGGTCGGTACGCTGCGACTGAATGGCTCTTCTGGCAGACCTCCGGGCTCGGCCCCATGGCCGGTCAAAACCATCATTTCGCAGTCTACGCGCCCGAAAAGATTCCCTACGCCATCGACAGATACCTGAAGGAAACCAACCGGCTCTACGGCGTACTCGACCGTCGACTGGCCAACGTGCCCTACGTCGCCGGGGAGTACTCCATCGCCGACATGGCAATCTACCCCTGGATCGTCCCGCATGAGCGCCAAGGTCAGAAGCTCACGGACTTTCCGCATGTGCAACGGTGGTTTGAGGCCGTGGCGGCGCGTCCGGCGGTCGCGCGGGCCTACGCCGTGGGCGAAACGGTGCACAAGGGCAGCACGATGACCGAGGCCGCAAAAAAAGTGCTCTTTGGTCAAACTGCGGACAATACTCGCGCCAAGGGCTGAATCGTACGCAACGATCACTCCGCGGCGAGCCATCGTCGGAGGGTATTCACAGGCGGAAGGGCTGTATGCACGGCGTCGGCTTCCGCCACGAGTCGCTCCAGGGCGTGCACGAGCACCCGCGCGTTTCGCTCGTTCGTAGACTCTACAGTCAGTTCCATGACCCGCCGCGCGGCGGCGAGGGCTTCTGAAAAGCGTCCGTCCGCGGCGGCAATGTCGGCCATCGCCCGCATGGCCGTCGCGCTGCCTTCTTGTCCGCGCAATACCGTCAACGCGTGCCCTGGTTGCCCTAGCGCAGCGAACCCCCGCGCGAGCGCCACCCGGTCATCGTCCGTCACCATCGCCTGCGCGGGAACGTGCGACAAAACCTCTACGGCTTCGTCCCTGTGCTGCCGCGCCCCGAGGCTCCTCGCGTAGCCCAGCCATGCGGGCATCAGCCCCGGGTCGGTTTCGGCCGCGCGGAGGAACAGCACTTCGGCTTCGAGCTCTCGCCCCGCGCGCTCCGCGGCGAGGGCACGGTCAGCGTAGCCCGCGGCGACTTCGCGCACCATGACCTGGATCGACTCTGGAGAACCTTGCGCGGAGGCTCGCACGGGGACGCAAACGCCCACCAAGGCGGTGACGACAAGCGTTGCAAGGCGCGACACCACAAAGGGAGCGTAGTACGTCCACCAGGAGCTTTCGAGACATGGGAAGCACGCGGGAGAACAGGGCACAGCGGCTCTTTGGGCGGTGATGTCTGAATTTTCTCTCTGAAGCCCAAGGGATGCCGGTAAACTCTGCGAGAGGTTCATCCCGAGGGGCGACAAGCATGCACGAGCAAGACAAGGCCATCCTAAAGTCCCTGGTTGCAGTCGCGTGGGTCGACGGAAAGTTCGCCGCGGAGGAGCGCGAGCACCTGGAGGCGCTGATCTCGGCCTTCGGCGCCACCGAGGCCGAAGCCAATGATCTACGGGTGTACTCCCAAGAACCTCGGCACCTGGGGGACATCCCCCTCACGGATCTCTCCGCGGACGACCGCCGTACGCTCCTAAACCATGCCGTGGTGCTCACGCACGTCGACGGCATCCAGGACGACGCCGAGCGGCAACTCATTCGAGACCTCGCCACGCACCTCCGGATCCCCGACACAGAGTCCAATCGGATCATCGACGCCGCCGAAGCCCGGGTCAAACGCCTGCTCGAGATCTCGTCCGCAGCAAAGGCCTAGGGCCAGGCCTCCGTGGGACTGTCTTACGGCGGGAGCACCCGTCGCCCAACGCTCCACCCGAGGATCCCCCCCAACACCACGGGCATGCCATGCGCGATAAGCGTATGGGTCAATCCATCGGCACCGTGCAATCGAAGCGCTGCTGCGGCCACGAGACCCGCAGCCACGCCCGCGCACGCGCCGGAGGCCTCGGGACGGAGCGGTACGGTTCTTCGTGCGCCGACAAGGGCCGTGGCGCCGACCAGGAGCGTCAGAACGAGACCGTAGCTTCCGCAGTCGCCCGCACGAAGTGGAGCGCTGCGCCCGCGTGGGGATTCCGGTGCAACTTCGGTCCATCCCTGGCTGACCAACGCAGAGATCCCGGGAGGGCGGGTGGTCGCTCGGGCACGCAGTGAGTCGGCGGAGGCATCGGACACCGCGGGCGTGACGGCCGTCCAGATAAACACGATCGCCGCACCAAGGAGGTAGGCCTCACGCACCCCCCGGGACGGTCCGAGGCCATCGTTTCCACGAAAGAAAACCAGCCCAAGGCCCAGCGCGGCGGTGAGCGTGAGCGCCACGAAGGCCAGGGAACTCGCAGCTTCAGGGCGCAACGGCGCGAAGAGCACTGCGGTCGCAACCGCCGAGATGGCCACCAGCGACGCGACGACGGCCCGACGCCATGGACTGACAAGTCGCACGGGGCCAGGATCGGCTGCGACAGCCGCGCGAAGCGCGGGCCCGAGGGTGACTCGGTGCTGTGCGCGGAGGGCCATCCAAGCGTCGACGCCTGCGAGTCTCCTGCACGCGGGGCATGCCCCGACGTGGGCGGCCAGCGCTTGAGGCAAACCCTCGCCCGATGTGAGACTCGATGAGACCCGGTCGCAGTCGGTCATGGCGTGGTCCCGTGGCTTCGGCTACCCGGATCGACGCCAAGCGCGTGGCGCAGCGCGGTGTACGCGCGGTGGAGGCGGACCTTGACCGCACCGACGGACACGCCGGTGATCCGCGCGACGTCCTTGAGGGATAACCCGTCGATCTTGAGCATCTGGAGGGCCTCGCGCTGGGTGGACGGTAGGTTGTCCATGGCGGTCTGGAGGGTGCGTTGTTCGTCCTCGCTCAGGGCGTCGAGGGCATCAAGCCCGGGTGTCGCGGCAAAGGGCGGTTCGGGGAGGTCACCCTCGGGCGTAAGCACGGTGCGATCGTGACGCATCGCACGGCGAGCGTCGAAATACGTTCGTCGGGCGATGGCTGTAAGCCAGGGCATCACAGGCGCGCCGCGGACCCAGGTGTCCCGCCCGCGATGCACTTTGAGAAACGTGATTTGCGTAAGGTCGTCGGCCAACACCGGGTTGCGGGCCATGCACCGAAGCACGGCGCGCACCCTGGGCGCTGCCCGGTGAAAAAGTTCGTCAAAGGCAGCGAGATCCCCCGCGCAGTACGCTTCCATCAAGGTTTCGAGCGAGCGCTCCGGCACGCTCCCCGGATCAAATGGAGGCGTAAAACTCATCCCGGTGCGCTTGCCCTGACGTAGACGTTGGTCTGGGATCGAAAGTTACGCTCGGTCAACGCGGAACGACCGGCGGGGTACCGCCCACGGTAAAATCCGCACTCCCCAGCGGTCCTGTCGGCACTCCGAGCCCAGTCGTCGGCGCCGACAACCCCGGGAACCCACGCACCGTCCGGCTGACCGCCGTGAGCACATCCGCAAGGCCCCGTACCGCGCCCTCCAGCGCGGCCACCTGCCGGGCTGAAAAATTCAACGTCACCACCACCGTGGTGCCCTGCGCGTTCACACGGACCTGCTGGGCCACCTCGCGCAGCGTGACGATCCCGGTGCTGACCTGGCTCGACGCCCGCGTGAGGTCCGTACCGCTCAAGCTCGCCGTCGCTTGCACCATCGACAGGCTAGCCTGCCCCTGGTCCAAGAGCCTCAGCAGATCTGGACGCCTGGCTTCAAGCACGGAATGTAAAGCCGTTGCAGTCGTACCCGCCGTCGCCGACGTTGGCAGGTCCAGCCGGATGCTCAACGTGACCGCATTGTCGACAACGCGCAGACCCACCCCCGAGGTCAGGACGCCCTTCAACCCATCGAGGTGTGCAATCGTGGGGTTATCCTGCGCCACGGCGTCCACCATGCGGTCCATCTCCCGCGGGTCGTTGGCATGCACCGCGTGGAGGTCGGCCACGAGATTGAAAAGATTGGACGCCCCGAGTTGTCCCAACATTGTGACCATGCCCGAGTCCGCGGGCAGTCCGGGCGAGGTTCCGTCTGCGATCGCGAGCGCGTGAGGCATGTACCGCTGGTCGGCGACCAGCACCGACCGGCCAAGCAACGCAAACTGCTGTGTGGGCGATCCGTCAGCGCTGCCGGGGTAGGTCAGCACCGGGTGATGTCCGACCTCTGCAGGCGTGATTGTCCTGTGGTTGAAGCCCGCGAGCCCTGTGAGACACCGTCGGGCCTGGTCCTGCGTAAAGCTCCCGTCCATGTACGTCGCAACGTCGGCCTCGGCCCGGCCCGTGAGCACCGTGCGGTCGATTCCCGCGGTGGCCGTGTCGACCTTGGCCCAGGGGTCAAAGCCGCACGCTGCAACGATGTCACGGTAGCGCCGCGCTGCGGCCTGTGACCCCTGGCTGGCGTCCGACCCAGGGTTGGTGAGCCAGTTGCGGATGGACGCCGCCGCGGGCCACGCGCGAGCCTGTGCGACGTCGACCGTCACCACCAGCCAGGCGTCGTGCGGCAGGCGTGCGGTCCGCGCGCCCGCGCCGACGGTCTTGTGGTGAAGGTACCAGGCCGTCGCGCCGAGGCCTACGACGCAGACCAGGACGGCCCCGGCAATCACGGTCAACACAGACTTCTTGTTCACGGGTCGAGGGACCTTTCTTCTGGCAAAGCTGCCGGAGGATACACGCAAGCTGGGAGGGTCCGTCCAGCCCCGGGGAGGCGACATAGTACTCACAAAGTCCCTGGGATCCGTTCACGCCCGGGCTCTACACGACCGTCTCGGTGCTCCACACGACCATTTCATGCTC
>VFSW01015831.1_pt1 | contig 10338 bp, 7 predicted proteins | sample 5358111 | NCBI WGS metagenome assembly VFSW01 (sample SAMN11554181, study PRJNA540505) | mine drainage metagenome | isolation source: sediment from site ElyBrook_90M | place: USA: Ely Copper Mine, Vershire, VT | collected 2017
CATGACCCCCGTGGCGCAGGAGCTTTGGTACTCCGACTGATGCACGTGCAGGTCGCTGTATTCCAGATTCAGCGGCAGCGTGAGGCCTTCGCGAGCCAGCGCGGAGCTGAGCGTTGCATTTACGTCGAGATTCAAGGTGTCGCCGAACTCGTACGGCCGCGAGCCGCCACTAACCTCGACTCCGGTAGAAAGCTCACGGGTGTCGTGGCGGCCGAAGGAAGACTTGCCGAGCGAGCCCAACAGGTCGCGCAGAGTTTTGTAGCCGAGAAAATCGAGGCCCTTGTCGGTGACCTGAAATCGCACCTCGGGCGCGGCGGCCGTGGTTTCTCCGCTGGCCGGAGATACGTTGCCGAGCTGCGGTGTTTGCGGTTGGCCATGATCGAACTGGACGTAGTTTTCCTGCTCCATGCGATCCAGCAGCAGCTCAATCAATTTTTCGAGCTCGCCATCTCCGGTGAGCTGATCGATCTGTTCCTGAATGGCATCGTCGAACAGGTCGCCATACTCCAGCGCCTGTCGCACGGCTTCGCGCAGGCTGTCAAGCGTCTGGTCGCCGCGCATCTCGTGAAAGCGGCTGAAAGGAGATTGAAAGCCGGAATCCAGCAGAAAATCCGACAGCGCCTCCAGCAGCGATTCCATCTCCAACTCGTCGGCTAGGTTGCCGGTGTATTTGCTGTATCGAACGCGCTTCATCGTTTGCTCGCAAAAACCTCGTCAGCGGAACTTAGTTGTACACCTTGCGTCCCCGCTTTCCGGTCAGGTCATCGGGATCGCGTTCTGCGCGGGATCGTTCTCCACCACGCTCCATGCGCTCCCCGGGATGGGGCGGGCGTTCGGGAGCGACAAATCCGCGCTCTTCATTGCGACTGATGCGGCGATGGGCCACCATGCCTTCCAGCAGAAACTCCGCCGCCGACACGATGCGTTCCGGAGCGTCGCTGGCGCGAATTCCGAGCGGCGTCAGTGTTTCCACCAGTCCCTGGATCTGGTTCAGCTCGGTCAGCATCTCCGCGGCCGGCTGGTCGTCCTGCATTTTGATGTTGCCGCCGAGATTGAACCACTGCTCAATCGGCTGGGTGTTGGCGCCGGCAAAGTAATGATCGAACACCTGGGCGATGGACTGACGAACGATTTCACGCACCACGATTTCCGGCCCGCGCATTTCGCCCTCGTACTCCAGCTCAATCTTTCCGGTGATGCCGGGAAGCGCGCTGTAGAGATCTCCGGCGCGCGGCACGGCCAGCGATTCGCCATGCTGAATGGCGCGGCGTTCGGCGTTGGAAACGACCAGTTCCATGGTGCTGATGGGCAGCCGCTGACTGACGCCGCTGCGGCGATCGACTTTCTTGTCCTCGCGCGCGGTAAAGGCGATCTGTTCGACGATGGAGCGGATGTAGCCGGGAATCTCGGTCTTCATCAGGCCGCGTTCGGTCCAGGCTTCCTGGCCGGTAATAGCAATGCCTTCGACCAATGTCAGCGGGTAATGAGTGCGGATTTCCGAGCCGATGCGATCCTTCAATGGCGTGACGATCTTACCGCGCGCTGTGTAATCTTCGGGGTTGGCGCTGAAAATCAAAGCGACATCGAGCGCCAGTCGAACCGGATGACCTTTGATCTGCACATCGCCTTCCTGCATGATGTTGAACAACGCGACCTGGATTTTTCCGGCGAGATCGGGCAGCTCATTCAGCGCAAAGATACCGCGGTTGGCGCGCGGCAGCAGACCGTAGTGGATGTTCATTTCGCTCGACAACTGTTGCCCGCTGCGCGCCGCTTTAATGGGGTCGAGGTCGCCGATCAGGTCGGCAACGGTGACATCGGGCGTGGCCAGCTTCTCCACATAGCGTTGGTCGCGGGGCAGCCATGCGATAGCCGTCGAATCGCCTTGTTCCTCGAGCCGCTCCTTACAGGCGCGGCATAAGGGCGCATAGGGATTGTCGCGGATTTCGCAGCCGGCGATGTACGGAATGGTTTCGTCGAGCAGGGTTGTGAGCGCTCGCAGGATGCGGCTCTTCGCCTGTCCGCGCAGGCCGAGCAGGATGAAATTATGGCGAGACAGCACAGCATTCACGATCTGCGGGATCACGGTGTCGTCATAGCCGACAATGCCCGGGAACAGCGGCTCTTTGGTGCGCAGGCGTTCAACAAGGTGCTGGCGCATCTCGTCCTTTACCGTGCGCCTGACCAACCGCGCTTCAGAGAATTGAGTGCTGCGCCGCAACTCACCCAGCGTCGCCGGAAGTTGGGATGAATTCGACATGGCTGCCCCCTTGGGTCTTAGACGAGGATTCTTGGGGAATGGTTCTTACTTCTTTCGATGCGTTTTCACATAGTCACGAACGGGCGCGGATGCAAATCGAGCCACATTCTTTTGGCAGGCAGCCTGCAAGATTACCGTAAACACTGGGCGCCTCGATGAAGCGGTGCGGCCCGAATGGGCTACATCACAAAGCCATTGCGCGCCGCCGTTTTGGCGCCGATGGAGCCAAGCTTCAGCTTGGGCAGGATCAATTGATAAAACTCCATCAGCCGCGCAGTGCGTTCGCTGTCGGAGTGAAGGTGCAGCAGCTCCTGTTTGAACTCCAGGTCCGCCGGGATGACGGAGGCCAGCAGGAAAGCGACCGGCTGGTTCAGATCCAGTTGGGGAAATTCCGTAGCCACGTTTCCAGAGAGCTCCATCATTTCCATATGCAGGGCAGCACATTGTTCGCGGTCGCGCCGCGTGGAACAAGGTTCCTTGTCGGAGAGAAAATCCACTTCCGCCTCGAGAAAACTTCGTCCTTCAACCAGTGCTTCGATTTCAAAGCGCCGCTCGCCGCGGCAGAGAATATCGAGGCGTCCGTCCGGATAGCTGTGCATCACGGTGACGATTTTTGCCGTGCATCCGATGATGGCCAGCCCCTCTCGCCGGGCGCGCACCATTCCGAATTCGCCCTGGCACTGGAGACATTCCCCGATCATCTCTTTGTAACGGTCTTCAAAGATGTGCAGCGGCAAGGCTGCGCCCGGGAACAAGACCAGATCGAGCGGGAATAACGGAATCTTCATTCTCTCTCCAGCTTGAATTCTGCTGCAACGCGCGACGCTTTCTCGCAATCTCGAAATCGCTCGATTCGTCCGGGGTTAGACCGCAATCGAAGCGGATCTCACGTGCTTGGCCGAAGCCGCGACGCCATAGATTGAGACGGCTTCTAGGCGTCCGGATTCGCCAACTCTTCCAGCATTCCCGTCATCTCTGCCAAAGCATGCTGGTTGCCGTTACGGCGGGCGCACTCGATGCCGGCACGCAGGCGCGCTTCCGCCTGCTGGGTGTTGCCGCTGGCCATTAATGTTTGTGCGGCCATTTGATAACCCGCGGTGTAGTCGGGATGCAGTTGCTGCAGCGTATCAAACTGCTCCATTGCCAATGCTGTCTCGCCGCGCTGGGTATATTCGATCGCCAATCCGTAGCGAGCAAATGCATTGCCCGAATCCTGCGCCAAAATTTCTGTGAATGCCGCTATCTTGTCGATGCTCATCATCCCTCAAAAAAAAGAAACATGCCTTCATCACGGCAGCAGCCATCACTCTTCCACCTTACGGCGTCATGGGGCACATCTCAAGCCATCACGCGACAGGAACTTTCGCAGCGTAAAATAAAAGTTCCCTTTGCGGTGGCGTCCTGCACATTGCGGTCATACGCAATCTACACACGGGAACCACACCACGGCGAAACCAGGAGCCTTGCCCATGAAAGAGTTCGCAACATCTTCGCTTCAGCCACGTCCCGTGTCCGAGTCGCAGTCGGAGATGACAGAACTGGTATTGCCGAATGATACCAACCCGTTGAGTCATTTGCTGGGTGGGCGGTTGATGCATTTTATCGATCTGGTGGCAGCCATGGCAGCCTATCGTCATGCGCGCGCCCATGTCGTGACCGCATCGATGGAGCACATCGATTTTATCGCGCCGGTGCATGTGGGTGACTTGGTGATTCTGAAAGCCTCGGTGAATCGCGCGTTCAAAACTTCAATGGAGGTGGGGGTGAAGGCGTGGGTGGAAAATGCGATTGCAGGCTCGCGTCACCATATCGCCTCCGCGTATCTGACCTTTGTGGCGATCGACGCGAATGGACGTCGAGTTCCAGTGCCACCGTTGATCACAGAAGGAGCAGAGGAAGCTCGACGGTTTGACGATGCGGGACGCCGACGCGAACGGCGCGAGCAGGAGAAGGAGCGGAAACGGCAGAACCGGGTCGCGTTGGAAACTGCGGATACGCCCGCCCAGGCTAGTGCTAGAAGTGATATTGAGCGCCGCTCTTCTTAGTGAAAGATTGCGGCTATAACAACCGCGTGCATCGACACCGCCACACAAGTTGGGAAGGAGTTGGAAGAATGGGACATATGGGACAAGCTTCTGAAGGGCCGCAACCGTTGCCGGGCATTCACCACATCGTGGCGGTCGGTTCGGGAAAAGGTGGCGTCGGCAAAACCACAGTGGCGGTGAATCTTTCGATTGCGCTCGCCAAGCTGGGAAATCGCGTCGGGTTGCTGGATGCGGATATATATGGACCGAACGTGCCCTTGATGATGGGCAGTCGGGAGCAGCCGCGGGTGCTGGAAGGCAATCGCATCGAACCGCTGCAGGCTCACGGAGTGAAGTTGATTTCCATTGGCTCCATTTCTCCTGGAGACAAGCCGCTGGTGATGCGTGGACCGATGCTGCACCAGATCATCCGCCAGTTTCTGCAGCAGGTGCAATGGGGCGAACTGGATTTCCTTGTTGTCGATCTGCCGCCAGGGACGGGAGATGTGGTGATCTCGCTGGTGCAGACGGTTCCGCTGACAGGCGCGGTGATTATCTCCACGCCTTCCGATGTGGCACTGCAGGATGGCCGCAAAGCGATTGAAATGTTTCGCCAGGTAAATGTCGACGTGCTCGGCATTGTGGAAAATATGAGCTCCTTCACCTGTCCGCATTGCCATCATGAAATCGATATTTTTTCCAAAGGCGGAGTCGAGAGAATGGCGCGGGAATGCCAGATTCCGTTTCTCGGCTCAGTCGCGCTCGATCCGGAGATTCGCCATGGTGGCGACCGAGGACTGCCGATTTCGCTGGCGGGAGATCTTTCAGAGCAGGCGGCTCCGTTTTACAAAATCGCTCGTCAGCTGGCGGATCGGGCGCAGGAGCACGCTGCGAAAGAAACCAATATTCTGGAAATTCGCTAGCTGAGGTTGCTATCACCGAGTCGCGCTGCAGGCATTGCTCATGATCCTTCCTTTTGTCCGGGAATTTTTCGCGGACCTCGACAAGTCTCCTGGCATTGATCGCGTGCGGCCCTCGCTGGTCAGCGGCGTAGGACGTCGTCGTGTCTCCGGACTGACGGCGACGGCGCGCGCTCTCTATCTGCCACTGCTGGCTCGCATCTCCAAGGTGCCGGTCTTCGTGGTGGTCGCCGACAATCGGGCTGCGGAGGCCTTGCAGCTGACGGTGCAGGCGGCCTGCGATCTGACGGGCGAACTGGATCGAAGTACTGTGGTGCGTCTGCCTGCGCATGACGTGTTACCGTTTGAAAATCTTTCTCCGCATCCAGATATTCAGGAGCAGCGAGCGGTGACGCTGTGGAAGATTGCGCAGGGGGCAGCGCGAATCATCATCCTGCCGGTTGAGTCCGCATGTTATCGCATCTTCGCAGCCGAGCACTACGCCAACCTGGCCTGCACGCTGCGGCGCGGAGAAGAGGCCGACCCGGAAACTCTGGTCGCCCACCTGGCGAGCGTTGGGTATCAGCCTGTCGACATGGTGGAAATGCGCGGCCATTACGCGCTGCGCGGTGGCATCCTCGATATTTATCCCCCGGAGATGGATGCGCCGCTGCGCATCGAATTCGTCGGCGATGAAATTGAGTCGATGCGAAAATTCGACTCCGAAACTCAGCGCTCGTCCTCTCCGGTGGACGAGGCGATCCTGCTGCCATTGACGGAAACGCCGATGACGAATGCGTTGCTGTCGCGGGTGCATACCCGCCTGAGTGGGCGGCGGCTGGAAGGTGAGAACGAGGCGCTGCATGAGGCCATCGAGGCGGAGGGGACCAATGTTTTTCCGGGCTGGGAATTTTTTGCTGTCGCGTCATCCGGTCAGCACCGGACGGTGTTCGATCTGATTTCAAAGTCCCGCATTTTTGTGGAAGAGCCAGGCATGGTACAGAACCAGCTGGAGCGTTGGTGGAACAAGGTGGAACAACGCCATGAACGCAGCGGCATCGACACCCTGTTTCCTCCCGCAGATTTGTACCTGACGCCATTGGAGTGGCAGACGCGCGTGGCGGATGCGCCGGGGCTCGACCTGGATCAACTGGGAACCGTCGACGTACTCGATACCGACACTACATCGCTCGGTGAGATTGAAATTCCCACGCGGCCAACGCTGCGATTGCATGGGTCGATCCCGGCGCTGGTGGAGCAGTTGCAGGCTTTGGCGGTGCAGGAGACGCGCACCGTACTGGCTGCGGCGAACCAGGGCGAAGTGGAGCGGCTGGCCAGCATTCTGCAGGAGTACGGAATTTCGTATCGCATTGGCAGTCGCAGCGCACACACCGGCAGCGAGACGATGTACGACGAGACCAGCTACCTGCGCGGCGATATGCGCGCTCCCGTCATTGTGCGAACGGAGATTTCAAACGGGGTGGTGCTGGAAGAAGCGCGGCTGGTGGTCTTTGGGGCGAACGATCTTTCCGACGAGGCAGATGTCACGGCACGACCAGTGGTGCGCAAATCGAAATCGAATACGGCAGCATTTATCTCGGATTTTCGTGACCTGACGATTGGCGATTATGTCGTGCACGTCGATCATGGCATCGCTCGTTATCTAGGCTTGAAGGAAATTTCGCAGGATGGCATGCATGTCGAGTTCATGATCCTGGAATTTGCCGAATCGGCGCGGTTGTATGTTCCGCTGACGCGTCTCGATCTGATCCAGAAGTATCGTTCGACGGATTCGGGTCCGGCTCCCGTGCTGCATCGCCTGGGAAGCGCGCAATGGCCGCGCCCCAAAGCGCGGGTGAAAAACGCCCTGGCGGACATGGCGGATGAACTGCTGACGCTGTCTGCCGTCCGGACGGCGGCGCAGGGGAATGCATTTTCCGTCGACAACCAATTTCAACGCGAGTTTGAGGATGCCTTCGATTTCAACGAGACCGACGATCAGATTACTTCGATCACCGATATCAAGCGCGACATGGAATCGACGATGCCGATGGATCGTCTGCTCGTCGGCGATGTCGGCTACGGAAAGACGGAAGTGGCAATGCGCGCCGCGTTCAAGGCGGTGCAGGACAGCAAACAAGTCGCTGTTTTGACGCCGACGACGGTGCTTTGCTTTCAGCATTTCGAGACGTTTAAGCGGCGCTTCGCGGCGTTTCCGGTACACATCGAAATGATTTCGCGCTTCCGCTCGCCGAAAGAGCAGAAGGCGATTCTGGAGAAGGTGGAGCAGGGCAAGGTCGACATTCTGATCGGCACGCATCGCCTGTTGTCGAAGGATCTGAAATTTCAGGACCTGGGTCTGCTGGTGGTGGATGAAGAACAGCGCTTTGGCGTGCGCCATAAAGAGCGGTTGAAGCAGATGCGGCGCGAGATTGATGTGCTGGCCATGTCGGCGACGCCGATTCCGCGCACGTTGCACATGTCCCTTGTCGGACTGCGCGATATGAGCGTGATTGAGACGCCGCCAAAGGACCGCATGGCGATTCAAACCGTGGTGGCGAAGTACGATGAGAAGCTGATTCGTTCTGCGATTGAAGTGGAATTGGAGCGCGGAGGGCAAATTTATTTTGTCCATAACCGCGTGGAGAATATCTACGAGATTGCTTCCAGACTGCAGGAGTTGGTGCCACAGGCGCGTATGGGTGTGGGTCACGGGCAAATGGGAGAAGCGGAGCTGGAGCGGGTGATGCTGGCCTTTATGCATCACGAATACGATATCCTGGTCGCGACGACGATCATTGAAAATGGACTCGACATTCCGCTGGCGAACACGATCCTGATCAACCGGGCGGACCGCCATGGGCTTTCGGAACTGTACCAGTTGCGCGGTCGAGTAGGTCGCTCCAATCGCCGGGCTTATTCTTATCTGCTGATTCCTCCGGATCGCGAATTGACGGACATTGCGCGGCGCAGGCTGGCGGCGCTGAAAGAGTTTTCGGACCTAGGAGCGGGTTTCAAAATTGCAGCGCTGGACTTGGAATTACGCGGCGCCGGCAATATGCTGGGCGGCGAACAGAGCGGGCATATCGAAGCTGTCGGCTTTGAGTTGTACACGACGATGCTGGAGCAGGCGGTACGCGAGCTGAAGGGCGAAGACCAGGTCGAGCGGCCGTCGGTGCAACTGAATCTCGGCATCTCGCTGCGCATTGACGCAAACTATATCGAAGAAGAAAATCAGCGGCTCCGCATGTATAAGCGCATCGCCAGCGCGGAGAATGAAAGCGCGATTGAAGACATTTTGGCTGAGCTGCAGGACCGGTATGGAGCCATGCCGGAGCCGGTGCAACTGCTGGTGACCGCCGGGCGCCTGCGACTCCTCTGCGAACAAACGGGTGTGGCGCAGATGGACCGCAAGGGTCAGATGGTGAGCGTTCGATTTACGGAAACGGCCAACATCGATCCGGAAAAATTGATGCAACTGGTCTCACGCAACGCCAAGCGCGGCGCCCAGTTCACGCCGCAGGGCGTGTTGCGCTTTCCTGTGAAAGCGACGGTGCCGGCCGAGGTGCTGGCGGAATTGCGGCGGCTGATTGAAGCCCTCGCAACTCCGCTCATTTTGAACTCCCCGACGAAAGAAGTTGGCAGCCAGCCTGTGCGCTAATTATTGCGCGACGACAGGTACCCAGACATCGGTTGTATCCCATCGAACATGCAGCTGCGTCTGGTTGCCTTGAGTGTTCTCAAAGCTGATGCTCATCTTCTCCTGTGGCTGGGGAAGTGTGTTCTTTTGCATATCGACGCGCGCCAGGTCTTGAGATTCGTTGTAGACGGTCCCCCATTGGCCGGTCTGCTTGTTGATGATCAGCTTCCAGGTGGTTTCAGATGGCAGCGTGTACAAAGTATAGGTGCCAGCCGGAACCGTGGCCGTGCCAATTTTCAAATCAACTGCGGTCTTCAACGTGGTCGCAGGATTTGCGCCTGTGCGCCACACTTTGTCATACGGCACCAGGCCGCCGAAGATCTTGCGCCCGCGCATCGACGGGGTACTGTAGTCGATCGTGACCTGTTTGCCGCCCAACTCCACGCTGGCTTTGGCGGGCGGACTTAGCGGCGGCTTCTTTGCCGCACCAGGGGACATTTGCGCGAAGCCGGCGGGCAACAGGGCCACGCTGGCTGCGAGGGTCAAAACACTTGCGAGAATTTTCATTGAGAGTTCCTCCTGAACGTAGCAACGTGGCAACACGCCAGTCGCATGATCAGTCTCTGACCGCAGAGCGCTTCTGTCAAAGCGGGCCAGAATCGTCGATCTGCTTGTCCATCCGATATACTGCCGTTTTCGTCCCATCTGAAAAGGAAATCATCATGAAATTCTGCACTTCCCGCTGGCTCTGCATTATCAGCGTCGCTCTGCTCAGCACAACTTTTCTAGGGGCCAGCTCCACCATGACTACGACAAGCCAGCAGGAAAACTCTGAATGGACGCAACTCGTCGACGCGTACTTTGACACCGTATATCTGCCCTTCAATCCAACCGACGGTACCAGCGCGGGCCTGCACCAATACGATGGCAAGTTGGAAAATTACTCGCGCGCCAGCCTGGACAAGGAAGCAGCGGCGCTGCGGACCTATGAGAAGAAAGTGGGGGAGTTTCCCGCGGCAAAACTGAACTTGTCGGACGAGGGCGACCGAGAATTTCTGCTGGGTACAATTCGCAGCCAATTGCTGACCGTGGAAACAATACGACCTTGGCAGAAGGATCCCGATACTTATTCCAGCGGCATCACCAACAGTGCGTTTACGATTATCGAGCGCAATTACGCACCGGGGGATATCAGGCTGGCGGCGTTGATTTCCCGCGAAAAGCAAATGCCGGCGGCGCTGGAAGCGGCGCGTGCCAATCTGGATAATCCGCCGAAAATATTCACCGAGATCGCGTTGGAGCAGCTACCCGGAATCATCGGCTTTTTCCAAAATGACATACCAGCGGCTTTCACAAGCGTGAAAGATCCCAAGCTGCTGGAGGAGTTCCACGCGTCGAACGCGGCTGTCATCCAGGCGCTGACCAGCTATCAACAGTGGATCAAGACGGACCTGCAGCCGAAGTCCCATGGAGAGTTTCGTATTGGCGCCGCGCCCTTCAGCGCGCAACTACGCG
>VFSW01015832.1_pt1 | contig 10337 bp, 3 predicted proteins | sample 5358111 | NCBI WGS metagenome assembly VFSW01 (sample SAMN11554181, study PRJNA540505) | mine drainage metagenome | isolation source: sediment from site ElyBrook_90M | place: USA: Ely Copper Mine, Vershire, VT | collected 2017
ACACACCCATACCGGGGGTTTTCTTAACCCCCGTGTTTGGTTTTATCCAAAACCCCCGCTTGGGCGAAAAAGGACCGGTGATTGTGTGGTTTCGCCCGGGCGGGAAGCAGTTCACGAATAAAGATGCCGATGCGCTCGCCAAGTACAGCGACGTGGTGCTCGTGTGCGGGCGGTACGAGGGTATTGACGAGCGCGCGAAGAAAATCCTGAAGACGCTCGCGCCGGTCAAAGAATTTGCCGTGGGTGAAGCGGTGTACACGGGCGGGGAAGTGCCGGCGCTCGCCATCGTAGACGCCGTCACGCGCCGCCTGCCCGGAGTCCTCGGCAAAGACACTTCAGTAGAAGAACGCCGCATTGCCTCGTCCTCCGTCTACACTCGCCCCGAAACTATTTTGTATAAAAAGAAAAAGTATCGCGTCCCCAAGGTCCTCCAAACCGGCCATCACGCGAACATAGACGCTTGGCGAGAGAAGCGTTAACTCTCTATCCCCAGATCATTTTTCGGGGGTTGCGGAAAAAGAGGCGTGGTGATAGGTTAGGGGCACAAGATACGAGTGAGTCACGGAGGGCTGGGCGAGAGATACATACGGGCTATGCAAGAAAACGCGACAGCGATAGCGGATTTATTTCCGTGCGTTCGCATTTTTATATGTTTTAGGGAGAACGTTCGAAATTAACCACCTCACGCCACCCTCACATGCTCAAAACACTCGTCCAGAAGACTTTCGGTGCGTATCGAGCTCCCTCGGTCCCGTTCCCGGACCTCGTCGGGCATCAGCGCAGCTCGTTCAACTGGCTTCTCAAAGACGGCCTGACCGAGCTCTTCAAGGAGTTTTCTCCCATCACCGACTACTCGGGGAAGAAGTTCGAATTGGAGTTCGAGAGTTTTGAGATAGGCGAACCGAAGTTCGACGAGCAGTTCGCGCGCGAGAACGCACGCACCTACGAGGCGCCGATAAAGGTTACGGTGAAGCTCGTGAACAAGACATTCGGTTCGGAGAAGAAGCAAGAAATCTTTTTGACCGACATGCCGATGATGACGCCGCACGGCTCGTTCATCGTGTCCGGCGTAGAGCGCGCCATCGTCCCGCAGCTCGCGCGCAGCTTCGGCGCATTCTTCGTGTCCGAGCTCCTCCGCGGCAAGGCGTTCTTCGGCGCGAAGATTATTCCGCTCCGCGGCGTATGGATTGAGATTGATTCCGAGGCGGACGGCGCCATTTTTGTGAAGATAGACCGCAAGCGCAAGTTCCCCATCACCCAGCTCCTCACGGTCTTCGGCGGCGGGCTCGGCGAGGCGGTTACGAAGCATTTCGCGAAGGACCCGCTCGCACTCTCCGCCATCAAGGCGACGCTTGAGCACGACGAAGCGAAGTCCATCGAGGAGGCATACATCGAAATACACCGCCGCATGCGCGACGGTGACCTTGCTACGCCTGAGAATGCCAAGAACTTCGTTCAGTCGCTTTTCTCGGTCGAGCGCTATGATGTCGGCCGCGTCGGCCGCCACCGCCTGAACGCGCGTTTCGGCCTCACCGTCACCGAGAAGGCGCTCGAGAAGCGCACGCTCGCGCTCGCGGACTTCGTTCGCATCATTTCTGAAATTACCAAACTGAACGCCGACTCTTCGGCGCGCCCGGACGACATCGACCACCTCGGCTTCCGCCGCGTGCGTTTCGTCGGTGAGCTTCTGCAGGCGCGTATGCGCGTCGGTATGAGCCGCATGAAGCGCAACATCCAGGACCGCATGTCGACCATTGAAAGCGAGACCACGCTCCCGATGGCGCTCGTCAATCCGCGTCCGTTCCATGCGTCCGTGCACGAGTTCTTCACCGCGAACCAGCTCTCGCAGTTCATGGACCAGCAGAACATCCTCTCGGAGCTCGAGAACATGCGCACCTTCTCGGCGCTCGGCCCCGGCGGCCTCACCCGCGAACGCGCCGGCTTCGAAGTGCGCGATGTGCACCCGTCCCATTACGGACGCCTTTGTCCTATCCATACGCCGGAAGGCCAGAACATCGGCCTCATCTTGCACATGGCGACCCACGCGCGCACCAACGACTTCGGCGTCATCGAGACTCCATATGTGAAAGTAAAGAACGGCAAAGTGACCGACGAGATCGTGTACCTCAATGCGCTCGACGAAGAGCTTGAGATCATCGCGCACGGCGCGACCAAACTCGATGAGCAGGGCCGCATCATCACGGACTCCGTCGAAGCGCGCCACAAAGGCGACCCGATCATCGTTACGCGCGATCTGATCACGCTCATGGATGCTTCCACCTACCAGATGTTCTCCATCGCAACCTCTATGATTCCGTTCGTCGACCACGACGACGCGAACCGCGCCTTGATGGGCAGCAACATGCAGAAGCAGGCGACCCCAGTCCTCATTCCCGAGGCACCGCTCGTCGCAACCGGCATCGAGACGCATGCGGCCCGCTCAACCGGCCGCCTCGTCCTCGCGACCGAATCGGGAGAGGTCACGCATGTTGATGCGCGCAAAGTCATTGTCGAGAACAAGGAAGGGAAGAAGAAGGAATACCAGCTCCAGGGGCTCACCCAGACCAACCAGAACTCCGCATTCATGCAGCGGCCGTCGGTCGTGTTCGGCGACAAAGTGAAGAAGGGCGATGTGCTCGCGGACAACTCCTCCACCGACCAGGGCCAGCTCGCCCTCGGACAGAACGTGCGTATCGCTTTCATGAGCTGGAACGGCGCCAACTACGAAGACGCCATCATCATCTCGGAGCGCCTCGTTGAGGAAGCCAAGTTCACGACCGTGCACATCGAGGATTTTGATTGCGTCGTACGCGATACGAAGCTCGGTCCCGAGACCACGACGCACGACATCCCGAACGTCGGCGAATTGCGCCTCAAGAACCTCGATGAGGAAGGAGTCATCCGCATCGGCGCGGAAGTGCGCCCGGGCGACATCCTCGTCGGCAAAGTCACTCCGAAAGGCGAGACACAGCTGACGCCGGAAGAGCGGCTCCTCCGCTCCATCTTCGGCGATAAGGCGAAGGATGTGAAGGACACCAGCCTCCGCATGGAAGGCGGCAAGCGCGGTCGCGTCATCGGCGTGCGCGTCTTCTCCCGCGAGAAGGGCGACCAGCTCGAGACCGGCATCATCAAGAAGATAGTCGTGACGGTCGCGCAGGTCCGTAACGTATCGGTGGGCGATAAGCTCGCCGGACGCCACGGCAACAAGGGCGTCATCAGCCGCGTGCTCCCGGTCGAGGACATGCCATACGACGATGAGGGCAATCCTATCGACCTCATCCTCACTCCGCTCGGCGTTCCGAGCCGTATGAACCTCGGTCAAATTCTCGAGATGCACCTCGGGCTTGCGGCGCACACGCTCGGCTATCAGGCGGTCGTTCCGCCGTTCGCCGGCGCGACTGCCGACGAGATCCGTAACGAGCTCGTCACCGCCGGTTTCGACAAGAGCGGCAAGATGCAGCTCTATGACGGCCGCTCGGGCGAAGCGTTCGCGCAGACCATCGCGGTCGGATACATGTACATCTTGAAACTGCATCACATGGTGGAAGACAAGATCCACATGCGCTCCATCGGTCCTTACAGCCTCATCACGCAGCAGCCCTTGGGCGGCAAGGCGCAGAACGGCGGCCAGCGCTTCGGCGAAATGGAAGTCTGGGCGCTTCTCGGCTACGGCGCCGCGTACACATTGCGCGAGATGCTTACTATCAAGTCGGACGACATCCAAGGCCGCTCGGCAGCCTTCGACGCCATCGTGAAGAGCGAGCCGATTAGTCACACGGGCACACCGGCATCCTTCGCAGTCCTTACCAACCAGATCCGCGGTCTTGCGCTCGACGTCGAGCCCTTGAACTTGCCGCCGGAACCGGAGGCGTAGCTTTATACTTTTTACTTCCCCCTTATCCCTTCTTCTATGGCATTCACCCCCCGCAAACTCCCTCCGAAGGACACCTGGAACGGACTCCGTCTCGCTCTCGCCTCTCCTGAGCGCATTCTTGCGTGGTCAAGCGGCGAAGTAACGAAACCCGAGACCATCAACTACCGCACTCAACGTTCCGAGAAGCACGGACTCTTCGACGAGAAGATCTTCGGTCCGGAAAAAGACTACGAGTGCTACTGCGGCAAATACAAAGGTATCCGCTACAAGGGCATCGTCTGCGACAAGTGCGGCGTTGAGATAACGCGTTCCATCGTGCGCCGCGAGCGCATGGGCCACATCGAGCTCTGCACGCCGGTCGCGCATATCTGGTTCCTGCGCTCCGTACCGTCGCGTATGGCGCTTCTTCTCGGCGCGTCCGCCGCGGACATTGAAAAGGTCGTCTACTTCGCGGGCTACATCGTGTCGAAAATCGCCGAGGACGAAAAGAAACGCCTCCTCTCCGAACTCGACAGCGAATACAAGTCGAAATACAAATCGCTCGGAAGCGACAAGGAACGCGACGCCCTCAAGGAGAAGATGACGCTCGCCAAGGCGGAGATCGAAGGCATCGTCGTCGGCAAAGTGCTCGACGAGCTTGAGTACCACCGTTTCTCGGTGAAGTACGGAGGCCTGTTCGAAGCGCGTATCGGCGCCGAGGCTATTTATGATATTTTCCGCGCACTCGACCTCAAAGATCTCGAGAAGCATCTCGCTGCGCGCTACGAGAAGGCCGGCGCCGCCGAGCGCGAGAAGCTCGCAAAGCGCCTGTCGCTCATCGCCGGGCTCATCGCTTCGGGCATTCGCCCCGAGTGGCTCTTTCTCACGCGCATCCCTGTCATTCCGCCGGCGCTTCGTCCGATGGTCGCCCTTGAGGGCGGCCGCCACGCGACCAGCGACGTGAACGACCTCTATCGCCGCGTCATCAACCGCAATAACCGTCTCAAGAAGCTTATCGACATCCATGCGCCGGAAGTCATCCTGCGCAACGAAAAGCGCATCCTCCAGGAAGCGGTTGACGCTCTCCTCGACAATTCCATCCGCAAGAGCGGCGCCTCCGCCGGTGCCATGACTATGGCCCAGCGCCGTCCGCTCAAGTCGCTCGCCGACTACCTCAAGGGCAAGCAGGGCTACTTCCGTCAGAACCTGCTCGGCAAGCGCGTCGACTACTCCGGTCGCTCCGTCATCGTCGTCGGTCCGGACCTCGAACTCGACGAGTGCGGTCTTCCGAAGCACATGGCGCTCGAGCTCTTCCGCCCGTTCGTCATTGCCGGGCTTCTTGAACGCGAACTCGCATTCAATATCCGCGGTGCGGGACGCCTCATTGAAGACGGTGTCGCCGAAGTATGGGAGATCCTCGAAGAGGCCATCAAGGGCAAGTACGTACTCCTCAACCGCGCGCCGACGCTTCACCGCCAAGGCATCCAGGCATTCCGTCCGCAACTCATCGAGGGTGATGCCATTCAGCTCCATCCGCTCGTTTGTAGCGCATTCAACGCGGACTTCGACGGCGACCAAATGGCCGTGCATGTCCCTCTTTCCGAGGAAGCGCAGTGGGAGGCGGAGAATATCATGAGCGCCAATAAGAACATCCTGAAGCCGGGCTCAGGCGACGTGACCGTGCTCATCCAGAAGCCGCTTGATATCATCCTTGGCGTGTATTGGCTCACCAAGGCGGTTGAGAAAGCGAAGGGCGAGGGAGAACACTTTGCTTCGCCGAATGCGGCCATCCTCGCGTCGGAATACGACGCCATCAATGCGCGCGCAAAGATCAAGGTCATGCCGGTCGAGGAAAAAACGAAATACGCGCAATTCGACGGGCACCCGTTTGAGACTACGGTCGGCCGCCTTCTCTTTAACACCGTGCTCCCCTCGGACTATCCGTTCGTGAATGAGACCATTACGAAGAAAGTGCTCGCACGCATCGTGACCGACTGCATCGCGCGCTACGGCCTTGACGCTGTTCCGGGCATCGTGAACAAAGTGAAGCGTTTCGGTTTCGACTATGCGACGCGCTCGGGCATCTCCTGGGCGATTGACGACGTGTCTGTGCCGAAGGAGAAAGGCGCAATCATTGCGCGCGCAGAAGAGAAGATCGCAAAGATCGAAGCCGATTACCAGAACGGCCTTCTCGCCGAGGAAGAAAAGCGCCGTATGGCCATTGAGATATGGCAGGGCACCAAGCAGGAAGTGGAACAAATCGTGGCGAAGGCGCTTGACCCTATGGGTTCTGTCTCCGACATGGTGACATCCGGCGCTCGCGGTTCTCTCGCGCAGATCAACCAAATGGCGGGCATGAAGGGCCTTATTCAGGACACCTCCGGCATGACCATCGAAGTGCCTATCATCTCGTCGATGATCGAGGGCCTCAACCCAATCGAATACTTCATGAGCACGCACGGCGCGCGCAAAGGTCTCACCGACACGGCGCTCGGCACCGCGAAAGCCGGCTACCTCACGCGCCGCCTCTTCGACGTCGCACAAGATTCCATCGTCACTGAAAAAGATTGCGGAACAAAACGCGGTGTGAAGATAAATCGCGTTTCTGCCTCTGGCATCCAGATTAATTACGCCGAGGCGCTTCGCGGCCGCGTGCTTGCGGAAGATGCCAAAGATGCGGATGGCGTCACGCTCTTCAAGAAAGGTCAGTATCTCTCGATAGCTGATGCGGAGGCGCTCGCCGCATCCACCGTCCAGACGGTCGTCTCGCGCTCGCCGATGTCCTGCGAAACGCGCTACGGCATTTGCCAGATGTGCTACGGCATGGACCTCACGACACAGGAAATGGTGGACTTGGGCGAAGCGGTCGGTACGGTGGCGGCACAAGCCATCGGCGAACCGGGCACCCAGCTCACGATGCGTACCTTCCACGCCGGCGGTGTGGCGTCGGTCGGCGGCGACATCACGAGCGGTCTCCCGCGCGTTGAGGAAGTCTTCGAGAAGCGTTCGCCGAAGAATCCGGCCGTTATCTCCAAGACCGACGGCATCGTGACCGAAATCAAGGAAGAGGGCCGCGAGAAAGTCCTCGTCGTCGCCCCGCTTGCCGGACAAGGCAAGAAGGACGGCTCCTCGTACGAATACCTCGCGCCGTATCCGCGCGTTCCTTTGGTGAAGGAAGGCGACACGGTCGTGAAGGGTCAGATACTTACCGACGGTTCGGCAGATCTCGATGATCTCTTCGAGTATGCGGGCCGCGCCGCGGTGCAGGAATACATCATTACCGAAGCATCGAAGATCTACGAACTCCAGGGCGCACCGGTCTCCCGGAAGCACTTGGAAGTCGTGGTGAAGCAGATGTTCTCGCGCGTGAAGATTACCGAAGCGGGCGACACCGACTACTCGGTCGGCGATGTCGTCGAGGATTGGGAGATCGTGAAGTCGGTCAAGGAAATGGAAGAGGCGGGGAAGCTCGTGCCGCAGTCGCGCGAAATCGTGCTCGGCATCAAGGAGAGCGCGCTCTCTCGTCGCTCGTTCCTCTCGGCTGCGTCCTTCGAACAGACGACGAAAATCCTCATCAATGCCGCACTGCGCGGTTCGGTGGACCGCCTGCGCGGACTCAAGGAGAATGTTATCCTCGGCCGCCTCATCCCGTCCGGCACCGGTTTCGCGGGCAGCAAGAAGCACGCGCAGATTGCGAAGCTTCAGGCGGAACGCCCAGTGCCGGCGTCGTACGAGTCGCGGACGACTAGTTTCGCTCCTCGCACGCCGCGTTCTCTCTAGGAGAGACACCAAAAGGTTCATCTGCTTCGTTGCGAGCTGCGGTGCTCGTTCACCCTATGTTTATAGGGCTCACTCCGCTCCTCGCTCGCGCCTCGCATCTGAATCCTTTTTGAGGTCTCTCAATACAAAGCAAAACCGCCCTCTCGGGCGGTTTTGCTTTGTATAAAATAATCGCGGCGCGGTTCCTTTTCAGGTTCCGCGCCGTTTTGCTGCGCTTTCATGAACAAATCATATGAAGAGACGGTCCCCATATGAGACGATATGTGATGTACAGAATAGCTGCATCAGCCAGAAATCTAGCTACTTGGGGAAGTACCACAATGAGCACCCAGGGCGCAATTCCCATCAAATCCTTAAACATTCCCCCTCCTTTCTATGACCGAGCCATAGCTCGGAATTTAATCCGCGAACGTAAAACTCACCGTCCGTACGGTATGATTTTTCTTACTTACTGTCAAGCACGCGCGAAACGCGGTAGAATCAAGAAACTATGGCGAAGGATACGGTCGCAGAGATTAAGGATAAGCTGAACATACAGGACATCATTGCGCCGTATGTGAAGCTGCGTAAATTTTCAGAGGTTTAGCCTCTGAAAAGGTAGGTTTGTGTTTTGTATAAAAATAATCACGGCGCGGTTCCTTTTCAGGTTCCGCGCCGTTTGCGACAGGGTCATTTTTTTACCGCAGCCACGATTGCGTTTGTTACCGCGTCGACTGCGATCAGGAATCCAAATCCAAGGAGAGAAACACCACCGGACACAAGGCCCGAACCGGCGTACCAGCCAAGGGATACGGCTCCTGCGACGATAAATAAAGCTGCCAGAAGCAAAGCTATTGGTCTCATCTCAAATATCTCCCAAAGTAATGCGGTGACAAATCCGCGATTCCGTCTGGGGACAGACTAGCACATCATATCTATTTTGTCAAACTCTTTAGAAACGCGGTAGAATCAAGAAATCATGGCGGGGGACACGGTACAGCAAATTAAGGAGCGCTTGAGTATTCAGGACATCATCGCTCCGTATGTGAAATTGCGCCGCGCGGGACGCTCGCTCGTCGGGCTGTGTCCATTCCATAAGGAGAAGACCGGTTCGTTCCATGTTTCTATCGAGCGCGGGACCTGGCACTGCTTCGGGTGCGGGCTCGGCGGAGACGGGTTTTCGTTCATTGAGAAGATCGAAGGAGTAGATTTCAAAGGCGCACTGAAAATTCTTGCCGAGAAAGCGGGCGTGGAGATCGAATATGACAACGCGTCGCGCGAGAATCGTTCGCGGAGCGAGCGCCTGCGCGAGGCGATGAACCGCGCGAGCGAATGGTACGCGGGACGGCTTCCGGGGAGCCCGGCGCATGCGTATGCGGAAAAGCGCAAACTTACGGACGAGACCGTTCACAATTGGCGCCTCGGCTATGCGCCGGAAGAATGGCGCGCCCTTCTTGAGGCATTGACCGCCGAAGGATTCACGATAGAAGAACTTCTCTCCGCGGGGCTCATCAAAGAAGCGGACGGCAAACGCGGCACCTATTATGACCGATTCCGCAATCGTTTGATGTTCCCGATACGTGATGTGGCCGGCCGCGTCGTCGCCTTTACCGGCCGCGCTCTCGCGGACGACGATATGGCGAAGTATCTCAACTCTCCAGAGACCGATCTCTATCATAAGTCCGAGATACTTTTCGGCATGGATGCGGCCAAAGACGCGATACGCACCCGCGGCTTCACGATGCTCATGGAGGGGCAGATGGATGTGCTCCACGCGCATCAGGCGGGTTTCCAGAACGCCATCGCGCTCTCGGGCACCGCGCTTTCCGAACGCCACCTCGGCCTCATGAAGCGGTACAGCGAGAACTTGATGCTCATCCTCGACGCCGACCAAGCCGGCTTCAAAGCCACCGCGAAATCCGCCGCACTCGCTTTGACTCAGGGTCTGCGTGTGAAGGTGGCCCGGCTGCCGGTGGGGAAAGATCCGGCGGACCTTATCAGCGAAGACGCAAAGGATTTTGCACTCCGCATCAAGGACGCCAAACCAATTGTTGAATTTTTCCTCGCGGAGCTCGCTGAGAAAGAGCGCGACCCGCACCGGCTCTTGCGCGCGGCTGAGAGTATCGTGCTTCCCATCATCGCCGCGATACCGAGCCCGATGGAGCGCGAGCATTTTATGCAATCCGCCGCACGGACGCTCGGGCTCTCGAGCGAAGCCGTCCGCGAGTCGCTCAAGCGTCTACCGAAAGATTTTACGACTGATCGGAGTACTACGAGTGTACAAAGAGCGCCGCCGCTGCCGGTCCGCTCGCCGCGGGATATTCGTTCGGAACAGCTCCTCGCCGTTGTGCACGCCTATCCGGAAACACCGCTTGCCAATCGTGTCAAATCAGAGTATTCTCGAATTACTGAAGCCGAGCAGCTACCTGCGGTCGAGCTCCCGGAACCGGCACTGTTCTTCGCGGAACAGATGTTCGGAGAAGAGCCATCGGAGGATGCGGCGGACGAGCTTTTGCACGCCTTTGAAGAAGCGGTTATCCGCGAGGCGTATCAGGAGGCAGTAACAAACCTACGAAGAGTCGAAGCCGCAGGAGACGCGGACGCGATTCTGAGTGCTCAGGCAGCGTGCTCGAAACTCTCCGCTCGTCTCGCCGCATTCGGAAGTTAAACAAAAAACTTTTCATTTTTATATCATTTTATCTTTAGGCATGGCGAAATCTATTAC
>VFSW01015833.1_pt1 | contig 10337 bp, 9 predicted proteins | sample 5358111 | NCBI WGS metagenome assembly VFSW01 (sample SAMN11554181, study PRJNA540505) | mine drainage metagenome | isolation source: sediment from site ElyBrook_90M | place: USA: Ely Copper Mine, Vershire, VT | collected 2017
TCCCGGATCCGATCCAGCTCGCCGGCCAGGGAATCGTGGCGAAGGGCGCTCGTCTTTTGGTCCACCTCGTAGCCGGAGGAATCCGTCCGCAGCCGCGCCACCGTGCTCTCGAGCTGGAGCAATTCGAACTTGGCCTGCTGGAGCTCCTGTTCGAGCCGTGCCAGGGCCCCCTCGGCGATCCCAAGCTCTCGGTTCCGATCCTGATAAGCGGCGTCGGAGCTGCCGAGCAAGCTCAGCTGGAGCTGGCGATCCTGGGCCCCCGAATCCGCCTGGGCCGCGACCTCGCGCAGCTGCATTTCCACTTCGCCCACGCTGTCCCGCGCCGCGGCCAGCCGCTCCTCGAGACCGGCCCGCCGCGTATCGGCCAGCTGGGCGGCGTTTTCCGCCGCCTCTCTCTGCGATCTGAGGTGGAAAACCGCCTGCTGCGCCTCCTGCGCCCGCTGGTTCAGGCGGCTGCGGTGCTCCTTCTGCCCTGACACCTCCGACTGCCGGGCCTCGAGCGTGGCCCGGCGCTCGCCGGCCGCCGCGCGCAGGCCCGCCACCGCGGCGTCCAGTTCGGCCAAATCGGCCCCCAGCCGGCCGTGCTGCCAGCCGCTCCAGGCCATTCCGAGATGGCGCAGCCGGTGGTTGAGCCGCTTGTACCGCATCGCCTTGGCCGCCTGCCGGCGCAGGCTGCCGATCTGCCGCCCCACCTCCCCGACGACATCCGCTACCCGCGCCAGATTCTGGTCAGTGAGTGCCAGCTTGGCCAACGCCTCGCGCCGCTGGCTCTTGTACTTGGTGATGCCCGCCGCTTCCTCAAAGACCGCCCGGCGCTCGTCCGGCTTGGAGGAGAGGATCTGGTCGATCTGGCCCTGGGCCATGACCGAATAGCTCGACCGCCCGATCCCCGTGTCCATGAACAGCCGCTGGATGTCCTTCAGCCGGCAGGCCTGGCCGTTGAAGAAATACTCCCCCTGGCCGTCGCGGTCGACGCGGCGCATGATTTCGATCTCGTGAAATTCGCTCCCGAGCTGGTGTTCGCAGTCCGTCAGGACAAGCGCAGCCTCGCACAAGTGCGCCGCTCTCCGGGTGTCGGTGCCCTCGAAGACGACGTCCTGCATCTTACCGCCCCGCAACGCCTTGGCGCTCTGCTCCCCCAGCACCCAGCGGATCGCGTCCGCCAAGTTGGATTTCCCGCACCCATTGGGGCCCACGATGGCGGTCACTCCGGGTTCGAAGGCGAGGGTCGTCGCGTCGGGAAAGGACTTGAAGCCGTGAAGTTTGAGGGCCTTGAGATACCTGCCAGCGCGGACATGTGAGAGCGCCGGAAGAGCCCGCGCAAATGGAAAAGTGAGCGGGCCGTTTTTTGCCTCTTCAGCGCCATCCGCCCTCGATCGACTGCCGGGCCGCGGGGTTCGGCTTGTCAGCCGGAGAGGGAGCCGTTAGTCAGCGGGGACCCGCTTCAATGACCCCCATTCGCACCGTGGCCCGCGCCCTGGCGCGCGCACTCGACTGGACCTGGGTCCGGTTGTGGCGCCGGCCGTTTTTCAAGCGCCTCTTTTACCAGGCGCTTGGAGTCGCCCTGCTTCCATTCCGCGGAACGCAGCTCCTCAATTGCGGATTCGAAGACGGCCGATCCGGCGAAATTCCGCTGCCTTCGGCGGCCGAGGGCGACCGGCTCGGCTGCCACCTCTATCATCGGGTCGCCCGTTCGGGAAACCTGAGCGATGCCGACGTGATCGAATTTGGCTGCGGCCGCGGCGGAGGAGCCCGGTACCTCACGCCGCTTCTTCGCCCGCGCTCCTACATGGCGACCGATCCGTCCATCGTCTTCATCCTGGCCAGTCGGCTGCGCCGCAATCCGCCGCGGCTCCGTTTCGCGGTCTCCTCCGCGGACCGTCTCGCGAAGCCTTCCGCCAGCTTTGACATCGCGATCGCGATCGAGGCGATCCACCCACTTCCCGACAAGCGCCGCTTTCTGCGCGAAGCGGCGCGCCTCCTCCGGCCGGGCGGCCGGCTGCTCGTGGCCGACTTCTTCTACGCCCGCGAGACCTCCCCGAACGCGTTGAGCCGCTTCCTCTCGGAGATTGCCGCGTCCGAATTCGCGATCCTCGCGCAGGAGAATTGGACCACGGAGGCCCTGGCCGCGATCGACGCGGACAGCCCCCGGCGGCTCGCGTTGATCGGCCGCCTGCCGTCCCTGCTGCGACGTCCGGCCCTCGCGTTCGCATGCACCACTGAAAGCCACCTCTACCGCCAGCTCCGCTCGGGTCTGGCCAGCTACCAGCACTTCGTCCTGGAACGCGCCGTCGCTGCCGCCTAACCACCGGAGGATCCTCCGTTCAGCGTGGATTGCTCGGCGGCGGCGGCGCCGATGTTCTGGGCGATGTTGGCTATGACAGGGGCGAACCAGAGCAGTACCGCCGCGACGGTCGCCAGGACGGCCTTGGTCACGCCGTGGTGGGTCACAAAGTAGTAGGCAACGCCCAGACCGATCAGGCTCAGGAACTTGAGGATGGCGTAGACGTAGCCGGTCAGGTTATTGAGCCCGTTCTGCAGACCCGGGTCCATGTTCTGCGGCCCGTTGAAGATCGCGCTCGCGCTCTGCGCGTGGGCGGAGCCCGCAAGGGCAAGCAGTCCGAGCGCGACAGCAAGAGTGAAGAGCCGGGATCGTTGCGTCATACCTCCTATGGTAGCAAGAGCCCGCACCGGGGGCCTTGAACGGCAGAAATTATGGCCAAAACGGACTCGAAAGGATCAGGCCTCCATTGCGCTGCTTTACTCATTCGGCTTCTCAGCCGTTGGCTCCATCGCACACGCTGAGACCATTCGGGGCCTCCCGAGCGACGAATGGGTATTCCATCGTTCGAATGGGTGCCATGCATCCCCGGCACCTCTTCAGCTCAGAGCGCGGAATTGATCCGGGGTCCGTGACGAGAACTGCTGCTCGTGGGGCGACGCGTTCGTCTCGAAGGACACGTGCGATTCCATCGCGACGCCGCTTTCAGTGAGGATAATTACCTTGGGTCAACAGTCCGGGGTCGACCGGCCATGCCAATTTGGTGTCACCGATCTTCTTTGCGACACATCGAGTCGCAAGGTAGCCATGGACCCGATATGGCCGGCCCGCGAGCTGGCTAAGGCCCGGTGCCACGGGAGCGTCCTTATGGCGTCAACCAAGACCGAGATACCCCCGGACGGCACGTTGAATCTGCTGACGCCGATGCGCCGTCACCGAGCCTCCCGAACCGATGACCGAGGACTTTCGCGCCAGGTAGATCAAGGAACAGTCGACCAATGTTGAAAAGGCCAGTCCGTCGGCCTCGTCGAGAATGACATGGTGATTGCGGGCGGTCTCGGCCGGCTGCTTCTTCGTTCCCGTTATGACGTTGAACCGTAGCTGCCGGTCGTCGGCCATCACGTCGTCCGACGAAAGCACCACCGCTGGATGTCCGGCGGCATCCCTCTCCTCCGTCCTCAGGAAGACTATGTCCCAGCGACGGCAGTTCATAGCGATTCGCCAAACCTGTTGTGAAGGTCGAGCTCGCGAGGCAGCAGCTTGAGGCTGCCGGCCGGAAAAGGAGTCACGGCTTCGGGAAGCTCGTAGGGTGCGATCTGAATGAATCCGTTGGGAACCCGGACTATCACCGGTTTCTTGGAACGGACGACGCTGCGGGCGATCCCGCTGAACGTCGCCTTGGCCGTGGAGACGGTGAGCATTTTCACGCCAGTAGTCATATTGGTGACCGGAAATTGGTCAAACGAAGATTTGGACCGGGATGAAACCGCTCGCCCGCGCGTTTCAAACGCCGTTGGCCCAATGCCAATGGCAAAGAGAGGCCGGGTGGGCTGCTTCACGCTTTGATAGAAGCAAGAGGCCGCGGTGCTCGGGCAAACCGAATGCCATTGAACCCAGCCTGGAGAACTCGGCCTCCACGCCAACTTCGGCGAATCGCCATGATTTGCCGTCCAATAGATCGCTTCCGGCGCCCGTCGGCCGAAGCTGGCGAATCAGGCGATCAACGAGCCGCGCGGATGACAGACGCCCTCAGGAACCCGACCATGAAAGGATGCACCGCAAGAAAGGCGATAAGGGCGTCGGATACCCTGACCGTCGCAAGCTGCTCGGTCACTGCCCGGCGGATGGCCTGATTCGTCGGGCCTGAGCCGCCGGACTTCCGCAGCGGTACTGTTGGCCCGCCGTCGGCACGAGGGGAAGTCTATCGTTTCGGCCTCGTTGGCAAGCCGAGCGTCGGACCGGAAGCGCGCCTGGCGGGCGCTTGCTATATTACCCGTCATGCGCCGGCTGCCGTTCATCCTGGGACTCTTCGCGGCCGGCGGTCCGCTTTGGCCGGCGGCGCCGCCTGCGGCGGTTCAATCGGTCAACGGATCGGCGCTGCCGATGACGATTCCGGGTTACGAGCTCCGGGTTCTCGATGTGCACAAGGCGATCATGTTCAACCTCAAGGGGGCCTGGGTTGAGGCCTCTGTTCCCATCTTCTTCTACTACCCGGTGGCCGGAAAGGCAGGGGCCCTCCGCCTCCTGCGGCGGGCGCGCGACGATCTGGCCGCCCTGGGCCGAAGGAGGGAGTGGACGAGGGAGGACCTCCGGCGGGTGATCGGGGAGGTCGACGAGGCGCTGCGCCGGCTCGCGGAGCCGGCCGGGGCCAAGTCCTGACGGGCCGGATTCTCTCCATGCTCGAAGTCCGCTTCCACCGCCAACTGGCCCGCTCCATCTACATCTGGGGCATATTCACCCCCGACGATTTTGGCGTTCTGATCGGGGCTCTGGCGCTGAACATCCTGATCCTAAACAGCAACGCGGCCATGCTCGCCATTCTGGCCGGATATCCGGCCTACCTGGCGGCATTCCGGCTCGGCCGGCCGCCGGGGCACGACGCCCATTACTTCCGCTCCTGGTCGCTGCCGCGCCTCCTCCGGCCCGGACGGTCCGAGCCAAAGCGGTGCTGGTGGACCCGCCAGTCTGGAGGGGAATCCCCATGAGGGCGAGATTGGCCAGAAAGTTCCAGCGGACCAACGAGCTCGACGGCCACACCTATGACCGCGAGCTGTCTCCGCTCGCCCTTCAGCAGGGCGTGGTCATCAACCGGGATCGGTCGCTCGGCTATGGTTTCCGGCTCGATGCTCCCTATTCCCCCACCCTCGGAGACGAGGCGCTCGAAAGCATCTACCTGGCGCTCGGCGGGTTCCTGAACGCCCTGCCGGAGCATTTCGATCTTCAGCTGATCTGGACCCAGCACTCCCGCACCGCCGAGCTGGCGCGGCGTCTGGACGGCCTGGAATTTTCCCCCGGCCTGGTCGGCGAGGTCCAGCGCGAGCAGCAGGAGAACCTATTCGGGCTCTTCCGCGAAGGGCACCTGCGCTGGATCGAGGTCTATTTTCTGCTCGTCCGCAAGGTGCCCGGCGGCGACCGGGCCATCCGGCGAATGTACGGCCGGCGAACGGGGCGGACCGGGCCGCGGGAGTGGATCGAATCGTGGTTCGTACCCGTCCGGGAGCGCATCGAGTACGACCGCGGGCAGTTTGCGGCCGCGTCCGCCGAGCTGCTGACCCAGGCCCGAGCCCTGGCGGGCGTGCTCGAGAGCCTCGGCTGGTCCCCGGCGGCGCTGGACGACGACGCGGTGACCCGGCTCTGCTACCAGCGCTGGAACCCCCGCCAGTTCGAGGCCGGGGCCGAACCGCGCCGCTACCGGGGCGTCCACCGGCCGCCTTTCACCGAACGCTACGTGCACAGCGACTTTCGCTGGGATCCGGACGGCCGCGCCGTGCCGGCCGGCATGGCGGAACTCGACGGCTGGCACCACGCCGTCCTCACCCTCTATGAGCCGCCGGAAACCATGGCCCGGCCGGCATTCGACGAACTGCTCCTGCTCGGCGGCCTGCCCCGGGCGGAGATGGTGGTCAACGCCGAGCACGGCGACCGGCTCGGCCGCCTCAAGCGCCTGAAGAACCTGCTGCGGCAGCGCCAGGCCGATCCCGCCACGGCCGACGATCCTGCCGAACGCGCCGCCACCCACCAGCTGATGGAGGAACTGGAGGAAATGGGCGCCAACTCCGAAGCCACCTGGCGGGCCGCGTGCTACCTCCACCTCTGGGCGCCCGGCGCTGCGGAACTCCGAGACCGGATCGCGGCGGCCCTCTCGCTGGCCCGCGCTCGGGATGCCGTCTTCATCCACGAGAAGCGGGCGCTCTGGCCCTATTGGCGCGCAATGCAGCCGTTCTGGACCCAGGACAAGGACCGGTACCGGCTCCTCGACTATTCCACCCGCCAGCTCGTGCGTATCCTGCCCTGGTTCGGCCAGCCCACCAATCTTCCGCCGGACAAGGCGATCGGCGTCCTCCATCAGACCGCCTCCCGCAGCGTCTTCAACTGGATAGTGCCCGACGAGAGCCTCTTCGCCAACCCCCATCACCTCATCGTGGGCGGCACCGGTTCGGGCAAGTCGGTCCTCGAGGACGAAAATCTCATCGCCATGCGGCGCCGGCGCGCCCGCGTGGTCATCGTCGATCTCGGCGGCTCGTTCGGGAACTTCTGCGCCGCGAGCGGCGGCGTCTATGTCGATTACGACGTGCGGAGCCGCGCCAATCGCCTCAATCCCCTCTGGCTTCCGCCCGGGACGGCGCCGGACCCGGAAGTCCTCCGTTCGCGCGTGCTCTGGCTCGAGAGCCTGGTCATGGAGCGCGGCCGGCGCCTGCCGGCGGACGACTTGGTGGTCCTGGAAGACGCCCTGCGCCGGGCCTATTTCCGCGACCTCCAGCAGCCGGTCCTCCTCCGGCAGGTGCGCGCCATCCTCCTGCGCCACGAACGCGGTTCCGTCCTGGCCCACCGCCTCTCGCTCTGGTGCGAGGACGGCTCCTTCGCCAACCTCTTCGACGGCCCGGCGCAGATCGACCTCTCCGCGTCGGTGGTCGTGTTCGACCTCAAGCGCGTGGTGCACGACCAGCGGGATGCGGATCTCTCCCGGGTGATCTTCAACTCCATCGTCGGAGCCGTCTCGAGCCTCGCGCTCGAGCCCAGCCCCGACCCCAAGTTCCTCGCCTTCGACGAAGCCGGCATGCTCCTGAAGGACGAGGCCACGGCCGAGTTCATGGAGTACTGCTTCCGCACGCTTAGGAAGACCGGCGTCGCCGTCGCGGCCATAACCCAGGGCCTGGAGGATTTCCTTGCCAACCCCAAGGCCCGCAGCGCGTTCGTCGGCGCCGCCGACAATCTCTTCATCCTAAAGCAGGACAACCGCGACAAGGCCGGGCTCATCGCGAGGGAGAAGGGCCTCTCGGCCCGGGAGCTCCAACATATCGAATCGGTCAATACCGTGCCCGGAAGCCACGCGGAGTTCCTCCTCGTCCAGCGGACGCCCCAGGGGCAGCGGACGCTCCACCTGGTGAGCGGATCGACGCCGCTCAAATACGCCTTCACCTGCAATTCCCGGGCGGACCGGCTGGAAATGGAGGCCTACCGCCGGGAAGGGCTCACTCCGCCCGATGCCGTGCGCCGATTCGCCCGCGAGCACCCCCGGGGCCTATTCTCCTCCCGCCTTACCCCATGACGCTACTCCGCCGCTGCGGCGCGCTCGCCGGCCTGGCCGTAGGCGCCTGCGTCTCCCCCAAGGTCCCGCCGCCCGATCCGGACGCCGTGGACCGGGCGCGCCGCGACGAGCGCCTGAAGGTGATGCAGCAGTACTGGGATGAGCAGACATCCGCCCCGCCGGAGGAAGCCGTCTCCGGCGAGGAAGCCGCTTTGCTCGATTACCCCGCCGGCGATTACGGAGGCATCCGTTTCGGGCCCAGGCGGGCGCCCGATCCGTCTCTGGCCGAACCCCGGCGATGAAGAGGTTCCTTCTGGTCGTGCTGTTGTTCGCCCCCCCGGCGGCCCGGGCCGTCTTTGGGGTCGGCGACATCGTCTACGATCCGACCAACACCGCGCAGACGGTCAATCTGCTCCGCCAGGCGCAGCAGGAGTTCGACCGCCTGGGATCGCTGCTCGGGGTGTCGACCCGGCAGTTCGATCAGCTGGTCCAGCTCGCCGCCGCCGTCGGGGGAGCCGGAGGAAGTGCCCTCCCCGTGCTTTCGGCCGCCCAGCTTGAGAGCGTGGTCCGCACCGTCCCAGGCCTCGAGGGCGCCGACCTGAACGCCCTGTTCGACACCAACGGACTCCTCGACGCCTTTCTCGGCATGCCCTTGGACCAATGGACATTGGCGGTCGAGAACCCGAGCTCCTACCTGCGCTCGATCCTGATCGATCCGGCTGTCGCCCGGATCGGAGCCGCCGCAGGCCTGGCTTCCCCGGCGATTGCCTATGCCCAGTGGTACGCGACCCGCTCGCCAGAGGACCGCGCCAACCTGGGAGCCCGGGCCGCGGGCGATCTCTCCCAACTGCTGGCCGGCCAGTGGCTGCAGGGCGCGAAGTCGCGGCGGGTCAATCTCCAGGGCCTGGCGGCGGAAAGCCAGGGAGCGTCCGCCCAGGCGCTTCAGGCCCGGACGCTTCTCGACCAGCAGCGCTCCCAGGCCCAGCTCAGCTCGGCCACCAACGCGATCCTGCTCGAAACGGCCGCCCAGAACGCCGATGCCGGCGAAAACGCCGTCGGCGCCCTGCAGGCGCAGAACCGGCTGCTCGAGGAAGAGAGCGAAATCCGCCGCAACGCAGAGGAACTTCGGCTCGACGCGCCGCCGTGACTCCGGCGGACCTCACCGCGGTCGGCGGGGTGACCCTTTCGGCAAGCCTGGCCGACTCCCAGGCCCGGCTGCAGCAGGCCGTCGGAGCCGGAGGGGATGCGGCCGACACGATCGCGCAGGCGGCTGCGGCCTACCGGTCCAGCGGCGGCGGGCCCACCCTCGCCTGGCTTGGGTTCAATCCGTTCCAGGTCGTGGCGACGGGCGCCTTTCACGGCCTCTATTGGAGCGTCGTGCTCGCGCTGCTCGGCGTGGCGACGATCACCGCGATGCAGCAGTCGCTCCTCGGCCGGCAAACGCTGACCGCCCGCCATCCGCTCGCCGCCCTGGCCCAGGTGTACTTCCGGCTGCTGGCCGGCGTCCTGCTCATCGCCAATACGCCCCTGGTTTACGGGGTGACCACCACCCTTGCGACCGTTCTGTCGACCGGCGTGCAGGCGATGGCAGCCCAGGCGACGGGCAATCTGCTGCAGATCGGAAACATGGGCACGCTCAGCCTCGCCCAAGTCCGCATCGAGGCCATCCGGAACGCAGCCGCCCGGCGCGCTGTCGCGCTCTATCCGCGGGGCGCGTCGCGGGCGGAGATGATCCAGGTCGGCGACTGGTACGACGCCATGGCGGCGGCGATCAACAGCCGGCTCGCCGGCGAAGGTCTGGCCGGACAGCTCCCGGTCCTGGACGCCGGAATCTGGGAGAACGCGCAGCTGCCGGACGACCGCCTGACCGCCTATGTCGGCCGCAATGTCGTGCAGAATTTCGCCCAGTTGGTCGCCGACCTCGGGGCGCTGCCGGCAGGCTCCGGGCCGCTTTCGGTCGGTTTCCCGGAAGGCCGGGCAACTCCGCTTGCCCTCCTGTCCGGGGCGCTGGCGGCGGACGACGCCCAGGCGGGCCAGGCGTTGGCAGGATCCGGCGCCGCCGCCGACGGCGGGCAATTCGAGTCCATCCGCCGGCTCTATTCCCAGAATGTGCGCGCCGACGCCCTCACCTACCTCGATACCCAGCTCCTGTCCGTCCTGGGCGCCTCGCCGACTCTGGCCCAGCGGGCCCAGGCCTGGTTTTCGGAGCAGGTCGAGCGCGCGGCGGCGGCCGCGGGCTTTCTCTCCAAACTTCGCGCCGTCGTCGACTGGGCCGCTCGCGGTATCGGCATCGTGCTCACCCGGATGGTGGCCTTCTTCTTCGCGGCCGCGGTCCGGGCTCTGATCGAGATCGACCTATTCCTCCTCGTTCTCGCGATGCCCTTCTGGCTTCTCCCCGCGACCGAGGACGCCTTCTACGGCGTATTGCGCTCGCTTTTCTCGCTCAGCGTGGCCGTGCCGGCTTACCAATTCATAATGCTGCTGGTGGACGCGCTGATGGGACTCGTGCTGAAGTACGTCCTGTTCGGTCCGCTCGCCGCCGGCGGCCCTGGCGCCGTCCAAACCGCCGGAGGGGCCGCGTACGCCGTGGCGGGCGCGCTCGCCGTGGTCGGCAGCGGCGGGGAAATCGTCGTCCTGGTCATGTTCTGCTACCTGGTCGCCTACCTGTTCCTGGCCCTCTATGCCGCCCGCAAGACGCCGCGCCTGGTGGCCCTGTTCCACCGCGGCGCGGCGGTGGCCCGGACCGCCGTCACCAATTTCGCGCCCGGCTTTACCCATCACGACAAGCTTGGCGACGTGCTGAAAAAA
>VFSW01015834.1_pt1 | contig 10337 bp, 12 predicted proteins | sample 5358111 | NCBI WGS metagenome assembly VFSW01 (sample SAMN11554181, study PRJNA540505) | mine drainage metagenome | isolation source: sediment from site ElyBrook_90M | place: USA: Ely Copper Mine, Vershire, VT | collected 2017
ATCTTAGTTGGCGCAGGCGGCGTAGGGGATGATTTCGGCCTTGGTGATGAACAGGCATATTCAATACTGGAGGTTGCACAGTTGTTCGGAGGAGAAATCAGCATGAAGCCCGCTAAACAGGGCAATCGCATGACTGCCGACATTGACACTTCAAAAGCGCGTTCACTCGGATGGGCTCCGAAAAAGAAACTTGTTGATTACATCAGAGAGGTCAGAAAAAAATGAGGCGCATACTTGTCTTCTCCCTCGCGTATTATCCTCACATTGGCGGCGCTGAAGTCGCCCTTAAGGAAATTACAGATCGTATCCGCGATGTCGAATTCCATATTTTAACTCTCAATTTCGGTGGCGATGCAAAAGAAGAAAAAATGGGGAATGCCATTGTCCACCGGCTAGGGAACGACGCTTCGTATTTTTCGAAACTCCTTTTCATACCGCGCGCTGTTTATGCGGCGCGCACCTTGCACGAATCTCTTCACTTCGACGCATTTTGGGCAATGATGAGCTACATGCTTTTCCCCATCGCGATCCTTCGTTTTGCAGGGCTTCGGGTGCCGTACCTTCTTACCCTTCAGGAGGGTGATCCATGGAAACATATGTTTTCAAGGTGGTTCATCCTCCCCTTTCGTCCTCTCCTTGCTTCCGGATTCAAAAACGCGTCTGCCGTTTCTGTGATATCGAGCCACCTTGAGTGGTGGGCGATACATCTGGGGTTTCAGGGGAAGGTTGCCGTCATTCCAAATGGCGTCGACCTTACTCGCTTCACTGATACACCGCATCCTCCTTTTGCAACTGCCGGTACCGTGAATTTGATAACCGCCTCGCGTTTGGTGCACAAGAACGCTCTTGACGATGTAATTCGCGCGCTCGTACTCTTGCCGAAAAATGTGCAGTTTGTCATTTACGGCAGCGGTCCCGATGAAACGGATCTGCGTAAACTTTCTGAGGAACTTGATGTTTCTGACCGTGTCCTTTTTAAAGGGTATAGCCCACACGATGAATTAGCGCATGCATTCTCGACCGCGCACATCTTCATTCGTCCTTCGCGTTCTGAGGGTATGGGGAACTCGTTTATCGAGGCGATGGCATCCGGACTCCCCGTCATTGCGACACAAGAGGGCGGCATCGCGGATTTCTTGTTTGATGAAAAGCGCAATCCTGAGAAACCAAGTACCGGCTGGGCGGTTGATGTCGAGGCTCCGGAGCAAATAGCACTGGCAGTGAAAGATATCATAACGAATCCAGAAAAAGTGGCGCGAGTGAGAGCAAATGCTTTGTCGCTTGTGCGTGAGAAATACGATTGGGAGATTATTGCGAGTGCAATGAAGGAAGTCTTCGACGGGCTCATTGAGAGCCGCTAGAATAGGATTATATGAAGCTCGTTCTCGCTACGCCCCTCTATCCGCCTGATATTGGCGGCCCGGCTACTGATGCGGCTAACCTGGCTGCCTACCTGACTCACAAGGGCATGGCGCCTGCTATTGCTTGCTTTGCCGACCTCAGGCGTCTCCCGAAGGGCATTCGTCATATTGCGTATCTGTGGCGGCTTCTGGGTAAATCACGCAATGCAGACGGTATTGTCGCCTTTGACACGGTCTCGGTTGGTATGCCGGCGGCGCTTGCTTCGATACTCACCGGTCGGCCGCTCGTCGTGCGCGTGCCCGGAGACTACGCATGGGAGCAGGGCGTACAGCGTTTCGGCGTGCATGACACGATAGATGACTTCCAAAAAAAGCGCTACGGTTGGCGTGTTGAGCTCTTGCGCACGGTGCAACTATTCGTGGTTCGGCGTGCGCGTCTTGTTGTGACGCCAAGCGATTATTTCAAAGGTGTTGTGGCAAGGTGGGGCGTCCCGCCCGAACGGCTCATGCGTATCTATCTTGGTCTCGATGGGCTCGAGGCGGCAGAGGTGCCACCGGCAGTTCCAGGGGGAAAGATATTGTTCTCACTCGGACGACTTGTGCCATGGAAAGGTTTTAGTATGCTTATCGCACTTGTGCAGAAGCTGTCGCCGGAATGGAAGCTTGTTATTGCCGGCAGCGGACCGCTTCGCGCGAAGCTTGCAGAGGAGGTGCGTTCGCTCGGCGTCGCCGAACGCGTTATTTTTACCGGTCCATTGCCGCATGCAACCGTACTCGGTTGGATGCGGCGAGCAGATGCTTTCGTGCTCAACACAGCATTTGAGAGTTTTTCATTTCAAGTACTCGAGGCAATGTTGTCTGGCTCGCGAATTATTGCGACAACGGCGGGGAGTCTCCCCGAACTCATTGCGGACGGCCGAGAGGGCATTCTCTGTGCGCCTAATGACCGCGCTGCATTTACCCAGGCGATTGAGCGCATCGAACGAGAACCGGAAGCGTGGGAGGCGCGGCGCGCGGCCGCGCAGCAGAAAGCGGCGGCATTTGCGGCGCAGACATCTCTCGAGGCCTTCCAAAAGGCCGTCCAAAGCGTATGCGGCTAATGCTCCTCGGCACTGATCGGTCGTTATTTACGCAGGGAAGTCCACTCTCCGAGCGTATGGCGCGTTTTGCCGGGAATACTCATATGGTCGATTCGATTATTTTCTCGACTCGCGCGCACGGCGTGCTAGAACCGCGCACAATCACATCGCGTCTGCACGCGTATCCGACGCGCTCGCGCTCGCGCGTTAGCTATGGCCTCGCCGCGCTTCGCATCGCGAAGCCCATGCCGCGGCCGGCCATTGTTTCGGCGCAAGCCCCGGTTCATCCCCGGCGCATTCCCCCCCCCCCCGCTTTTTTATTTGTTGCGTTCTTTGTTGGCTTGTTTTGTGCGGCCGGGGGGGGGGGGGGGCCTCGGGGGGGGCCCCCCGCGTCCGCGATGCTATTGTGAAAAAATATAACCTCTCACAACCATTTGACGTCCTTCCTATTTTCATTGATGTGACGCGCTTCAGGTCACTCACGCGCGCGCCAAAGTCCGGTAATCTCCTTTGGGTCGGCCGTTTCGCATCCGAGAAGAACCCAGCACTTGCACTCCACGCATTTGCAGCCGCTCGCAAAGCGCAGCACGCGCTTCACCTCACCATGCTCGGTGACGGTCCGGTCATGTCCGAACTCCGCTTGCTTGCTGAACACCTCGAAATTGGAGGCCATGTCGCATTTCCTGGTTGGCAAGATCCAGCGGTGTATCTTCCCACAGCCGAACTCGTACTCTCGACCTCGGCATATGAGGGATACGGCATGGCAATTGTCGAGGCGCTCGCCGCGGGGGTGCCGGTACTCGCTACCGACGTCGGTATCGCGCGTGAAGCCGGCGCCACCATCGCCGAGGGCGATTATACGGGAGCACTTTTACACTGGCTCAACGGACCGCGGAAGCCCGGCATGCTACAGCTGCGTTCTTATGCAAACGAGGAAGAATACTTCGATCGTGTCTATAAATTGTATGCCTCGCTCTGTGCCTCACGTGCTAGCATGAGGGGCATACACACCTCATGAATGAATGGAACCTTTTTTTTCGAGAGAAAGCAAAGAAGATTTTTGAGGAGAAGTCCGAAGTAATTGACATTGGAGGCACACTCGGGCTTGACGACAAGCGGAGTAATCGGTTGAAGCGAGAAAATGCATGGCTTTTGCCATATCTCTCGCGCGTAACGTATAAAGTGCTTGATAAAGTTCCGGATTATCACCCCGATATTATCGGAGACATCCACGATTTACCGCTCGCCGATGATAGTGTCGATGCGATCATTTGCTCATCCATTATTGAGCATGTAGAAAATCCTCTCAAAGCTGTTGAGGAGGTGTATCGAGTGCTGAAGCCCGGCGGGTATGCATATTTTTATGCGCCATTCATTTTCCCGTATCATGCGGAACCGGGCTACTACAAAGATTTCTATCGGTTTACCTATGATGGATGGGAGTACCTCACGCGACAATTTGCGTCCCGAGAAATCGATCCAGTACATGGGCCGCTCGCAACTGTCTTCAATATGTTCCCCCTGTTCTTTGATAAGGTTGAGTGGCTTCACCCGCTTGATCGGTTGCTTCGCCCCGCAAGTAGGCAAGTAAGCGGCTACAGTGTGTTTTGTGTAAAGTAAGCATGCTCCGCATGAACTGCAACTTTTTCGTAACGCAAGAGCGTTTCTTATAATTAATACAGTCATCCAGCGTCGGATATGACAGACATTAAAAAATGGGGCTTATCGGCAAGAATTACGCAAACGACTCTGAGTTGCGTGGCTTTACTGCGGTTCGCTGTATGCTCGGGTCTTGCTGGGAAAGATAGTTTGCCCCACCGCGAGGCGAGGGCGAGCCTGAAGACATTTGTACCACTGTGATACACCAACAAACTAAAGAAGCAGCAAGACTGTTGCTCATTACGCAAGCGGTTGATCTCGATGACAAGGTCCTGGGCTTCTTCCATCGTTGGCTCGAAGTGTTTTCGACTCGATTTGAATCGATTGAGGTTGTCTGCCTGAAAGAAGGGAAGCACGCACTCCCAGCAAATATCCGCGTATATTCGCTCGGCAAAGAGGGCGGTCGCTCACGTTTGAAATATCTCTGGCGTTTCTACCGTTATATTTGGTTGTTGCGCGGCAAGTATGATGCGGTGTTCGTGCATATGAATGAAGAGTACGTTCTCCTTGGCGGCCTCTTCTGGCGACTTATGAGGAAGAAAATTATTCTCTGGCGGAACTTCAGATACGGAAGTTGGCAGACGCCGATTGCTGCCCGCCTCGCGCAACATGTCTGCTATACCTCCGCTGAATCCTTCACTCGTCGTTATGCGAACAGCGTGCAAATGCCGATTGGTATTGACACCGATTTGTTCGCCCCGCCACTACAACCGCCAGCAGGAAATTCAATTCTCTTTTTCGGCCGCTTAGACGAGATCAAGAAACCGCATGTATTTCTTGACGCGCTTCGTCTGCTGCACGTACAAGGCATTAGCTACGCCGCACATATATATGGCGACCCGACATCTGGCAACGAAGCGTATGCCGACTCCTTGAGAGAAAAATACGGGACGGATCCGGGTGTCACGTTCTACTCAGGTACCACGAACCGCGGATCGGTCGAGATCTATCAGTCCCACGCTTTATACGTCAACCTCACGTTGCCGGGTAGTTTTGATAAGACAATCGGGGAGGCGATGGCGAGTGGCTGCCTCGTCGTTTGCCCCAACGGTGCGGTAGCGAGCGCTTTGCCACCCGAGGGCTTCGTGACAGTTACTCCGGAGTCTGCGGCGCACGGAATGGCGTCTGTCCTTACCATGACCGAATCCGACCGCGCGCAGGCGCGGGAGAAGGGGAGAAACTACATTGTCCGCGAGCATTCGCTCGACCTTCTCGCCGAGCGTTTGCACGCTATACTGGGCGACAATGAGCACAACTAAGAAGCACCTCATCTGGCTTCCCACCGGAGGGCATATAGGGGATGCGGTGATGATTCTCTCGCTTTTCGCAGAAATTATCGAATGCAATCCCGATATACACATCGACTATCTCGTAAGGCGTAATGCCGAGGCGATTGCCGGTCTGGCGCGGCCCTATCCAGCCGTTACTATACGTTCCATTCCATTTTCATCACTTGGCGCTCTTCGAGTGTTGTTACCGCTTTTTAAATATCGAGCTGTTGTGATTGCGCCACCACCATGGAGCGCGCGGCCGCGTATATTGAAGATACTTTCATTTCTTTTTAAACTTCGCGGCGACTATGTCATCGCTTTTGAAGACGATCGCTTTAGTGACGGGAAGTGGCATCCCTACAACGTAACTATCAAGCATGACTTGAACAAACGTTATATCGACAATCTCCGAAGAGCCACTCTACTTTCCGGACTTTTAACCAAAGAGATCGGCTCATCTCCGCATCTCGAAATTACAACCTCATTACCCGACGGTTTCCCATTTGTAATCAGCTCCTACATTGCGGTTCACCTATTCCCGCATATGTCGATGGCAAAGTCGCTCCCACTTCGACGATGGAAGACGATCCTAAGCAAACTCGCCACGGCACATCCCGAATATCGTCTTGTCATTACCGGCATCGAGGCCGACCGGGCTCAGGCTGAAGAACTACAGAAAGCGGTGCCCAAGATTTATCTCGCTATCGGCCTTTCGCTTCCCGAGCTCGCGGGAGTCATCGCCCACGCGAAGCTCTATCTCGGCGTCGATACGGGGCCGACGCATATTGCGGGCGTACTTCATGCGCCTTCAGTTGTCATCGCACAGCAAAAAGAACCCATGTGGCTGCCGACCTACAATCCGAATGCGACTCTTATTTGGGAGAAGAAGAACTGCACCTGCGGGACAAGTACGCCGTGCGGGGCAGAGGAGGATGGGGTCCGGTATCGCCGATGCGTCTATGATCTGTCGGACGAGGCGATACTCAATGCAATTGAGAAGAGACTTAAGATATGATGTCACCTATGCCTCCAAATCTTTCTTACATTGTCGTTACATACAATAAATTGAAATATCTCAAAGAGTTGCTCGCAACCGTAGTTTCAAGCAAACAAAAAGACGAAGAGATTATTGTTATTGACGGAGGCAGCAACGACGGCACGGCAGCGTATCTCGAAGAAATGTTTCAGCGCGGGAATATAGAACAGTACGTCTCAGAAAAGGACTCGGACAAAGCCATGCTATCAACAAGGGTATGCTGATGGCTCGAGGAATACTTTTCAAGATACTAAATGATGATGATACGTATTACTTCGACAAAATCCAAGTATGCAAGAAATTTATGCTTGAACATTCGGAGATAGACGCGCTCGGTTCAAATGGAATAAGCCACGACGGCAAGGAATATCATCGCGAAGAGGATTTCTTGCTCTGGAAAACGACGTCTTACCATCCGTTTCAGATTGCCGAGCAGGGATTGCTTTTGCGGCGCAGCTCAATACCCATCTTTGGTCTTGCGGACACCATGAGCAGATTCTGGGAAGGGGATTTTACGTTACGCCTCACGTCCGGTAAGGCTCACCTCGGCTGGCATACCGGTATTACGTGGAAACACGTTTTTAATGAAAAAAGTGTGAGTGTCAATTCTGGCGATGGTTGGGCAGTGGAATCGGCGGCGCTCCGACGCCGGTATCCGGGCCTCTATAGCAAATGGAAACATCACGTTCCAAAACCAGTACGGGATACCATCAGATTCTTTTTCCCTAAAAAACGTCTCGCGTCATCTGAACAAACAGACGTCGAAAAACCAACCTTCTTGTTCTAAGGTTAGTTTCCGAGGAAGGGTTTCTTGTCATCAAAAAATGGACCGTTCTTCACTTCAATAATCTCAGATTCTTCAAGAAACTCTACACTGTGAGGGCCGCGTAGAATAATGCACGCCTCTCCACTCGCGATATCCGTGCGCCCAAATATCGTTCCACTTTCGTCAAAAAAGGAAATGCGAAGCTTGCCGCGAACCACAACGAGACACTCTTGAAGACCGCTCGTTTCCCGTCGGTGTGGTACATGGATGTGAGGGGGGACCATTCGTCCTTTTGGATGTTTGAGCGTTAAGACCTGAAGAGCCTCTTCCGGGGGCATGACCGGTGTCGATCCACTCTCCATCGACCTAATGGTGATTGCGACGAGTTTTCCGTTGTGAAGTATTTTTTCCATTTTGGAGTCCATAACCCATAAATTTTCGTTGATGAACGATAGTACTGTGCAGAATCGCCTCGCGCTCAGCATACTCGAAATCCTCTTTTGTCATCAGCGCAGCGAGCTCTTTGAAGGTAACCTTCGGTTCCCATTTAAGCACGCGGCGAGCTTTAGAAGAATCGCCAAGGAGAACATCTACTTCATTTGGTCGGAAATACCGCGGGTCAATTTCTACGAGCGTCTTCCCAGTTTTCTTGTTTATGCCGCGCTCTTTTAAACCCGTTCCTTTCCATACGAGCGGCATGTCAAGGTTTTTTGCTACTTCTTCAACAAATTCGCGGACGGTGTGGTTCTCGCCTGTCGCGATGATGAAGTCATCCGGTTCGTTGTGCTGGAGGATGCGCCAAATTGCTTCCACATAATCTTTCGAGAATCCCAAATCCCGTTTTGCTTCAAGGTTTCCGAGACGAAGAAGGGGTTCGAGTCCCAGCTTTACTCGCGAGAGGCCCAAGGTAATTTTGCGTGTGACGAAATTGATTCCGCGCCGCGGCGATTCGTGATTGAAGAGGATACCGTTTGAAGCAAAGAGTCCGTAGCCAGTCCGGTACTGTTTGGTGATATTGTATGCGAATACTTTTGACGCACCGTAGGGCGACTGCGGATTGAAGGGAGTCGTCTCTTTTTGCGGTGTCTCAAGAACCTTGCCGAACATTTCGGACGAGCACGCCTGATAGAAGCGGATCGGGAAGTCAACGTTGCGGATGATCTCAAGGATCCGCATGGGACCGAGCGCATCAATATTTGCCGTGTACTCGGCCTTATCAAAGCTTATGCCGACATGGCTCTGAGCGCCAAGGTTGTAGATCTCGTGCGGCTTCACTTTGTTAATGATGCGAAAAAGATTGGAACTATCGGCGAGATCGCCATAAAGCATTACAAAGTCCGGATTCGCGATATCTTCATAGAGGTGGTCGATTCGCGCGGTGTTCGGGAGGCTCGCGCGCCTCTGAAGGCCAAACACTTGATAGCCTTTTTCGAGGAGAAGTTCGGAGAGATATGAACCATCCTGGCCGGTAGTTCCTGTGATAAAAGCTCGCTTCTTTTCGGCCATGTACGAATGCAATACTACCTTAGGGTGTGGGTGCTTTCAAGCCGCGCGGAGGCGTTCAACATCGTCTGGTTCGAGATTCCAATTGAGCGCGCCCGCGTTTTCCTTGATATGCGCGAGATTGCTTGATTTTGGAATTGCAATCATATTCTGCGAGGTGATCCAGTTAAGCACAATCTGATTGTGCGTCTTGCCATATTTCTTAGCAAGTTCATCAAGAACGGAGTTCGTATGCCGTGCGAGCGCGCCTTTCGCGAGCGGTCGATAAGCGATGATGTCTATATCATGCGCGCGGCAATAGGGGATGATGCCTTGCTCGGCATCGCGCGCATGCAGATTATATTCAATCTCATTTGCGGTTAATGTTGTGTGCTTCAGGTGACCTTGCGCCTCCTCCATAAGTTCTGGAGTGAAATTACTAACGCCGATAGCACGAACCATCTTATCGTCGACGAGTTTTTCCATCGCGCGCATCGTTTCTGATAAAGGAACGTCCGCATTTGGCCAGTGGACGAGATAGAGGTCTATGTAATCAGTACCGAGTCGTTCCAGGCTAGAATCCGCGGCGCGGAGCACGTCCTCGTAGCGCAAATGCGTCTTCCACACCTTACTGATGATGTAGGCGTCCGGGCGATGTTCCGCGACGGCGCGGCCAACGATTTCTTCGCTTAAGCCGCGGCCATATAATTCCGCGACATCTATAATCCTCAGTCCGAGCGAAAGTCCCAACCGCAGCGCCTCAATTGATGCGTCAATGTTAGCCGGATCTCGTTCCCAGGTTCCGCCCATACCCCACGTACCCATTCCCAAATGGGGATTAGGAAGATGCATACTACGAGTGTATTCGCGGAACGGGGTTGGGAATAATGAACGTTCCTTTATACCCTTGTTTCCGTATCTTCGGTATGAGTTCTTCGGCAAGATTCCAGGACAAAAGCAGGGCAGCACCCGGCTGCTCTTCAAACAGGTGCGATTCATCAACGACCGGGATGTGCATCCCGGGAGAGTAAAGGCCGATTTTCAGAGCGCTTTTCTCGACGAGACAGTCAATGTGTGTCTCATCGAGTTTGCAGTAATTGAGAAGGGTGTTGCCCTTAGCGGGAGCGCCGATTCCGAAAATGCGCGCGCCACCCTTTTTAAGATTTCGTACGATATCGAGTAGGGCAACTTTTGTTGCACGGACATTCTTCGCGAACTCTTCGTAGCGCGGGAGTGCCGTGAATCCGCTTTTTTCTTCGAGCGTGCGAAGCGCGTCAACGTTTCCCGAGACAGGTCGAGATCCTTTCTTTGATGCAAATACACGTATCGATCCGCCGTGGCTTGGGATGCGCTCCACATCGATCATCTCCATCCCATATCGAGCGAAGAGCGCCGTAAGCGACGTGACGCTGTAGTAGCGCAGATGTTCGTGGTAAATGGCGTCATACTGCATACCCTCAACCATGTCTACGACGTATCCATTTTCGGAGATAAATACACCATCTTCACCAAGAAGCTCGAGGAGCCCGCGCATGAAAGAATCAAGCTCTCGTACATGCGCAAAGACATTCGTGGCAGTAATAATTCTTGCCGCGCCATATTCTCGCCTGGCTTTTTTAGCCGTATCGACATTGAAGTAGTCAATAAGAGTTGGGATGCCTTTCTTGATAGCAAGCGATGTGG
>VFSW01015835.1_pt1 | contig 10336 bp, 9 predicted proteins | sample 5358111 | NCBI WGS metagenome assembly VFSW01 (sample SAMN11554181, study PRJNA540505) | mine drainage metagenome | isolation source: sediment from site ElyBrook_90M | place: USA: Ely Copper Mine, Vershire, VT | collected 2017
GGCTGAACAAGAGCGGGCGGGTGGTGGCGGGCGTGGAACTGCGGCTGATGGACGGCGAGCGGGAACTGCCGTGGGACGGCGAGTCGGTGGGCGAGATCGAGGTGCGGGGGCCGTGGGTGACGGCGTCTTACTACCTGGACGACTGGCCCGAGAAGTTTCACGACGGCTGGCTGCGCACGGGCGACGTGGGGGTGGTGGACGCGCGGGGATTCATCCAGATCACGGATCGAGCCAAGGACGTGATCAAGTCGGGCGGCGAGTGGATCTCATCGATGGAGCTGGAGAACCACCTGATCGCGCACCCGGAGGTGCTGGAGGCGGTGGTGATCGGGGTGCCGGACGAGCGTTGGGACGAGCGTCCGCTGGCGTGCGTGGTGATGAAGCCGGGGGCCACGGCGACCTGCGCGGATCTGCGCGATTTTCTGGCCGGACGGGTGGCGCGGTGGTGGCTGCCGGAGCGCTGGGCGCCGATCGCGGAGGTTCCCAAGACCAGCGTGGGGAAGCTGGACAAGAAGGTGCTGCGGGCGCGGTATGCCCGCGGGGAGATCCGGGAGGTGAGGGTGGAGAAGGCGGCGGTTTAGGGCCCGCGGGCGGCCGCGGGCCAACGTCCCGGCCGGCGGCGCGTCTAAAGGAAAGGAGGAAGACCATGAACCGGATTCTGCTGCTGGCCATGTGCCTGGCGCCGGCCGCGCTGCCGCAAGAGAAGACGCTGAATTGCGAGGAGGGCGGGCGCTTTCGGGAGCGGGGCCAATACTGCGAAATGCGCGAGACGACGATCCCGGCGGGCGCGAGCCTGGAAGTGGACGGGGGCGCCAACGGCGGCGTTTCGATCCAAGGCGGGGAGCGCAGCGACATCCTGGTGCGCAGCAAAGTGGAGGCGTCGGCGGACAACCAGGGCGATGCGCGGCGGCTGGTTTCCGGGATCCGCGTGGAGACCTCCGGGGGGCGCATCCACGCGTCGGGTCCGGCGCCGGAAGGGCACGCGGGCTGGAGCGTGAGCTACGAGGTGTTCGTGCCGCGGAAGACCTCGCTGGCGCTGCGGACGCACAACGGCGGCATCCGCATTGCGGGGGTGGACGGGCACACCCGGTTCGAGGCGGTGAACGGCGGCGTGACGCTGAAGGCGCTGGCCGGCGCGGTGGAGGGCCACACCACCAACGGCGGGCTGAGCCTGGAACTGGCGTCCGACCACTGGGAGGGCGAGCGCTGCGACGTATCCACCACCAACGGCGGCGTGACCATACGGGTTCCGGCCAACTATTCGGCGCGCCTGGAGACAGGCACGGTGAACGGGGGCGTGAACGTCGGCTTTCCGGTGACGGTACACGGGGAGATCAGCCGGCAGATCGCGGTGGACCTGGGGTCGGGGGGCAAGCTGGTGCGGGCCACCACCACCAACGGCGGGGTGAGGGTGGAGCGGATCTAGCCTTGGCTGGCGGCGACAGGCTAAAGCCTATCCCACCAAAGGCATACCACAACATACAAGAATGTAGAAACTCCGAACGCGCTTGACTTTGGACGCCCATCCGCGATGTAATGCCGAATAACGCACATTAGCCCGGTATTCGCACAATGGCATCCATCCGTACGCTGCGCGAGGCCATCGCCGAGTTGGTGGCCGACGGGGACGCCGTCGCGCTGGAGGGCTTTACCCACCTGATCCCCTTCGCCGCGGGACACGAAGTTCTGCGCCAGGGCCGCCGCGATCTCACGCTCATGCGCATGACGCCCGATCTGCTCTACGACCAGATGATCGGCGCCGGCTGCGCCCGCAAGCTGGTCTTCTCCTGGGGCGGCAACCCCGGCGTGGGCTCTCTGCACCGTCTCCGCGACGCCGTCGAGAGGGCCTGGCCGCGCCCACTCGAAATCGAGGAGCACACCCACTCCGGCATGGCCCACGCCTACGCGGCCGGTGCGGCCGGCATGCCCGCCGCCTTTTTCCGCGGCTGCCCCGGCACGGCTCTGCCCGCCGTGAATCCGCGCATGCGTTGGGTTCCCTGCCCCTTCACCGGCGAGCCCCTGGCGTGCGTGCCCGCCCTCCGCCCCGACGTCGCCATCGTTCACGCCCAGCGCGCCGACCGCCGCGGCAACGTGCTGCTGGAAGGCATCGTCGGCGTGCAGAAAGAAGCCGTGCTGGCGGCCCGCCGTTCGCTGGTGACCGTGGAGGAACTGGTCGACGACCTGGCCCCGCGGAGCCCCAATGCCGTGGTGCTGCCCTCCTGGACCGTCACGGCCGTCGCGCTGGCGCCGGGCGGCGCGCATCCCTCCTACGCGCACGGCTACTATTCGCGCGATAATGCCTTCTACGCAGCCTGGGACGGCATCGCCCGCGACCGCGCATCGTTCACCGCCTGGATGCGCAGCCACGTATTCGAGGCGGCCCGCCGATGAACTACACCGCCACCGAAATGATGACCGTGGCGGCCGCCCGGGCCCTGCGCGGCGACGATGTCTGCTTCGTGGGCATCGGTCTGCCCTCGGCCGCCTGCAACCTGGCGCGCCTCACTCACGCGCCCGGCGTCACCCTGGTCTACGAATCGGGAACCATCGAAACGCGCCCCTCCGTGCTGCCTCTTTCGATCGGCGACGGCGAACTCTGCGAAACGGCCCTGACCACCGTCTCGGTGCCCGAGATGTTCCGGTACTGGCTGCAGGGCGGACGCATGACCGTGGGCTTCCTCGGCGGCGCGCAGGTGGATCGCTACGGCAACCTCAACAGCACCGTGATCGGCGATTACCAGCGCCCCCAGGTGCGCCTTCCGGGCGCAGGCGGCGCGCCCGAGATCGCCGCCTGCTGCGGCCGGATTTTCATCGTCATGCCGCAACATCCGCGCGCCTTCGTCGAAAAGCTGGATTTCCTGACCACCCTGGGACACGGCCCCACCGGGCGCGAGCGGCGCGGGTTCGGCTTGGCCACCGCCGGGCCGGCGCTACTGGTGAGCGACCTTTGCATCATGCGCCCGGAGCCCGGGACCAACGAGTTCGAGGTGGTTTCCCTGCACCCCGGCGTGACCCGCGAGCAGGTGCAACGCAACACCGCGTGGGACGTGCGCTTCGCCGCCGAAGCCGGCGAGAGCGCGCCGCCCACTCAGCAGGAACTCGAAGCCCTGCGCGATCTGCACGCGCGCACCCGGAGGAGCATGGCTTGAAAACTTACCCGCGTCCCGAGCCCGGGGACCAGCCCGTGCTGGCCTACGCGCCCTATGTTTCGACGGCCCGCCGCGCGCCCGTTCAACCGCCGATCCTGCTGCCGCACACGCTGTCGGAGCTGACCGGCCCGCTTTACGGCCACCATCCCATGGGCGAGGCGGACAACGACCTCACCCGCCAGCACCCCGCCGATCCCATCGGCCAGCGCATCGTGGTGGCCGGGCGGGTGCTCGATGAAGGCGGCCGGCCGGCGCCCCATACCTTGATCGAGCTGTGGCAGGCCAACGCAGCGGGACGCTACGCGCACTCTTCCGACAATCACCCCGCGCCGCTCGATCCCAATTTCACCGGCGCGGGCCGCGCCCTCACCGACGAACACGGCCGCTACCGCTTCGTCACCATCAAGCCCGGCGCCTATCCCTGGCGCAACCACGCCAACGCCTGGCGGCCCGCCCACATCCACTTTTCGCTGTTGGGGCCCTGCTTCATCACCCGCCTGGTCACCCAGATGTATTTCCCCGGCGATCCGCTCCTGCCCTACGATCCGATCTCGCAGTCCATCCCCAACGAGGGCGCGCGCCGCCGGCTGATATCGAACTTCGACATCGAATTGACGGAACCCGAGTGGGCCCTGGGCTATCGCTTCGATTTGGTCCTGCGCGGGCGCGAGGCCACGCCCTTCGAGGGCCGCCCGTGAGGCGCCCGCCCGACGCTCCGGTCTGCCTGCCGTCGCAGACCGTGGGGCCGTTCTTCCATTTGGGCCTGACCGCCAACGCCGCGCCCGGCTGCCTGGCCGGACCGCAAGCCCGCGGCGAGCGCCTGAAGCTGCGCGTCACCCTGCTGGATGGCGATGCTCTACCCGTGCCCGACGGCATGATCGAAGTGTGGCAGGCCGACGCCGCGGGCCGCTACGCTCATCCCGCGGACACGCGCGCGGCGCCGCCCGACCCCGGCTTTCGCGGCTTCGGCAGGCTGGCGACCGGCGCGCAGGGGCAATGCACCTTCGAAACGGTCCGGCCCGGACGCGTGCCGCACGAACCCGGCGGCTGGCAGGCGGCGCACATCAATGTCTCGGTCTTCGCCCGCGGTTTGCTCGGCCGCCTGTGCACCCGCGTTTATTTCGCCGGCGATCCGGACCTGGCGGACGATCCGGTGCTGGCGCTGGCGCCCGTCCACCGCCGGCCTTCGCTGCTGGCCCAATGGGACGCGGCGGCGGGCGTCTGGGACTTCCCGATTCGCTTGCAGGGCGACGGTGAAACGGTCTTCTTCGATGTGTAGGATGCCATGACGCCGCCGCGCCTGCTGGAATGCCTGGGAACCACCGAGGAGCTGACGGAGGTATTCTCCTCCGCCGCGGTGCTGGCCGCCATGCTCGCCTTCGAAAGGGCGCTGGCGCGCGCGCAGGCGCGCCTGGAGCTGATCCCGCAATCCGCCGCCGATGCCATTGAACGCGCCGCGGCTCCGGAGGCCTTCGATGCCGCGGCCATTGCCCGCGAGGCACGGCAATCCGCCAGCCTGGCCATCCCGCTGGTCCACGCCCTCAGCGCGCGGGTGCGCGCGATTGACGCATGCGCCGCCCCCTACGTACACCTGGGCGCCACCAGCCAGGACGTAACCGACTCCGCCATGATGCTGCTGCTGCGCCGCGCGCAGCACGTCCTGGCCGCCGATCACGCCCGCCTGGAAACGTCGCTGCGCGCGCTGTCCGATGCGCATGCCCATACCGTGATGCCGGCGCGAACGTTGCTGCAGCCCGCCCTGCCCACTACTTTCGGTTACAAAGCCGCCGCCTGGTATGCCCCGCTGCACCGCGGTTGGCGCAGGCTGTCGGACGCTTTTGGCGAGGCCCTGCTGCTGCAGTTCGGGGGCGTGGCCGGGACCCTGGCGGCCTACGGAAAGCAGGGGCCGGTCCTGGCCCGCGCGCTGGGCGAAGAACTCGACCTTCCAGCCGGCGGCGCGCCGTGGCACACCCAGCGCGACCGCCTGGCCGCCGTGGTGGCGCACTGCGGCATTTATACCGGCGCGCTCGGCAAGATGGCCCGCGACGTCGCCCTGCTGATGCAGGCGGAAGTGGGCGAGGCGGCCGAGCCCGGCGGCGGGTCCTCGGCCCTGCCCGGCAAACGCAATCCGTCCGGCTGCGCCATCGTGCTGGCCGCCGCCACGCGGATGCCCGGCCTGGTGGCCGCCTACCTGGCCGGCATGGTGCAGGAGCACGAACGCGCCGCCGGCGGCTGGCAGGCCGAGTGGCAAACCCTGCCCGATGCCGTGCAGACCACCGGCAGCGCCCTCGCCGCGGCTGCCGCCGCGATCGCCGGATTGACCGTTTTCCCGGATCGCATGCGCGCCAACCTGGGCGGGCGCGAACCCGCCGTGGGGGCCGCCGAAGAGTTTCGCAAGAGGTTGCTCGAAGACTGATGCCATTCATTCATGCCGGCGGACTCCGCCACTACTACCGCCTCGACGGCCGCGACGGCCGTGCGGTGATGATGTTCGCGCACTCGCTGGGGTGCGATCACACGCAGTGGGATGCCCAGGCCGCGGACCTTCAGCCGCATTTCCGCGTGCTGCGCTACGATATCCGCGGCCACGGCGCCAGCGACGCGCCGCCGGGCGATTACAGCATGGAAGGCCTGGCCCGCGACGCCCTGGCCATCGCCGATGCGCTCTCCATCGCGCAATTCGCTTTCTGCGGCTTGTCCCTGGGCGGCATGATCGGCCAGTGGCTGGCGGCGCACGCGCCCGATCGCGTCACGCACCTCGCGCTGGCCAATACCTCCGCGCGATTTCCCGACCCGAGCGTGATGGAAAACCGCCGCCGGGCCGTGCTGGAAGGCGGCATGACCGCGGTGCTGGACGCCGTAATGCAGCGCTTCTTCACCGCCGCAAGCCTGGCCGCCAATCCCCCCGAGGTGGCCAATATCCGCCGGGTAGTGGCGGCCACCAACGCCGCCGGGTACGCGGGCTGCTGCGCCGCGGTCCGCGATCTCGATCAGGCGGCCCTGCTGCCGTCGATCCGCATGCCCACCCTGATCGTGGCCGGCGAGCGCGATGTGTCCACGCCCTGGGAGGGCCACGGCGAAGTGCTCGCCCGCGCCATCCCGCACGCGCGCGTCGAGCGCCTGGACGCCGCGCACCTCTCCAACATCGAAAAACCCCGCTCGTTTTCCGCCGCCCTGCTGCGCCTACCGGCGCCCGCCGCGGGCAGCGGCATGGAGAAGCGGCGCGCCATCCTGGGAGACGCCCACGTCGATCGCGCGCTCGCCTCCACTACTGATTTTACCCGCGCTTTTCAGGAACTCATCACCCAATTCGCGTGGGGCGCGGTGTGGCAGCGTCCCGGCCTGGACGATCGCACCCGGCGCCTGCTGGTGCTCACCGCCACCGCCGCACAGGGCCGCTGGGAGGAGTTCCGCCTGCACCTGCGCGCCGGCCTCGAGCACGGCCTGGAACCTTGCGACCTGGAGGAAACGCTGCTGCAGCTCGCCGTCTACGCGGGCGTGCCGGCCGCGCATACCGCGTTTCAGATCGCCGCCGAAGCGTTGGAGAAACCGTGAGTCCGGCGCGCGCCGTTCCGCCCTTCCGGGCCGATCATGTCGGCAGCCTGTTGCGTCCCGCGGAGCTGCGGGAGGCGCGCGCACGCCGCGAAAACGGGGAGATCGGAGCGGACGAACTGCGCGCCATCGAGGACCGGGCCATCGAAGCCGCGATCGCGCAACAGGCCGCCATCGGTTTGCGCTCGGCCAGCGACGGCGAATTCCGCCGCGCCATGTGGCATTTCGATTTCCTCGAGGGCCTGGATGGCTGCGAGCCGTACACTCCCGCGAGCGGCATCGCCTTCCAGGGAACCGCCACCAAAGCCAAAGGCGTGCGCGTCACCGGCAAGGTGGGTTTCAGCGGCCACCCCATGCTGGATCACTTCCGCTTCTTGCGCGAGCGCGCGGTCCGCGCCACGCCCAAGATGACCATCCCGTCGCCCAGCGTGCTGCATTTCCGCGGCGGCCGCCAGGCCATCGACGCCGCCGTCTATCCGGATCTGGACGAGTTTTACGCCGATCTCGGCAAGGCCTATCACGGCGCCGTGCAGGCCTTCGCCGGGGCCGGCTGCCGCTACCTCCAGCTCGACGAGACCAACCTCGCCTACCTGTGCGATCCCGAGCAGCGCGAAATAGTGCGCGCCCGCGGCGAAGATCCCGACCGGCTCCCCGCCGTCTACGCGCGCATGATCCATGCCGCAATCGAGGGCCGTCCGGCGGATATGGCCGTCACCATGCACCTGTGCCGCGGCAATTTCCGCTCGAGCTGGATCGCCCAGGGCGGTTATGAGCCGGTGGCCGAGCTGCTTTTCAACGGCATCGCCGCCGACGGCTATTTCATGGAGTTCGATAGCGCCCGCGCGGGCGGCTTCGAGCCCCTGCGCTTTGTGCCCAAAGGCAAGACCGTGGTGCTGGGCCTGATCACCTCGAAGTCCGGCGGCCTGGAATCCAGGGACGAAATCAAACGCCGCATTGAAGACGCGGCGCGCTACCTCGATATCGGCCAGCTCTGCCTCAGCCCCCAGTGCGGCTTTGCCAGCACCGAGGAAGGCAACCTGCTCACCCACGACGAACAGTGGGCCAAGCTGGCGCTGGTGGTTGAGATCGCGGACGAGGTCTGGGGACGCTGAAGCTCAGTTGCGGCCGGCGTCCGCGGACTTTCCCGAGCCGTTGGAAACCTCGCGCACCACGTCCGCGACGATTTCCTCCGCCTGGCCGCCGTGCAGCTCCTGTTCCAGGCGCCGCAGCGCCACGCCCACAACGTCGCGATGATGCAGCTTGGCCCCCGGACCCTGCGCCGAAAGCTCCAGCCACAGCCGGTGCAGCAGGTCCAGATCCTGCGGCCACAGCCTGGGCGGGTGCGGCCCCAGGTTGAAGAAGATCGATTCGTCCTCGCCGGGCACTACAATCTCCAGCGACAGCGACGGCCGGGGCTCGGGCAGGTTCTCCCATTCCCGGCCCACCGTGGCTCCCTGCTCGGCCGGGCTCAGTTTGGGCGAAAGTCCCATCACCACGCGCGAGGATTGCAGCCGCTGCGCCGTCTGCACGATGGCCGCGTAGGGATTGCCTCCCGGCACCACCATCAGCTCCACGTGCTTGCCCGCCTTCTCGGCCAGGGTCACCACTTTGCTGAAGACCTCGGTTTCGTCCGCCGAGAAAATCTGGTTCACCTCGAGGCCGTGCTCGCCGGATCCGGCCTGGGTCACCTGGCGCACCGAGAGCACCACCACGTCGATGCGCCGCGTGTCGGTCTTGTCGAGGATCCGGTGCAGGTGCTCGAGGTGGTTGGGGTTGCGCACGGCCACGATCACGTTGCCCGGCCGCGTGTGGGTGGATTCCGCCGTGAGGTCCTCTTTGGTGTCCAGGTTGAACTTCTCCATGTCCTCGGAGTGGGCGGCGGTGTGGCGCCGGTTGTATTTTTCGGAGAACTCGAACACGATGAAGAAGACGATGGTGAAGCTGACCCCCGAGATGGTGGCCACTTCCTTGGTGAGCACGTTGATCAGCGCCAGCGAGAACAGCGTGATGGTGATCAGGAACAGCCCCACCGGCAGCTCCGTGCCCCCTATGTGGAAATTCAGCGGCACCTTCCATCCGCGGCCCTCCGGCTTCTTGTAGCGCAGCACAAGCACGGAAAGGGCCTTCATGGCGAAGCTCCACACGACACCGAAAGCGTACGCCTCGCCCAGCATGTAGACGTCGCCGCGGCTGACGAGGATGGTCACCAGTTGCAGGATCACGATCACGTTGATGAGGCGCGCCGTGGTGCCGTACTTGCGGTGCGGATGCCGGAACCAGTCGGGCAGGACTCCGTCCTCGGCCACGCGGTTCAGCACGCCGTTCGAGCCGATGATCGCGGTGTTCACCGCGCCCGCCAGAATCAGCGTCCCCACCAGCACCACGAAAGCGTGAAACAGCAGCCGCACCGATAACGGCCCCACCAGGAACATGGACAGGCCGCCGATCAGGTTGTCGAGAAACTTCTGCCGCTGCACGTCGGGGATGATCATCACCGCGAAGAACGAAACCAGCGAGGTGAACAGCATGCTGTAGATGAAGATCACGAAGCCGGCCCGCTCCAGGTTCTTCAGCTTGGGGTGCGCGATCTCCCGGTTCACCTGCGCCAGGCTCTCCTCGCCGCTCATGGCCAGCAGCGAGTGCCCCAGGCCCACCAGAATCGCGATGATGGTAATCGAGGGCGCCACCGTCCCGCGCAGCCATCCCAGGCCCTCTTTGCTGAAATGCAGATTGGCCAGCGTCGGCAGCGGCACGGGCTGGTAGCCGTTCCTGAAGATGGTCACCAGGCACCAACCGATCAGGATCACCACCATCACGGTGGTGATCTGCATGATGCGCAGCGCCTTCTCGCTGGATTCGTGGATGCCGATAATGTTCTTGCGCCAGAAGTAGACCGTGACCATCGCCGCGAACACCGCCGCGAAGTGCGGCGCATTCACGCGCAGCCCGGGCAGCTTCAGATACTCGCCGGTCTCGTTGATCAGCCCGCCCAGGTACAGGCCCGCGCTGACCCCGCTGATGGGTCCCGTCAGGACGTAGTCGAACATCAGCGCGGACACGGAGAACTTCGCCAGCGTGCCGCCCATGGCCTCGTGCACGACCTTGTACACGCCGCCGCGCACGAACATGCTGCAGCTCTCGATGTAGATGGCGCGCACCGCGTAGGAGAACAGCATGATGGCGAGGATGAACCAGGGCGCGGCCTTGCCGATGGCCTGCTCCGCGATGCCGCCCACGTAGTAGGCCGAGGACGCCAGGTCGCTCAGCACGATCGCCGCCGCCCTCCAGAAGGAGATGAACGACAGCATTACAGTCGTGGCCACGACCACGTTGACGGCGCGCGGCCGTTGTTCTTGGATCATGCGAGAGGCGTCCGAATGCTGATTAGCAACCACATCTTAACAGGCTTTGGCGCAGGGTCGCTCAGGCCGGCGCCGGTCCGGCGAAACTTGGCTCAGATGGGGGTAGCATACCACTCAAATAGGGGTAGACTACCCTCAAATGAGGGGTTGGCGATACCCCCATTTATTTGGGTTCCGTCGGCAATTTGGGCTTTTTCAGGTCCCGAGAGGGGTGCGCGCTGCCGCTCAACCCAGATTCGCAGGCTAACACGGCGGTAATGGGGGGTGTGGGGG
>VFSW01015836.1_pt1 | contig 10336 bp, 9 predicted proteins | sample 5358111 | NCBI WGS metagenome assembly VFSW01 (sample SAMN11554181, study PRJNA540505) | mine drainage metagenome | isolation source: sediment from site ElyBrook_90M | place: USA: Ely Copper Mine, Vershire, VT | collected 2017
TCTCCAGACCGAGGTCACCGCGTTCCAGGTTGATACCTGTTTCTATCGAAATGACCTCGGTTGCTGCATCGATAAAAGGATTAAGAAATTTTACGTTCATCCCGGCTCTCTAACTGCGATCTTCGTAAGAAAAGCTGCGATCGATCGCAAAATAACTCTGGTTAATTCTCGCCGCGCAGCGGAGTGTTGAAATGATCGGCCGAGTTCAGGGCAATTGCGCTCACGGGCTGGTATTCGACTGCTTCGCGCACTGCCAGGTGAACGACCATCTGCCCGGCGGTGGTGTCCAACGGGACCACGATCCGTGAGAAATCGAGGGTAGAGATCTGGGCGCCCTTGCCGATGATGAGTGTCGGCGGGGAAATGGTGGTCTCGTAACCGGCTGTCGATAATTTAATCGCGGCCCTTCCAGAGATCACATTGCCAAGCTCACCAATGCCGCTTTGTGCCAGGCCGTCGAACTCAGTGAACTCCTGCCCCATGATGCGGGAAACGAATGCCATGGCTGTGGTAGTTGACATTCCGTACAGCACCACTCCCTGCACCTGGCCGATGATGCTGATGAGCACGGTAACTTCCGTTGCGCTCATTGCGGATTTTTGGAGCGAGAGGCTGCCGCGCGTGGGGGTGAGATTTACTTCAGCCTCAAGAACTTCAGCTGCAGCTTCCAAAAATGGATTTAAGAACTTGATGTTCATGGTATTGATGGCTCCTGAATAGGTGTTAAGGCCGTATATACAGCGAAATACCCTGGCTGCGGAAACCAAGCTCGGACGGATGCGGGATAACCTCGGTGCCACCTACGAACAGGATTCCTCCCGGTCGCAAGGCAGCCAGAAAACGCCTGTACAGCTCCGTTTTAGCTTCGTTGGTAAAGTAGATAATTACGTTCCGGCACACGATAAGGTCATAATTGGTGTCGAAGGGGTCGAGCAGCATGTCGTGTTCGCGAAAGGTGACCCTGGCGGCAATTTTCGCGGTGACGTAGTGAGGTGGGCCGCCCGGCTCGAAATATCGGGCAAGGCTGGCTGGAGGTATTTTGGCAACGTCATCGGGTGAATATGGGCCGCGCTCGCCAGCCTTTTTAAGGGCGCCGCGGTCCAGGTCGGTTGCCAGGATTTGATGCTTTGACTCAGGCGACAGCTCATCCAGCAGCATTGCCAGGGTGTACGCCTCCTGCCCGGTTGAACAGCCTGCGCTCCACACCCTCAACCCGCCCCGACCGGGCCGGAGGCGCTGCGCCTCTTTCAGCAGGCCGGGAAGCACGCTGTTTTTCAGGGTCATCCAGCGGTCGGAATCGCGAAAAAATTCCGACACATTGATAGTGAGAAAATTCCGGAACTTCTCCAATTCTTGCGCGTCGGCGTGCAGGCGGTGAAAGTAAAGTTCCCAACTGGGAGTGTTGGAACGAACCAACCAGGAATCTAACCTGCGGCACATCTGCTCACTTTTATAATTATTTAAATCGATGCGCAGTATGCGCCATACCTGGGTCTTGATTTGAGCATATTGGCTCGTTTCCATATTTTCTACTCGCATAAACACAGTTTTTGTTGTTCTGCCCGCCTGTTTGAAGGCGGGGTTACATGGCGACCGCCTGGACGATTGCTCTGGCAATATCCGTCAGCGGCGTCACTTCGTCGACTATCCCGGCTTCCGCCACACTGCGTGGCATGCCGTAAACCACGCAGGTCGATGCATCCTCGGCGATCACGCGTCCTCCAGCGTTATGTACCAGGGCGCAGCCGTTGGTGCCGTCGTTGCCCATCCCGGTCAAGATGACGCTGATGACGGATGGGCCGTATTTCTTGACCAGCGAGGCCAGCGTCACGTCGATTGCCGGTCGGACGCCGTGTACCGGCGGGTTTTTATTAAGCCCGATCGTGCCCGTTTCATCGACCGTCATGTGGTACCCACCTGGGGCCACCAACACCTGCCCCACTTCGGGTCGATCACCGGGTTCGGCCTCTTTCACTTTCAGGCTGGACTGGCTGTCCAGGCGCTCGGCCAGCGACCGGGTGAATCCGGCGGGCATGTGCTGCACCACCAGCACTGCGGCCGGCAGACCGGCGGGCAGCTCTGGGATGACGGTATTCAAGGCCCGCGGCCCGCCGGTCGAAGATCCGATCAGCACCACCCGGTTGTTCTTGAGCAGACTGTGGGTGGGTTTGCCGGATGGCACTGCCCTGTTGGGGGTAAGGGAAAGGTTTGGCGGGCAGGGCGCCGGCACCCGGGCATGCACTGCCCAACGGATTTTTTGGACCAGCTCATCCATCACCGCGTTGACGTTAGCCCGGTTGGCCGGTTTTTGCACAAAATCAACCGCTCCAATTACCAGGGCCTGCACCGTTTCGAAGGATCCTTCGGCTGTCAGGCTGCTCAACATGATCACCGGACGGGGATGTTCGGCCATGATGCGCCGCAGCGCTCCCAGTCCATCCAGGCGGGGCATCTCCACGTCCAGGGTGACCACGTCGGGCGCCAGGCGCAGTATCTGCTCCAGCGCTTCCTCGCCATCCCGTGCGGTGCCGATTACTTCGATCCCGGGCAGTGCATTCAGGCCGCGGCTGATCGAAAGGCGCATGAACGCCGAATCATCCACAACCAGGACGCGGATAATCTGGGACCGCTCGCCGGATTTCAGCATGTGTTCCATGAGTTCCGGGTTAAGCCAGCATCTTTTGAATTGCGTTCATCACGCGCTCGCGCTCGAACGGCTTGACCACAAAATCACGTGCCCCGGATTTAACGGCTTCCAGCACGAGTGACTCCTGGCCCAGGGCCGTCAGCATGATCACTTTGGCCTTCGAATCGAACGAGCGGATGTGTTTTAAGGCCGTCAGCCCATCCATTTCGGGCATGGTGACGTCCATCAACACCAGGTCGGGGCGGTTGTTCTGGTATGCCTCGATGGCCTTTACCCCATTTTCGGCTTCGATGACCTCGTAACCGTCAACGGCCAGCATTTTTGAAATCCTCAAACGTAAAAATTCGGCGTCATCAACAATTAGTATCTTGGGCATGGTGCATTCACTCCTTGCGAAACCTGTTTTTCATAATGGCTGATTGTGATATTGTGCTCTTCATCGCCAATTTTGCGGACGGTCATTCGCCCCTCGCCAACGTACAGGCGGACCGTGCGGCCGGCGTTGCCACCCACCTCCTGGCCGGAAAGGCGCAGGTTGAGCGAGTCAAAAACTTTTAAAGCCGCCTGGATGTTGCGGGAACCGATATCGAAGGTGCTGCCTGTACCCGGGATAAAAATCATGTTGGCTCCGCCTGCCATCCAGACGATCAGTTTCCGGCGGTCCGCCCCGGCCTTCACCATGCCGTTAATTAATGAGGGAACCCCGGTGTCCACAAATTTCCCCGGCAAACTATCGCTGGTGCCCGAGTATTCAGGTAACACAGCGTGCAGCAGGCCGGACGTGCGGCTTGAAGGGTCGTACATTCCGATTCCAAGGCAGCTGCCGAGTCCATATGCCACCAGCACATCCTGCGGATCGCGGCTGATGATCTGAATTCCCAACCCAACTACCCGAAAAATTGCCATGTTAAACCCTGGACGAGAGCAGCTGCAGGGTGCGGGCGTCGGGAAGGACCCAGAAATCGGCCTGCACGGCGCGATCACCCAGCATGAATTTGGCTTTCATCATCATCACCGAATCGCTCAGGCCTCCAGTAGCCGCAATGATGATATCGATAATGGCCCCCGCCATATCGACCATGACAGCCGGCGGGGTGGGGCGCAGCGGAATACCGGTAATCGAGACGACTGAGTTCATAAAGAAGGAAGCCGTAAGGTTGCCCACTTCGGCCAGGGCCGAGCGCTCAAGGGAGCGCAGCTCAGTGGAGGTGCCCAGCGGCAGGTCCATGAGCAGGTCCACCAGCTCCATCGCCCGCTGGATTTGAATCACCAGCATGAATTGTGAGGCGAGTTCTCCTTCGGATCGTACGTAAATCCCAACTACCTCATCTTCCAGCCCGTTGACAATCGAGGCGATTTCCAACAGCGGGAGGAACTTCACCTCCTGATCCAGAACACTCAACTCCCGGCCAAGCATGCCTGAGAAGCCCCTGGCAGCATTGTGAATACCGGCATTGGCCAATGCCGTCAGGCGGGCTACCATCTTTTCATCGTTGAGTATATACGGTTGGTCCATTTTCTCCTCTTCGTTTCGATCCTGGTGTCCGAAATGGCTTTGGTCCCAGGCGCCTTTCAATGCAGCCCGGCCAGTTTTAATAGACCCGGTACATCTACAATTAAAGAAACCTGGCCGTCTCCTAAAATGGCTGCGCTGGAAATGCCGGCTACGTTTCCCAACACACCGCTCAACGATTTCACCACCACTTCCTCTTCACCAACCAATGAGTCGACGACCAGGCCGATTTGGATTTTGTTTGAGGAGACTACCACGATATACAGGTATTTCTGTGGGCTTTCCTCCGCGTCCAGGCCGAATACCTCGCTGATCTTCAGGATTGGCAGGACGGTATCTCGCAGCAGGGTGACCGGGCGCCCATTGATGGTCTGCATGTCGTCAGGCCGGATGCGCACTGTCTCGGAAACCATGATCAGGGGAATGGCAAAAGTCGATTGTCCCACTCGCACCAACAGGGTTGGCACAATTGCCAGGGTGAGCGGCAGGATGATCTGAAAGCGTGTCCCGGTTCCAGGTGCAGTCTCCACCAGGACTGAGCCGTTGATCTTCTCGATATTGGTGCGGACGATGTCCATACCCACACCGCGGCCCGAAAGTTCAGTGAGCTGTTTTGCGGTGGATAGTCCCGAAAGGAAGATCAAGTCGATCGCCTTATCCTGCGGCAGCTGGCGTGCTTCGAGCTCGCTCAAGAAACCTTTTTGCACGGCGGATTGCTTTAGTTTTTCCAGGTCGATGCCGCCGCCGTCATCTTCAATGGTGATGTAAATGCGGCCGTGCTCGTGCCGGGCAGTCAGGCGGATGGTGCCGCTGAGCGGCTTGCCGTGAGCGGCGCGGACTTCCGGTGCCTCGATACCGTGATCGATGGCGTTGCGCAGCAGGTGGATCAGGGGGTCGTTGATTTCCTCGATCACCGAGCGGTCCAGTTCGGTATCCTGGCCCTGGATAACGAGTTGAACTTCTTTGTTTACCTTTTGGGCCAGGTCGCGCACCATGCGCGGAAATTTGTTGAAGATATTCGACACCGGAAGCATGCGGATACGCATGACCTCTTCCTGGAGCTGGTCGGTGATGCGCCCGATGTGGGCCACGGTGTCGATCAGGGCGGACACCCCTTGCTGGTCGCGCATCCCGGAATCGAAGTCGCCGCGCAGTTTGAAAAGCCGATTGCGGTCGGTGATCAGCTCTCCAACCAGGTTCATTAAAGTATCCAACCGCTCGATACTGGTGCGGATGGTCTTATCGCCTGCCCGCAGTTTTCTTGAATCGGGTTCGGCCTGCTGCATGGCTTTGATTGCTTTACGCTGCTGCTGCAGCAGTTCGGCAATGACCTGCTGCAGCGCAGGCTGTTGGATCATACCCAGCTCGACCAGGATTTGCCCGATCAGGCCTTTGCGCTCGCTGCGCTGAGATTGGACGGCCAGGCCCTGCTCAAGTTGGGGTCGGGTGATGTAGCCGCGAGTTACGAGGAATTCACCCAGATGCGGCGCAATTTCTTCCAGGACGGCATCGGTTGGCTCAACGCCGGAGTTTTCGGCTGAAGGGAGGGGAACAGGGGTTTCTTTGGCTTCGGGTGGTTGGACAGAAGCCTCGATAACATGATCCTCGCTTGCATCCACCGTCAGGTCATTCACCTCAGGCACCTCGCCCAGGGCGTGCTCCACCTCCTGCAGGGTGAAGCCTGTTTTAAGCCGGGCACTGAATGCGGATACCGGCGCCGCCGTATCGATCTGCTCGGCGCTGGGGTCCATAAAAAGGATTTCGCCCATATCCTGAAGCGCCAGCATTAATTGAAAGGCGCGGGCTGCCGAAGCGCTGCTATGAGATGATAATTTAGCCCTGATCTGGTAGATCACCCCCGGGCAATCTGCACCGGGTCCGGCAGACTGCACGGGGTTTGCCAGGGCAGCTGGCGCGGGTGGGGCGACGGGCATTGGCTCTGCAGTGCGGCCGGCCGATTCCTCGCGCTGAATAAAGGCATTGATCTGGCGGACCAGGCTACCGACTTCTACACTGCTGGTCTGGCCGTTAACCACCTCGTCTCGCAGCTGGCGCAGTGCATCCACGGCCTCCAGGCAAATATCCACCAGATGGCTATTGACAGGCAGCTCGTTTTTGCGAATTCCATCGAAAGCCATTTCGAGGGCGTGGGTCAGCTCCACCAGACGCTGATGGCCGATCATGCCGGCTGAGCCCTTCAGAGTGTGGGCCGCCCGGAAAATCTGCTGGATCAGGTCTGCATCGTTCTCCTGGCGTTCCAGGCGAATCAAGCCATTATCCAATATCTGGAGGTGGTCTTCCGTTTCTGCGAGGAAGACAGGCAGCTCGTCCTGGCCGATGTCAAAACTAATTTCCATACCGTAAATCCATCCCGGTGGCGCTAAATTTGTATCTTCTCAATAAAGTGGGGCGGGGTGATTTTTGTGCGGGCGAAGCCTTAACAAAAATCACTTCCTACCCCCTATTTATTGAAAAGATATCTGAATTTCATAGAGTAACCTTAGCACACAGGTCGATAGACCTCTATAAACAAGGCGTAAAAAAACGTGTAAGAACGCGTGAAAATATCTTTTTCATAAAGAAAATGGGGTGATGTGTGTTTTTGGGGGGGGGCGCCCCCCCCACCCCCCCCCCCCCCAGAATAAAAAAAAAAAAAAAAATATTATATTTTTTTTAGTGGTTTTATATTTTTTTTTTATTTTTTTTTTTTTGTTTTTTTTTTTTTCTTCCCCCCCCCCCCCCCACAACACACACACTCCCTGTTTATGAAGATACCTTAAAAATTTATTCTGGCTTTAGCAGGGCTTTACTTTATTTTTACTGACTTGTTCCTCATAGCAGAGTAGAGTAAGAATCGATCCGAAAATTAATTCTTGTGGTTTTTTATGCCCCACGGAGTGGGGCATAAAAAAACCACAAAGATAATTTTCGGATAGAAACTAAGTTTGTTTATAGAGAGAACCCCCTTTATTGGTTTAGCAGTCATAAATGAAAATTCATTCGAATAAAATGGAAAAGGAGAAAATATGAAACAATCAATATCAACCCGCTTATCCCTGTTTATTATCCCGATGGCGCTAGTTGTTCTTGCTGCTATTATCGTGATATCAGTATTGATGACAACCTCGTCCCAAAAAGACCTTGCTTATCAAAGCGGCCTACAGGATGCGCAGAGTCATGCCAACGGTTTCGACGCACAGATGCAGGCTGCACAGTCTCTCGCCAGAACATTGGCTCAGACGATGGAAAAGATTGCCAAAGATGGCCGGCAAGAAACGATGGATGTCCTTAAAAACCTTCTTGACCAGCACCAAGAGGTAGTGGCTACTTATGTAGGGTACGAGCCAAATACTTTTGATGGCGAAGACGCCATTTTCGCCAATCAACCGGGGAGTGATGCCTCCGGAAGATTTGTTCCGTATTGGAATAGGTTGACTGGCAATGAAACGCTCGATGTTCTGGTGGATATGGGAACCTCGGACTATTACCAGCTTCCCAAGAAGACCAAAACTGACAATGTCATCGAACCCTACCTGTATCAGGGAGTGCTCATGACAAGCTTTGTCTCTCCTATAATTAAGGATGGAAATTTTTTGGGTATCGCCGGTGTAGATAAGTCATTGAGCTCGCTGGACCAGGAGATCAAGCAAATTAAAACCTATGACACAGGCTATTCCTTCCTGGTTAGCAACACAGGGATTTTCATCTCAGCGCCGGATATATCTTTGATTGGAACGAAGACCCTGGCTGACATTGCAAAAGATAAAGGGAATGCCGAGTTCGTCAAAATGGCCGCCGATATCAAAGCCGGCAAGGAAAGCTATATCCAAACGACCGATCCATTTACAGGTAAAAATGTTGCTATGTTCTACTCACCGGTTCGCACAAGCGAATGGGGATTGGTCAGTGTTGTTCCATTGGATGAAATGATGGCAAGCGTGAACCGTTTACAGCTTACCTTGATTCTAGTCGGGATTTTGGGCATCATTCTCCTGGCAGGCCTGGTTTATATTGTTACCAAAGCGTTCGCCAAACCGATCATCGCGGTTAGCAGGGCGGCGGGTCAAATCGCGGCCGGCGACCTGGACATTCATCTGGACATCAGGCAAAAGGACGAAATAGGTCAAATGGCCTCGGATTTCAAGCGGATGGCGGATTACCTTGTGCAAATGGCGAACGCGGCCCAAAAATTATCCCAGGGAGATCTAACAACCAGCATCACACCCCAGTCCAAAAAAGATAGGTTGGGAAATGCCTTTAGTGAAATGGCAGTCAACCTGCGCAATCTGATTGGTCAGGTGGCCGAGAATGCAACCAATGTAGGAAGCTCGGCGGCTCAGCTTTCGCAAGCGGCCAACCAGGCCGGGGAAGCCACCACCCAAATCTCTACCACCATCCAGCAAATTGCCACCGGCAACACCCAGCAGTCTGAGAGCGTCAACCATACGGCAGCTTCGGTGGAGCAGATGACCCATGCCATCGATGGGGTAGCCAAAGGCGCCCAGGACCAGGCCGCTTCGATTGTCAGGGCCTCGGCGATCACTGCTCAAATCACCGCCTCCATTCAACAGGTATCCGGCAATGCCCAGGCCGTCAGCCGGGATTCAGCCGAAGCCGCCCGCGCCGCCCGCGATGGGGTGAAGACGGTGCAGGCCACCATCCAGGGTATGCAGAATATCAAAGCCAAAGTGGGGCTGTCTGCCTCCAAGGTGCAGGAGATGGGCGCCCGCTCCGACCAGATTGGGGGGATCGTGGAAACGATCGAAGATATTGCCTCACAGACGAACCTGCTCGCGTTGAATGCTGCCATCGAGGCGGCCCGGGCCGGTGAACACGGCAAGGGGTTTGCCGTTGTGGCTGACGAGGTGCGCAAGCTGGCTGAAAGGGCTTCCACCGCCACCAAGGAAATCGGCGGGTTGATCAAAGGCATCCAGCGCACGGTGAACGAGGCGGTTACGGCCATGACCGAGAGCGCCGGCGAAGTGGAAGCCGGGGTTTCTCAGGCCAACAATGCCGGACACGCCCTGGAAAGCATTGTTCAGGCGGCAGAAGCCGTATTACAGCAGGCGGAACAGGCCTCCAAATCGGCCGAGATGATGGACACGGCAGCCAATGAGCTGGTCGGCGCAGTGGATAGCGTATCGGCAGTCATCGAGGAGAATACGGCTGCCACCGAGCAAATGTCGGCCGGCGCGCACGCGGTGACCCAGGCGGTTGAGAATATTGCCAGTGTCAGTGAAGAGAACAGCGCATCGGTTGAGGAAGTCAGCGCATCCGCAGAAGAAATGAGCGCCCAGGTTGAAGAAGTGGCTGCATCCGCGACCGCCCTGGAAGAGATGGCTCAGGCCCTGCAGGATGTTGTCTCGCAGTTCAAGCTGGCCGAGGGCAGCCAGCCGCGTGAGGTTGGAATTCAGCCGGCACAACTGGCCGGGAGCGTACCGGTCGTCAATATTGGGCCAAACGGCCATAACGGACATCATCGCGAGCAGCCGCTCACCCGCGTGCTCCACAAAGCATAATGAAGGAGAGAAAGATGGAAAATCAATTCGTTGTTTTCGAGCTGGGCTCAGAGAATTACGGTGTCAGCATTGCCTCGGTCGAGAGCATTATTAAAATGCAGGCCATCACTAAAATCCCCCACTCCAATGATTTTGTGGCAGGGGTCACCAACCTGCGCGGCAAAGTGCTGCCGGTGGTGGATTTGCGCCGGCGTTTTGGCCTGCCGCCTCAGGAAGCGGATAAAAACAACCGTATCATTATTATCAGTGTAAATGAGATGGAGGTTGGCATGATCGTGGATGGGGTTTCTGAAGTGCTTACCATTCAGGACGAGAGCGTGGTACCCACCCCGCCCATCACAATCACGGTCGATTAAAGTTTAATCACAGGTATTGCCAAAGTGGAGCAGCGGCTGGTCATTCTGCTGAACCTGGGAAAAGTTCTGTCCACCAGCGAACAGCAGTCCCTGGTTGAAATGGCCGCATAAATTCAACGAGCGGTTATAGACCCCGATGGGTACCATCGGGGTCTATAACCGTATCAATAAGATACTCCCCGCCTTGAAGGCGGATAGGTACTTAATTTTCGGCCTGGCGGAGACCCGCACCCCCCACCCCCCCCAAAAAAATAAAAAAAAGTGAGGCAAAAAAAAAAAAATTTTTTTTGAAAGAGAAGAA
>VFSW01015837.1_pt1 | contig 10336 bp, 9 predicted proteins | sample 5358111 | NCBI WGS metagenome assembly VFSW01 (sample SAMN11554181, study PRJNA540505) | mine drainage metagenome | isolation source: sediment from site ElyBrook_90M | place: USA: Ely Copper Mine, Vershire, VT | collected 2017
GCGGATTTGGCGGTACTGCTGGCGATCGTCTCTTCGCGCAAAAACAAGCCGTTGCCCTGGAAACTGGTGGTGTTTGGGGAGCTCGGGCTGGCGGGCGAGGTACGGCCGGTGCAGCGCGGCCAGGAACGGCTGAAAGAAGCGGCTAAACTTGGTTTCACGCGCGCCGTTATCCCCAAGGCAAATAAGCCAAAACAAGCCATTATAGGGATGGAGATTATCGCGGTAGAGCGGCTGGAAGAAGCGGTTGTCAATTGCCGGTAATGCTTATATGATGACAATGTAATTGTCGTCCATAGCCTATTAAATGAGAGCATTATTAATAATAAACAATGATTAACTGTTAAAAAGCCGTTATTTGCGTACACACTGGAGAGAGGAAGCGGCGTATTAATAGCGCTGGAGGATCGTGGAGGCTGCCCAAACAATAGCGCCCGAATGGCGCCCGGCTCCGTCGCATGCGATATTGCTTGTCCATGTCGCGCGTAGCGATACCGGTCGCGTGCGTACCGGCAACGAGGATAGCCTCGGTTTCGATGCGTATACCGGATTGATGCTCCTGGCGGATGGCATGGGAGGCTGCAATGGCGGCGAAATCGCGAGCGCGATGGCGGTCAATATCGTGTTAAGCGAATTTCGCCAATTGCCTTTGATGTTGCCGCTGAACGAGGCGACACCCGAGTTAAGCAGTGGGACTATGCGTTTGTGTACCGCGATTGCCAAAGCGAATCGTGAAATTTATCAGCTTAGCTTGGCGCAGTCGCAGCTTTCCGGCATGGGCACCACGCTGGTCGCGGCATTGTTTTTAGGTACACGCGTGACGCTCGCGAGTGTTGGCGATTCGCGGGCGTATCGCTTGCGCCAAGGACATTTCGAGCAGCTCACGGTAGACCACACCGTGGTGCAAGAGCAGGTCGAGTATGGTCTGATTACACCGGAACAGGCGCGGCTTGCCGGCAATCGCGGCTTGATTACGCGCGCACTGGGTGTGGAGGCGGGCGTGGAGGTCGATGTGCAAGAACAACCGGTATTGCCCGGGGATGTATTTTTGCTGTGCTCCGACGGCCTATTCGACATGCTGGACGATACCGAGATTCGATTCGTGATCGACCATGCCGATGGTGATTTAGAAGTCGCGGCGCAGCGCTTGATTGATGCCGCCAATGATAAAGGTGGTTACGATAACATTTCGCTGATTTTGGCGCGGGCAGCGTAGGCTTCGCTCCCTACGCCGGATGCGGCGGTGGAAGCACTATGTCTAAACTGATTGTTTACGACCAGTATGGCGACACGCTCAGCGAGCGGCAACTCAATCGCGAGCGCATCAAGATCGGCCGCCGCGCCGATAGTGATATTCCGCTTGACCATATTTCCGTGAGCGGCGAGCATGCGCTCATCACCACTATCCGCAACGACGCTTTTCTGCAAGACCTCGGTAGCACGAATGGTGGGCGCGTAAACGGCAAGCTAGTTAAGTACCAGCACTTGCAAGAGGGCGACGAGATCAATATTGCCGTATTTAATCTCAAATATATCTTCGAATCTTGGGTAATGCCTGATCGATCCTGGATCGATACCGTCGCTAAAACCACGAAACAAGCGGTGTTGCGCGCTGCAAGCCATGATCACGAAACCCTGTTCGAAATCAATATGGAGGAGAGCGTGGGGCTGACCCGGGAAATGACGGCCAGCCGCCTATTCGATAGCCCTAATAAGGACGCGCCTACGGTAGCGGAAAGCACGCGGTTGGGTGTGCTGCGTTTGATGGGCGGGCCGGGGGCCGGTAAGCAATTGGAACTGACGAAGCCAGTGTTGACGCTGGGTAAACCCGGCATGCAAACTGCGGTGATCGGGAAAAAAGCGGCGGGGTATTTTCTGACCTACGTCGATGGCATCAGCTACCCTTCGGTCAATGGCGTGGAGGTTGGCGCAACGCCGTATCATATGCAAGACCACGATATCATCGAGGTCGCGGGTACTCGCCTGGAGTTCTTCTACAAATAGACTGGATATCGCCGGTCTGTCTTCCGTGCTTGTCGTTGGCTAAGGCTTGATTTTCCCCTGGGATACCAATTCCGCGCGCACGCCGTTATATACCGGTCCCCACAGCGGATTGCCAATTTCGGTAGGGGCCAATTTGAAACTGGGATCGAGTTCGAACGCACGTTGGAATTCGTCACGGCATGGCGCTTCTTGATTCGACGAGCAATAAATAAAGGCGAGATACTTATGGGCGACCACTTTGTCGGAGTCGAATGTAAGCCCAAGATGCAGCGCATCCAGTAAGCTTTTCTGCGCGTTTTTCAAATCACCATCCTCATATTGGTGGATGCCCTTATTCAATGTTTTTTCCGCCTGACGCAACGACAGCTTATCGATGCCGATTTCGCGCGCGGTTTGCGAAGCGCAGCCAGTGGCAAGCAAGGCGACGGCGGCTGTCAGTATCAGCCAGCGGGACAATTTCATGGTGGATTTTCTCATCAATTTTGAAACTTGTATTTTATCTTATGGGCATTGTTCGGTTCGAGATTAATGGTTTGCGAATAAGGTTTAAAGGTCTCATTCACGATCAAAATGGTATGTTTTCCAGAGGGGAGTTTTAAATTGCGCAAGGGCGGGCTGATACCGAGGCGCTTACCATCCACGAATACTTCACCCCACGGACTAATGGCGAGCGTAACGGAAGCTTCGCCCGCGGCAGCAAGCGTGGGTGACGTGTTGGATTTTTTCGCCGTATTGGCTTTGGCAAGTTTGGTTTTGTCCGCAGTCCGGAGTGAAGCATGGTTACGCGCGGATTTTTCGTCTGTCTTGGGCTTGAGTGTCGTAACCGCTTTGGGGAGTTCCGTGTCAGCGCGAGTTTGCGTGCCGGGTTGCGTCATGGGATCCGGTTGCGGGGGTATGGCTTGCGGACTTTCCATCAGTGCGGTCGCTTGGCTTGGCGTCAAGCTGGGCGGCGCAGATGGGCGTGTCTTACTCAGCATGACGACAGCGGCGAAGGTAACGATCATCGCCGGAATAGCAGCATAGAGCAGGAAGCGTTGCGTGTTCCACCAGCCATCGCGTGCGTCGGATCCGCGTACTCCGAGCATCGGCTTGGCGCCGGGAGAGGCCAGGCTCGGAATAATTTGAGTGGCATCGCCTAGATTGTCGCGTGTCTGTCTGCGTCGTTCCATGCTTTCTGCCGGCTTAGGTGCTTCGCCTGGCACGGGGATTTCCATGGTCTTGTAACGCTTGAGATCGCGCGCCATTTCCTTGGCGTTTTGGTAACGTTTGTCCGGGTGTTTGGCCAGCGCCTTGAGTACGATAAAGTTAAGCGAATCGGGAATGTTTTGGTTAAATGCCTTGGGCGGGATCGGCTCGTCGTTCAGAATCTGGTACATGATGGCGCTGATATTCTCGCCCGAGAACGGCGTTTTACCGGCGAGCATTTCATACAGCACTACGCCCAGCGAAAAAATGTCGGAACGCCCGTCCACGGCTTGCCCTACCACTTGCTCCGGCGACATGTATTTGGGCGAGCCCATCACCATCCCGGACACGGTGCGCGAGGCGGACGACATTTGCGCAATGCCGAAATCGGTGATTTTCACCAAGCCATTTTTCATGACCATCACATTGGCCGGCTTGACGTCGCGGTGCACGATGCCGTGCTCGTGGGCAAAGGCCAGGCCATCGGCGACTTGTGAGGTGATGTGGGTGACTTTCTCGACCGGCAACACCACGCCGGAATCGAGAATTTCGCGTAGTTCCTTGCCTTCCAGGAATTCCATGGCCATATAGGCCACGCCTTCGGTGCGGCCGACGTCGTACACGGTGACGATATTCGGATGATTGAGCTTGCCAGCGGATTGCACTTCGCGCTGGAAGCGTTTTTCAAAATTCGCCAGCTCTTCTTTGGAGAGATCGAGGTTGATGGTTTTGATCGCGACCGTCCGGTCGATGAGCGGATCGACGGCCTTATAAACGACGCCCATGGCGCCTTGACCAATCTCCTCGACGATCACGTAGCGGCCGAGTTTCTCGATGACCATGTAATTTAAGGAATATGCCGGCAAGTTAGGATACCTAAAGTAGTTTTTATCGGCAATCGTGTCAAGCTACTGAAGGTCTGTTTGCCTCAAGTAGGCTGATGCGACGCTCGTTGAAGCGGGGGAGGGATACCAAGTTTGGCACAAAAACTGCTATTCTAAGTAAAATCCCTTCAGGATATATTGTATTCATGACTACATGAACAAAAGTTAAATTATGCCACGAACGGCAACGGTACCATTTTAAAATGCATCATAATAAATCAAGCCTTCGGATACGCAGGGTGGGAGCGGGTAATCGATGAAACTCAAGCATGTACTGACCATTGCCAGTGCTACCGATGCCGGCCTGGTGCGAAATTTTAACGAAGACAGCGTGGCCGTGGATGAGGACTATGGCCTCGTCGTGCTGGCCGATGGCATGGGCGGGTATAAGGCGGGTGATGTGGCGAGCGGGATGGCTACCATGATCATCAGCAACGAACTCAAGGGTAAATTCGACAAAGGTGTCGGAAAATCCAATGGAATGGACTTGGAAACGGCGTTGCTGCGCGATGCGGTGAATCGGGCCAACCAGGCGATTTACCATGCGGCGCACAACAAAACCCAATTTCAGGGTATGGGCACTACCGTGGTCATTACCTTATTTCGCGACAACATTGTGACCATCGCCCATGCCGGGGATTCGCGCTTATACCGCCTGCGTAACGATAAACTGGAACAGATTACGGTGGATCATTCATTGCTGCAAGAACAGGTGCAATTGGGTTTGATTTCACCTGAAGACGCGCGGGTTTCACACAATCGCAACTTGGTGACACGCGCCTTGGGCGTCGCCCAGACTATTGCCGTGGATGTGCGCCAGGAGCGCTCCCAGCCCGGCGATATTTATTTGCTTTGCTCGGATGGCTTGAATGACATGGTGGACGATGCCGATATTGAATTGACGATGGTAGCGATCAAGGAAAATATCCCCTTGCTGGTACAGCAATTGGTGATGATGGCTAACGACAATGGCGGCCACGACAATATCTCGGTCGCGGCAATTAAAATTGAAAAGCCATTCCCGCTACGCACCGGATTTTTTGCGCGCTGGTTCGGCGCTCACGCTTAGGAGGCTAGTATATGGCGAAATTGGTCTTGAGCATGAACGGTTCCGTACTCGGCAATTATTTTGTGGAGAAGGAGCGCCTTTCCGTTGGGCGCAAGGCTACTTGCGATATTCAGATCAACGATCAAGGCGTATCCAAGGAGCATGCGGTAATTCTCACCGTGGGCAACGACCAGATACTGGAAGACTTGGGTTCCACCAATGGCACACAAGTGAATGGGCAAACCGTCAAACGCCAGATACTGCAAAACGGCGATGTGATCGAAGTCGGACGCTATCGTTTGAAGTACGTGAGCCAAAAAGCCATGCCGGATATGGATTTCGACAAAACGCTGATGATTCCGGCGTTTGATCGAACTAAGCTTAAGCAAGAGGGGGCTGTCAAGGATGGCGCCGACACGCAGAGCATTTCCACTGCGATGACCAATGCCCGCAACATTAAAACCGTGTTCCCACTGGGTGCGGTACGCGGCATTAGTGGCGCGCTTGCGGGCCAAGAAATTGAATTGGCGCGGCCGATTACCGCACTCGGTAAGCCTGGTAGCAGTGCGATTATCAGCCGCCGTCCGATGGGCTATTTCATTACCCACGTCGCAGGCAAGAAACACCCCACTGTCAATGGAAAAAGCATTGGCGAGGCGCCGTCCCCGCTCGACAACCTGGATCAAATCGAGGTCGGCACGGACAAGTTACAGTTTTACCTGAAATAGTCGCCTAGAGCGGCTGCGCTTCGAATACTCGGCCGTTATCGCCGCAGCTGTCCGGGCCGATGAGGTAAAGATAGAGTGGCTTCAGCCTTTCCGGAAGAGCGAGTTGCGCGTGATTTTCCGCAGGGTGGCTGACTAAGCGCTGCGGTGAGCGTACCGGCCCCGGCACGATTGCATTCATGCGCAAATGCGGATGTAGCGTCAGCTCTTCTGACCAGATTTTCACCAATGTTTCCAATCCCGATTTCGATACCGCGAATGCGCCCCAAAATGCGGCGGGCGTGTGTCCGTGTGTCTCCGAGGTAAATAGGACGGCGCTATCCGGTGCGCGAGTCAAGAGCGGCAAACAGGCGCGTGTCAGCGCCGCCGGCGCGGCCAAATTGACGCGTAACGTGTCTAGCCACTGATCTAGTGGCTGCAGCGCCAGCGGTGTTAAGCCATCGAAGCGCGCGGCATTGTGCAAAATCCCGTCGAGCCGCCCGCACTGTTCGAAAATCGCTTCAGCCGTGGCTTTGAACTGCGCGTCGCTGGCCTGTGCGAGATCGAGTTTAAGTGCCACCGGTTCCGGGTAGCCCGCATCCACGATCGCATCGTATGTCGCGTCAAGCCGTTTCTGGTTACGGCCCAGGAGCAACACGGTAGCACCGTGCTGCGCGTAGGCGAGCGCGGCGCAGCGGCCAATGCCTTGGCCGGCGCCGGTGACGAGGATCACGCGATCCTTTAGCAAATCGGGGGCGGGAGAATAATCCATGACATTTTTCTCGATATTAAAGAGCGCGCATTGTATCCGGTTCCGGTTTTGTGCGCGTGTGTACCGGTTTGCGTCAAAAAATCACCGCTAAAGTCGATAACCTCTCAATGTGACGTCTGGGTGCATCGACCTTCCGACAAGGGTGCGTTTGAAATAGACGGCATGAGATTTGCTTAGTTTTTCAGGGTGGCCAATACATCAGGCTATACCACCAATCTTGCTCAATGATGGGGAATGCCATGTTGGAGTCACTTGTGAACGCAGAGCAACAGAATCAGTCAATTTGCAGTACCGACGATCTCACCCTGGCTCTGGAAACGCAACCAACCGCCCCTTATTTGAAGCTGGGGCGCCGCTTGCTCGAAGCCAAGGTGATTACCCCGGAACAATTGGCTAGCGCCTTGGACATCCAGCGTCAGTTTCCGCAGAAAAAGCTGGGTACGATATTGGCGGAAATGGGGGTTGCTTCCCCGGATAACATCCATCTTGCCATAGCGCGCTCACTCGGCGCACCCGTTGTGCGCTTGGAAGATTTCGACATCGACACCAAAGCGCTCGCCTGCGTATCGGCGGAACTGGCACGCACCTATCAGGTGATTCCGTTGATGCTGCACCAAGAACATTTGGTGGTGGCAATGGAAAACCTTCTCGACTTGGAAGCGGTCCACACGCTCCAGTTCATTTCTCAGCGCAACATCGAGCCGGTATTCGCGCCCCAGGCGGATATCAAACTGGCCATCAGCCAGCACTACGATTTTAAGGAACAGGAGCGGGAACTCGAACAACTGCAATTGAGCGACTTCTATCACGAAGATGACAAGGAAGTTTGGCGCGAGGCGGAACGGTTGGCGAACGAAACGCCAATCGTGAAGCTGGTAAATAGCATTTTGCTGGATGCGATTCATCACCGTGCATCGGATATTCATATCCGCCCCGGCAGCGAGCAGGTGGACTTGCTGTACCGTGTCGACGGTGTGCTGATTAACAAGCGCGCACTACAAAAAGGTCTGCTACCGGCGATTGTTAGCCGTATCAAAATCTTGTCTCAGATCAATATCGCGGAGCACCGGCTTCCCCAGGACGGGCGCGCACGCATGCTGGATGGCAGCAATATCATCGATTTGCGCATTTCCATCATCCCCTGCCAGCACGGGGAAAGCGTGGTGATCCGGATTCTCAATAAGGGTGAAGGACTGCGCGCGCTCGACGACATCGGCTTCAGCGCACGCGACAAGGTACGCTTCACCGATCTCATCAACCGCAGCTATGGCATCCTGTTGGTAACTGGCCCCACCGGGTCGGGTAAAACCACGACGCTCTACGCCGCATTGCGTGAGGTGGCGCGGAGCAATCTTAACATCGTCACGGTGGAAGATCCGGTGGAATATGAATTCGAGCGCATGCGCCAAATTCAAATCCTGCCGGCGATTCCTTTCGGTTGCCCGCAGGCGTTGCGGCATATTCTGCGGCACGACCCGGACGTCATCATGAGCGGCGAGATACGCGATCAGGAAACCTGCAAAATCGCGGTGGAAAGCGCGCTGACCGGGCACTTGGTGCTGTCCACGCTGCACACCAACGATGCGCCGGGTGCGATCACGCGCTTGATGGAAATGGGGGTGGAGCCATACCTGCTGAAATCAGCGGTAATCGGCGTGTTGGCGCAGCGCCTGGTGCGTCGCAATTGTCCTCATTGCCTCGCCGAGGAAACCATAGACCTGCATGTGCGTGAACAGTTGGGGGTGACGGAGAACGAAAAATTTTATCGGGGACGCGGCTGCGAGCATTGCAATCACACCGGATACCATGGGCGGCTGGCGGTGTACGAATTGCTAGTGGTAGACGAGGCACTACGGGCGCAATGCGTGCCCGGTATTGCGAGCACCGAATTGCGCAAGACCGCGATCCAAGGCGGGATGGCGCCGCTCACGGCCAATGCCATTGACCAGGCGCGACAGCGTGTTACCTCATTGGCAGAAGTTTACCGCGCGTGCAGTAGCTGAACGTGGCGCGCACTGTCGATACCACTGCGCACCGCAGCTTCCAGCGTGGCCGGATAATCCGAGACAGTGTAATCGCCGGCGAGCCAAAGCCCCGGTAGCGGCGTTTGATTTTGTGGACGTTGCATATTCGGCGTGCAGGCAAAGGTGGCGCGCTTTTCCGCGATGACTTGTGTCCATTGTGGTGGACTAGGCAGCCCCAAGGCTTGCCGTAATTCATCGGCTACTTGCTCCGCTAATTCAGTATGACTCAGTTTTTCATGCGGGCCTTCCGCGCTGATGACTACCGCCATTAAACCCGGTTGATGGGAGAGCGCGCCGCGGTCGAATACCCATTGGCTGATGGTTTGCGTTAGCCCCAGCATGGGGAAGGGCAGGCGTAGCGCGGTATCGTATTGCAAATAGACGGTATAAATCGGTTGATAGCGCAATGCGCCGATTTGATCCAGAACTGCTTGCAGCGGCGCCAGATGATCGAGCAGGCTGGCTACGCGGAACGGCGGCACGGCGCAGATAACATGCGAGAAGCTTTCCGCGCCTTGTTCGTGGTGCAAGGTGAAGCGCCCTGCTTCTGCATCAACGCGTTGAATGCGCCGGTTGAGGCACAGGGTTGCGGCACGCGCCTGCAGGTAACGCGCGGCGGCGTCGGGAAACAGGCAACCCAAATCGACGCGCGGCAGCAGCAGGCGGCTGTCGTCGAGCGCGCCGAAAAAGGCATCGCGCAGTACATTCACGAACACTTGCGCCGAGGCGCCGGGCGCTGGCGTATTGAGTGCGGCGAGGCACAAATGGCGCCACAAATAATCGTTTAGCGCGGTACTTTGCCGATGCTCGGCGAGCAAGGCCGTGACCGTGAGATCGGGTGCCACTTGGAATTGCGCGTGCTTGAGCACCGCCAGAAAACGCACGGCGGCGAATTTATCGTGCAATGTAATGCCGCGACTACGCAGCAGCCCCGCGGCCAAATGCCAGGGCGCGGGCAAATGTGCGGCTTGCAGGCGAAACCCGGGTTCAACGTGCAGCGTGAGCGGCGGGGCGTAACAAGCGTCGCCCACTGCGACGCCGACTTGATCCAATAAGCGCAGCGTTTCGCGATAAGCGCCAAGCAAAATATGCTGACCGTTGTCGAGCGCGAGCCCATTAAATTCAACGCGCCGCGCCCGGCCGCCGAGTTGCGCCGCGCTCTCGAATAGCGTGACCGGAATACGCTGCTCGGTTAGGGTAACGGCGGCGGCGAGTCCCGCCCAGCCACCGCCGATGATCGCAATCAATAGCTGAATACCCAGGTGCGCCAAGCGATCCACAATTTGCGTAGAGGCGTGAGCGAAATGCGGCGATCAAGCACGGGGTAGTCATCGTTTTCAATTTCATTCAGCAGCGTTTGATAGATTGCCGCCATCACTAAGCCGGGACGTTGGCTGCGGCGGTCGGAGGCGGGTAATTCCTGCAAGGCCTGCTGATAGAAAGTACGGGCACGCGCGACTTGGTGCGCCATTAAAGCGCTAAACGCCGCACTCGAATGGCCGGCAAGCATATCGCTCTCCTGCACTCCGAATTGGGCCAGCTCGTCTTGCGGCAGATAGATGCGGTTGCGCCGCGCGTCTTCGCCCACGTCGCGAATGATATTAGTGAGCTGAAATGCCAGACCCAGGGCGTGCGCATATTTCAGGGTCTTGCGCTCGCTGTAGCCGAAGATGGAGGCGGAGAGTTGGCCGACCACGGCGGCGACACGGTAGCAATAT
>VFSW01015838.1_pt1 | contig 10333 bp, 9 predicted proteins | sample 5358111 | NCBI WGS metagenome assembly VFSW01 (sample SAMN11554181, study PRJNA540505) | mine drainage metagenome | isolation source: sediment from site ElyBrook_90M | place: USA: Ely Copper Mine, Vershire, VT | collected 2017
GTCGCCCCGGTGCCGATCGTTGGTCCCCCGGTGGCGACGGCGCGCGCCGCGGCCACCATCAGGCGGCGGAACTGCACCACCGCCAGATCGCTCGACCCGGGCTTCTCGCGCGTGCGGTCGCCGATCGGTCCCATCGACTCCCACATCGCCATGTCCTGGCTCGGAATGCCCTTGATGCCGGTGAAACTTCCCTGACGCATCGCGGCCCGGTCCTGCAGGTAGCGGTTCTCCAGCGAGCGGATCGGCAGCCAGTCGGCCCCCAGATCGACGCCGGGCACCGCCGCGCAGAACGCGCGCCAAGCGTCCTGGTCGATGCCGCCGGTCTCATGCCAGGCGATGAAATGGAACATCGTGTGCGTATCGTCCACCGGAATGATCGCCTGCGCCAGGTTGTAGCGGTCGTTGGGCGGGATCAGCGCGGTGAAGGGGGCGATGAAGACGGTGATGCGAACGTAGTCGCTGGTCTCGGGGTTGAGGATCGGCCGGCGGATCGCGGCGTAGCGGAACCCCCAATCGCGCAGCTGGACTTCGAGCCGCGGGGATGTGTCGGTGGAGGGCCGCGGCCAGACCGTCCCGGTCGCCTTCGCGCCCTCGACCGGGGCCGAGGGCATGTCGGTCGAATGCAGGCTGGAACTGTGCGCGGAATCGATCGCGCCTTCCAGAACCTGCGCCCAGTTGCAGCGCACCTGCATCTTCACGATGCTGACCTTGGTGTCCGGCGTGGGCGCCCAGGCCGGCGGCAGGAACTCGGGTTGCTCCGCCGCCGGGCCGAGCCAGACCCAGACGAAACCGCCCGCTTCCCGCACCGGATAGGCCTTGTGCTTCAGCCGCTCGCGCATCCGGCTGCCCGGCGGCTCGCTCGACATATCGACGACGTTGCCCGCCACGTCGAATTTCCAGCCGTGATAGAGGCAGCGCAGCCCGCATTCCTCGTTGCGGCCAAATACGAGCGCGGCGCGCCGGTGCGGACAGAGCGCGTCGAGCACGCCGAGCCGGCCGGCGCTGTCGCGGAACACCACGAAATCCTCCCCCAGCAGGCGCACCGCAAGCGGCGGCCCGTCGGGTTCGGCCACCTCCTCCGACAGGCAGGCGGGGACCCAGTGGCGGCGCATGATCCGGCCCATCGGGGCATCGCCCTCGACACGGCAGAGCAGGTCGTTGTCTTCGGGACTGATCATCGGGGCGCTCCGGTCGGATTTACTTAGCTCTCTAAGGATACTGCCATCGGCGCGGGGTCCTGTAAACCCGGCGCCGGGCGCGGTCAGATGCGGAAGCTCTCGTGCGTGGCGGGGTGGAACAGCTCTTCCGGCGCCAGTTCGCGCGGCGACAGGCCCTCGCGATGGTGGCGCCGCAGGAAGGCGGCGAGCGTCGCGCGGTTGGCCGCGAGCCCATAGGACCAGTAATCCTCCCCCATCAGGGCGCGCGCCTCGTGCAGGCGTTCCTCGATGAACGGCAGGCTCACCTTGCAGGCGGAGGGATCGAGCAGCCGGGCCATCGCGAGATCCTTCGACGCGGTGAACGCCTTCACCAGCGCCATCGGCAGCCAGGGGTGGCGCTCGGCCAGGTCGCGACGCAGACCGAGCAGGTGCATGACCGGGAAGATGCCGGTGCGGCGGAAATACGCGCTGGCCGCCGCGGTGGGATCGGGATAGAGCCAGCCCACATGCGGATCGCGCCCAAAACACGATGGCGCGCGCGGGGCGATGATGCCGTCGATCTCGCCCCGTGCCAGCATCGCGGCCAGGGTGGTGTCCTCCGGCGCGGTCTCCAGCCGCAGCCCCGGCGGCGGGGTGAAGGCGATCTTCTCCACCCGCCCGGCCTGTTCCAGTCCGCCGCGAACCCAGGTGATCTCCTCGGCCCGCACCCCGTGGTCGTCCTCCAGCAGGGCGCGTGCCCAGACATTGGCGGTCAACTGGTATTCCGGCACGCCGACGCGCCGGCCGCGCAGATCTTCACCCCGGGCGATCCGATCGCGGCGGACATAGATCGCGGTGTGGCGGAACGCGCGGGAGGGAAACACCGGCAACCCGACATAGGGGCAGTCGCCGCGCGCGGTGCGCACGGTGAAGCTGGACAGCGAGAGTTCGCACACATCGAAATCGCCGTGCCGGAACGCGCGGAAGAAGATCTCCTCGGGTTCCAGCAGCATGAAATTCGGATCGACGCCATCGATCCCGACTTCACGGTCCACCAGCGGACGCATACGGTCGTAATTGCCGACCGCGATCGCAAGATCAAGCCTGCTCATGGCGCACTCCCTTCCTATTGCAACAAAGCTCGCAGCCGCGGCGCCAGATCCGACGGCGCAGCCGCCCCCGTCGTGGCGGCGCCGAGGCCGAGATAGCGCTCCGCGACCTCCCCCCGGCCGAGCAGATCGGCCCCGCTCCCTTCCAGCACAACGACGCCGCGTTCCAGCACCACACCGCGATCGGCGATCGCCAGGCTCTGGCGCGCGTTCTGCTCGGCCAACAGAATCGCAAGCCCGGCGTCGCGCAGGCCGCGGATCAGGCGGAAAATCTCCTCGACCAGCCGTGGCGCGAGGCCGAGGGAGGGTTCGTCGAGCACCAGCACGCGCGGCGCGGCCATCAGCGCCCGTCCGATCGCCAGCATCTGTTGCTGCCCGCCCGAAAGATTGCCGGCCAGCGCATCGAGCCGGGGTGCCAGCGCCGGGAAGCGCTCGCAGATTTCAGCAATCCGCCGCGCGATTCCGCCCGCGCCGAGTCGGTGGCGCTGGCCATAGGCGCCGAGGCGCAGATTCTCGCCCACCGTCAGCCCCGCGAACACCTGCCGTCCCTCCGGCACATGGGCAAGCCCGCGCGCCAGCCGCTCCGGCGGGCCGAGCGCGGTCACGTCCGCGCCGGCGAGCCGCACGCACCCCGCGCTGGGCGCCAGTAGGCCTGAGACCGCGCGGGCGAGCGTGCTCTTGCCCGCGCCGTTGGCGCCGATCAGCGCCACGATCGCCCCCGCGGGCACATCGAGCGTGACGCCGCGCAGCACCAGGGTGCGGTCGTAGCCGGCGCTCAGTCGCTCGATCCGCAACATCTACACCGCTCCACGCGCGGTCGCGGTTTCGGGCGGGGCCGGCTCGGGCCCCGGCGCGCCGAGATAGGCCGCGAGCACCGCGGGATCGGCGCGCACCGCGGCGGGCGTGCCGTTGGCGATCAGCCGGCCGGCGTCCAGCACCACGACGTGATCGGCGCTCTCCATCACCAGCGCCATGTTGTGCTCGACGATCAGCACGGTCACGCCGGCGTCGCGGATCGCGCGCAGCAGGGCGGCAAGGTCGGCGGTCTCGGTCTCGTTCAGCCCGGCGGCGGGTTCATCGAGCAGCAGCACGCGTGGGCGCCCCATCAGCGCGCGGCCCACCTCCAGCAGCTTCTGCGCCCCCATGGGGAGCTCGGTTGCCGGCACGTCGCGGCAGTGGAGCAGGCCGAGCAGATCGAGCAGGGCCTCGGCGCGCGCCCCCGCCGCCCGCTCCTCCCGCCGCGCCGCCGGCAAGCGCAGCATCTGCGCCAGCGCGCCGAAACGGAGTCCGCGATGCGCGCCCACCAGCAAATTCTCGCGCGCGGTCATGCCGGGGAACACCCGCGCGGTCTGGAACGTGCGCAGCAGCCCGCGGGCGGCGATTGCGTCGGCGCGCAGCCCCAGGATCGGCGCGTCGAACAGCGCGACCGTGCCGGTCAGCGGGCGGACCACGCCGGTCACCAGGTTGAACAAGGTGGTCTTGCCCGCGCCGTTGGGGCCGATCAGCGCCGTCAGGCTGCCCGCCGCGACCGCAAAGGAAACCCCCACCACCGCGCGCACGCCGCCGAACGTGACGCCAAGGTCATGGATCGCCAGGGCGGGTCCCGTGCTCATGGCCTCGCCGGCGCGGCGAGGGGATGGGGACGGGTGCGCGGCAGCAGGCTGCCGAGCAGACCGGAGGGCGCGAGCAGGAACACGCCCACCAGTACCAGCCCCTCGGCCAGCACCTTGTCGTTGGCGAGCGCCTGCACCTCGATCGGCAGCAGGGTCAGCAGGAGCGCGCCGAGCAGCCCGCCGACCACCGTGCCCTCGCCACCCAGCACCAGCATCGCGATCAGCTCGAAGGAGCGCGGCGTCGCCACCATGTCCGGCCCGAGATAGTGGAAATCGAACGCATAGAGGCTCCCCGACAATGCCCCGAGCACGGCGCAGATCACCACCGCAACGAGCTTGGCGCGCCCCACGTCGATGCCCAGCGCGGCGGCGGCCAGTGGATCGGTGCGGATCGCCCGCAGCGCCCGGCCGTAGCCGCCGCGCAGCGCCCCCGCGAGGAGCATCACCAGCACCGCGATCACGCCAAGCGCCAGCCCATACATCGCGCCCGGTGTGTCGAATCCGACGCCGAAGGCGGAGAAGGACGGGATGCCCACCAGCCCGGACGGCCCGCCGGTCAGCCCCGGCAGCCCGACCGCGAAGGAATCGACCATCAGCCCGAACGCGAGGGTGGCAAGCGCGAGATATGCCCCGCGCAGCCGCACCGTGACCACCGACAGCACCACCGCCGCGACCGCCGCCACCGCCATCCCCGCCAGGGTCCCGAGCAACGGGGAGACGCCATAGCCCGTGGCCAGGATGGCGGCGGTATAGGCGCCGAGCGCCATGAACCCGGCCTGCCCCAGGTTCACTTGCCCTGCGTAGCCCATCAACACATCGAGCCCGAGCACCGCGATGAACAGAATGAGCGCGATCGCCAGCGAGGCGAGCGTGCCCGGTCCCACCACCGCGGGCAGTGCTGCGAACGCGGCAAGTCCGGCGATGCCGAGCCCGGCCAAGGTGCGCGGCGACAGGGCGGCCGAGCTGTGCGCCACGCGCGGTTCCTCCCGCACATCGGTGCGGCGCTGGGCCTGCCCGGCGAACAGCCCCTGCGGGCGCCACAGCAAGGTCAGCAGCAGCAGCCCGAGCGCGAGCGCGTTGGCGAACAGGCCGGAGACGTAGCCCGCCGCCAGTTGCTCGGCGACGCCGAGGAACAGCCCGCCCGCCACCGCGCCGACCAGCGATCCCATCCCGCCCAGCGCGACGGCGATGAACCCCGCGTTGGTGAAGAAATGCCCGCCGTCGAACTGCAACGACATCAGCGGCGCGACGGCAATGCCGCCCACGGCGCCGATCGCGGCGGTGGCGGCGAAGGCGGCCAGCCGCATGCGCCGCAGCCGGATGCCGACCAGCGCCGCCGCCGTCGGGTTGTCGGCGCAGGCGCGCAACGCCCGCCCCGGCGCTGTGCGGCTCAGCACGATCCAGGTCAGCAGCCCCACCGCGGCGCCGAGGCCGGCGAGCCACAACCCCTGGCTCGGGACCAGCAGGCCGAACAGCGCCACCGGCTGCTCCCCGGAAAACGGCGGCACCGCGTAGGGCTGGCTGCCCCACACCAGCAGCGCGATGCCGTCGATCACGATCAGCAGCCCGGCGGTCAACATGAGCAGGCTGCTGTTGGACAGGCGCGTGAGCGCTGGGACGAAGGCAACCGCGCCGAGCAGCAGGCCGAACAATGTGGTCAGCCCGACCGCCGCTGCCGCCGCAATCGGCCAGGCCAGCACGCCCCAACCGAGCAGGCTCTGGTAGCTCAGCGCGCCCAGGATGCAGAACCCGCCCTGGGCGAGGTTGATAACGCCGGTGACGCGATGGACCAGGGCGAAGCCGAGCGCCACCAGGGCGAACGCGAGGCCCTGGATCAGCCCGCCGACCAGGATCTGCCCCGCCTGCTCCATCGCGCACCGCGTCCGTCGTTCAGTGCGACAGCGGCGTGCCGGCCGGGGCGCTCACCGGCTCCCACATGTTCTTCGCCGAAGTCCAGCGCGTGACCACCACGCTTGCGGCACCCAGGCCGCGCTGCGGGTAGCGCTTGAAATCGTAGATCCCATCGACCCCGGCGAAATCGGTCTGCCCGGCGATCCATTCCCGTACCTCGGCGGCCGTGGCCTTCGGCCCCAGCTTGCGCAACGCCGCGACGAGGAGCTGCGCCGGGTCCCAGGCCAGCGCCGCGGCGACGTCGGGCGTTACCTTGGCCTTGGCGAAGGCGGCCACGAACGCCGCCTGGGCCTGCTTCATCCGCGGATCGGTCACCTCCGGCCCCGCCATGTAGGGCCAGGCGTCGGAGGCGATGTAGAGCTGCTTCGGCAGGAACGCGGCGTAGTGGCTCATTTGCGCGTGCGTCATGTTGCCGTCGGTGGTGCCGACCGGGACATCGAGCCCGGCCTCCGTCACGCCCTTGAACACGGTCGCGATCGGCGCGCCGGTGGTCCAGGCGATCAGCGCCTGCGGATGCGCCGCCTTGATGCGGGCCATCTGCGCCGCCACGCTCACGTCGGTCGGGTTGAAATGGACATGCGCGACCAACCGCACCGATTTGTTGCCGGGCCGGGCCAGCGCCTCGGCGATACCGCGGTCGGCGTCCTGGCCGGTGGCATCGGTGCTGGTGATCGCCGCGATCCGGGTCCAGCCGCGCAGGCGGAAATAGCGGAACATCGCGCGCGCCATGTCGTGGGTGGACACCGAGGAGGTGAACATCATGCTGCCCGCCTTTGGATAGACCCCAGGCGAGAGGCAGAACTGCACCGGCCCCGTGGCCATCAGCGGCGCCATGGCGTTGCACATGGCAACGATCGAGGAGCCGATCAGCACCGAGGGATGGCTGGGCACGATCTGGCTGGCGAGCTGCACCGCGGTCTGCGGGCTGGTCTGGTCGTCGTGGAACACGAAGCGCAGCTTCCGCCCGTCGATGCCGCCGGTTTCGTTCACCTGGCCGGCGAGGATCCGCAAGGTGCGCTGCTCGGCCTTGCCGAGGAACGCGGCGCCGCCCGAGAGCGGCATGATGACGTTGATCGTGTAAGGGGCCGCGGCGCGTGCGTGCGCCCCCGGTAGCGCCAGCGCCGAGGCAAGCAGGCCCGTGGCAAGCACGTTGGCGGCAAGCGAACGAAGTCTCATTTTCTGATTCCTCCCGTTGCAGGATTTGATGGATGGGGTCGTCACGACCAGGCGGCGCGCCGCCACAGACTCCACGGCCGGTCGATCTGGCCGCCGATGTTGCGCGCCGCGGCCGCGCCTTCCGCCTCGGTCAGATAGACCGGTTGGCCGAGCGCCAGTGCCTGGGCCTGAAGTTCCGCGTTCTGCTTCGTATAGATCGCGCGGAACACCACGAGGCGCAGGTCCGGCCCGACCACGGTCGCCCCGTGCCCGCGCATCAGCACCACCGCCTGCGCGCCGAGATCGGCCGCGAGCGCCGCGCCCTGCTCGCGCGAGCGGATGAGAAGGTCGGTCGCGTCGCCCGAGCAGCGGCGAATCTCGAAGACCGGCACGCGCGTCCCGAGGAACCCCGCCATGTGGAACACCGCGCGCAGCGGCCGGTCGCACACAAGGCCGAAGGGGATCACCGAAGCGGCGTGGCTGTGCACCACCGCGACCACGTCCGGGCGCGCGCGGTAGATCTCTCCGTGCAGGAAGCGCTCCAGATAGACGCGCGGCGCATCGGCGCGGACGGGTTCGGAATCGGGACCGAACTCCTCGATATCGGCCGCGGTCACGAGGCCGGGGGCAAGGTTGCGCGCGAGCAGGAAATGATCCCGCCGGAGCGGGTGGCGCACGCTCACGTGGCCAAAGGCATCGACCACGCCGTGTTGGAACAGGATGCGGTTGGCATCGACCAGATCGGCGAGCAGCGCCGGATCGACATCGCCGAGATGCGCGGGCAGGGCGATCGCCGCCATCCGCGCGGGCGGGAAGGAAACGGTCTCGCTCATCGCCGTGCCGGTCGGACAGCGGGGGTGGCGGGGTCTCGGATCATCGCGTCCTCCTTGCGTTTGTTTCTGATGCGTCCGCCGCCGGCGGCGGACGCCTCGATGACGGCCGCGAGCGCGCGGGTGGAGGGCATGGGTGGATTGTCGCCCTCCGCCTCATCGGTGGCGAGATTGGCGATCGCGGCGAGCAGCACGCGGCGGGCCGCGGCCACGTCCGCGACTGTGGTGCCGCGCAGGGCGCAACGGTTCACGTCCTCGGCGAGAGGCACAAGAAGCGGCTGCAATGCATGCCCGCGCTTCGTCAGGCGCACCCGCACGGTGCGGCGGCTGGCCGGATCGGGCTCCCGGGTGACGAAACCGAGCTTCTCCATCGCGGTCAGGGCGGAGAACGCGGTCGGCTCGGTGAGACCCGCACGCAGCGCAAGATCCCGCTGGGTCAGCCCGTCATGCGCCCACAGGATACGCAGGAATACCCAATGGCCGAACGACACATCGTGGCGGGACAGGCGCATCTGCAGCGCGCGGTTGAACCCCCTGGCTGCGGTGCGCACGAGATGGGCGAGCCGCTCGTCGGGCAGGCGGGCGAGCACCTCCCCCGGGAGGTCGGTTGGCGGGGCGGGCGGAGTGCGGCGGCTCATGCGGGCACTTGGCGCGAGAGCGGGATCTCCCGCCCCTCGCGGGCCGAACGGAGGATCGCGAGGCAGGCCTCCAGGTTCGCGCGGCCCCATTCCCCGGTCTGCACCGGGGCACGGTCCTCCGTCACGGCGCCGAACAGCGCGTCCAGCACCTCCAAGCGCGGGGGATAGGGCGGGCGCGCGACGATGAAGTCCCGCGCGGTGTCCGCATGGATTGCGACGCCGGTCGGGGTGGGGAGCAGGTCGGCCCCTTCGCAGCTCGCGATCAGCAGGCCGAAATGCGGATGGGCGTCGGGCGGGGCCTGCGGCGCGATCGCCGCGTCATAGAAGCGGGCGGAGCGCAGCGCCGCTTCGCCGGCCGGCCCGACGGCGGCCAGGCGGCGGCGGGCCGCGCCGTGGGCCTCGGCGTCCTTGCGCCGTCCGTCCTCGCCGATCCAGCCGGCGAGCGCATCGGAGTCGAAATGGCCGTAGCCGTTGTAGGTCAGGGCGGCGAAGCCGCCGTCCTGGAAACGCAGCAGCGCGCTGTACGCGCCCTCGGTCGGGCGCGCGGGGTCCCAGGCGGCGCACTGGGCGCTCAGCGACGCGAGCAGCCCGCCGCCGAGCAGCCGCGCGATATCGACCTGGTGCGCCGCCTGGTTGAGCACCGCGCCACCGCCGCGTGTCGTGTCCAGTTCTTCCGCTCGGCGCGGGCGATACAGAAAATCGGTATAGGTCAGGAGCGTCAGCATTCGCAGCCGTCCATAGCGGCCAGAGGCGATGATGCCGCGCGCGAGGAGAACCGGGGCGTCGAAACTATGGCTGGGGCCGACGATCAGCTGCACGCCGCTGCCGCGCGCGGCAGCGATCATCGCGTCGGCTTCGGTCAGATCGAGGGCCATCGGCTTTTCCACCAGCACATGCTTGCCCGCCGCGGCGGCGGCAATGGCATCGGCGGCGTGGCACTGGTGCGGCGTGGCGACATAGACCGCCGTCACTGCCGGATCGGCGGCGAGCGCCGCGGCATCGGCGTAGGTCGGCGCGCCGAATTCGGCGGCGAAGCGGGCGCGGGCCTCCGGCCGCGGATCGGCCGCGGCAACCAGGGAAAAGCGGGGATCGGCGAGGAATGCGGGCCGCATCAGGGCGAAGGCGCGGCCAAGCCCGACCACGCCGAGACCTACCCGATCCGCTATCGGCGCCGACGCCATGCTTGCGGTTTCCTCCGTTGATTAGAGGGCTAATGGTTGGCGGACGGCTTGGCAAGGGGGCGCGGGCGCATCGCAGGGCTATCGCATTTGGCCGAGGACGGGTCTGGCAGCGAGTTGGTGCCTCGTTGGGATCTTGCCCTCCATTGCTGGTCACCGTCATATATGAATCGGCTATCAATCGGCACCGAAGCGGGGCCGCACCCAGAATTCGGCTAACCGATCGATTTATACCAACCCGCGTGTTGGTAGTGCGTCGGGAGACCGACAAGGAGCAGGAGGTGCAAGCCCGCTACAGCGAAGACCCAGCGAGTCACGCTGGCCGCGAGCCGTGCGTTGTGTTCCGCGAGGGGCAGGGCGAAGCGTCGGCAGGGGATCGTGCAGGCTGGCCATTGAGCCACGAAAGTGGCGTTCTCCCGGGTGCCGCCAGCGTTACCAATCTGGAAGGCAACACGACCCATCGCGGTATCGTAAGTGGCGGGCCGGCCCGGCGTGGTCCGAGACCCCAGCATGCACGTACGGTCCTGGTTCGGGAGCCGAGAGATCTCTGTAGTCCGCCCAGCACGTCCTGCCCAGACCCAGGATCACTCACCCCTGGCCGTCCCAGCGATTCCGCGTCAACTACCCAAGGTGGGAGCCGTATGCGGGAATGCCGCTCGTACGGTTCTGTGCGGGGGCCGCACAGTGATTGGGCGTCCCTACCGCGATTAAGTGACTCGAAATCCCGATCTGACAGCGGTCAGTCGGTGCCTCCGATCATCCC
>VFSW01015839.1_pt1 | contig 10333 bp, 10 predicted proteins | sample 5358111 | NCBI WGS metagenome assembly VFSW01 (sample SAMN11554181, study PRJNA540505) | mine drainage metagenome | isolation source: sediment from site ElyBrook_90M | place: USA: Ely Copper Mine, Vershire, VT | collected 2017
CGCCGTGCGGCGGCCTGAAGCCGGCGAGAATCCCTATCGCGTGGTTTTGCGCCAAGTGCGCCAGAAGCTGATGGCGACTTCAGATCCGTACGAACTGGCGCACCCAACCGCCGCGACGCGCCAAAAGGTCGAAACGCTCACGCAACAGATCATCGCCGAATATCGTCTCGCTCAACCCGTGCAAGGACTACCGGTTCTCGATCTACCCGATGCTGAGGTTGTGCAAAGGGTGATCAGCGATGTGCTTGGCTTCGGACCACTCGATCCGCTTCTCCGCGATGAGCGCATCGAAGAAATCATCGTCAACGGCACGGATATCTGGGTGATTGATGAATCGGGCAAGCACCGGACGCAAACGAACGCCGGCGACGCCGATAGCCTGATCGAACTCATCAATCGCCTCGTCGCATCCACCGGGCGGCAGGTGAATATCACGAATCCGATTCTCGATGCGCAGCTCCCGGATGGCAGTCGTCTTAATGCGACGATTGCGCCTGTGGCGACCCCCAGTCCGGCGATGACGATTCGCCGCCATCGGCTCGTCGCACGACAGATGCAAGACCTGGTGCAACTCGAGTCGCTCACCGAATCCGCCGCGCAATTCTTGAAAGCAGCGATTCAAGCGCGCCTTGGAATTCTCGTCGCCGGTGGAACGTCGAGCGGCAAGACGAATTTCTTGAACGTGTTGGCAGGACTCTTTCCCGAAGGCGAACGCGTCGTCGTCATTGAGGATACGAGAGAGCTTCAGCTCCCCCTCGAAGACGTGGTGTATCAGACCGTACGGTACGCCAATGCGGAAGGGACAGGCGAGATCACACAGCGGCGTTTGGTGCAGAACGCGCTGCGCATGCGACCGGATCGCATCGTGGTTGGTGAGGTCCGAGGAGCCGAGACACTTGATATGTTGCTCGCGGCAAACACTGGACACGAAGGATTTCTCTCGACCGTACACGCGAACTCCGCAGGGCAAGCACTTACCCGCCTCGTGCAGTTGACCAAGCTTTCGGCTGAAGGCAATCAGATCGACGAGAAGACCGTTGCCGAGTGGATCACCGAAGCCTTTCACATCGTCGCCTTCCTGCGACGTGATCCATTCACGGGTAAGCGGCGGGTCGATGAAATCATCGAACTGACGGGTTCGGTCGAGCAAGGGAATCGCATCTTGAATCAACCGATCTTCACACGCGACGCGGAACGTGGAGAACTTGTGCGCACACCTTACCCGCTCGCACGGGCTGACCGTTTGCGCGATCGCGGGGTTGATCCAACGCCCTTCGCGCCGGCACCCAGACCCATAGGCACTCCCGAATCCTGGTCACGGAGGCGATAGATGGTCTACGGTCCAAACGTACTTTTCGCTTTCATCGGCGCAACCGGTGTCTTGGTGCTTGTCCTGTCCATTATGGCGATCCCGCACTATCAAATCTCGAAGGACGAAGAAGACACCAGTTTCTCTGGACGCTTGCAGCGCAAGCTCGATCAGGCTGATCTTGACATCACGGCCACCGAGTACTTGAAAACATCTCTATTTCTATCCGGCATCCTGGGTCTCGTCGCATTCGTCCTGACCAACGCAATCGCAGCGGCGTTCTTGGGCGCGATCCTGGGGTTCTTCGCCTACTGGACATACCTCGAAGATCGCCGCGAGAAACGACGCCGCGAATACCAGGAAGCCCTGCTTGAGGTGATCAACATTCTACAGGAAGGGTTTGCATCGATGCGCAGTCTGGAAATGGCGATTGCGACCACGGCAGAGCACGCGCCCGAAATTGTGCGTGCCGACTTTGTCGAGATTGCGACTCAGATGTCCATGCAAGCCAATCTGGAAGAGGTGCTGATGCGTGTGGCCAAACGACGCCGCGACATGATCTTCGACCGACTGGTTGAGGCATTGATTGCCAATCGGCGGACTGGAGGACAACAACTCGGTCCCGTTCTCGCTGCACTGCGCGAGAGCGTACAGGCGCTCGCGTCAGGACGACGGCGCATATCAACCGCGCAGGAGCGGATTCGTTGGGAAGCACGCATTGTTTGTCTCGCTCCATTCACCTTCATCGTGATCCTGCGCCAAACCGCACCCGATCTGCAAGGACCGTTCTACGCCAGCATCTTTGGACAGATCGCGATTGTCGCCGTCGGTATCATGTCGGCACTCGCCTACTACATCATGAATCGCCTCGGTTCGCGTGCGGTGCAGCCACTTGAGAGTGCAGGAGTCAGCGCGTGAGTGATCGAGGGAGTAACGGATGAATCTACTGCTTGCGCTTCTGGGTGGAGTGGGCGTTCTCTTGATCTGGACCGGGGTGACTCATCCTTTTGTCGCCCGGATTGGCAACTCGCGCAAGCGCGTGCAGCTACGAGCAGATGAAGGAGAGAGAATTCAGTTATCGCCGCTCCTCGATCGCGCGTTGGGTCCACTCTTGGAAAGTGTAAGCCATACGCTGGCCGTTCTGCTGCGACGGGAAGACAAGGATCGCGAATTGATTGCCGCCGCAGGGTATCCACCGCGTTATCGCACGGTCTACAACTTTTATGCGTGGAAGGTTTTTATCGCGGTGATGCTTTTTCTCGTCGGACTTTTCAACGCCATCGCGATTGGACCAGGCTTTCTACCCGTGGCACTCGGCTTGGGCGTGCTGGGATTGTATCTGCCGGACTTTCACTTGCGGCAACTCGTGCAGAAACGGCGCGAGATGGTGCGAACCGAAATGGCGTTTGTGCTTCATCGTCTTGCGATCCAAGTCGCGGCCGGGCAAGCCCTACCGCAATCATTGGAGCAAATCGCGCTCAAGCCAGGTGGTCCCTTCATCCAGGAACTGCGACAGGTGAGCAGAGACATCTCGACTGGACTTACGCTCACCGAAGCGTTGGATGGCTTGGCCAAGCGTGCGGCCGGCATTGATGAGGTACGACGCTTTGTCGATCTTCTTGAACGCGCGCAGCAACTCGGCAGTCCAATCGCCGAGGCGTTGACGAGCATGGGACGCATCATGCAGGATCGCGTTCAACAGGACATCGAAGCGCGCGGCATGGCCGCGGCGGTACAGATGGTTCTCCCGGTGGGCTGTCTCATTCTGCCGGCGATTGGAATCGTCGTGATGGGCCCGGGTCTCTATCTCGCCGCGCAATACTTTTTCTTAAAATAGACGCCAATCGTCGGCGATCAGCAGCAGGCCGTATGCCGGGGTCGAAGGTGCGAATCGCTGCGGACTGCCGACTGAGGCGGAAGGAGGAATGTGGGGAACATTTCTCCCGAGAAAATCGGGACTAGTTTGAATGGAATAGAGAGGCCGGGTGGCTCCCCACCACACCGCCTCTCGTCTGAAAAGGAGTGGGAGAATGAAAAACCTCGTTGACACAGTACGCGCTTTACAGCGGTTTCACATGTCGGAATCAGGGCAGGACATTATGGAGTACGCCATTATTGTGGCGTTTGCGGTCACGGTGATCGCGGTCCTCGCCCTGCTCTACAACACTATCAAGGATGTATTGCGCAATGCGAACTCGCAACTCCAAGGCATTCGCTAATCGAAAACGGCTCTGCGAATTTTTGCGTCGATTCGCTTCTGACGAGCGCGGCCAAGACCTGGTCGAGTGGACGGGGGGTCTGCCGGTGTTCATGATTCTCTGCGCGGGCATCGTCTTTTACGCGTGGATGTGGTGGAACCAGGTTGCGGCAGCCGCCGCGGTGCACGATGGTACGTACCTTGCCGCGATTCGGGGTGGCGACACTGGGGCGGGCTACGCACGCACCCAACGCATGCTGCGATCGGCGGTCGGCGGATTCGCAAGTTCATACAGCATCACGATTGGCGCGGATGCGAGCCGACGAAGCGTGAGTGGCTCGGTGCGCAACAGCAGCCTTTTCAGCTTACCGTACCTGGGTGCTTTGCCGCTAAACATCCAAGCGCAAAGTTTCCAGCGACTGGAGCAATTCTATGGTGGTCCGCCGAATGGATGGTGGTGATGAGTAAAGGCAGAAGTCAGAAGGATGAAGGATGAAAAAGAGAATGCCGCGAAAAAGTTTTCATCCTTCCGCCTTCCGCCTTCACACCTGCACTGCAACGCACGCAGTGCGGTGCAAGTGTCCTTCGGAGATTGGTCAGGCGTACATCGAACTTGTGATGGTCTTGCCGCTCTTTCTGATCGTCATCGCTGCGCTGATTCTCTTTGGGCGTGTGCTCTACGTCAAGATCGCGCTGGATATGACGAGCTACGATGCGTGCCGCGCCGCTGTCGAAGCACTGCGACCAGGGGATGGTGTGTCCCAAGGAATGGTTGCCGGGCAAGCGACGCTCAGAGGATTCTACTTGAACCCAGCGGGCGCGAACATCACGATCTCGCCTGCAGGTGCATGGACTCGCGGGACACCTGTGAGATGTATTGCGGCTTACGACTTATTCGTCGGCGACATTCCCGCTTTGTCGTCGATTGCCAGCGGATCAGGCATGCCGCTTCAATCTGCGACCTGGTCACGAGTGGAACTATGGCGCTCGGACTGGCAATAAATGAGTCTTCGGGTGCGTGTTCGGAGGATTGAACGCGCGTGCAAAGCGCCTCTTCTCGGGTAGAGATGCAACAGACAAATCGCTTTTTGCACGCGCGTTCAAAGCCCAGGTTAGTGACTTGAGGAACCGGTGATGTTGAAAAGGTTGCGGCACGAACTACGTCTCCTACGCTGCCAATGGCGCCGAAGCCTGCGTCGTTCGCAGGGTGATGAACAAGGACAATACCTTGTCCAGACCATTATCCTGTTGCCGATGATGATGATTCTCGTCGGACTCGTGCTGGATGGTGGTTGGATGTATTGGCAGTATCGGCGCGCCGAAATCACGGTCAATGCGGCCGCGCAAGCCGCCAGCCACGCGATTGATGTGGAGTATTTCCGCGAGACGAACCAAGTGCGCTTGGATTCAAGTGAAGCGTGGAGTACCGCGAGTGGTTTCGTGAACATCAACCAACGCGGGCAGATGCAAGTGACCGGCATCTACATCGGCAACAACCAGGTGGTGGTGAACGCGAACGCCAACGTGCAAACCATTTTCTTTCGACTCGCGGGGATCTCGTCGCTCTCAATGCGCGTGGAAGGTCGAGCCTATCCTGCCTTCGGGATCAATGTGGAGGGTCAATGACAATCAAAGACAAATTCATCCAAGAAGATACGCTGCGAAACCGTAAACGGGTTGGGCCGCTCGGTTGGATCATTGTCTTTATCATAGCCCTGTTCCTGATCGCGTATGTGCTCGGTGCATACTTGCTGGTCACGCACAACGTTTCGCCTCTGTCACCGGCGCCTGTGCCTAGTCCAATACAGATCGCCGGGAACGTGACCATCACCAGCAGCTCAATCACCGTGACGCCGACGATTCGAACATCCCAGGGCATCACTTGGACGGTCTGGGCGGCGAAGAATCCAATGGGGCAGACAATCTATGACGGACCCATGGACATCAAGGCATGGGCGATGCGCGACTATCAAGCGGCGCAGAAATGGAAGATGGATCACCTGTTTGAGCGGGATTATCTGCTCGCCCATCTTTCCGAATACTTTACCGACAAGGCACTTGAGAAAGAGCGTGCGGACATCGAGGACAGCTTCGACGGATCGCTCAAGGTGATCTCCGCACCACTCTTGTTTCAATCACGTTTGCCATCACCAATGGACAAGCCAATGTTCAATGCGTTCTCGGCAGACGGAATGCAGTTGAACCTGTCCGATTTCAACGGGCCGGACTGGAAGTTCTATGACACGCGCACACGGAAGTTGATCGTGGCCCAGGTTCATAAAGGCACCTGGGGCTACACACTCGAATTCGACCCGCAGGCGAAGCGATGGAAGATTGCACGCTTGACAATCAAGTACGACCTCGATGATGACAAAGCTGCTTACGTGGATGAGCCTTTTCGGGTAATTAGATGATTACTTCGACGCCCAAGTTCAGTCGCTTCCTCATCGCCCTCGTCGCTGTCCTTTTGCTGTTTGGTTTGCTCTGCTTTGGCGGCGCAACGCTCATTCGGGCCGACGATCCACCGCCGGGGTGCAGGATTGATCCGAGCGGTAGTCTCATCTGTCAGGGCACCGCTGTCGTGACGGCCGTGCCAACGCATGTAACGACCGTCCAACCTGGCACACCGCGGCCTACGCAGCCGCGGCCGACGCGACCGCCGACGGAGACGCCGCCGCCCGGCACATTTTACCGATGGAGATATTGCATCCCAGATTCAGTCTCGCCGACCGGATACTGGCATGCGAAATATGTCTGTGACCAAGCGACTGGGCAATGCTATCCCACCGCGATTTCTCTGATCGCCGCCTACAACTGTGGCACGCCCACGCCGACGACGATCAAAGTGAATCCGCTGCCGTGTCCGGCCGGCTTCACGCAAAACGGCGTGTGGTGCTTGATTGGTTGGGTGCGTCGCGCCGAAGCGCATATTCCGCCCGTGCCGATCTCGTATCGACCGTACCCGCGCGGGATTGTCACAGACAAGATGGAATTCACCGCCCCCGGGTTGATCGTCCAGGACTGGGCCTGCACTTCACCTCAAGTAGATAATTGGAATCCGCGCACCTGGGGATACGACGAGGACTATCGCAACTTGTACTTCTGCATTCGCTGGCGTCAGATTGCCTGGCCTGACCCGTCGCCCGACCCCGCGCCGGCTTGGATTCGGTACGTGTGGGACGAACGTGCGTGGGGACAGCCGCAGGAAGATGCGTCGCGTCAGCAAGTAACCGAGCACATCTATGTCACATCGTCTGCGCAGAAAACAGAGAATGGGCCGGGAAGTTTGCCGGCGTATCAAGTGCAGGCGCACTCGTACTGGATTATCGACTGGCGCATGACCTGGGAGCACGCCTTTCGCTGGACCGACTGCCGGCGCACGCGCGATAACAACGACATCTGCGAAGGGCAGAAGGGATATGCCGTGGTTCAGCACGTTGAGTGGAGGGGCGAGAGCGACGATGGCACCGCCGATTTACGGAATTACGGCGCACCGCATTTCTACGCAGACAGCACCCTCATCCAAATACCCGATGGTCGCGTGATGAACGTGCTCCCCGTGCCCGTGATTGAAGTGCAGGGCGTCATCGGAAATCCGTGAGGAGAGGAATCTATGCCCATCAAACAACCTACTGTTCGTGTTCTCGTTGCAACATCTCAAATTGCTGTGCACGAAGCGCTTGAGACAATCGCACCCTACCAAGCGACCGAAGCCGTCACCACGCGCGGGGTCTATCACGCGCTGCCCAAGGTGCAATTAGCGATTGTCGAACTCGAGAGTCTCATCGAGGAAGAGGTTTCGCGCGAGACGCTTGTCGAGATTCTAAATCGTTCACACGTGCCATGGACGACGTCTGAAGGTTTTCTAGCCGATCCGATGACGTGGCGCGCGCACGCGCTCGCAGCATCAGGCAACTTTCAGAGCTTTCCGCCGGCGACCGCCGCGCTCACGTCGTACAGCGGCGGTGTGGGCAAGACGACACTCTCGCTCGACGCGGCGATTCATTTTGCGAGTCGAACCAAGCTGCCAACCGCGGTTGTGGAGTTTCCGTATGGTCCGAGCGCGTTGCGCGTCATTACCGGCGTGACTGACGGCGCAGGGTTTGTGGACGTGGTTCACAACGAGCGAGCAAGTCTTCCGACGTGGCGTGGAGTGACGCTGGTTTCCGTGAACTACAACGACGTCGGCGGACTGCTCAAGCCAGAAGAAGTCGTGCAGTCCTTCGAACGGATTCAAGCCGAGCACATTCTGACGATTGTGGATTCGGAATTTCCGCATCCCTGGCTTGAGATCATCGCACGACATATCGGCACGTTCATCATTATCGCCGCGCCGCGCGCGGATGCGTGGAACAATGCCGCGGCACTCAAACAATGGATGGAGCGTGCGCCCGAGATGTATGCACAATCCCAGGTTGTCTTCAATCTCGTCGATGGCTGGGGAGATCGCATCACCCAAATGGGACTCGCGCGCACGATGGACTTGCCGCGCATCAAGAATTCTGAACGACTCGACGGACGACTTGGCACACAATTGTTGCGGGCGATCTATCCCTACTGGAGGAGTTGATGCGCAATCGTTTTGCACTACTCATCGGGTTTGTTTCTCTCATTGTCGCGCTCGGTGTCGGTTGGTTTGCCGAGACCCAGTATCAGCAACTTGTAGCCACAACCGAACTGATTGTTCCCGCTGTCGAGATCCCACCCTATACCGTCGTCGCGCCCGGGATGTTCAAGGTGCGCGCGTTTCCTGCCCCGATGGCGCAAGAAGCGGTCTATCGCGATCTATCCGAGCTGTCAGGAAAGATTTCGACGATTACGCTAAAGCCGAATCAACTGGTCTATCGCGACCAACTCGTCCCGCTCAAGCAATTTCGATACACCGATGATGAACGCTTAGAAGTCGTTTCGTTCCCGATCCAGCCCGAGCAAGCGGTCGGCGGCCAGATCAAGCAGGGGCAGCGCATCAACCTCTATCGCATTGTCCTGCAGGCAACGCCAAACCAAGCGGTCGTCACTTCGCCCGACCCGAAAGTGTGGCTCGCTGCACCGGGTGCAGGAATCGAGATGCTCGAGTCCGATGTTCTCGTCGTCGACGTCCGTTCGACGCAAGGTTCGCCGATCGTGTTGCCACCCAAGCCGCAATCGAGCACGTCGGACGTGACGACGTATCAAACGGCGGACACGAGTTCGTCGAGCGCGAATCGACCCTTGACGATCCTAACCGTTGCCGTAGCTCCTGACATAGCGAAAGATATTCTGCGCTTGGCGGGTGAATCGCATATTGCTTCGCGCTATCTCTTGTGGATCTCGCTCGCCCCTATCGTGAAGAGCAAATAACTTTTCGGGAAGAGTATTTCGAATGGCGGATGCCTTGAACGCGCAATTGACCAAGGTCGCCTCGGTGGTTCTTTCCATCGAGCACGATCAACGAATCGACCTCACGGCCGATGGCACGGCGGTCCGCGGTTATGAAACCTATATCCGCGAATACGTTGGGATGATCGAATCGGGCTTGATGGCGCGGATGAGCAACGCGGCATACAAGACGCTCCACGCGCTTGCACTGCGTGCGCGCATCTTAGGTGATCCGAGGCGACCGGGTGCCGAAGAGGAATTTCAGGAGCTTGAACGTCTCGGCATCGTCTCGAAAGAGGACAAGGGACACCTATTCTGTTTCCCATCCCGCGAGCAGTTGATGCAGGACACGGGCATGGGCAGCGTTCACACCGTCGATTCGGCTTTGGACGAACTCGCGGATACCCAGATTGTTAAACGGATCACGCCAGACCAACCGCGTGGCACGCGTGGGCTTTTCGGCTCGAACGTTTACATCATCCATCCCGAGAGCTTCATCGGGAAATTCGGGAAGGGCAACGGGGACGCGAAGCGAAAAGTGCTTCCCGTGAACGCTGACGGAGAGCAGAAACCGCTCTCCGAGCGTCCCGTCGATGGCACGGGGAGCAGTTTACGGCATTCCGATAACTGCCCCCTAAAGAGTAAAGACAGTACTACAACAACAACCTCTCTTCGAGAGGTCTCGCCCGAAATAGCGTGCGTGATCGAAATTTATGCACAAGCCATCGGCGCAGAGCACTACGATCCGACTGAAAAAGAAATCCAGCGTATCGCAGCGCTCTTCGCAGACGGTTATCCGGTAGAACAAATCCGCGAAGGCATCACTCGCGCGGTCAAGCAAGCGCGTGAGAAAGGTCGAACAGCTAATCTGACGTTCTGTGCGCGAACTGTCCGCTCAATCTATTCAGTGCAAAGCGAAATCGTACCTGACAACAGCAAATCGTCCATGGGTGAAATCGTAACCCCCTCGGGTAAATCGTCCGCCCAAATCGTACCTGCGGTCAGCAAATCGTACGCGATGCTTTTGGATGGACTAGAACTGGATGAACAAGCACAGACCGAAATCGCGAATCTCATCGTGATCGTCGAGGAACACTCACAGCGACCCCTTACAAAAGCGGAAGCACGACGATGGAAAGTATTGGGTGATGATTTCAAGGAACTCGCAATTGCGCGTGGGGTGATGCCGATTGTTTTGGTTCGTCAAGCGGTCGAAGAAGCGCTCGATACTGGGAGTGCGCGTGACGGTTACTGCGCGCCGAAACTAGCGCGCTCCATCCTCTCGCGTTGGGCGAAGGTACACGAAAAGCCTGTTCGGAGACGAAACGGGTTGAAAGGTGATGCGAAGCAGAAATCGCGGGCAACCCCGCATGAGATTCCCCCTGCCGTGCAAGTCTATCGGGAGGTGAGGAGACGCTTTCCCGCACAGGAACTTTGGGACAGCATTGCGAAGGAAGTTTGGGCAGAGG
>VFSW01015840.1_pt1 | contig 10333 bp, 12 predicted proteins | sample 5358111 | NCBI WGS metagenome assembly VFSW01 (sample SAMN11554181, study PRJNA540505) | mine drainage metagenome | isolation source: sediment from site ElyBrook_90M | place: USA: Ely Copper Mine, Vershire, VT | collected 2017
TTCCTCGTCCCGATCTTCGCGGAGACATTCCTTGGCTATAACGCCACACAGACCGGCTATCTCTTTATCCCGCTCGCGATCGCCATGGTGATCGCGGCACCGCTCGGGGGAAGGCTTATCGGGAAAGTGAAGCCGAGCTACGTCATCTTCTGGAGCACGTTCGTCTGCGGCCTCGGCATCCTCATGCTCGGCGGCATTGATGCGCGCTGGACGGCCATGGATATCATCATTCCGATGTGCATTATGGCGTTCGGACTCGGCTTCGGCATGGCCCAGCGCACCAACCTGGTCGCGGTGGCCGTGCCGCACGAGGAGATCGGCGAGGCCTCGGCCATCCTTGCGCTGGTGCGCAATATTTCGGGAGCGTTCGGAGTGGCGATCTTCAGCACCCTGCTCAACAATGCCACCAATGGCAACGTATTCAAGGCCGTGTCGCACAGCGTGATCAACGTAGTGAACAATCCCCGGGTCACCCAGCAGTTTGTGGGCCTTATCGAACTCAAGGCGCAGGTCGCGGGTTACGCGACGGTCTTTCAAGTGGCTGCCTGGATTGTCATCATTGGATCATTCACTTCTTTCCTGATTAACGTACCGCGCGAGGCGGTCACTGCCGAACATCACGTGGTCGTCGAAGGATAGGCCGCCCTCCATCACCATGCCAAAGACATTCATAATTACCCTCGCGGTGTTCGAGGCATTGCTCATCCTGGTACACCTTGCCGTCTATGCCACGCTCTCGGCGGCATTCGGCATCGGCGGCGCATGGTGGGAAGCGCTCTTTGTCGCCCTCGCCTTCACCTTTGTCTCTGCAAGCGTCCTCGCGCGCTATTTCTCCCACCGCGCGGTCGCGTGGTATTACGCCTTCTCCGCCTATTGGTTCGGCCTGGTGCACTTTTTGTTCGGCGGCGGGGTCGTCGTCTTAGCGGCAATGGCGCGTTCCTATGCGTTCGGATGGTATACGCCGCTCGCCCTGCTTGGCGCGGTGTGCTTCGGCGCGGCATTCCTGATTCATAGCTATGCCACATGGAACAGCGGGCGCGCAGAGATCACGAGGATCGCCGTGCGCATCCCCGGATTGCCGGCAGAGTGGCAGGGGAGGAAGGTCGCATTTGTGAGCGATGTGCATCTGGGGAATGTCCGCAGCGCGGCATTTGCCGCAAAGGTGGCCCGAAAGATTGCGGCCCTTGCGCCGTGGGCGCTCCTCATCGGCGGCGACCTCTATGACGGCACGCGCTGCAATGAGGAGGCGATGATCGAGCCGTGGCGCATGCTGATTCCGCAACTTCCCGGAGGAAGCTATTTTGTGACCGGCAACCATGAATATTATCTGAGGAACGGCGAGATCGGCCAGGCTATTGCCGCGATCAAGGGCATCGGCATCCGGGTGCTGGACAATGAAACCATTGACCTGGATGGCGTCCAATTGGTGGGCGTGGACGACAAGAGCGTAGCAGGACAGGGGTCCTTTCCTCGCGTGCTTGGAGGGATCCCGCATGATCCTTCCGTGCCGAGCATCCTTTTGCGGCACATACCTCTAGATCTCGAGGTTCCGGCCAAGGAGGGGTTTTCCCTTGTCCTTTCGGGCCATACCCATCAAGGCCAGATTTTTCCGCTTAATCTGCTTACGCGGCGGATCTACCGCGGCTATGATTACGGCCTGAAGCCATACGGCGCGATGCAGGTATACACCTCAAGCGGCGTCGGTACGTGGGGTCCGCCGCTGCGGCTTGGGACAAATCGGAGATCGTGCTGATCGAGTTCTCCTAGTCGCCGTCTTTGCGGTTCCGCTTCCCCCGATAATATTTTTTTCCTCTCAACTTCTCCGGCAAAAGATCCTTTGCGGTATATTTTTCGTAGCCTTTGCCGTAGTCCAGCTCTTTCATGAGCTTCGTGACAGCGTTGCGGATCTCGAGCGGGATCGGCAGGTTCCCGTGCCGCTTCACGTCATCCAGCGCCTCAAAATAGGCGTGATAAGCGCTCTTGTCCTTCGGTGCGAGCGAGAGATAGACCGTGCCGTGGGCAAGGTTGATCTGCGCCTCCGGCATGCCGATGGTCTCCACGGCGCGGAATACGTCATTCGCCACCACGAGTGCGGTGGGCTGGGCCATGCCGATATCCTCTGAGGCGAAGATCACCATGCGCCGCGCAATGAACTTCGGATCCTCGCCGGCATCCACCATGCGCGCCAGATAATAGAGCGCCGCATCCGGCTGGCTTGCCCGCATGCTCTTAATGAAGGCGCTTATCGTGTTGTAATGTTCCTCGCCCTTTTTGTCGAAGCGGAGGAACTTGCTTTGAATGGTCTCTTTGAGCGCATTCACGGTGACCTTTCCGTAAAGCTGCTGCGCGTTTTCCAATACCGTGATCGCCTGGCGCGCATCGCCGTTCGCCATGCGGACGAGCCAATCGCGCGCCTCGGCGCCCACCTTAATGCCGGTCCGCACGATGATCTTCGCCATGTCCTCGTCGGTAAGCTCGTGCAGCACGAATACGCGGCATCGCGACAGGAGCGCGGGGATCACTTCAAAGCTTGGGTTTTCCGTGGTCGCCCCGATAAGCACGAGATCCCCGCGCTCCACGTAAGGGAGCAGGAAATCCTGCTGGGCCTTGTTGAAGCGGTGGATCTCGTCCAGGAAAAGGAGCTTCGGCCCAGGGAGAAGCTTGCCCCGGTGCACGATCTCCTTCATGTCGTCCTTGCCCGCCGATACCGCCGAAAGCTCGAAGAGCTGGGCTTTGAGGGAATGCGCATAGATCTTCGCAAGGGTCGTCTTTCCCACGCCTGGAGGCCCCCATAAAATGAAAGAGAAAAGGTGCCCCTCTTTGATGGCGGTGCGGAGCGGCTTTTCGGGACCCACCAGATGTTCCTGTCCCACGAACTCGTCCAGGCTTTTGGGCCTGATTTTTGACGCCAGCGGTTCCATATGGCTTCAATATAGAACCTCTCATGCAAATACTCCAGCCCCGCCGGCGCGGCCGGTCTTTAAGGAATTCTTTAGGGGTGGCATGGCATAATGAGCGGAGTCGAAATCACGCATAACCAACCATTATTTCATCACGCCATGCCCACGCGAAGAAAAGGCAAGCCGGAGGAGCCGGCAGAGGAGGAAGACACCCTTGAGGACCTTTTAGTGCTGCAGCTCAGGGAGATGTATGATGTAGCCACAGAAATCAAGAAAATGTTGCCAAAAATTATGAAAAAAATCGCTCATCCGGAATTGCAGGACAGATGCGAGGCGCAGCGCGCAGCGGCCGAGGATCGCGCACGGCAACTCGAAGGGATATTCCTAAAAATGGAGATCACGCCGCAAAAGTTTCCCTCTGCCGCGGTGCGGGGACTTGCCGAGGATGCCGAATGGACCGGCAAGAACCTTTCCGGGGCTTCCGTGCGGGACGCGGGGCTTGCGGCCACGCTTAGGCTGGTCCAGCACTATGAGCTTGTTCTTTATGTGGAGGCTTCATCGTGGGCAGAGCGTCTTGAATTCGGCGTGGCCGATTAAATCCTTATGTAGGCCGCGCACTATTTGTATTAGGTTTTCCGTGCCTTGGGGCAATTTGCCTTCGAAAAAATTGACTATATTGCGGCTGGGGAGGATGACGGAGGTGATGAGGACGAAGATGATGAGAAACGCAATGAGGAAGAAGGCTGAGTGACGCCCCGTTTAATCAAGCGAGACAGTCTGGAGTACGGGTTCGCTCTGCCCGTCAATGACGGTAAAATCTATCCTGCCGATGATCGCGCCGCTCAGGGTTTCCACGTTCACGCGCCATGCGCCCGCGGCATGCGGGGTCATTTCGGAAAAAGTGCGCCAGCAGCCATCGCTTCCTCCGGTAACGGCAAGTTTGATGCGGCTTTCGGTCACCCAGCCTTTTGCGGCGGGATCATCGTATTGCCATTCATGGATAATGGGAAGATTGAACTGTGCAGGAGAGAATATCGCAGTATAGGCATATAAGGGATCACCGGCGACGAGGTGAACCGGAGTGCTCGGCTGAAGGAAGTTCCACCATGGCGCAGGGGCCTCCTCGGTCACGGTATAGTGTCCCGGCGCATTGACCGTGAGCGAGTGATAGATCTCGCCATCTTTGAGCGAAAGGGGCAAGGGAGGAATGAGGTTCAGATAGTAAAGAAGGTTTACGGCGGCGAATACCCCGAGGACAATGCCGGCCAGCGCCAGAAACTGCCCTTTGAAGCGTTCCCGTGCGGCAAAGCGCAAGAGGACCAAGAAAAGGCCGATGGCGGCAAGGCTCAATGCGCCGCTTTCAATGAATACGGCATTGCTGACGGAGTGCACGAGCACGGGAACAATGAAGATCGCATAGGCGAAGACCGAAAGGAAGAGCAGGGCTATCTGGAAGCGGAGGCGGGCGTAATGGCGTTTGAGCGACTCGTTTGCGACGAACGCGGCCACGAGAAGGACCATGAAAGGCCAGCTGACACTAAGGCTGCCGGCGCGGAAATAGTAGACGAGGAACGTGCTCAAAAGGCCGCCAAAGAACCATTGGAGGACGTTGACCAGCCAGAAGTGGAGGGTGGCAGGGTTCTTTTCATCGGCTGCGGCGGTGGGGGACCTGTTTTCCAGGTAGTTGATGAGGAAGATGCTGGAAGCGACAATAAGCAAGTGGACGACGACCCAGAAATTTTCCCAGAAAAGATCCACGCGGGTAAGGGTGACGGCATCAAAAACGAAGCCTCCTACGAGGGAAATGGAGGAGATCGGCCGTTCAAACCTTGCGTACCAGTTGCGCCACCAGTGGAATGCCTTTTTGATCATGGGAACGATTACCCGCTTATCGTACCGCGCGGCGGACGCCGCCGTCAAAACCCACGTGCCTCGAGGGGTTATTTACTTTACAAAGTAAAGTGAGTGGCGTATACTTGCGGAGTGGCACAACGACACGAGAAAAAAACCTGCCCGATTGCCCGCATGGCCGACATCCTGGGGGATACCTGCACCGTGCTCATCATCCGGGACCTGCTTGGCGGCAAGAAGCGCTTCGGTGAGCTCGAAAGTTCGCTTGCAGGCGTGAGTACGCGGACCCTTGCCAAGAAGCTCAGGATACTGGAAGCGCACGGCATGCTTCGCAGGGAGGAATACCGGGAAAAGCCTCCGCGCGTGGAATATGCGCTGACGGAAAAAGGGCGAAAGCTGGGAAGCATCACGAAGGCAATGAAAGCGTACGGAGAGCGGTATCTGCGTTAAAAAACTACAAACACTATTTTATCAATCATATGCACAACGAAGAGATCATCAAGGCATTGGAGTGGCGGTATGCGACCAAAATATTCGATCCTGCAAAGAAAGTGAGCGACGGGGACATGCACACCATCCTCGAGAGCGCCAGGCTGGCGCCGAGCTCGGTCGGCATCGAGCCGTGGAAGTTTCTGGTGGTGGCCAATCCCGAGATACGGACGAAGCTCCGTGCCGCCGGATACGATCAACCGAAGATCACTGATGCCTCGCATCTTGTGGTGATCGCCCGCCGCACCGACGCCGAAGCGTTGCCCGGAGAACTCATTTCGCGTGCCGCGAAGATAGAAGGGAAGGCCCCGGAGGAGCTGGCCGGCCTGAAACAGATGGCGGAAGGCACCATTGGAGCGAGGACGGATGCCGCGCTTCGCGGAGAGTATCTCGCGCGCCAGACCTACATTCCGCTCGGCATCATGGTGGAGACGGCATCGCTTCTTGGCGTGGATAATTGCCCGATGGAAGGCTTCGATCCTGACCAGGTGGCGGCGATCCTCGGCCTTGCGGCAAAAAATCTCTATCCGGTGGCCATGGTCGCCTTCGGTTATCGCGGAGAGGATGCATTCGCCAAGATTCCGAAAGTGCGCCGCAGTTTCGAGGAGGCGGTGGAATTCATCGCCTAACGGCCGATGCCGCGCGCCAGCAAGGCTATCAAGGCTATTCGTACTGTATGAAGATCGGTTTTGGCGTGAGGGCAAACACTTCGGCCGGACTCATAAGATGGCTCCCGGGTTCCCGGATGTCATTTTTGTAGAACAATTTGAATCCCGTGAATTGGACCGGCTCGCTCGCAATGAAGCTCCTGTAGGTGCTGACCTTCTTTGCGGGCGGACCGAATCCGTCCATATCCATGACAATCTGCACCTCCGGCAAGGGGGTGATTTGCTTATAATTGGTCACCATGGCCTGGGTGAAACGGTGTATCACGAGGATCTTCGGCGGGAGCCCGTTCTTCTGGACGAGGCGGGCAAGATATTGCGCCGCGAAGTTGATATCCGAGGCATCCATAGTGCCGATGACCGTTCCTGGCCGCGCCCCGTTATGCATGGAGAACTCCGGATCAAGCGCAAGCTCCACATTGGGCATGGCGAGATATTTCTCAAGCAAGGGGATCTCGTCTTCCACGGTGCTTCCGCCCGTCTGGATATCCAGGATCACGATGGCGTTGATCCTGTTCGCCATATCAAGGATCTTGTCGATCTGGCTGTCCGGCATGCGCAGGCGGTATTTGCCGTCCGATCCCGGCAGACCCTGGGCAGTGACGGCGATATACTCCAAGGCCGGGACCGCGGGAGTCGAGGGATCTGCCGCAGTCCATTCCGCGGTCGTGCTCGCAAGCATGGCGAGCATCTGGTCCTCGGGGTATTCCCCGAGCACCCCCATTTGAGTGGAATACAGGTTTCCGTAGTAGGCCACGATGCGCCGGAAGGGAAGCAATGCCCCCGCATTCGGATAGATCTCCGGCTTGGCGGGCCAAAGGCAGGTCGGTGCGGCGATTTTGGCGATAGGGGAAGCGCCCGCCACGGAACCCTTAGCCGTACCCGATGCCGTCTTTGGCGTTGATGTGGATGCGGTCACAGGCGCCTTTGGCGGCTTGGGGCAGTTCGCAAGCGCGAGCATTTTTGCGTCGTAGAGCGTCTTGTCGAGCGGGGGAAGCGGGGTGCCCGGCGCCGCCGCAGGATTCACCGCGTCCTTCACCTGCGCGGCCGTCTGGGCGGCATCGTTCATGACGACGTTCACGGCGCGCGGGTGGCTGGCAAAGATGAAAAGGCCGTACAGCGCGAGGGAAAATATCGCCGCGAACGCGATCAGGATGTGCCACGAAACATTTCCCTTCTTTGAAGATTTTCCCATAGCGATGCTCCTATTGTACTCGGCGGACATGGCATGGAGCAAGGAGGCCCGGCGTGATATAATGGGGATATATGACCCTCGTCAAACGCCTCATCCCGTTTCTGCTCGTCTTCTGGACGATCTTTTATTTCGTGCGTACGAATGACGCCTATGATACCCGCCTCCTGCTTGCGAACATCGACGGCGTGCCATGGCTGTACGCCGCCGTAGGCACCATTTTCGGCGTTCTCGCCGCGTTCGCCATCCAAAAGGAATGGGACGAGTGGAATGCGCTTTCGGATGCCGTGCGTGGCGAGGTGGATGGCTTGGAAAAACTCTATCTTTGGACCAACAATTTTCCGGAAAAGATCCGGAACGCCGTGCATGCCGACATCAGGCACTACCTTTCCATTGTCATCAAGGAAGGTTGGCAGTACAGCGAAAAAGGGGAAAGAAGCAAGGAATTGGATGAGGCCATCATGCATCTGAATGCCAGCATTTACGGGATCTTCGATTCGGCGCCGCAACTCATGCCGACCGCCTTCACCCTGCTTTCCATCGTATTCAATCACCGCTCCGCGCGGCTCCAGCACAGTTCGGAGCATATGCCGCCGCTCCTCCGCAACACCCTCCGTTTCGCCGCGTTCCTCCTGATCGGCCTTTCCATGTTCATCGCGATCCGCAACATCTGGCTTGCGTTCCTTTTCACCGCGAGCATCGGGAGTCTTGCCTATTCCATTTTCCTCGTGCTTACCGACCTGGACAATCCTCTCCGGCCGGGCGATTGGCACATCACCACCAAAGATTACGAAGCGCTGCTCGCGAAGATATCGTAGGATAACCTGGACGACGCTCAGCTGAGGAAGATCGCGAGAGCCACGACGGCGATCGCCATGGCACCAAGCACCGTGAGGAGCATTTCCGTCGGCGTAAACTCGTCGCCCTTCGCGAATGCGGTGCCGCTGCGCCACGGGACGCCGAGATAGGGAAGCAGGAAACGGTCCATACCGATCCATCCGGCGTTGCGCCAGGCGAGTATTAGGAAAAGCTCTATGAGAAGCAGGAGCGGATTCGTGCTTACGGCTCCGGCGAAAAGATAGTTGAAGTTCATCAGGATGCCGAAGAATGCCGCGATGCCGGTGAAGGCGCCCACAATGAGTCCCGCGCCGACGGCCAGTTCGCCGAACGTGATGAGATAGGAAAAGAACATGGGATGCAGGAGCGGAATCGTGCCGATAAAATCGGCATACCAATGCATGACTGCGGGGTGGGGCCCGCCGGCATTCTGTACGGCGCCCTGAAGGAATCCTTTGATCGCGGAACCGGCCTGCGGTCCGACCCATGCCGGATTGGTCGCCTTTTCCCATCCCGCGGAAAGCCATTGCCAACCGACATACAGCCTAAGGGGGAGCCACACCCAGGAAAAATGCGTATCGGAAAGGACGAACCGGGCGAATTTCGGTTCGGGGATCTCCACCGATGAGGCGATCCGTTTCATGGAAGTGATTTTATTATAGCACAATCACGGCCTTGCGCATTGACACGGCCCTCCGAAGAACGCTATAACCGAAGCAGCGGCTTGCATCTCGCTTCCGGCGTCCCGTCCATCACGCAAAAAGGCGGTCAGGACCCCGGAAGGGAGAAAGGTGGTACAATAATGTACATCAGCGAAGGCAGGGGTATTGGCTCCCTGCAGGCGAGGATGGTCATCGGCCTTGAGGATGGCTGTTCGCATGAGGACGTCGCCCGCACCCAGCGGGAGATATGCGCCTTCCTTGAAGATCAGCACAAGGATGACCTGAGGAGCGGGCGCGTGTCGCTTCGCTTTGACGCAATGACCGGCGCCGCGCCGCATGCCTGCATGACCGAGCACGGCCTGCACGGAGGCACGGCAACGGCAATCGTGCTCACTGCCGGAAAACATCCGGCTCACCACCAGGATATGTCCGACGAGGCGTGGAAAGGCCTCGTGCGGACCTACGCCGAAGCGGTGGGCGAATACCTCAACCTGCCCAGTTTCTCCCTGACTTTCGTCCCTTGCGAGAGTGAAGATTTCACCCGCGCAAGGCCGGAGGTGCAGGCCGAACCTGAGCCATGATCTGATATATCCGGGGATCTGCGGAACGCCATGCGCGTGCGCCGATCCCCCGATTCCCTGAAGGCGGCGATGCGGGATCCGCGCCTTGAGGGAATCGCACGCTCTTGACGGGGCGGATCTTCTGCCCTATACTTCAATATATATTGAACAATGAAAAACCTTTGGCTATTTCAGGAGGGGAGGATCGCGATCCTGTGCAGGCTTGCAGGATGCGATACGGCGCGCGGATGCGATCTTACCGCATGCCTGAAGATGAAGCGCCCGCTCCTTTCCCATCATCTTGCCGCACTGCGGGACCGCGGCATCATCGAAGAACGCAGGGAGGGACGGGAGAAATATTATCGGATCAGGCCGGAGAAGAAGGATTTTGTGAGGCAGATCATCCGTGTCGTCGGATGAAGGAAAATAACATCAACCATTCATTATCCCCATTATGAACATTGCCTATATTCGGAAGACGGACAAATCGGTCAAGGAAGTTGCCGAGCGCCTCAAAGAGGCGTTTATGAAGGAAAAGATCGAAGTGGTGGCCGAACGCGAACTGTCGGGCCAGAAAGGGGTCTTGCTGTATTTTCTGAAACCGGAATGGTTTGAGGCAATTGCCGAGGGTGACCAGAACCTGCTCGGACTCGTGCCAAGCGTGGCGCTAATTCGCAGCAAGGAGGACAAGACGGTGATCGGCATCGGCAATCCGCAGATTCTCGCCGGCGGTCCGAATGTGGATGAAATCGCGTTGACGGTTGAGGCGATGGACCGTGCCCTGCGCGAGGCCGTCCAGTTTGCAAGCGGCGCACCCGAGCCGAAAGTGGAGAAGGTCACGCTCTATTCCACGAAGACCTGCCCATATTGCCGCATGGAAAAGGATTATCTTGAAAAGCATAAGGTTGCCTTTGACCTGGTCATGGTGGACGAGGACCGCGCCGCCGCCGAGGCGATGATCCGCAAGAGCGGACAGACCGGGGTGCCGCAGACCGAGGTGCGCTTTGACGATGGCGAATCGGAGATCATCATGGGATTCGACCGGGATCGCCTCAACGAACTGCTTGCCATCGCGGCATAGCCTGTTCCTTATTCGTCGCGGTAGCGCTCGCCGCTTTCCTGCTCCTTCGGCACGTTTACGGCATGCAGGGATTGCCCCAGCGGCGCCGAAGAGGCG
>VFSW01015841.1_pt1 | contig 10333 bp, 9 predicted proteins | sample 5358111 | NCBI WGS metagenome assembly VFSW01 (sample SAMN11554181, study PRJNA540505) | mine drainage metagenome | isolation source: sediment from site ElyBrook_90M | place: USA: Ely Copper Mine, Vershire, VT | collected 2017
GCCGTGCCATTGTGGTTGCATTGACACTCGTTGCGGGCAGCTTATCGGGGATGGTTTCGTCGGTGCAGGCGCAGCTTGTATCGAAGCAAATTCCCGCCTACATTCCAAAATTAACAACCCATGCCAGTCCATTTACAGCGTATGCGGTTGCATTTCTGGCAACAGTGGGAGTGACTGTGGCGACTTTCCGCAGCGCGCACCGTGGGACGCGCTCCGGCGGTAGAGAGAAATAGTCAATTTGGCGGTCCTGTGCGGCCGACGGTGATTGGGTATTTTTCCGGAGCGGATGAATCTGTTCCGGCTGGTGATTTGGTGTGGCCTTAAGGAGTGATCCGATGAAAGCCAGAAACTGGTTGATTATCTGTCTGGTGGGTGTGAACGTGGCGCTGGTTGGCGCGCTGGTTGCGGGTTGGGGAAGCCTGACTCCGACTGTGCAGGCCCAGGCATTGCGTGGCGGCCATTATATGGCGGTATCGGGCACGGCGCAGCAGGGCGGCGTCGTATACCTCTACAATGTGGATACCGGTGTGATGGGCGGCTATGTCTACACGCAGGCGAATCCACGGAATCCGGTGACCATTGTTCCCCACAGCATTACCAAGGACATTAAACGGATAAAACTCCGGATGCGATAACGCCGTCGGACCATTGTTCCGTTGCCGGCCCTGCGGGTTGCCGCAGCGTAACAGGCCACTGTTGACTGACAGAACACTGTATTGGAGTCTTGTTCCATGAAAAGCAATTCCATGATTATCGGATTTCTGACCGTTACCGCACTGGTGCTTGCACTTCTTGTGCTCAATGACAGCGCCCGCAAGCCGGCCTATGGCGACGTGCTTGCCACCGGTTCGGATATTTCGCTGCTGACCTCCAGCGTTGCGTTCGGCAATGTGGAAATTTTGAATGTGATCGATAACCGTGACGGGCTGATGCTGATTTACAGCCTGAACGGTACCCGGCTGGTGCTGGTGAACGCGGAAAATCTGAACCGGGCGTTTGGCGCACCGCGGCTTCACTGACCCCGCCACGTTGCCTCCGACGGGCTTTTGTCGGCTGACGGCCATTGGTCCACCGGTTTGACGGTCCAAGGCTGCTTAACCAGCCAGAGGCATCGCCAACGCATGACCCATAAATGGTTGGCGAACAATAGAATAGAAAGGATGACTTCGTGCTGGATACAGTCCGCGGTTTAGCTGAAAAAGTTCTTGCCGGCCAGCTTCTTTCGCGGGAGCAGACCGCATCGCTGGTGGCGGTGACCGGCGATGATATCTATGATCTGTTTTACTGGGCCAATAAAATTCGGATTCAATTCAAGGGCCGCAATATTCGATTTTGCGCGATTGTGGCGGCCAAAGTGGGAGGCTGTTCGGAAGATTGCAAATTCTGTGCACAGTCGTCGCATTATCAGACCGTTATTGAAGGCCAGGGCAAACTGACCGACCAGCAGGTGCTGGATTCCGCCATGCACGCCGGCGCGGTGGGGGCGGACAGTTTTGGCATTGTGAATTCAGGTCGCGGCCCGACCCGCAGCGAGCTGGAAAACTGGCTTGGCCCGATGCTGCAAAAAATCGCCAAATAGGGGAAGACGCGTGCCTGCGCCACGCTGGGCGCGCTGACGCCGGAAACCGCCCGATTTTTGTTTGATAACGGCGTGCGGCGCGTGAATCATAATCTTGAATCAAGCGAAAAGTTTTATCCGCAAATTGTGTCCACCCATCCCTATTCCGAACGGCTTAATACCCTTCGCGTGGCCAAGGAAGCGGGATTGTCGCTCTGCTCTGGCGGCATTTTTGGCATGGGCGAGGTCTGGTCAGACCGACTGGACATGATTTTCACGCTTCGCGATATTGGCGTGGATGTGATGCCGCTGAATTTCCTTAATGCCATTCAGGGAACGCCGCTGGCAGACCAGCCGAAGTTGGCACCCATGGAATGCCTTAAAATAATCAGTATTTGCCGGTTCATTTATCCGGGCGTGGAACTGAAAGTTGCCGGCGTGCGTGAAGTCTGTTTGCGCGACCTGCAAAGCTGGATGTTTTTTGCCGGTGCTGACAGCACCATGATCGGCAATTATCTGACGACCTACGGCCGCAAACCGGAAATGGATCATCAGATGGTGCGCGACCTGGGGCTTGAATGGCAGGCCTATGAACAAGGCCCGGTGCAATCGGCTTCAGATAAACCGCTTATATCGCGGGTCAGTCATACCGGGAAATTCAACATTCCGATTCTGCATGAACGCGAAGTGACGGTGGACCAGGAAATGGCGGGCGCTGGTGCCTGATTCCGGCATGGCCATCCAATTGCGCCGCCCCGCCTGCGTCGGTATTCCTGTGCATTGTTCATAAGGCTGCGGTGGTGCATTCACCTGTCTATATTCATGGTTTAGGGTTGATCACGCCGCTGGGCCGGTCGCCCATGGAAAATTTTTCGGCCATACGCAGCGGCCGCATCGTGTGCGATTCCGGCCACGTGCCGGACGAATTTCTTGCACCCGTTTCCGGGCATATTTCCGGGTTAAACCTTTCTTCCAGTCAACTGCCGGGCGCGCTGGACCGGTCCATTCTGCTGGGACTTGGCGCTCTGCTAGCGGCCAGGGAGGAAGCACGCTGGACGGCCGGTGCATTGTGCGATCCGCAGACCGCGGTTTTTGTGGCGACCAGCAAGGGGCCCGCTATTTCGTGGCTGGCCGCGATCGAACAGATACATCTGTCGGCTCATCAGCCGCTTGGGGAAGACCTGGCGTGGCATGTCATGATGGGAGCAGGGGCAATGGGTGCGGCGGCCCGCGCGGTGTTCGGGCTATGCGGCCCAGCGCATACCACGGTTGCCGCATGTGCCGGATCGCTGGTGGCAGTGCATCGTGCGGTGGCGGCTTTGCGTTCAGGGGCATGCAGGCTGGCGATAGTCGTGGCGGCGGACTCTTCATGCCACCCGTTGTTTGAGGGGTGCTATCAGAATCTGGGTGTATTGGCTGCACCACAGGCGGATGGTCATCGGCGATGCCGGCCATTTTCGCCACAGGAGGATGGATTTATCGTGTCACAAGCCGGGGCGGCATTGCTGCTTGGTCTGGAAAAGCCGGAGCAGGCAAATACGCAGGCATCTGTAAAAATTGCGGCAACCTGGACGGGCGCGGAGGGAATGTATCTGGTCGGTGCGGATCCGCAGGGAATTCGGTTAGGGGAGGGGATTCGGGCGATATTGGCGGATTCATACGGGCTGGCGGCGGGGAACGCAGGCGTGGCATTTGTTCATGCCCATGCTGCGGGAACCGCCCATGACAACGTGGAGCATCGCGTGATTCGGGCCTGCTGCGGTGAAGTGCCGATTTTTTCGCACAAGGCCTGGCTGGGGCACAGCCTGGGCGCATCGGGTCTGGTTGGCTTGGCGCTATCGGCGGTTTGCCATCAGCAGTGTTGCACACTTATCGGTGAAGGCCTGCCCGTGCCAGCAGAGTCTCTGACACTGGCCCAGGGATTTGGCGGCCACATTGCCATGTGCCGCCTGAGCCGGAATGACTGCTGACCGGTCCTCTGAATTCCGGACTTTCAATTGCACATTGCGGCGTGGGGGGGGGTAATTCATGCGTGATTCTTGGTGGAAAGCTCTATTTCCCACGGCGGCGTTTGTCGCGCAGTTTTCGCTTTTGTTCGGGCGACAGGCGGTGCTGTTTGACCGGACTGGCATCGCCCATGGAACCCATCCCGCTCATGCCGGGAATGCCGCCATCACCCATGCCGCGCATCATGGCCATTCGCTGGCCGGTGGACATGGTGCTTAATTTCCGTGCCACCTGCCGCGCGGTCATGAAGCCCTTGATCAGGCGTGAAACGTCCTGGGGGTCGGTTCCTGAGCCAGCGGCGATACGCCGACGGCGTGAACCGTCAATATCATCCGGCAATTCCCGTTCGCGGCGGGTCATGCTTTGAATAATCGCTTCGGTGCGGTCAAGTTCCTCCTCCGGCAGGTCCACATCCTTGAGCGCCGACCCGATACCGGGCAGCAGACCAAGCAATTGCTTCATCGGTCCCATTTTCCGGAAGGAGCGAATCTGCCCAAGAAAATCGTCCAGAGTGAAAGTCGCCTTGGAGATTTTCTCCTGCATTTTGGCGGCTTCCTGTGCGTCAAACTGCTCCTGGGCTTTTTCCACCAGAGTCAGCACATCGCCCATGCCCAGCATGCGTTGTGCAATGCGGTCCGGATGGAATTCTTCCAGCATGGTCAGTTTTTCGCCCACGCCCAGAAATTTAATCGGCTTTCCGGTGATGGTTTTAACGCTAAGAGCCGCGCCGCCGCGGGTGTCGGAATCGAACTTGGTCAGGATCACGCCGTCGAGTTCAAGCTGGCTGTTAAAGGCCTTGGCGGAAATGACCGCGTCCTGACCTACCATGGCGTCCACCACCAGAAATATCTGGTGCGGCTTGACCGACTGGTTAATCTGGCGAAGTTCGCCCATCAGGGCTTCATCAATATGCAGGCGGCCGGCGGTATCCAGAATGACCACATCGCGGCCATTGGCGCGGGCGAAATCGATGGATCGGCGGCAAATTTGCACCGGTGAGTTGCCCGGTTCCTCGCGGTAAATAGGCACGCCGCCCTGCTTGGCCAGTGTGGCAAGCTGGGCGAGGGCGGCGGGCCGCTGGGTGTCTGAGGCAACCAGCAGCGGATTTTTTCCTTTGCCTTTCAGGTATATGGCCAGTTTGCCGCAGGTCGTGGTTTTGCCAGACCCCTGAAGACCGCACATCATGATAATGGTGGGAGGCGGATCGACGTAAAAAATGCTCGAATCAACCGGTCCCATCAGTTCCACAAGCTGATCGAACACGATTTTTATCATCTGCTGGCCGGGTTCAACGGATGAAAGAACCTGCGTACCGACGGCCTGCTCGGTCACGCGGTGGCAGAAATTCTGCACCACATCCACGTGCACATCCGCTTCCAGCAGGGCGGTTCGCACTTCTTCCATGGCTTGGCGGACGTTGGCTTCGGTTATTTTGCAGCGGCCCGAAAGATTGCGGAACAGTGTGGAAAATTTATCCGAAAGGCTGTCAAACATGTATTGGTTTCATCCCATGAACTGATGATCTGATTTTTTCGGCCGGTCGCCATGAACACAACCTGCCGCCGCAGCAAACGCTTGCCGATTTAGCGCGGTGCCAGCGGAAGTGCCACCCCGGCCTGTCCCTGATGCGACTTTTCGGACGCGATTTTTGCATAGCCGGATCCGATTTCGCCAATCGGGTCCGGGGGCAGAATATCGACCACCTTTTCGCCAAGGCGGGCTTCGCCGCGCAGAACTTTGTCCTGAAATTTGGAGCATTGTTCAAGCAGCGCATCAAGAATTTTTTCTTCCGGCACATTGGCAACTTTTTCGCCCTGCACATAAATAATGCCGCGCTTGTCGCCGGCGAAAATAGCCACATCCGCGCCTTCGCATTCACCCGGTCCGTTGACCACGCAGCCCATGACTGCAACCTTGATGGGTAGCGTGATTTGTTCCTTGAGTTTGCGATTCACATCCTGCACCAGCGTGAAAAGGTCCACCTGAATGCGGCCGCAGGTCGGGCAGGCGATCAGTTCCGCGCCTTTGCGTGTGCGCAAACCCAGAACATAAAGCAGTTCCAGACCGTCCTGAACTTCATAAATCGGGTCGTTGGCATAGCTGATGCGAATGGTGTCGCCTATGCCGTTGGCCAGCAGTGTGCCCAGCGGCACAACGCTGCGGATGGTTCCGGTTTCCTTCGGGCCGGCATGGGTGACGCCCAGATGCAGGGGATGATCAAACCGGCGGGAAATTTCCGTATAGGCATCCATGACCAGAAGCGGATCGATGGATTTTGCGGAAATGACGATGTAATAAAAATTGCGTTCGTAGAAAATGGCCAGGTATTCTTCCAGTTTGGAAATCATGATGGCCAGCATCTGGCCATGCCGGTTGTCACTGAAGACCGCTCCAAGTTCCTTCAGCCGTCGCTGCTTGTCCTTGCGTTCCACAATGGAGCCTTCATTCACGCCGATGCGAATGGGCAATTGGCGTTCCTTGCAGGCATCAATCACGGCTTCAACCTGTTTGCGGTCGTTGATGTTGCCGGGATTCAGACGAATTTTGCTCACACCGGCTTCAATGGCTTCCATTGCCCGCTGGAAATGAAAATGCACATCCGCCACCACCGGAACTTTCACCTGCTTTAGAATTTCCTTCAGAGCTTCGGTGTCTTTGCGCTCCGGCACGGCCACGCGCACAATATCCGCACCGGCCGCGGCAAGTTTGTTAATCTCGCGCACGCAGCCGTCAATATCGTGCGTATAGCCGCTGGTCATGGACTGCACCACGACCGGGGCGTCGCCGCCGATAAGGACATTTCCAACTTTAACCTGCCGGGTCTTGCGCCGGGAAATCATGACCAACTCCTGAATCAATGAGCCATGCAAACGCGAACCATCCGCGAATTTGCAAGCCCTGTAGTTTACCGCAAGGCTGCCGGGATGCGAAGTGGACAATGTTCAGATTTGCGGATTTGTTGGTGGGGCAGCCGCAACGGCTGAGAATAAAGTGCACTCCAGTCGCTTTACCGGTCGCCTTAATCCAAGGACGGAGGCTTCGATAAAAGCCTCGGCCCTGGTCAGCCGGTATTGCGGGCCTGTTCCAGTCCCAGTTTCATCCGCTGGCCAGAGGCCTCCGAAAGTACTGCCGAACCGACCTTTGGCGGCCATACGCCGCGTTCTGGCGATCATGGACCAGAATCAGTGAGCGTTCAATGAACTATAGCTTGCTCTGGCAAATAGTCAGGGTAGCGGAAAGAGAGTGCGGATTTTCCAGAATGGATCCAAAGCCGCGTGGCAGATGGGTGCGTCCCAAAAGAGCTGCGGTAAGGCGATGGGCACACCACGCAATGGCCACGGAATGCCATTGATCGCCCCGGAATTTTTCCAGAGAAAGATAGGCCTGCAAAAGGGCCTGCGCCGCGTCGGCGCGCACTTCGCCATCTTTATGCACGCACCAGTGCACAAACGCATCAATCACATCCTGGGCCGGCAGGCCAACGGAAAAATTCCCCCAGTCCACAAGGCTGGCAATATGCCGGTCATGGTCCAGCAGCACCGCATCCGGCGAAATGGCCCCGTGCACATAGCCTATGGCGGAATTTGGCAGCTTTTCCAGCTTTTCAAGATCCGTCAACAGCCGATCCACCGCAGCGGACGAAAGCATCTGACGAATCTGCTGCCCGCGGGGAGACGCATTTTCCAGGGCGGCGGCAAGCCGCATCACCAGAGCCTGTACCAGCTTGCCCGCGGAAGGGGCGTTTTGTTCCGCGACAGTGGCATCGGCATTAAATGCCTCGCGCATTGTGCGGTGCAGCCAGCCCAGACGCAGGCCCAAGTTGCTTAGGTCATGGTTTGACCAGTCCGCGGCGGCAACCATTTGACCCGGCGCAAGCGTGGTAACAAAAAAATGCGAACCCTGCGGACCTTCAATGGCATATACATTCCGCCGCGCCGCGTCCGGGTCCCGACTTGCCACGGGCCGGGAAATCGGAAACCCGGCGCCCGCCAGGCGGTCCATCACCGGTGCCGCGTCACATAAAGTTTGCCGGGAAAAATCAGGCGGATATAAAAACAGCAGAAATTCATTTTGCTCAGCGGTCAGCAATTCAAAACATTCCGCCTGGGCACCCCGGCGAATCTCGCGGAAGCGTAAAATCCGACCCATTTCATAATGGTCGTTCAGCAGGGCATGCAGCGCGTAGGCCATTCGATCATTCATCTGCTTTTCCACCCATGCCGGACCAGACCGCATTGGCGCCCCATATCTATCTGGTGAAGCTTGTGCCCGTTGTATGTCATGCAGCGCCTTTTGCCTGTGCTTCCAACGGCTGCGTGCGGCGTGCCCAAATCCGCACATGCCCGCACGTTACATTTTAGGCGGCCCCAGGCCAAGTGTCGCCGGCAGACCGCTTGTCAGCCGCCTGCATATTACCCTATTTTCGCGCCGTGCAAAAAGGATGTAATGAATCAGCGGGATATTTGAGATGGCTAAAAAAATAATCAGCACCACGGACCGCGGTGCAGGAAGAGTGAAGATGGGGCTTTTAATTTGCGAGTCGCCGTGCCAGCTCTTCAGTCGCCGACCGGATTTTGCCATTGCCACGTTAAAATTCGTGTGCGATTCATGATTGCCACCCCCCCAATCCATCGCAACGGATGATCGGTCAATTCCAGATGTGAAACTCTCCAACCCCTGTCGCGCGTATGCTCGCCACGAATTTCTTCAGGTAAGGCCATGGTGCGGGCAATTTTGTGTCATCCGGGATAAAAAAAACACCGCGCTGCCCGAAGGCAACGCGGCGCTTGCACTCTCTGGCCCGATATGAAAATGTTTTCCGCTGATGTTATGCTGGTCTTCGCCGCCGCAACAGCAGCATCGCGCCGCCAACGCCCAGCAGCGCCAGCGCGGCCGGTTCGGGCACCGGAGTTGTGTTGCCTATATTGGTGTTAATCCAGCCCAGGTCCGCATTGGTAATCAACTCGCCGCGGTTGAGTGAAGCATTCATTTTAATGTTCGGTGCGTTGTAATAACCTGCTGTATGAATGGCGAACAAGCCGTTGGTGGTAATCGGTATGGCCACGGTACCACCGGTGCGGCCATAAACATTCACAGTTGCCTGGTCTGAGGCGCTGGTGGACATCAGGTAGGGGCCGCCGGAATCGCCAGCGAATGATGTCCCGGTTCCGTTATTGTTCGCCGGTGCCACACTCAGCCATTCCACTCCCTGATAGGTATAAGATCCCCAACTTGTGGCGGTTGTGATGGCGTTGACGGTATTGTTCTGGAATCGCTTGGTGCCGCCACTGGGAATGGTCTGCGTATAGCCTTGCACGCCTCCGAAGTTTTGGGCGGTGCCCGTGCGGCCATAGCCAATTTCGGTAAATCCGAGCGATTGGGTGGTATACGGATTTGGCACGGCGTAAGGTGTAACGTTCAGGGGTGTCATCAAGCCATAGAATCCCGCGTCAATAATATTTGTGGTGGGGCCTACGTTCACCGCCAGAAGGGCCATGTCTTCCTTGCCAGTGCTGCCCCCGGTGGCAACAACTTTATAAGGATCCATCGGGGCGGCCAGCGCGCTGGGTGGCTGTGGCGAACCGTAGCCGACGTTGCCGTTGACCAGCGCGCCGTTGTCCACCACATGGGCGGCCGTAAGAACTTCAAAATACAGATTCCCGTTGGCGGTATATTTGCCCACCACGCTTCCAGTTCCGTAGCTGCCATCGGAAGTCACGACCTCTAACGCGGCATAAATCGGATTTCCAATGGGGAACGATGTTCCGCCGGCGTTAGGATCAATGGTGTAAATGATCTGATCGCTCGGCGCGATCGCCCGGGCGCAATTTGTGCCGGCCAGACTCGTGATGCCGGCACAAAGGGCGACCAACGCCATCACTCGGACCGATCTGTTCTGAACTTGCATGGCAAATTCTCCTTCCAGTAAAAAGAAATTAAAATCGTGTCGCACGACCACGCGGCACCCAAAACCAAAAACATTTAATAAGCTAAATGTATCAATCCATTGACGCGTAAAAAAGCACGGAAATCCATTCCCGGCACGTCGCAGACATTTCTTTACTTTTGTTTACAACAACAGATCAAGGCGAACAATTCATCGGTTCGATTCGGCCGATCTATCCCCTGCTCAAAACTGCCGGGCCGGCATTGCCCAAACCCTGAAGGCGAACCGCCTTTGCACAGAAACCTGTCGACAAGAAGATTACTACATATTTTATCGGATGTCAAAACAAAAGTCTTCAAATTCCCGTTTTTCGTGGATATAAAAATTAGCCCCGCCAACGCCGGCGGTGGTCCACTCTGGCAACCGTCAGATCAGATGCCAAAACCCCAACCGTCCGCCGCCCGTTGCTGGCCGCCAGCCGCTCGGTCTGACCCGCACGCTATTCTTTGGATAGTATTGTGCGCAAATGCCCGTTGTCGGCCAATTCGGCATGCACCGGCTGACCGAGCGGTGCATGGCCTACTTCCTTGCCGATGACCATTTCGGCCTCCGACCCGGTGCCACACGGGTCCGCCAATTTTTCTGGCGGGTCAAGGGTGTTCCTGGGATCGCGTCCCGACCGCGGTCGTCCCGACGAATCGGGATCACCCGCTTTTGGCCGTCCGCAAAACTGTTTTCAGTTCCGAGTTTGTGCCTCAATATACATAAGCCGGACGAGCCGGAGCCAAAGAGGGCCACGGGATAGTCTTTACACAGCAAGAGCTAGAAAATAAACCGCGAATTTCGCGAATTTCGCGGATAAAGGCGACTTTGCTTAAGTA
>VFSW01015842.1_pt1 | contig 10333 bp, 11 predicted proteins | sample 5358111 | NCBI WGS metagenome assembly VFSW01 (sample SAMN11554181, study PRJNA540505) | mine drainage metagenome | isolation source: sediment from site ElyBrook_90M | place: USA: Ely Copper Mine, Vershire, VT | collected 2017
TCAAGAAGATACGTGACAGGTTCGACAAATTTATGATCAACTCACTGAATAAAATACCTCAAAATCGTTTATATGATAATATAGTCATTTTTTGGTATGAGTGTAGAATTCCTTGGTATAAGCGGGCTCGCTGTAAGCCACGCCGGTGAATTCACCTTGCAAATATCGGTAAAAAGATAAAATACCCAGATACCCCGCATTAAAGATCAAGTCGACAAAAGTCGCGTTGGGGGCTGTAATTACCTGTTTACACTTATTGCTGCCTCCTCCAAAAAATGACATCTGTCGGTCCAACAGATAAGAAGAGAAAGAGTTTTCATCGATGATCATCGCCGTCGCCGGGAGTAGGATGCTGAGATCATTTTTGTAGACGGCGGTGAATACTTCCATCCGTCTCGCATCGATCATCGGGCATAACAGATCGATGGCCGGCAGTTGTTCACGGGCGGCAAAAGCCATCACCGTGAGTGTATTTTCGGTGATCAACGGAATGCCCAAAGCATAGCAAAAGCCTTTAGCAGCGGCCATTCCTACGCGTAGCCCCGTATAAGAACCCGGTCCCGCCGTAACGGCAACCGCCTGCAGATCCTGCAGCCGGTAACCGCTGTCTTCAAGCAGTTGACGGACAGCCGGATGCAGCCAGGATGAATGATCCTTCTGGTCGTGATTTTCCGCCATGAGCAACATCTTTCCCTTCTCCGACAAACAAACACCGGCCTTTTCCGTCGACGTATCAATGTTCAGAATCAAAGCCATGAAAGCCTACTTTTTACAAATGATAATTTACTTTTCATTCATCGATTTTTAATCACATTTTAATTCCGTTACAGCCTGCAGCAGGCTGTTCGCAGGCATATACCGGGCATTGGTCACGCTCAGGACTTTCAACAGAGAGACAATCCGGTTGAGCCCGATCCGCTGACCCCATTCGAAAGGACCATAGGGATAATTAGTACCAAGCTTCATGGCCGTATCGATCTCCTCCCTGGTGCTGACGCCCGCCTCCCAGGTATACCAGGCTTCGTTGATAATCGCGGCTATTATTCTCGCGGTGATCATGCCGGGTATATCGGCAACAAGACGGCAGCTATGGCCGAGCAGGGCATAGAATTTCCCGCATTGCCCCGCGACATCTATGTCGGATGCCACCAGCTCGTGTATTTCGCTCTCCGCAAAACCCGGCCAGCCGTTGATACGGATAAAAGGGCGTCTTATGTCAGCCAGTGTGGTGACGACTGCGTTGATCATAACGGGCGCCGGCAGATCGCCCAGCGCCGCGATCCGGGCATCATCCGGCGCGTTGCCATCATGCCCCTCGAAGTCGAAGTCGATGAAAAGGTCTGCATCCTTATGTGCTGGCAATTCTTCCACCGTCCCTACGGTAATACAGTCCGCCGAATGCCGTGGAAAAAGGGCCGGATGACCGGTTGCAGAAACGATAACGATTTTCATTGGGGGCAAATATACTAAAACCGGCCACAGCCCGGTTGGCTGAACGCCCATCATCAGATGATCGGCGCCGAGGGCTATATTTTGCGGAAAGCCCGAAGGCGCCGATCTTTGGCGCATGGAAAAAAAAATCATCAATACCCCGAACGCTCCTGCCCCCATCGGGCCCTATAGCCAGGCCGTACAAGCCAATCCTTTCCTTTTCATCTCCGGACAGATTCCCATCGATCCGGCCACCAACAAAGTAGAGGCAACGGATATCATCGGCGAAACACACCAGGTCATGCATAACCTCAGGGCCATCCTTGCCGCCGCAAGTCTGGATTTCGGTCATGTAGTGAAGACGACGATCCTGCTGACGGATATGACCTCTTTTGGTGAAGTCAATGAAGTCTACGGCAAATATTTCACGGGGGACTTTCCCGCGCGCGAAACATATGCAGTAAAGACCCTGCCGAAGAATGTCAACGTGGAGATCAGTATGATCGCGTCCCTACTTTAGTACGCCGAGTTCCTTCCCAATCTTCGTGAAGGCAGCGATCGCCTTGTCCAGATGCGCCTGCTCGTGTGCCGCGCTAAGCTGTACGCGGATCCGTGCCTGCCCTTTGGCGACGACGGGAAAAAAGAAACCGATGACATAAATGTCTTCCTGCAGCAGCCTGGCCGCAAAATTTTGAGCGACTACTGCATCATACAGCATGATAGGAACGATCGGATGCTCACCAGGCCTGATGTCGAAACCCGCCGTTGTCATTTTCGACCTGAAGTATTTCGTATTATACTCCAGTTTGTCCCGCAATTCAGTTGTTTCGCTCAGCATGTCCAGAACCGCAATGCTGGCGCCGGTAATGGAAGGGGCCAGGCTATTGGAGAAAAGATAGGGCCGGCTCCGCTGACGTAACATTTCGATAATTTCCTTTTTTCCGCTGGTGAACCCGCCGCTGGCGCCGCCCAGGGCCTTGCCAAGCGTGCCCGTAATGATATCGATACGGCCCATGACCCCGCAATGTTCGTGTGTGCCGCGACCTGTTTTGCCCAGAAAGCCAGAGGAATGAGATTCGTCGATCATTATAATGGCGTCATACTTGTCAGCCAGATCGCAGATCTTGTCCAATTGTGCGATCGTACCGTCCATGCTGAACGAGCCATCGGTGACGATGATCCGGCTACGAGCGCTCTGCGCCGCCTGCAACTGCGTTTCGAGGTCGGTCATCGTATTGTGCTTGTAACGGTACCGTTGTGCCTTGCACAACCTGACGCCGTCGATGATGCTGGCATGATTCAGCTCATCGGAGATAATAGCATCCTGCTCGCCGAACAATGGTTCGAAAACGCCCCCATTCGCATCGAAAGCGGCCGCATAGAGTATAGTATCTTCCGTACCCAGAAATGCAGCAATCTTCTGTTCGAGTTCTTTGTGGATATCCTGTGTACCGCAGATAAAGCGGACACTGCTCATTCCGTACCCCCGTGAGTCGATGGTCTTTTGAGCAGCGGCTATGACTTTGGGATGAGAGGAGAGCCCGAGATAGTTATTAGCGCAGAAGTTCAGCACTTTTTTGCCGCCAACCAGTATTTCAGCCCCCTGGGCGCTGGAAATAATACGTTCGGATTTAAACAGGCCTGCGGCTTTAATGTCGTCAAGCTCCGCGGCGATCCGTTGCACAAAGGAGGTATTCATAGCATCAAGCTTTTTAAGACGCCAAAGGTAAGTAGTTGAGACATCACCTGTTAGGAAGGACCGGGAATTTTTCTCCACCTGTAACAAAAAAATAATTACCTTCGTCCTGTAGAGAAAGATGATATATGAAACGCAGTCTGACCATACGGTTGTTCATTGGGATCTTGTTGATCGCCGTAAGCGTTATGCTTTTCTCTTACGTTCGGGAAAAGACCTCCCGGGAAGAAGATCCCACTTGTGAAACCGGTAAATGCTCGACCGGGACCAGGCATACGGAATTCGTGCTTTGGGAATCTTTGGTTCATACTTTATTGAACGCCAGACCTTAATCGGCCTATTTTTCTTACCCCCACTTATTTTATTGAATAATCTTCCGGTTCATTGTAACTTTTCTTTATTCCCCATCGTATACCTTGTGAATGGCTTATGACGGAAAAAGAATACAATGAATGTGTCACCTTACATGCGGATAACGTATATCGTTTCATCCTCAAGAACCTGCGCCACGAAGAAGACGCCCGGGACGTAGTGCAGTCTGCCTATGAAAAGCTGTGGAAAAATCGCAGTGGAGTAGAGGCAGGTAAAAGCAAATCCTATCTCTTTACCATTGCCTACCACCAGATGATCGATCACCTGCGGAAAATAAAAAGGGTGGATCTCAGGTCGGAATTCCGTGAAGAAGCAAAGATCAGCGACAAGCCGGTCAGCCAGTTGAAGGCTGCACTGGAAGTAGCGCTGGGCAGGCTCAATGACACGCAGCGCAGCCTGGTTTTGTTGAAGGATTATGAAGGGTATTCTTATGCAGAGATCGGGCAGATCACCGGGCTCACCGAAAGTCAGGTCAAAGTATACCTGCACCGGGCCCGGCTCCAGTTGAAGAATTACCTGGTCAGCCTGGAAAACTTAATTTAAAAGATTATTATGATTACGCGAGATAATTATCAAGAGTTCTTTCTGCTGTATATCGACAACGAGTTGCCGGTAGCAGACAGAGAGGCTGTGGAACGGTTTATCGCCTATCATCCCGACCTGCAGGAAAATTGGAAGGCATTATTGCATTGCAGGCTGCTCCCCGATGAGCAACTTGTTTTTCCGGACAGGGAATCGCTCTACAGAATCGGGGCAGAAGAAGAGGAAGACGATCTTCTCCGTTTTGCCCCCGACCTGTCCATCGTTTTCCCCGACAAAGCCAACCTGTACAGGCGGGAAAAGGACGAAAGGATCATCTGGCTGCCCTGGTTGCGCGTCGGCGCTGCAGCGGCCACAGCGGGCATCGTTGCGCTGCTGGTGCTGCTTTCCGGCCGTCATACTCCCGTACCCTCAACTGCACAGCCGATAGCGAAAAATAATAAACATGTCACCCCTGTAACTCCTGGCGCCACCGGCGCGTTATATTATTCAGGGAGGCGGAAAGCAACGCCCGCCGCCGAAAGGGCGGCGATTCATCCGGCAACTGCGATTCATCCGGCAACGGCGATCCGCGCGGCAACCGGCAAACCGATGAAAGAAAAAGGAAAGGTGAAGGCGCCAACCAGCGGGCCTGATGCCGGGAAGAAGTGGAACCCGTCATCGGGGACCTGGCGCAGCGGACCGAGCCCCAGGATCCGCCGCCGGCAAAATCGCCAGACATCACTGCAACCGATGTAGCCGTCACGACATCCAAGGCCCGCAGCAGTGATGTAGCAGCGGCCCTGCAGACTGGTATTCCGCGGGAAGAATCGTCTTTTGCCACACAGGCGTTACAACATGAAAATGAAAACCATGATCCGGAGAACAATATATTAGTCTCGGCCGAATCGCCGGTCCCGGGTAAAGGCAAACTACGCGGGCTGCTCCGGAAAGTGACCCGCACCTTCGGAAAAACCGCAGACCGGAACGATGATGGACAACGGGAGGTACTGATCAGCGCCTTTCAAATTGCACTCAAATAAGAAAAACAAAGGACTATGAACCGGTTATTTCTACTGGCAGCAGGATTATGCCTTGGCTTATCGGGCTGGGCGCAGAGCGACACGACTCACGTTGACGACACCCTTCGCGTCGGCAACCTGCTGATCATCCGCAACGGCAGGAAGGACCGGGACAACCCGGAGGTGATAAGGATACATAAGCGCCATAACGAATTCAAGCCCGCCACGGTCAGCACCAACTGGCTGATCTTCGACATCGGCTTTGCGAACTATAATGACCGGACGAACTATTCCTCGGCCGCCGCCCGACAGTTTGCACCGGGATCTAACAGCGGTTGGTTCGGGCTGACTACGGGCAAATCCGTGGATGTCAATATCTGGCTGTTCATGCAGCGCTTCAGCCTGATCAAAAACGTGGTCAATCTGAAATATGGATTCGGTATAGAATTGAACAATTACCGCTACCAGGAAAATATCCATTATGAGATCAACCCGACCAAGGTGATCATGGACACCGTCAACTACAGCAAGAATAAACTGGCGGCGGATTACTTTACCGTTCCCCTCATGCTGAATTTCAATTTCGCTCCGAACCGGCGTAACGGGTTCGGCTTCAGCGCCGGCGCCAGCATCGGTTATAAATATTCTTCCCGGCAGAAATTCAAGAGTGATGAGTTCGGCAAACAAAAGACTTTCAATGATTTCGATATGGATCCCTGGAAGATTTCCTGGATCGGTGAATTACAGTTGGGCTGGATAAAATTCTATGGCTCCTACGCCACGCGCAGCATGTTCAGCAAAGGGTTGGACCAAATACCCTATACGGTAGGAATACGCTTTGGTAATTGGTAAATTGTTAAAATTATCAACACCAAAAATATTCCTTAAACTACTGCCGTTGTAAGGGGTCAAATCCGCCAATTATGACTTCGCGAAAACTGATCCTGGGCAGCTTGTTGGTCATCACCCTATTATCATTCCGTGACGCCCATCACCGGGTTGCGTTCCGACGCTTTTTTCATTCCGCCCCGGAGGGAGACATCTACATAATCGTTATCAAATCCAATTATGAGTTGCAATTGTACGACAGTGATGGCTGGTATGCCACGTATCCCGCGGTCTTCGGCAGTAAAGACCTGGACGATAAAATGATGATGGGAGACAGAAAGACCCCGGAAGGCACCTTTCATATCGCAAGCAAGCGACCGCACGAAAAATGGAATAAGATCATGGACCTGGATTATCCCACTTCGGTCGACAAGGCTAAGTTCAATGAGAGAAAAGCACAGGGATTGATCCCTCCATCGGCCAGGATCGGCGACGGCATCGCCATCCATGGAACCTGGCCTCATGATGAGCATGCGGTGGATGCCTACCAGATGTGGACCAACGGATGCGTTTCACTGAAGAATGAGGACATGGATGAGGTGTACAGGATCGTACCGGTAGGCGCTAAAGTGATTATCCGGCATTAGAGCCTCCCGCCCTTGATCTCTTCGACCACCGCCGGATCGAGCAGGGTGGTCGTGTCCCCCAGGTTTTGCAATTCACCTTCCGCTATCTTCCGCAGGATACGGCGCATGATCTTGCCGCTGCGCGTTTTCGGCAAACCGCTGACCAACTGGATCTTATCCGGTTTAGCGATCGGACCGATGATGCGGGCTACCGTCAGGGTGATATCCTTACGGATGGAAACCTCGTCGGTCTTATTTCCGTTGAAGATGACATAGGCATAAATTCCCTGTCCCTTTATATCATGGGGATATCCGACAACCGCGCTCTCCACGACACCCGTATGCATATTGATGGCATTCTCAACCTCCGCAGTCCCGATGCGATGGCCGCTGACGTTCAGTACATCGTCTACCCGGCCGGTGATGCGATAATTACCTTCTTCATCCCTTAATGCGCCATCCCCCGTGAAGTACAGCCCGGGATAGGTGGCGAAATAGGTCTGGCGGCAACGGTCGTGATCTCCATAGGTCGTGCGGATAATGGAAGGCCAGGGAAATTTGATGCAAAGATTGCCGCTGACATTATTCCCCGGCAGCTCTTCGCCCTTTTCGTCTACCAGTAATGGCTGTACGCCCGGCAGGGGGAGCGTAGCATGAGCCGGCTTGCCGGGTGTGACGTTGGCAAGATTCGAGATGAGGATACCGCCGGTCTCCGTCTGCCACCAGGTGTCGACGATAGGACAGCGGCCCTTTCCGATATGGTCATGGTACCAATGCCAGGCTTCTTCATTGATGGGTTCGCCGACGGTACCCAGCACCTTCAGGCTGCCGAGGTCTTTGTTCTTTACGAAGTCCAGGCCAAAGCCCATCAGGCTGCGGATAGCGGTAGGCGCCGTATATATAATATTCACTTTGAACTTGTCCACGATTTCCCAAAACCGGCCTGCATCGGGCCAGGTGGGAATACCTTCAAAAAGGAGTGTCGTCGCCCCGGCGCTCAGCGGGCCATAGACAATATAGCTGTGCCCTGTTATCCAGCCAATATCGGCCGTACAGAAATACACGTCGCCGGGTTGATATTGGAACACATTCACAAAGCTATAGTTGGCGAATACCATATACCCGGCGCAGCTGTGCACGACCCCTTTAGGCTTGCCTGTCGATCCGGACGTATAGAGGATGAACAGCATGTCTTCCGCGTCCATGACCTCGGCAGGGCAGGGGGGATTGCCCTGGGTTTCCACCTTGCGGATCTCGTCTTCCCACCAGGTGTCGCGTCCTTTGATCATACTGACGGGGATGCGCGTGCGTGTCAGTACGATCACCCGCCGGATAGTCGGACATTGCACCAGCGCATCGTCGATCACTGATTTCAGCGGAATATCCTTGTTGCCCCTGTAAGCGCCGTCGGCGGTAATGACCAGGGTGCAACCCGCATCCTGGATCCGGTCGGCAATGCTCTGGGCGGAAAAACCGCCGAATACGACAGAATGGATCACACCGATGCGGGCGCAGGCGAGGACGGCAATAGCCAGCTCGGGTACCATTGGCATATAGATACATATCCTGTCCCCTTTCTTCGCCCCATTGTTCTTCAACACATGGGCAAACTGGCATACTTTAAAATGCAGCTCCTTATAGGTCAGGATACGATAGTGCTCGCCGGGATCGTTCGGCTCCCAGATGATGGCGGGCTGATCGCCTTTTTCGGCAAGGTGGCGGTCCAGGCAATTTTCCGTGATATTCAATTGCGCCCCTTCGAACCACCTGACGGCGGGTTCGGTGAAGTTCCAGCTCAGCACTTTGTCCCAGGGCCGGCGCCACTGGAAATGGCCGGCAATTTCAGCCCAGAATCCTTCCGGATCATCTACGCTTTTTTTATATTCGGACCGATACTGTTCGAGCGAGCGGATCTGATACGGGTAACTCATCTGACAATACAATTTTTCATTGCGGGAAATGCTCTTTTAACAAAAATAGCGCATTTCCCGCAAAGCGCTAATGTCTGACCTCTCGGTCGTGACGGGCAGAGCCCGTCACGGACGTTACTTTTTAGACCCTTCCGATGGGGAGCACCGTTTTTCCGAACATCTCGTTCAACAATCCGGCAACACCCGCATAGATCGCAGATCCACCGCAAATGATACCTTCATAACCGGCCAGATGTTTGATGCCGCCATTCCCGGTAGCATCGCCAACCGCCAGGAGGATGAACAGAATGGTCAAGGACGCAAACACAAACTGAAGTGCGCGGCTTATCTTCAAGGTTCCGAAGAAAAGCAATAAAGTGAACAAACCCCAGACGGCAAGGTAGGCAGCCATGGCGCCTTCCGACGGGCCGGGTATCCAGCCCAGTTTCGGCATGACGATAAGGCCGACCAGGGACATCCAGAAAAACCCATAAGAAGTAAATGCAGTCAACCCGAACGAATTGTTTTTCTTGGCTTCGATGATACCGGCGATCACCTGGGCAACGCCGCCATAAAAAATCCCCATCGCAAGGATCATGGAATTGAGCTCAAAAAATCCGGCATTATGGAAATTCAACAATACGGTGGTGGTACCAAAGGCACAAAGGCCCAGCGGTGCAGGATTGGCAATGCCTTCCTTGCTTGCTGCTTCAACAGGAGGGGGTGTCATGATCGTTAGTTTAAGTGGCTTAATCATACAATTTTAATCCTTTTTATGAGAATTCGTCTATAATTTTACCGCCATGACATCAACCAACCCTGCGACAAACCTCAGCAAGATTATTGCGGTCTCATCGGCAGGCACCATCATCGAGTTGTATGATCTTTACCTGTTCGGAAGCCTGGCTACCGTTATGTCCACGTCATTCTTCCCAAAAACAGATCCTACGGCAGCCCTTCTCTATACCCTCGCCCTTTTTGGCGCCGGCATCCTGATGCGCCCCATCGGGGCTCTTATCTTCGGCAGACTGGGAGACACTGTTGGTCGCAAATCCACATTCGTCATGACCCTGACCATCATGGGCATCTCGACTTTTGCCATCGGCATCGTCCCCGGGTATGAACGCATTGGCATTGCGGCCCCTCTCCTCTTGCTGGTGCTTCGTCTGCTGCAGGGTCTGGCAGTGGGTGGCGAATACGGGGCCGCCGCAACCTACGTCGCCGAATATGCGCCTGCGGATCGCCGGGGCTATTTCACTTCCTGGATCCAGGCCGGCGCTACCATAGGCTTGCTGCTGAGTCTCGGCATTATTCAGATCACGCGCTATGCGCTGGATGCAGATCATCCCACCAGCATAGAAAAGTTCAATGCCTGGGGCTGGCGGATACCCTTTCTGTTGTCCATTGTCCTGCCGGCGATCTCCGTTTATATCAGACGGACTATGCAGGAATCGCCGCTTTTTAGCCGGCTGGAGACGGAAGGCCGGCTGTCGGTCAACCCGCTGATCGAAAGTTTTGGCCGCCGGGTCAATTTGAAAATAGTGCTGGTGGCGCTCTTTGGCGCTGCCATGGGCCAGGGGGTCATTTTCTATACCGGTCAGTTCTATGCCCGGTCCTTTCTCGAGAATGTGTGTATGATCGATCCTGACCAGTCAAGAACCATGATGCTCTTCGCCATTGCGCCGGCAACGCCTTTTTTTATCCTGTTTGGCCGCTGGAGCGACCGGATCGGCCGGAAAAGGATTATGATGGCGGGAATGCTTCTGGCCATTGTTACCTATCCTTTCCTGTTCGGGCAATTACCAAAGATCTCCGGTATGGAAGGCCGTACTGAACTGACAGGACAGAAGGAGATCAGGACCAGCGCCGCATTTATCAACAGGACCCGCAATATGATCCAGACCTCGGCCACGCTGACCTACTATGAAG
>VFSW01015843.1_pt1 | contig 10332 bp, 8 predicted proteins | sample 5358111 | NCBI WGS metagenome assembly VFSW01 (sample SAMN11554181, study PRJNA540505) | mine drainage metagenome | isolation source: sediment from site ElyBrook_90M | place: USA: Ely Copper Mine, Vershire, VT | collected 2017
CGATCTCGCGCATCTCCTTGACCGAGTGCTGCGTCGGCTTGGTCTTCAGCTCGCCGGCGGTCGCGATGTAGGGCACCAGCGTGACGTGCACCGACAGCGCGTTCTGCAGCCCCGCCTCGATCTTCATCTGGCGGATGGCCTCGAGGAACGGCAGCGACTCGATGTCGCCCGCCGTGCCGCCGATCTCGATGATGGCGACGTCGACGCCCTCGGTCGCGTCGCGCACGCGCGCCTTGATCTCGTCGGTGATGTGCGGGATCACCTGCACCGTGGCGCCCAGGTACTCGCCGCGCCGCTCCTTGGAGATCACGCTCTCGTAGATGCGGCCCGTGGTGAAGTTGTTGGCGCGCGTCATCCGCGCAGTGGTGAACCTCTCGTAGTGTCCCAGGTCGAGGTCCGTCTCCGCGCCGTCGTCGGTGACGAAGACCTCGCCGTGCTGGTAGGGGCTCATCGTGCCGGGGTCGACGTTGATGTAGGGGTCGAGCTTCACGTGGGTCACGCGCAGGCCCCGGGCCTCCAGCAGCGCACCCATGGAGGCGCTCGCCAGGCCCTTGCCTATCGAGGAGACCACTCCGCCCGTCACAAACACGTACTTCGTGGGCTTGCGGCTCATGGCGGTGCCCTCCTTCCGGGGCGCCCTGAACGACGCACACTCGTTCAGGCTCGACATGCGGAAGTAGCACACGCTCTGCTGCCGAGCGAGGCAGAGACCGTGGCCTGGCCTGTGCTAGTCTGGAGACTCGCCCCTGCGACTTGTCCTGCAACTGGCCCTGCACCAGGAAAGAGGCAAAACGTGCGCGGAAAGCTTGGCGACCTGCCGACCATGAAGGTCGAGCCGACGAGGCTGGAATCCTACGCAAGGAGGGCCGATGCCGACATCCGGGTCGGGCGCCAGCCCAGCACGCCCGACATCAAGGTGAGCGTGGCCTACCTGGATGATCCCCCCACTGCGGTCCGCAATCACAGCACCCTGCGGCCTGTTCCACGCAGCAGCGAGGGCGTCAGCCCCGAGGCGGTGCCGGTCATCGCCGTGTCCAAGGAGGACCTCAGCTGGTTCGAGCTCGACTGCGACGCGATGGCGGTGCTGGCGATGATCGACGGGCACACCACCGTGGAAGAGATCGTCGGGGCGGTGGCCAACACGCCCGAGCGCACGGTCCAGCTCCTCAAGTACCTCGAGGAGCAGCGCGTCATCGCCCTGGCGTGAGCCAGGCCCCGTGCGGCCTCTCGGGGGCGCTGTCGCGCCTGCGCTCCTGTGGCATGCTGCGCCGCATGTCAGCGGACCACATCGGCATCCTGGGGTACGACTCCTTCCACTACGTCGTCGAGAACCTCGAGCGGTCGAGGGCGTTTTACACGACGAAGTTCGACTTCAAGGAGGTCGCGCGCAGCAGCGACGAGCTCACCGCCCGCAGCGGCCAGCAGAGCGTGGTCTTCGGCGCCGGCGACGTACGCGTGTGCGTGTCCACGCCGCTGGCGCAGCACTCGAAGGCCGCTCGCTATCTCAAGCGCCACCCCGCGGGCGTGATGAGCCTGAGCTTCCGCGTGCAGAACCTCGATGAGACCATGGCGTTCCTCGACAAGCGCGGGGGCACGTTCCTCCACGACCCGCTCCAGGACGACGACGGCCACGGCGGCCGCTACCGCTCCGTCGAGATCGCCACGCCCCTGGGCGACGTCGCGTTCCGCTTCGTCGAGCGCAGCGACTACAACGCCTTCGCTCCCGGCTTCGTCGATTCGGGCGTCGGCAACCGCGGTCGGCCGGACAACGGCTACGGCATCCAGGTCGTCGATCACGTGACCTCCAACGGCCTGACCATGATGCCCATCATCGGCTGGTACCGCGACGTGCTGGGCTTCGAGCCGTTCTGGGAGATCAAGTTCCACACGGCCGACGTGGCCAAGCAGTTCGCGCACGGCTCGGGGCTGAAGTCGATCGTGATGTGGGATCCGGTCAGCAAGGTGAAGTTCGCGACGAACGAGCCGCTGCGCCCGCAGTTCCGCGACTCGCAGATCTACAAGTTCGTCGAGGACAACCAGGGCCCCGGCATCCAGCACGTCGCCTTCAACGTCACCGACATCATCTCGTCGGTGCAGGAGCTCAAGCGCCGCAAGGTCGACTTCATGGACACCCCGGCCGCCTACTACCGCGACCTGCCCCGCCGCCTGGACGCCCTGGGCATCAAGAACGTGAAGGAGGAGCTGTCGCTGCTCGAGAAGCACCAGATCCTGCTCGACGGCTCGCAGGACCGCTACATGCTCCAGATCTTCCTGCGCGAGGCGAAGGCCATGTACTCCGACGAGCGCGCGGGGCCGTTCTTCTACGAGATCATCCAGCGCTGCGGCGACGAGGGCTTCGGTTACGGCAACTTCCGCGCGCTGTTCGAGAGCATCGAGCGGGCGCAGAAGGCGGCCGGCGGCGCGTCGGCCTCGGCGACCAGCTCGGAGGCTGGAAGTGGGCCCGTGCTACCTGCACGGGCCCCGAGCTGACCATGATCGACCGGCAGAGCGCGGGGCTGCTCCCGGACAAGCCCCACACGGTGTGCCGCGCGCCCGACGGGAAGATCCTCTACGAGGAGATGTTCACGCGCGGCGGCTTCAGCGGGCCGTTCTCGTACTTCTACCACCGCCACCCGATCACCCCGCACCGCGAGGTGGACGTCACCCACCGAGGCTGGCCCCAGCCCCGCCCGGACGACGCCCAGCCCTCGCCGCTGCGCAGGCGCCTGTACCTGTCCGACCGCGTGCCCTCTGGCGGCATGCTCGTCGACCGGCGCCTGCCCGTCCTGTTCAACAAGGACGTCACGGTGCTGCTGGCCCGCCCGGACGTCACCGACGACGTCTACTTCGCCAACGGCGACGGCGACGAGCTCTGGTACCTGCAGGAGGGCCACGGGCGCCTCGAGTCGCCGTGCGGCTGGCTCACCGTGCAGGCGGGCGACTACGTCTGGGTGCCGCGGTCGCTCATCCACCGCTGGCACGTCGAGAAGCCCATGCGCCTGCTGGGCTTCGAGGCGCACGGTGGGGTGTTCGTGCCGGAGATGTTCCGCAACCCCGTGGGCCAGCTGCGCATGGACGCGCCGTACACGCACCGCGACTTCGTGCGCCCCGCGGGTCCCATCGCCACGCCCGACAAGATGCAGGAGGGGCCGCGCGAGCTGCTGGTGAAGAAGAAGGGCATCTTCACCCGCTACGCGCCCGAGTTCCCGCTGATGGACGTCGTGGGCTGGGACGGCTTCGTCTACCCGTTCGCGTTCGCCATCGAGAAGTTTCAACCCAAGACCGGCCAGGTGCACCTGCCGCCGACCATCCACGCGACCTTCGAGGGGCGGGGCTTCCTCATCTGTTCGTTCGTCCCCCGCGTGACCGACACGCACCCGCAGGCCATCCCGTGCCCGTACCCGCACTCGAGCGTGGACTGCGACGAGATCATCCTCTACCTGCGCGGCAACTTCACGAGCCGGCGCGGCGTGGGGCCGGGCGCCATCTCGCTTCACCCGGCCGGCGTGGCGCACGGGCCGCACCCGGGGGCCTACGAGGCGAGCATCGGCAGCACGCGCACCGACGAGCTCGCGGTCATGTGCGACACCTACGAGCCGCTCGTGCCCACGGCGCAGGCCGCGAACCTCGAGGATCCGGGCTACCACGACTCGTGGCGCACGCCGACGTGAGCCCGATCACGGTAGCGTGGCGAGCCCCAGCCACCGGCCGTTCGCGCTGGGAACGAAGGCCCGCGCACGCACGCTCGTCACGGTGACCTGATCCTCGATCCAGAGCGGGATCCAGTGGATCTGGTCACGCTCGCGCGCTTCGACACGGGCATAGATGGCGCGGCGCGCGTCCGGGTCGGAAAGCGTGTCGCCCTGGTCGAGCAGCGCGTCGAGCTCCGCGTCGTGCACGCGGCCGCGGTTGCCGCCCCGAGGAGGGATGAAGGCCGAGTGCAGGAAGTGGCGCAGGGTGTTCGGCTCGTTCATCTCCGGCAGCTGCAGGATGGCGAGGTCGAAGTCTCCGGCGTCGAGGCGCGCCAGCATCGTCCCGAGCTCCAGCGGGACCACCTCGACCGTCACGCCGAGATCCGACAGGCCCTGGGCGATGACGCGCGCGACGTCGCCGCGCAGGCGTTCGGTCGAGGTGAGGAGAGTCGCGTGCAGGCTCGCGGCCCCTGCCTGCGCCAGGAGGGCGCGCGCGGCATCGGGGTCGAAGGGCAGGGGAGGCGCGTCCGTGTGCGACCAGTGCGCGGGCGCGATCAGGCCCGACGCGGGCTCGGCGCGGCCGTCGAAGAGCGTGCGGCAGAGCGTGGCGCGGTCGATCGCGAGCGAGAGGGCGCGGCGGACGCGGGCATCGCCGAGCGGGGCGTGCTCCTCGTCGACGACCATGTAGGTGAGGTTCGACGCCGGGCGGGAGCTCACGGCGAGACCGGGCTCCGCCGCGAGCGCAGGCAGGAGCGTCGGCGACACGAGGCCGCTGTTCACGGCGATGTCCGCGCGCCCCGCCTCGAGCCGCAGCGCGCGCGCGTTCTCGTCGTGGACGGTGCGGATGGTGATCGCGTGGGTCGGCCTCGGAAGCACGCCACCCTCCCGGGGCACCAGCTGCACGTCGCCCCGCGTCGCTCGTGCGACCGAGTACGGACCGAGCCCGTCGAGCGCCCCGTCCGGGCTCGGAGGCGAATCGGCCTGGTCGCGCCGGAGGACCGGGATCTCCAGGTCCGTCAGGAGGGTGCCGTGCAGCCGCGCGAGCCGCACCACCACGACTCCGTCCCCCTCCGCCCGGGCCTCGGCGATGGCGTCGACGATGCGCGCGTGCCGGGACGCGACCTTCGGCGAGGCGATCGCCCGCAACGTCGCCACGACGTCCTCCGCCCCGAAAGGCGCGCCCGAGTGGAATCGAAGCCCCGGCCGGAGCGTCACCTCCAGCGTGAGCGGGTCGCGCCAGCGGAAGCCCTGCGCGGCGAACGGCCTGGGCTCGAGCGTGTCGGGATCGAGCTGGAACAGGCCGGCGTGGACGAGGCGGGTGATGCGAAGTCCGACGGGATCGGTCGAGTACCGCGGGTCGAGGGTCTCGGCGTCCGTGCCCACCAGCAGCTCGATGGGCCGGTCGGCCGCGTCGGCGGCGTGCCTTCCGCAGCCGGTCAGCACCGCGAGCGCTAGGCAGACGGCCCCGCTCGTTCTAAACGGGAGGCCGATGAAGCGGGCGCCCCACGTCGTGCTGCCGGCCGTGCTGGCCGCGTTGCTCCTGGCGTCGCCCGACGTTCGGCCCGATCCGCCCGAGCCTTCGGCCCCGCCCGCTCCGGCGGCACCGGTCGCGCCATCGGCCGATCGCGCGCCCGAGCTCGACGCGGCGGCGCGCGCCATCGCGTCGGACCGGGTGCTCGAGGGCGCGCAGGTGGGCATCGCGGTCCTGGAGGTCGACTCGGGCAAGCTGCTCGCGGCGGTCAACGAGCACGTCCCGCTCAACCCCGCGTCCAACGCGAAGCTATACACGGCGGCCGCCGCGCTCGCGACCCTGCACGGCGAGCACCGGTACGAGACCACGCTCACGGGCCGGCTCGAGGGCGACGCCGTGAACGGCTCGCTCGCCGTCCGCGGCTTCGGCGATCCGTCGCTGTCGACGGCGGACCTCTGGGACATGGTGCAGCAGCTCAAGGGCTTCGGGGTCAAGCGGATCGAGGGCGACGTGGTGGTCGACCAGCGCTTCTACGACGATCAGACCACACCGCCCGCCTTCGAGCAGCAGCCCAACGAGTGGGCCGGCTTCCGCGCCCCGGTGAGCGCGGTCGCGCTCGACGAGAACTGCATCACCATGACCGTGCGCCCCACCTCGCCGGGCAACCCGGCGCGCGTGGAATTCGACCCGCCGGGGTTCATCGACTCCGACGGGAGCATCAAGACCGCCGAGGGCGGGGGCGCCGACACGGTCGAGCTCACCCTCGCCGGCAACGGCTCGCGGATGACCGCGCACGTGAGCGGCGCGGTCGCCGGCGACTCGCGCGTCGTGCGCTTCACCCGCCGCGCCGAAGACCCGCGCCTGCTGGCCGGCTACGCCCTCAAGGCGCTGCTCGAGAAGGCCGACATCAAGGTGTCCGGCGACGTGAAGCTCGGCAGCGCGCGCGGGCACACGCTGGCCAAGCACCTGTCCGCCCCGCTGTCGCAGCTGCTCTACGCGCTCGGCAAGCAGAGCGACAACTTCTACGCCGAGATGATCTTCAAGACGCTGGCCGGCTCTCGCCCGGCCCGGAGCGCCGACGCCGGCGACGTCGTCACCACGTTCCTCGGGCGCGTGGGCGCGACCGACACCGGCGTCGTCATCAAGAACGGCTCAGGCCTCTTCGACGCCAACCGCGTCACCGCGTGGTCCACCGTGGAGCTGCTGCGCTGGGCGTACCGCGATCCCGCCATCCAGCCCGAGTACCTGTCGCAGCTGTCGGTCGGCGGCGTCGACGGCACGCTCCACAAGCGCTTCCACCAGGAGCTCACGCGCCGCCGCGTGCGCGCGAAGACCGGCACGCTCGACGACGTCATCTCCCTGTCCGGCTACGTCCTGCGCGACGGCGGCCGCAGCCCGCTCGCCTTCTCGATCTTCTTCAACCACGTCGGCGGCAAGCAAGACGGCGCCCGCCACGCCGCGGACCGGCTGGTGGAGCTGGTGACGCGGTATTCGCTGCATCACTGATCTTCACCGGGCCAGCACCTTCCCGCGAGGGTTCCAGTAGTAGTAGATGGACAGGTTCGGGTAGACGGCGGCCACGTCCTGATAGCCAGCCGCCGTCACGAGCACGCCGGCAGCGCCGACGATCCGATCGGAAAAGTTGTATTCGATGGTCGGCTGCACCCCGACGAGGCCGAAGCTGGTCAGCCCCGTGTCGATGGACTTGCCATCGAGGCGGAAGGGCAGGCCGTGGATGCCGACCAGCTCCACGGCGTACCCGAAGCCCTTCGTGTCGTCGATGAACTGCTCGAAGGCGAGCCGGTACTGGAAGATGTCGCCGTAGTACTGCGAGACGCCGTTCTGGCTGCTCGGCGGTCCATACGAGTAGTACACGCCCCCCGAGAGCCGGAACGGTTGCAGGTTCTTGCGAAAGAGGATGGCCTCGGTCAGCTCCGGGGCGCCGAAGTGCGTCGAGGGGAGACGCCCGAGCGGGGCGAAGCCGCCAGGGATGGGTGGGGTCCCGGCGGAACCCAACCAGTCGCTGGTCGGCAGAGTGACGAAGAACACCTCGGTGAGCGAAGGCAGCCACTCGTCCGGCTGCTGCACGTGGAAGCGCCACTTGAGGAAGGCGGTGATGTCGCCGACGCCGTTGCCGTTGGCCGAGCCCTGCCCGTCCCCTGAGGTCTGCCACCACGAGGTCTCGGGCACGTACATCTCGAACTCCAGCCAGTCGAGGATGCCGTACGAGAACTCCACCTGCGGCGCGATGGCGTAGAGCTTGCGGTCGAGGCCCGAGCTGCCCACGGCCAATCCGCCGAACTGGCCGTAGGCCAGCTCGCTGTAGACGTACGGTCGCAGGAAGAGCTGCCCCTGCGGCTGGAGGTCGGCGGAGCTGAGGAGCTCGGGGCCAGCGGAGAACGGGTTCCAGATCTTGCGGTACCGGGCGATGGCGCTGTCGTCGTCGTCGGCTCGGGCCATCGCCGCGGTGCTCACGACGGCCACCATGCAAGCCGCGGCCAGCAAGCGCGACTCGAACCCTCGTGTGCCGGAGCGGTCCCCGCACTGGATGCCGAGCGCGTCCACCGGGCTCTGGAGTACAGTCGGTTGACCATGACCTCGCATGAACATGCCGTTCGTTATCGAAACACGATGACGAACTCGGATCAAGACCTGTACCTGTACTCGGGGCTGATCCGGCTGCACATCCTTCACCACGCCGCACACGAGCCAATCTTCGGCCTCGGCATCATCGAGGAGCTGGGCAGGCACGGCTACAAGCTGAGCCCCGGCACGATCTACCCGATCCTTCACGGCCTCGAGCGCAAGGGACACCTGCGCTCGACGGAGGAACGAATGGGGAAGACAGCGCGTCGCGTGTACCGAGCGACCGCGAAGGGCCGCAAGGCGCTGGCGGCCGCGAAGCAGAAGGTGCGCGAGCTGTTCGGCGAGCTGTTCGAGGAGGAGGGCTAGGAAGTCAGCCGCTACCGGGTCACCGGGAGGCAGGCGGCAGCTCGCGGAGCGGCTCGACCATGAGGCGCACATAGACGCCGAGCGAGGGCTGCACGCCGTCGGCGCCGGGCGACCACGGGAGGGCGACGCCGAGGCGCGCCGGCAGGCCCAGCAGGGTGAGGTCTGCGACCACGTCGGGGGCGGCGAAGACGGGCGTCCGCCAGGTTCCGTCCGCGAGGGCCTCGATGCCGAAGAAGCCCGTCTCCGACGACGGGTCGAAGCTGGCCAGCACGGCGACGCTTGCCCGGAGAGGCACGTGCGGGCTCGCTCCTCCCGCTCCGGCGCCGATGCTGCCGCGCAGCGTCAAGAGGCCGCTGCGGAAGGCCGCCCGTGCGTCGACCGCGAGGGGCAACCCCGGCTGGTCCGGTGGCGAGAAGGGCTCGCTTCGCACCGGCCACTCGGCACCTGCCTCGAGCTGCAAGTAGAAGTCGTCCTCGTAGTCCCGCACGAGCTTCCATGCCGCGGTGGTGCCGATCCCGGCGTCGGTGGATGAAGCCAGCCCGGCGCCACCCGAGTGGACGATGCTCGGCTCCAGCCGAAGGCCGAGATGACTCAACGCGAGCCACTCGGCCTCCAGCCCGGCCACCTGGAGAATGCCGCCCCCGTGCCGCGATCGAAGCTCGCCCGCGTCCGCCGATACCTCGAGCTCGCCGCTCTCGATGCCGTCGATGTCGGTGACCGTCTCGCTGAAGATGGGCTCTGGAATCGGCGAGCGCGGCGGGTCGGCGGCGCTCGCAGCCCCCGCCGGGAGCAGAGCCGTCAGGACGAGAGCGGGGACGAGGCCACGACACACCGCGTAGCTCGTAGCGTTCGGGCGACCCGGGCGCCCGTTTCTAGCGGATGATGCCCTGGAAGGTGGAGTCGGTCGCCACGTAGTTCATGCCCTGCGCGAACACGACGTAGTAGGTGCCCGCGGTGGACACCTGCACCATGCCATTGGCCAGGGTGCCCGTGTCGATGGGCGTGCCCACCACCGTCGTCCCGTCGCTGGCGTACACGGTCACGAGGGCGTCCGTGTTCACGTCGCCGATCGTCTGCAGGTGCAGCGACTGGTTTGCCGTGGCCGTGATCTTGACCCAGTCCTGCCCGTTGCCCTGGGACAGGTCACCTGCGGTCAGGACGTAAGGGAGCGCCGCCGCCGTGAGGGCCGTTGCCTTCGTTCCGATGTTCGCGCTCGCCGCGCCCTGGCCTGCTGCCACGGTCGACGCCACCCCGACGGTGTACGGGCCGGTCGCGCCGCTGCCGTCGAACGTGATGCCGTAGAGCGGGGTCGTCGCCGACGTGAGCGCGGAGAACGTGGCGGGCGCACCCTGCGACTGACCGCCCGCGATTTCGTCGGCCCACTTGCCGTCGCTGGGCAGGATGATGAGGGCCGGCGTGGCCGTGGTGCTGCTCGTGGAGACGGTGAAGTCCGCGATCGACAGCGAGGCCGACGCGGGCGTGTAGGCGTAGAGCGACGTGGCGTAGATGGCCGAGGTCATGCCGGTGATCGGCGTGCCGGCCGTCATCGTCGCCGCCGTTCGCGCCGTGATGCTCAGCGCCTTGGGCGAGGGGAAGTCGACGTCGGTCGTCGCTCCGGCCGGGCCGCTGAGCATGTCGAGATCCGCCATCCCGGCCGCCGTCGTCACGTCGGTGAAGATCTCGAACTCGACGGAGAAGTCGCTCACGGTGACCGCGCTCGCCGTGAAGCCGGTGGGGCCAGTCAGCGCCACGTTCGTGGGAACCGGGGCGAAGGGGTTGGGTCCCCCCAGCGTGGTGTCGAGCGGCGTGGAGGTGTCGAGCACGGTTCCGCTCGCGATGATGATCGAGCCCTGCGCCTCGGTACCCTGGAACGTCCAGGAGATGGGCGAGAGCACCTGGAACGCTCCCTTGTACGTCTCGGTGTTGCTGCCGTCGTGCACCGTGACGTCGCGAGGACCGACGGCCGCGGCCTTCGTCGTCGTGATGTTGGCGACGAGGGCCGTGGGGCTCGCGACGGTGATCTTGTTCACCGTGATGCCCGCGCCGAAGTCGACGGTGGTGGCGCTCGACCAGGTCGTGCCGTAGCCGCTGATGGTCACCTCCCGCGTGCGCGCGAGGAAGGCCTGCGGAGGCGTGATGCCGCTGAGGCTGGGGTTGACCGTCGCCGAGCCGGACGCGCCAGGAGCACCGGCCTCGCCGTTCATGCCGTTCATGCCG
>VFSW01015844.1_pt1 | contig 10332 bp, 8 predicted proteins | sample 5358111 | NCBI WGS metagenome assembly VFSW01 (sample SAMN11554181, study PRJNA540505) | mine drainage metagenome | isolation source: sediment from site ElyBrook_90M | place: USA: Ely Copper Mine, Vershire, VT | collected 2017
GAAAACACAATAAGAAACTTTTTATTATTGACACAAATGTTTTGCTTCACGATTATAAATGCATATACAATTTTGAAGAAAATGACATTATAATACCTATTGTTGTTCTTGAGGAGCTGGACAAATTCAAAAGGGGGAATGATCTCATAAATTTTCACGCGAGGGAATTTACCAGGGAGCTTGACAAACTTTCGGGCGATATGCTTCTCACGGCAAATATTCCGCTTGGTGAGAATCTTGGGAACATGCATATTGAAACAGGGAAGGATTTTTCCGAGAAGGTCAACCAGTCATTTCCCGAAAGGACAGCTGATCACCGGATACTTGCAATAGCCGAGTGGGTTTGCAGCAATAACAAGGATAAGACAGTTGTTCTCATAACCAAGGATATTAATCTGAGGATGAAGGCCAAATCACTGGGAATTATAGCACAGGATTATGAAAATGACAAAGTGGCCAATATTGACGATCTTTATAAAGGGATCAGGATACTTGAAGGAGTCCGCCAGGAATCTATAAGCAAACTTTATGAAGTTCCTGAAGGTGTTAATGTATCTGAATTCAATATCGATGCAAACCTCCTGGGGCATCAGTTTTTTATTATGAAAAATAACGGTTCAAGTGCCCTTGCCCATTATAATCCTGCAAATAAAACCCTCAACAGGGTTATTAAACAGACAACCTATGGCATTGATCCGAGAAATGCTGAACAGACATTTGCAATTGAAGCTCTCTCGAATCCTGATATCCAGCTTGTTTCGCTTACGGGAAAGGCCGGAACCGGAAAAACACTCCTTGCCCTGGCAGCGGCACTGCAACAGCATAAGAGATATAAACAGATCTTTCTTGCCCGCCCGATAGTGCCTCTTGCTAACAGGGATCTTGGATTTCTGCCCGGAGATGTGAAGGAAAAGATGGATCCTTATATGCAGCCATTATATGACAACCTTACAGTTATAAAGCATAAGTTCAGCCATCAGAGTCCTGAATTTCTGAGGATCAACGATATGATGAAGGAGGAAAAGCTTGTTATCACCCCGCTTGCCTATATCCGCGGACGAAGCCTTTCAAGCATCTTCTTTATAGTCGATGAGGCACAGAATCTCACACCGCACGAGATAAAAACAATCATTACAAGAGCAGGTGAAGGGACGAAGATGGTTTTCACAGGAGATATCGAGCAGATTGATTCTCCCTATCTCGACATAGCTTCAAATGGACTGAGCTATCTTTCCGATAAGATGAAAGATCAGGAGATATTCGCTCATGTCAACCTTGTGAAGGGAGAAAGAAGCTTCCTTGCAGAACTTGCCAGTAAACTGTTGTGACAGACCTGAAAAGAATAAGATATAATTGAAAACTTAATATTAACGCGATGAAAAAAGGAACAGTCAGATCTCTTCTATTGGTAATGGCCATAGTGTCAGTTTCATACAATTCATTTTCAGCTGGCGGGTACCCGGAAAACGGAGCAGATAACGGGCATGGGAAGAGCGGTAAAACAGAGCTTTTCAATGGGAAAGATCTGAGCAACTGGGTATTCTTTCTGAAAGATCCCGCTGTTGACCCGTCTTCCGTTTTTTCAGTACATGACGGGTTGATCCGTATTTCGGGAAATCCGTTCGGTTATATGCGAACAAAAGCTTCATACTCCGATTATAAGCTTCATGTAGAATGGCGCTGGCCGGCTGAAGCGACAAACAGCGGCGTTTTTGTCAACGCAACCGGACCGGATGCAATATGGCCGAAATGTATTGAATGTCAGCTGAAAGCAGGTAATGCCGGAGATTTCGTGTGTATGAACGGGGCTGATATGGACCAGCGTACAGATAAATCCCAGGTAATAGTCAATAAGCTTGCTCCCTCTTCAGAAAAACCAACAGGTGAATGGAATACAATGGAAGTTGTATGCAATGGAAATTCAATAGAGGTCTATGTAAACGGGGTGATTCAGAACAGGGGAACAAATGTATCCGTAAGCCGGGGCAGTATATGTTTACAGAGTGAAGGCAAGGATATTGAATTCAGAAATGTTTACCTGACGAGTCTGAAAAAAAATTGAAAGGAAGATCCGCATTAACTGCAGATATATTTGATAATCATCTCATTTGTATCCGAATTGCATTCAGGCATGAATAGAAACAGGAAAAAAGTAGCATTTTATACCCTGGGCTGCAAGCTTAACTTTGCCGAGACCTCTGCAATCTCAAGATCTTTTCCTGAGGAGAGCTTTGAAAAAGTGTCTTCTGATTCAAAGGCCGACATATATGTGATCAATACATGTTCCGTAACCGGGGCAGCCGACAGGAAATGCAGGCAGGCGATAAAAAAATTCATCTCCCTTTCTCCTGAAGCATTTATAGCTGTGGTCGGATGTTACGCCCAGCTCAGTCCGGGGGAGATCTCATCGATACCCGGAGTAGATCTTGTGCTGGGAACAAATGAAAAATTCGATATTGCGGATTACCTGGCCGATACCGGCAAAAGATCGCTTGCAGAGATACACTCATGCGATATATCCTCATCTGACAGATTTAACGCCTCCTACTCTCTGGGCGACAGAACACGTACTTTTCTGAAAGTACAGGATGGCTGTGATTATGGATGCTCATATTGTACGGTCCCCCTGGCACGCGGTCGAAGCAGGAATCCCCAAATTGCAAAGGTCATTGGGGAAGCTGTCAGAATTGCCGAAAAAGGAGTAAAGGAAATTGTTATTACCGGTGTCAATATCGGGGATTTCGGAAAATCGACCGGTGAATCGTTTCCTGCTCTTCTGCGTGAACTGATAAAGGTAGACGGCATCGAAAGAGTGAGAATATCTTCCATTGAGCCCAACCTTCTGACAGATGAAATAATTCAGATGGCGGCGATGAATCAAAAGATCCTTCCTCATTTTCATATTCCCCTGCAGAGCGGAAGCGATAAGATCCTCCGGCTTATGAGGAGAAGATACAATAGAGAGATCTTTTCCGAAAGGATCGGAATGATAAGGAAAGTAATGCCATATGCCGGCATCGGGGCTGATGTAATAGCAGGGTTCCCGGGAGAATCATCTTCCGATTTCGAAGAAACTTTTGCCTTCCTGGCCCAGGCGCCTCTCTCCTATCTTCATGTTTTTACCTTTTCAGAACGACCGGGTACTGCTGCAAAAGAGCTGCCTGAAAAAGTTCCTTCATGGGAAAAGGTGGAAAGAAGCAAACGGCTCATTTCTCTTTCTGAAAGAAAAGCTCTGGAATTCAACAGGCTCAATACAGGTCAGACTACTGATGTCCTGTTTGAAAGTTCACGGGTCGAAGGATCAGTAACAGGATTCTCATCCAACTATATCAGGGTTGAATACCCGTGGCAGTCGAAATTTCCCGGTCAGATAAAAAAAGTAAGATTAAACGGAATATCATCCTCGGGAAGAATGATAGCCGAACTAATTTAATAACAGGCGATGAATTATAAAGATATTTGCAGGGAGATAGAATCCGCAGCCGGCGAGGCAGGAGCTTTTATCCGGAAAGAATCAGAAGGGTTCGACATAAACCGTGCAGAAAGAAAAGGGTTAAATGACTTCGTCAGCTATGTCGACAAAGGATCCGAACAGCTGCTTGTTGAAAGGTTGTCCATGATACTTCCTGAAGCCGGATTTATAACTGAAGAGGGGACCTCTTCAAAATCAGGTGTAAAATATTGCTGGGTAATTGATCCTCTCGACGGGACCACAAATTTCCTGCACGGATTCTATCCCTATGCTGTAAGTATCGGACTGATGGAGTATAATGAAGTTGTTGCGGGTGTGGTCCACGAAATCGGTAAAGATGAAACATTCACGGCCTGGAAAGAGGGAGGAGCATGGCTTAACGGCAGCCCGATCCACGTTTCCGGAGTTGCCAGACTGGCTGACAGCCTGATTGCAACAGGCCTGCCTTACAGCGATTTCAAAAGGCTCGATCCCTATATGGATAGTCTCACGCACTTTTGCCGGCACGCCCAGGGAATAAGAAGGCTTGGCTCGGCTGCAACCGATCTTGCCTATGTTGCCTGCGGCAGGTTTGAAGCATTCTATGAGTATGGCCTCCACCCGTGGGATATTGCTGCCGGGATCATTCTGGTTCGTGAAGCTGGAGGAATGGTCAGCGATTTCTCTGGCAACGGCAATAACCTTCAGGGTGATGAAATTGTGGCATCGGCAGACCAGGTTTTTTCTGAATTTCTTGAGAATATAGGTAGATTTATACATCATTAAATTCCTCCTGCTTGATGAGTGCCATCGGGTATTATATCTTTTATGTAACTAACTGGCTGATCACCCTGTTGCCTTTACGTGTGCTTTATCTTGTTTCAGATTTCCTCTTTCTGATTCTTTATTATTTCCCGTCATACCGCAGGAAAATCGTAGCTCAGAACCTCAGAAATTCATTTCCTGAAAAAAGTGATAAAGAGCTGGCGGCTATTGAGAAGAAATTCTATCGCCACCTTGCCGACCTTTTTGTCGAAATTTTGAAGCTTACTCATATGGATCGGGCTAAGTCTATGGACCATATGAAGATTACAAATCAGGAACTTCTTGACAGGCTGTACAGGGAAAATCGTGATGTAGTTGCTGTCATTGGTCATTACAACAACTGGGAATGGCTGAAGAGTCTTATATATCATACCGATTTCCAGACTGTTACTATCTATAAGCCTCTTCAGAACAAAAGATTCGACAGGTTTATGCTGGATCTGAGAAGAAAAGGGGGAATGATACTTACACCAATGTCACACATAGTCAGGGAAATAGTTGAATCAAGACAAAAGAAAAGGCTCTCTATATATTCATTTATAACTGACCAGACTCCTCCCGTAACTGAGCTTAAATACTGGACAACTTTTTTAAATCAGGATACACCTGTCTTTCTTGGAGTTGAAAAAATAGCGTCAAAGTATGATATGGCAGTTGTATTCTTCAACGTGAAAAAAATCAAAAGAGGCTATTATAACTATACAGTCGAACTATTGTTCGAGCATACCGCGGGTTTACCGGAACATATAATCACTGAGAGGCATGTCAGAAGGCTTGAGGAGGTGATAAAGGAAAACCCGGAATACTGGATCTGGAGTCACCGCCGATGGAAGCATAAAAAGCCGCCCGTAATATGAATAAAACCTCCGTCGTGATCCTGAACTGGAATGGTATCGGATACCTTAGGATGTTCCTCGGAACAGTCGTCAGGTTTACTGCCGGTCCCGAAACGGAGATCTGTGTTGCAGACAACGGATCCACGGATGGTTCAGCCGACTGGGTTGCCGCGAATTTCAGGGAAGTGAGGGTGATCCGGCTGGATAAAAACTATGGATTTGCCGAAGGATATAATAAAGCACTTTCACAAATCGATGCAAGATATTTTGTTCTGCTGAATTCCGACATAGAAGTAACCGAAGGCTGGCTCGATCCTCTGGTAGCCTTCATGGAAAAGAACCCTGATGCTGCCTCGAGTCAGCCAAAGATCCTCGACTATAACCGGCGCGATCACTTCGAGCATGCGGGAGCTGCCGGCTGTTTTATAGATAAGTACGGGTACCCGTTTTGCCGGGGACGGATTTTAAATATTAAAGAGAAAGACTCCGGACAGTATGATTCCCTTCTCAATATTTTCTGGAGCAGCGGAGCCTGCATGATCGTCCGGGCCGAAGCCTGGAATAATTGCGGTGGGTTTGATTCCGCATTCTTTGCCCATATGGAAGAGATTGACCTGTGCTGGAGATTTCACAGGGCCGGTTACAGGGTATTCTTTGTTCCCGGTCCGGCAGTCTATCACATGGGAGGAGGATCATTGTCATACGATTCCCCGTTCAAGATCTACCTGAATTTCAGGAACAGCCTCTACATGCTTTATAAGAACCTCCCCGACGACAGGCTCCATCAGGTGATGTTCAAAAGAATGCTCCTTGACGGACTTGCAGCACTTAGCTTTCTGCTGAAAGGCAACGCGGCATACTTCAGGTCGGTCTGGAAAGCCCATATCAGCTATTACAGGAGCATCAAAGAACTAAAAATAAAAAGAGCGGCTGTAAAGGAGCTGGGAAAAAACAATAGTGATGAACTTATTTTGAACAAGAGCATTATTTTTGAGTTTTATATAAAAGGGCTCAAAACTTATGACCGCCTTAAAACTCAAAATTAATTAAAAATGAAACGATACCAGATGGCAGTTTTTTTCACCATAGTACTCGCGATATATTCACTTGTAAATCTTTATATCTTTTTTAAAGGCTACGGTTCAATTCCTGCCCTTAAAAATTACAGGTTGCTCTATTCCCTGGTTTTCTTCCTGTTATCCGTAATATTTATAGCTGCCAAGGTACTCGAATCGAAGCATTCCTCCATAATTACTGATATTCTGAATATTATCGGGGGATTCTGGCTGGCATTCATGCTTTACGGTTTCCTTTTTTTTCTCATCTCCGATATAGCTTTGCTGCTGTTAAGAACCGGGGGTATCATAACCGGTGAGAATATTCTGAATTTCCGTAAATGGACATTCATTATAACTGTGTCAGTATCATCCTTACTGATAGCGGGCGGCTTCATCAATGCACTGATCCCTGTAGTAACAAGGTACAATATTACCATCAACAAACCTGCCGGAGAGTTGAAAACACTCCGTATTGCTGCTGTATCAGATATTCATCTCGGGAGTATTATCAGGAAAAGAAGCCTTAAGAAGCTCTCTGTTATGCTGACGGAGATGAATCCCGACCTGGTACTCCTTCTGGGAGATATTGTTGATGGCGAGCTTGGACCTGTCCTTAGAGGTGATCTTCTTCAATATTTTACATGCCCGGAATGCAAGGATGGCCTCTATGCCATAACCGGTAATCATGAATTTATAGGAGGAGCCAGGCGCACCATCCCATATATTGAAAGCAAAGGCATCAGACTGCTCATGGACGAAGTTGTCACGCTCGATGGGGGTGTTCAGCTCATTGGAAGGATTGACAGGGACTCCTACCGTTTTTATGGAAAGCAGAGGCTTCCGTTAAGCAAGCTCATGGAGAAGGTTGATACTTCAAAGACTGTCATTCTGCTTGATCATCAGCCTTTCCACCTCGATGAATCTGCCGCAAATGGTATAGACCTGGAGCTTTCAGGGCATACACACAACGGGCAGATATGGCCCTTAAACTATATCACCCGGATGATCTACGAATTAAGCTATGGTTATTTAAAAAAGGGTAAATCCCAGTTTATTGTCTCCTCCGGATACGGACTCTGGGGTCCAAGGGTAAGGTCGGGCAGCAGGCCCGAAGTCCTGCTGATCGACATTAAATTTAACGGGGAGGGATCAGACGTCAGATAACTGTTAAAGCAGATTATATATTTTTTCAAGACCCATTCCCCTTGATCCCTTTATCAGGATATTGTTTCCCTTAATCGGTTCACTTTTAAGAAATTCAACAAGTTTAGCTGCATCAGGAAATGACCTGAATCCCGATTTTTCAGAGGCTTTCTTAAAGTGACTACCCACAAGAATTACATTTTCAATTTTGAGAGTCCTGATCAGATTTACTATCCTGCCATGCTCCTCTTCGCTCTTCTCTCCCAGCTCGAGCATATCTCCAAGGATCACTGTCCTGGAGTCTGACTTAAACGAGGAAAATGATTCAAGCGCCAGCCGCATGCTTTCAGGATTTGCGTTATAGGAATCGCAAATCAGGGTATTGTGACTTGTGGTTTTAACCTGTGACCTGTTATTTGCAGGCTGATAGCTTTCGAGCGAAGCTGCAATATCACTCATCTCCACTCCGAAGAACAACCCTGTGGCTATTGCGGCTTTAACATTCTCGAGGTTATAGTTACCGAAAAGACTGGTATTTATATTATAGGTATGATGACTATATGACACTGACACCTTCAGATTCAGTTCAGAAGGCACCTGTTCAATGAGCAGTTCGGTGCCTGTGGGATCAGAATAGGGCACGGCCCTGTTTATGAGCCTGAATATCTTCTCAGAAAGCAGCCTGTTCATGTCATTATAGATAGCGATCCCGTTCACTTTACGCAGGTATTCGTAGAGCTCGGTTTTAGTCTTAACCACCCCGTCAAATGAACCGAAACCTTCGATATGTGCAGTTCCAATGTTGGTCACGATACCGTGATCAGGTTTTGCTATAAGGCACAGTGTCCTTATCTCGCCGATATGACTGGCTCCCATTTCAATTATCATCATCTCCGTATCGGGAGGTGCAGAGAGTATTGTAAGCGGCACCCCGATATGGTTATTCAGATTTCCCCTTGTGTAGTGTAACCTGTATTTTTTTGACAATATGGCTGCCAGCAGCTCTTTAGTTGTAGTTTTTCCATTAGTTCCGGTAATAGCCAGGACAGGTACATTTAATTCCTTCCTGTAATGGGAAGCGAGGGCCTGCAATTCCAGGAGGGTGTCGTCGACAAGTACGGTTCTCTCTGATTCAAACAGCGGGTCATCTATTACTGCATAAGCTGCACCTTTTTCAAGCGCTTCCGAAGCAAATTTGTTCCCGTTGTAATTTTCTCCCCAGAGAGCAAAGAAGAGCTCTCCTTTTTTCACTGTCCTGGAGTCAGTAGTCACTCCTTTGGATTCCCTGAATAGTCCGTATAGTTGTTCTGTCTTCATAGCGTAAAAAAAGGCCTCACTATGTCTGAAGCATAATGAGGCTTATCCTTTTAAATAATCTCTTATCAGAATCCTGACGGACTTCCTACTCTTATCATTGCACACCTGAAACCCAGATCATCACGTGAGCTTTCCTGATCGAGGAATCTTCTTGTTGATGGGTTAAGCCAATATGCCCTGTCTTTCCATGATCCGCCTTTGTATACTCTGGCATTATCATTAATAAGAGTTACGAAATCATTATTATCTTTTGTAAGATCCTGTGCATACATACGAGTGGAGCCTTTCTTGTTGTCATCTGTTGTCCAGCCATCGCCTCCGGCTATTGAAGACTGAAGGTCTCCGTCCCTGTAATTTCTGTAATCACCCTTCTGATAGTTATATCTGTTTGCAACGTCAATATCCTTCACAGTATCAATAATCAGACGGCCAAGGTTATCTTTTGCAACAACTGCCCCGTTGGCATCTCTTTTGAGATCAGTGAAAACGTTACCCCTGAAGGGGTTGAATCCGTCAACATCTTCCGAGGTAAGAGGACGGTAAACATCCTGTACCCACTCATTCACGTTGCCTGCCATGCAGTAAAGACCATAATCGTTGGGCCAGTATGATTTAACATCTGTTGTTATGCTTCCGTTATCATTAAGGCTCCCGGCAACTCCCATAAGGTCGCCCCTGCCACGGACAAAGTTGGCCATCATTTCACCACGGTATTTTGGCGCTGAATTTCTTACGTTATGGCCATCCCAGGGATAAATTCTTCTTTCATATATCCTTTCCTCGTAGGTATTTCCTTTAAGGGCATAGGCTGCAAATTCCCATTCAGCTTCGGTAGGAAGCCTGTAATTGGGAAGAAGTACACCGTCTTCAAAGGTTGTACGGCGTTCAGTCTGATTAGGATTAAGGCTTTCCCTCAGCTGGTTTACAACGCCTTCATATTGTCCTGCAAGGTATGCATCTGTATTAAAGTTTTTCTCGTTTACCTGGTTGGGATCCGGATTAAGTTCACCTTCATCGATAAGGATCTGCTCGTTTACCCTGTCGGTTCTCCAGAGACAGAAATCGTTGGCTTTGACCCAGCTTACTCCTACAACCGGATAATTGTTATAAGAAGGGTGTCTGAAATAATATTGTACATACGGATCATTAAATCCCATCGGGCTTCTCCATACAAGGGTATCAGGAAGAGCTCTTCTGAATACTTCCGGATAATCTTTGTAAACCCTTCTCAGCCAGAACAGGTATTCACGGTAATTGACATTCGTTACCTCTGTTTCATCCATGTAAAATGATGACACCGTTACTGTTCTTGGTCTGTTGTTCCAGTCAAACATAACGTCCTGCTGTACCTGACCCATAGTAAAACGGCCTCCTTCTATAAGAACCAGCCCGGGACCTGTTTTTTGCTCTGCGTTAAGAGTTACTTCAAATCCTCCATTATCAGGATTGTTATACTCCCAGCCCGTAGCGGAGGAAACATTCGAACTGCCCCCTTTTTTCTTGAAAATACAGGAAGAAAGAAGAAGGGAAGCAACAATAATAATAATTGAAAAGGCTCTGAATTTATACATAACTCCTTTAGTTTTATGGCTTTTTAGAACACCCAAATATAATAATTTTAACTAAAACTATTTTTTCACTCATCAAATATAACTACAATTTAGGGAAATTTATTGTTTTAATTATATTTCTTTTTTCAGTA
>VFSW01015845.1_pt1 | contig 10332 bp, 12 predicted proteins | sample 5358111 | NCBI WGS metagenome assembly VFSW01 (sample SAMN11554181, study PRJNA540505) | mine drainage metagenome | isolation source: sediment from site ElyBrook_90M | place: USA: Ely Copper Mine, Vershire, VT | collected 2017
CAATACTTCCAGATTTAGGTAGTATTTTGATTTGTTTAATATCCCATTTTTTATTGTATCCTTTCTTATATTCTAAGTTGACGTCTGTTATTGCATAAATTAATTCTTGTAAAGATTCTAAATTTGCTATGAATTTATCTATTTTTATTCCTGATTTGAAAGTAGGACCCGAATAAACTAAAGTAAAGCTTTGTTCTGTACTTAGCTGTTCTTTATTAAGATTTAGTTGAGAGTTCATAAAATAAATCCCAATTGTTTAAGGTTTTCTCTGATGGTTTTTTCAAGGTCTTCAGATTTTTTAAATTGTCCACCTAGTTCTGAAGTCAACTTCTTCATCTTTTCCTCAAACTCTTCTTTATCTTCCTCTTCTTCTGCTACACCAACATAACGCCCAGGAGTAAGTATGTATTCGTGTTTTCTTACTTCGTCTAATTTGATTGCTTTGCAGAATCCTGCGATATCTTTGTACTTCTCACCTTCACCACGCCACGAATGATAGGTTGATGCTATCTTTGCTATTTCCTCGTCTGTAAGTTCACGGTGCCTTCTGTCAATCATTATCCCCATGTTCCTTGCATCTACGAATAGTATCTCGCCTCTTCTATCTCTAAATTTGTTGTCTTTTCTGTCCTTTGCAACAAACCATATTGACACGGGGATCATTGTGTTGTAAAATAGCTGGCTTGGCATGGCAATTATGCACTCTACAAGATCCGCTTCAAGAATATTCTTTCTTATTTCTCCTTCTCCAGAGGTATTTGATGAAAGAGAACCATTTGCCAGCAGAAATCCTGCAATTCCGGTTGGTGAAAGGTGGTATATAAAGTGCTGTACCCATGCAAAGTTTGCATTTCCTGATGGTGGAACACCGTATTTCCAGCGAACATCGTCCCTTAGTGTATCTCCTCCCCAGTCGCTGTCATTGAATGGAGGATTTGCGAGTATGAAATCTGCTCTTAGATCCTTATGTTTGTCATTGTGGAAGCTGTTTCCTGGCATGACCTGCTCTTCTATGCCCCTTATTGCAAGATTCATTTTGCATAGTCTCCAAGTAGTATGGTTGGACTCTTCACCATACACTGAAAGGTTTGCCAACTTTCCACCATGTGCCTCAACGAACTTCTCGCTTTGGACAAACATACCTCCAGATCCACAGCATGGATCGTAAACTCTGCCTTTGTATGGTTCTAGCATCTCGACTAGCAGTTTTACTATGCACCTTGGAGTATAGAATTGGCCCCCATTCTTGCCTTCTGCAGATGCAAATTGACCCAAGAAGTATTCGTATACCCTGCCCAAAATGTCCTTTTCCCTATTTATCTTGTCTCCAAGCCCTATTGTTGCAACCAAATCTACTAGCTCCCCCAAACGAGTCTTATCTATGCCTGGTTTTGTGTATTCTTTTGGAAGAACCCCTTTCAGAGATGGATTGTCCTTTTCTATGAGATCCATAGCATTGTCGATTATCTTACCTATCTCTGGCTGCTTTGCATTAGACTGAATGAACTCCCATCTGGCTTTTTTAGGTACCCAGAAGACATTGTCTGCAGTATATTCATCTCTATCTTCAGGATCTGAATCTTTGTCTTTCTCTAGCTGCTTCTTTTTCTCTTCAAATGAGTCTGATATGTATTTCAAAAATATTAAACCAAGAACTACGTGCTTATACTCCCCGGCATCCATATTGCTCCTAAGCTTATCTGCAGCTTTCCATAGTTTTTCTTCAAAACCAAGGTTTGCACCATTATCAGACATTAATACCACCCCAAACCGTCAACATCCACTAACACTAAATAGCACCGTAAATCTTATAATATCACCCAGAAGCAGGATAGTCGGCAAGCGCTGCTTGCCAGCCCCTATAGCCATCGTCGTAGTCGCAGGACCAGATGTTCGCCAGCCTCCAGGACAGGTCCTCCAGCTGGCGGCGTATTGCCTCCTTCCTCTCTGCGTCCACAGGACCTGTCAATGCAAGCTTGTCCACTGCATACAGTGCCTTGTCCAGCTCCTCAAGGCATCCGCAAATGCCTTCTATCCTTCCGTATATGCCCCTTATCCTAAGGGACATGCTCCTTATCTCATGCGACAATGCGACTATCGCAGGCATCTTGGGCTCAAACGTGCTGCCGATCTGGAAGTCGAAGAGCTTCTTCAGTTCATACACCCTGTCCGAAAACTGGACAAAAAACCTTCCATACTTCTTGTATACTCCATTTTCTCTACCCAAATTTTTCTTCATATTTTTCACCCAAAACGCGTGGTGCTAGCTAACAGAGGCATAATTGTATTTTCCGTGAATAGTACAGAGTTGGTACTAAAAATAGTCAGAATTTGACCTGCGCTATAGAAAAAGAGAGATTGTTGTCTCTAACCATTATGTATGAAATATGCTGTTTACCCAAAAAGAGAGACCATTTGTATAGCGTAGCCACAAACGCGTTTTTGTAATGATATTATGTAAGTATAAGATTATATACTTTAGTATATGAAATTCAGATGTTGGAAAATGGCGAATAGGCACGAAGCGGATCACTTGCTTCGGATTTATAAAGAATTGCGTGATATAAAATTATGGACTGCCCCGACTGCAACAGCGACAAGATATACGTGGACTGGCTTCTGGGGGAGTACTACTGCTACGACTGCGGTCTCATGATCGAGGATAACATAATCGACTTTTCTGATATATCCTTCATATTCGATGAGAACGGGAAGCTCAAGAACTACTCGAACACCGACCCGACCAGACCCGATAAGGGTCTTGGTGCAATGCAACCGCGCAGCATGCTGCAAAGGTTCACCGAGGATCTTCAAAGAAGGATTACGTTCAGACCAGTTGAGAACGTCGAGAGGAGCTTCTTTGCTGCGCTGCCTGCATTGCGACGGGTGTGGAAATCGCTTGATCTGCCAAAGGGCCTGAGAGTCGATTCCGCGATGATTTACAGGAGATGCATCAAGAAGCGTCTTACCAAAGGAAGGATAACTGAAGGCATGGCAATTGCAGCAGTGTACGTGGCATGCACCAGATCTGGGATGCAAAATGACATGTCCAGGGCGGCCAAGGCACTAAGCGTACCTATGGATACTGTACAGGCATATTCCAGGATCGTAGAAGGTGGGACTGCCCCGCAAACAAGGTTTTACGTACGGGATTATGTGAAGAAAGGGATTGAATCGCTCAAATTGCCCCAAACAATTTCCGAAAAGGCATTTGAGATATGCAAAAAAGTGCTTTCACAGAAACTTGAAATAGGAAAACATCCTGCAGTAGTCGCCGGAGCAATAATATACAAGGCAGGACTTGAGAATAAGGAAGAAATAAGTCAGGAGAGGATAGCGAAGGCGCTTGGCGTATCTGAGAGAAGCGTTAGGAGGATGACTAAGATCCTCTTGTAGTTTCTTTTATTGTTATGTCGCGAGTTGGATTTTCGCTATCCTGCGAAGGGAGAATTGTGCTAACTGCGTTCAAGGAAAGCATCTGCAATCTTGTCATTTGTGGCGGTGAATTTGCCTTTGCCATAACGATAAATTCCTTAAAAGACATTCTTTCCTCTGTCCCATTTATAACGATTGTCAAATCGACTACTGCATTTAAAATATCAGCCATTATATAGAGTAGTTCTATGAAATCAAATTTGTGATATTTACCATCTTTAAGAAATATTGCTACTTTATTTCCGTTTTGTTCACCGACTCCGGCAGGGCAGTCTACAGTTTCTTGCAATCTCCTAAGAGTTGATTTCTGCATACTTTTATCAGATATCCTAGATTCCTTCATATAATATATGTCTTCTCCAGCTAGCCAATAAGCAGTGCGATCGAGTTCCTCTTCTGTAAGCGGATGAATTATGGAAGACATTTTGTTCCGAATATCATGCTCGGCCAGCTCGCAGATTTTTTGAGCTCCGTCTTTTATCCCGAGTCTGATCTTGATTATTGGATCGTGTCTATCCCCTTCACTTTCAAATGTTTTATGGAGGTCTATTTCCACAATTCTTTCATTTATGGACCTAATAAGCATAGTGTAGTGCATATCTTTGATGGTCATGTCTTTGAAGGTCATTAGCGGACGATTTTTGCTTATCGTAACAATATATTCTTTTTCTGCGCTCATTCTAATGCGTTTCATCTTCACAGGTCTTGTTTTGTCAAGCCGTGCTCGCATGATTACGTTTTCTAGACTCAGGATATCAACTAGCCATGCTTGTTGCAGCATAAAAAACATTTCTTGTCGCATCTCCAGTAATTACGTCAATCTCGTATGAAAAGGCGTTTGATAGCACAGGTTCGAAGATTAATCTATCCAAAACAGTATTGTAAGTTGCGGACTTTGAAATACTTAACCTTGCATTAATTATGCCAGTTGTATAATTAGTGGCAGTGCTTGTTGGGTTTGCCATCACCATGTCTGCAGTTGCAACAGCGATGTTTGTGACGTGTGAAAAGGTATTGCCTTTGTTTTCTCTAAGTTCAATAGTATTTGAGATGATAGTATATGCAGGTTTTCCGTAAGTCAGTACATTGTAAGTTAATTCCGCAACAGGAACAAGAGGTGGAGCTGCAACAGATAGAAGTGCGATAGCGGCATAATGAACAACTTCTCTTTTTATTGGTCCCGTAATGAAATTGTTTACCACAATTTGGGATTTTGCATGCGATAGGTTGGGTATGGCATGAAATTCGAAATTTACGTGAGATATTGTTCTATCTAAATCCATCCTACTTCGGGTAGTTATATTGTTATATACTGAGCCGTGCTGGCCTCTGCCATGATATGCACCACCGCAAGCACAATTACAACTTGGACCTTGCGCACCCATACAATTTCCGTTTCCACAACTGGACACTTTATCACTGTATAAATTTTATTATACTATCTATATAAAAAGCTTTTGTACCATTCCATAAAAGCTAAAGTTAGCATAAAATAGAAACGTATTTATATCTTGTCTACAGTACTTATAGGTGATGGCTACGATTGATGGAAAGTACAACAGCCTTCCTTCTTCCCTAGATATAAAACTGCGACGTGTATTGCTCTATGCCAGAATAAGCGTACTGGCAATGTTGGACTACTATGGCAAGGACGGAGTGTCATACCAGGACATAAAAGATGCACTTAAGCTTGAAGATGGTTCTTTGGGACCTAACTTGATGTGGCTAAAGGAGCATAAGTATGTCGGGTCGAGCGAGGAAAAATTAGAGGATAAGACAATTGTTGTATATTACATAACAGAATCTGGCAAAAAGGGCTGGTAAAGGGTTAAGTTATGGCTTAATGACATATTGATAAATTCAGAAGAAGGATAAAATTTGTGAATATTATGGAGGAATCAACAAAAAAATTAATAGCATACCTAAATCTACTAGAAGTGAAGATAGACAGCAGCAGCTTTGAATCTAGGATAAAGGCCCAGAAGTTAGCTTATATTATCCAAAAAATTATCGGCAAACAGTTATATCGTGATTTTAATTTTTATATACGGGGACCTTATTCGCATGTACTTGCAATTGAATATTTTGGTAGCAAGGAGGATTTTGTAAAGGGAAATAGCAATTATAAACTAGGTAAGGAAGAAAATGAAGAATTAGAGCGCGTAAAACCGTTGCTTAATAGCTTAAGTCAAACTGACTTGGAAATTGTAGCAAGTCTGTTATTTTTAAGGATGGAGAGAGGAATGGATGAGAATCAAGCAGAAATAGATCTTCATGAGCGTAAGCCACATTTGAAGCTTGAGGAGATATGGAGAGGTTCTATCATAGTAAAGAAACTCTTCTTGACAGAAAAGCTCAGGGTCGCAATAATGAATTCATTGAAGGGCGAGATGGAAGAATGGGACAGCGTATCTAACGAGAGTCTGAAAAAGTTCGAGTAACGAGAAGATGGAAGAATATAGTATATACAACGTAGACTTCGGTATCGGCAAAGGACATGAGCAAAATTATCAGAGACCCGCGATTATTTTCAAGGCCATAAACGACCTAAAGATGTGTTTGGTAATACCTCTTACAAGCAATTTGGACCATCTTCGTCTTCCGTATACAATGCAAATAGATAAAACCAGTTCTACAAATTTAAAAGAGAGTAGCGTTGCTTTGATATTCCAGCTACGAGCCATAGACAATGAAAGGATATCTGGTAGGGAGATAGGGAAGTTGGAAGGATCCCAAATAAACAAAATAAAGACCATAACAAAGGAGATGCTAGCTCTATGAACTTGGACAGCTTATAAAGGGGTCTGCCATTAGTATATTGTGGGAATGCTGGCAAACGCATTGCAATATTGGCACGGTACAACTTCAAACTTTCATGCTTATCAAATACGTATAATCACTATCACTTCCAGTAGGTCTTTCTTCAAATCTTATATCACCTAGCTGTGCCCTTGTCCTTTGTTGCAATGCATGTCGCATCCCAATAGGTGTTGGCATGAAAAAGATGAATAGAACCGTTACTATCTACATTGATTCTGACCTTGCAAACTGGCTGGATTGCAAGGCCTTAGAAGGCTACAAAAAGGCTGGCCTGATACGGCACATACTAACAGAATATTCGAAGGCCGCTGGTGATTCCCATGGTAGTTCCTGAATTCTTCAGCGAAGAGGCTCTTACGGCGCGCGAGAAGGAGCGCCAGAGGGATATTGAGCGCAGATATGATCTTATAGCCATGGCACTGGGAAGCGATAATGCCTCAGACGTGATGAACCTGATGCTTATGTACCCAGAATTGGTAGACAGCATACTCCTGCAAATGGGAGATAGTAGGGTGAGAAAACGGAAACGCCTGAAGAGCGCGAAGCGCGCATAGAAGGATACGTCGAGGCGGTCGAATACTTCCTCGATCATCCTGAAGCGCCCATCCATCCGGTCCTCAGGGCGATAGTCGAAAGCATAAGGAAGGACGTCGAAGATGCTCAGAAATCAAACGGGAAGCAGAGCACATTGGATTGAATTTTTATGGCAGGCGCTTGCCTGCCTTTCTTTCATAAATTTTAGGTAAAGCCTTTCTGGAAAGGTTTTGGTGATATTCATGAAAAATAGATTTGACAACAAAAACTCGAATATTGATGTGAAACAGGTATCTTGCGAAGAGGCAGTGGCGAAACTTAGAAGGAAGATAACGTGGGAGAGGTTTGGGAGCCTTGGAAATACGGCGTGGCTTGCCTGGCTCGCCTTGCGGCTCATAGTCAAGGGATTCATATTGTTTGCACTTGAAACAGTCTTCTTTTACATGCTTCTTGGCAGCATGAATCTCGCATTGGCAGCGTTCTTCGTAGGCGATGCACTCCTTCTCGCAGGCGCTTTCCTTGAAGTGAGGAAGAAGTTCGGCGATTTTTGGAAAAGAGAGAGAACTGACGGTTTCGTTGTTGGGAAGTCGTTCAGGCATTTTACCATGGCAACTTCAAGGCAATCCGAACCAATAGAAGTCGGAACTGATTCTGTACACACGATAGATTATGCAAAGCAGCCCAATCACCACATCCTGATAAACGGGAGCACCTCATCGGGAAAGACGATTACCATGCTTACGGTTGCAGCGCGTGCCTCGCTTGCAAACAACGTGAACTTCCTTATGATAGATTGGAACGGGGAGAATGAGGAATGGGCGAAAGTGGTAGGCGTTACCATATGGAAAGTGCCGGAGAACTTCAAGATAAACCTCTTCAAGCTCAACGGGATGGGAAAGGAAGCACGCGCAAGCATGGCAGTGGAGAGTTTGGTAGTTGCAGCAAGACTTACCTCCCTTCAATCTACCAAAGTGAAGAGCGCTCTACTCAGGTTCTACAATGACGGAACCGAACCTTCGCTATTTGACATGTGGAATGCTCTTTGTTCAAAAGACACGGGAAAAGCAAACGTGCTCAATCAGAGATTGCGAGCGATACAGCGCGTAATCGGCTACGAACCAGAGGAATTCTGGAAGGGTATATTCGGACGGAACAACCTGATCAGTCTAGCTGGACTCAACGAGTCGGAAAAGTCACTCGTGGTGTATTCATTGATGCAGCGCATATCGGAGCTCTTCGACAAGAGTCCAGAGCTCAACTCGAAACTCAGGCTAATGGTAATAATGGACGAGGCCTGGCAGTTCTTCAAGCGCGAGCGCGAGTTTGACGCACATAGGGAATCGTCACTTGAGAAGGTAGTGAGACTAGGCAGGAAGTACGGATTCGGACTTGTTGTGTCTACGCAGCAAATAGAGGACGTGCCTAAGGTATTCATCAACTCCTGCGCGCTTTTGATGCTGCACCAGCAGCGCGAATACGAGTACTTCGGAAGGGACGTGCTGGAACTGGGTGCTTTCGAATCTGCGTATCTCAAAGCTGCGGACCAGGGCGAGATGCTGCTATTTGACAGGGGAATGGCACAAAAAGGGCAGCTATGGCCAAATTATATCAAGGTAAGGTCGTTATCAAAAAATGAATCGGCATTGCTGGCAGCAAAATTCAAAACATACGTGCCAAGCACCATATACGAGTCCGAGATGCCTATAGAGATGCATGATAATGGAAGTTATGGCCCAGGACCTATGAAAACTGGTAAGGAAGGCATATTCAAAGGTCTTGACATACCATCAGTTGCAGTCTACAGGTTCATGATAGCGATAGAAAGGACAAAGACTATTACGGAAGCATACGCGATGCTCAAGGGGAAGGGCTGGCTGACAAGCCTTGCATCGCTGTACGGAGGCAAGAGCAAGCCTTCGATACTTGCGCGGGCAGTAAGTTCGGGATATGTAAGTCAGAATGGTAAACTCACGGAAAAAGGTCTCGAAGTGATAAACTCCGAAAGGATAATAGCAAAACAGGGAATATACTCTGGAAGCGAGGAGCACAAACAGCTCATGAGAAAGACGATACTGATGATACAAGATAACGGCAACTTTGCATTCACGCTTACCGATAAAGATAGTTTTGATATCGGGGAGTTGAAAGCGAAGACGAAGAGTTCCTGGGATTTTGAGAATATTACTGCATATGAGTGCCAGACGAATGCGATAGAGAAAGAACTGCGTAAATGTATAGTACGAACAAAAAAGTTTGGGGCGAATATTATTTTTGTAGTTAATAATAGTGAAATGGCAATATTGATAGATAAGATGACAGAAAATAAATGTATTAGTCTAGAAGTATAATTGGGGAATTTATGCGTTTTGAAAAACCAAAAGAAATGATAATTGCGTTAAATAATAGAATAAAAACGTATCTTCATTCTTTGGCCCAAGCTAGCGTTTATAGCGTGCTATTTCTTCTATTATATTTGCTTGTAATTCAACTCTTTCCTGGTGCTTCTGCAGTTTCGATAATTAATTCCTGCCCAATAAATCAAACATCCCGTTACACGAATTTGATAATAGCACCAGTGAGTTATTTTGAGATGATAATTGTAACTCAATACTACCACATTACAGGTGTTGACATATCTTACCTGATTATAACAAATTTGGCTTTTGTCATAATTGGTATATTCGCCACAGTGCTTTTCTACAATGATTTTTCTTTGAAATACAAAAGACGGTTTAATGTGAACAAGATCATACTTTCAGCCGTTTTGGCGACTTGGGCATTATGCCTTACTTTAATACCTTGTGGAACTGGGATATCAATAATAGGAGTAAGCCTCAGCCTTTTTGTTGGAATAGGCATATTCAAAGACGGTCGCTATTTGCTTAGTCAAGGGAAGATGGATGGTAGAACCCGTTTCAAGTATGTTGTATCTGCGGGCTTGATGCTTGCAATAGCCGTGAGTTATGTAATAAGCGGTCCTGTGCAACATTTGCTAGGTTTAAGCTTTTTCATTTTGATTCTAGCGCTCATTGAGTCTAACTTTAGGAATATGCTAATAGGATTATTCAAGAGATAATATCTTATTTAGAAATAGTGTGAGCCGCTTCCGAACGAGCCGAAGGCGAGTTGGTCAGCGGCGAGCGCATACTCAACAAATATAAATTTATCTAGCGTAAGTATACCGAGAGGATGCAGGGGACACACACACACACACACACACACACACAAAGAAACTTGCGCCGAAGGCAAGATCCGAGTGGCACAGGTAGAAATCTTGTCCCTATTGCAGCCGAAGCTGCAATACTCATAGGCATAGCGCTCCTCATTTACAGCCATTTTGTCCAATACTACTGCTTGCACTGCATCGATTCCTTTAGCTTCATGCTGCTTGGCATAATGTTCACATTAGTGGGAGTACAGTGGCTTATCCTAAACCACTACAAGCGTTCGCCGTTCAGCGCCCGCCGGGGGTTTTGAGATGGAACCCAAGGCTGCGAAACTTCCAGGTAGACTCTTTGAGAAAGAGTTTAATCAGAAATTGAA
>VFSW01015846.1_pt1 | contig 10332 bp, 10 predicted proteins | sample 5358111 | NCBI WGS metagenome assembly VFSW01 (sample SAMN11554181, study PRJNA540505) | mine drainage metagenome | isolation source: sediment from site ElyBrook_90M | place: USA: Ely Copper Mine, Vershire, VT | collected 2017
ATGCCCCCCCCGCGTCCCCTCGCCATTGCCCTGCTTTCGGCCACCGGAGCAGCGATTCTGATTGTGGTCGTGGTCAAGGGCTTTGGCGTTGCGCGCCTCCGCCTGGCCACCACGGGAGTGCTCGTCGTCCTGGTGCTGTTCCTCTACGGCGTGGGCCCATTCTTCGGCATTCCGGCCATCGCATCCACAAAACGAGTGATTCACCTGCTCGACCGCGCCTATTCCGCCCGTCCCCTGGCCGATCGGCTCACCGGGTTCGCACCTCTCACTGAAACGGTCGCCGTCTTTCGCGTGCGCCGGGACATGGAGTACGGTCTCGCCTTCTATCGAAACCACGAGGTCGTCAATTACGAGGAAAGCGGCGTTCCTGACGAGCAGCACCTGCTCGTGACAAGGGTTACGGGACGAAACGGCGTAGACATGCACACCCCCGCCGCCCTGCAGGAATACCTCGAGGGAAGGCACTACGAACAGCTCTTCAGTTGGCCAGAACAGGGACTCGAAGTTTACCTCGTTGGGGCAAGATGAGCGGGCGCCAGCTTGCAGCAGACCCCAACTCGTGGCACAGTAACCGGAAGGCATGACGAATCCGATCCGCCCCGCAATCTATCCAAAGGAGTGTGAACAGACCCGCGCTCGGACCAATGGATAATCGACGATCCCTGCCTGGAACGTTTACGTTGCGGATGAACACAGGTCAAAGGAAATGGGAACCCACCCCCCTGCCGGAACGACGGCGACGGTAGAACCGAGACATCTGGAGAAGCATGAAATCGGGCATTTCCATCGAAATCCTCGACCTTCGACACTTTGCAGCGCCGCTGCTGCGCCCTTTGCTTGAGGCCGAGAGCGAGGTCTGGCTCCAGCGCCTGCACTGGGATTACAGGACCTCGGCTAAGCTTCTCCTGCAGTACATCGATAGCCATATGCTTCCCGGTTACGCCGCCGTCGAAGCCGGCCGGGTAACCGGCTATGCCTTTTGTGTTTACGAAGAAACCAAGGCAGTCATCGGCGATGTCTTCGCTCTTACCCTGCCCCCTGAAGAGGCCCACGGGGAAATGCATTCATGGAGCCGGCCCGGCGAGGAAGAGGACGAACTGCCGGAGCAGGAAATCGAAGAGACCCTGCTGCGCCACATCTTCGAGACGCTGCAAAACTCGCCCCACGTGGACCGCATTGAATCACAACTGCTGCTGCACCCCTCCGGCGCGCACAGCGGCGCCTTCCGGCAGGCTGGGTTCGAAGTGTACCGGCGTCTTTTCATGGTGCAGCCCCTGTCCGGAGCATGGCCTCACTCGCGCATCGAACTTCCTCCGGAACTGGAGATTCGACAGTGGCGCGATGACGACCTGAACGCCGCGGGGAGGCTCATCTCCGAGGCCTATGCGAAACATCCCGACAGCCTGATCAATGACCAGTACCGCTCCGCCCATGGATCGCTGCGTTTTCTGCACAACATCGTTCGCTACTCCGGGTGCGGAACGTTTTCGTCGCAGGTTTCGCACGTCATCATGGAGCGCGCAAGCCGCGAAATCGTGGCCCTGGTTCTGGGGTCGCGCGTGAGCCCGCAAAGCGGCCACATTACCCAGCTTTGCGTGCGGCCGCAGTATCGCCGGCGCGGCCTTGGCCGCCTGCTCCTCTCCGTCGCGGCTGCGGGTTTCGTGCGCCAGGGAGTAAGCGAGGTCTCACTCACGGTAACCGAAGCCAATGAGAGCGCCATCGAGCTTTATCGCGCCGAAGGATACGAGTGCGCGCACGTCTTTGACGCCGCGGTCTGGCAGCGGGAATCGATGGCCTGATCGGCGTTCGGAGAGTTTTGCCGGAAATTTGCCCCGCTCGGCGCACGACCACAGAGAGAGGGGTCTCCCCGGTCTATTCCCGAAATGTGCCCCGGGAATCATTCCCCTTTTCGTTCACTTTTTAAGGTCTAAGTCCAATCTGTAGAGCGGTCAGCGAAAACTGATCGTCAATCCGCCGCCCGCATTTTCCCCCCGGGAAGTAGCTGAAACACCCGGCCGCGCCAGAGAATGCGGCTTGATGTGTAGCTGGCGGCCCAGAAAAAGAAGCCCATAAGGTCACGGATGGGGTAGAGCACCAGCAGGCTGAACCAGCTCTTGTCACGGACCACCCAGTTGCCCACCGCGACGGAGAGCGCGAGGCGCGAAACAACGGCCCAGGCCAGGAGAACCACGGCCCACCCCGCGTGATGCAGAGCCACTGCAGCCGCGCAACCCAGCAGGCCGAAGGGCATGCTGAAAGTGAGCGCGGTGCCGAAGTGGCCCTTGGGACGTGAAAAACGCGTGGACTTCATCCAGCGGACCTGGTGCAGCATGGACTGCAGGAAGCTGGAATTGATGACCATGTGGTCGATGGCGTGGTGGCTGAGAACAACCGTCAGGCCCAGCTTGTACGTCTCGTTACCGAGCACGAAGTCATCGGCGCAGTAGTCCGCCGTGACGCGAAAGCCGCCCATCCGGCGGATCGCTTCGCGCCGGAAGGCCATGGTGGGGCCGAGCGTGAACTGCATGCCCTCCATGGAACGCGCCACCAGCACCCCGGCGGTCATTTCGACGGACATGCCAACGGCTTCCAGCCGCGCCCACAGCCCTCCCTCTGCCGCCACGCCGCGATAAAGGCAGGTGAGGCCTCCGACACGGGCGTCGGTGAAGGGAAGCGCCACGGATCGCAGGTACCCCGGCGTGACGCGCACATCACTGTCGCTGATAACAAAAATATCGTGCGCGGCATTTGCCTCCATCAACTCCATCGAGATGGCTTTGTCGTTGATGTAGTCGGGCTGCCCGCCGGTGGCGAGAAACTTGACCGGGATGTGCGGGTACCGCGCTGCCACCCGGCGTGCCGCAGCCAGACCGGCATCCTCGGGCGAGCGGGCGCAGAAGAGAATTTCGTAGGCGGGATAGTCCTGCTCGAAGAAGGTGGCCAGGTGTGGTTCAAGACCCGGTTCATCGCCATGCAGCGGCTTGAGCAGGCTCAGCGGAGGCGTAAAGCCGGGTGGATTGTCGAGCTGCGCATATGCCTGGCGACGCTCGCGAAGATAGTCAGGCAATGCCGCCAGCACCAGACCGGTGAAGACCGTGGACGTGATAAGGCCAAAGATGGCCAGTGCGAGAAGTGCGTAAAACATGCAGGTCTAAGCATACCTGCGCAACAGGCGACACCGCGACGATGTCAGACGCGGCGCACAATTGCCTGGACCAGCAAGAGCGCTCCAATCCCTCCCAGGCCAACATAAACGTACTTCATAAAGACTGCGGCGGGCAGGCGATGATTGATGACCCGGCCAAGAAACACGGCCGGGATTAACACCGGTAATGAGAGGAGATAGTAATGCGTCACGGCAGGAACCCACAGGCCTGCCATCCAATAGCCGGCCATGCCCAGAAGGCTCGCCGGCAGGAAGTATGCCTGCAGGGTTGCGCGAAAGTGCTGCGCCGACCACCGCCGCATCGAACCATACATCACAAGCGGCGGGCCATTCATGCCATACGCGCCACCCAGGATACCGGCGCAAAATCCGCAGGCCAGAAGCCATGCACGGCTGTCGCGCCGAAGTTCCGGCGGATTGCGTCGTGCCAGAGAATGCGCCGAGAACATCAGGATGATCGCGCCCAACGCACCTTTCACGAGCCTTGGCGGAGCGGTCGTCAACGCAAGGAGACCCAGGGGGATGCCGAAAAACGTGGAGAGAACCAGCCATCCGGTGCTGCTGAGATGGATCTTCTTCCAGTCCTGAATGACAACGATGCCCGCGATCGTAATGGATAAAAGTACGGCCAGCGGGGCGGCTACCTGCAGGGAAAGACAGAACGCGAGCAGCGGAACGGCGACCAGCGCCTCGCCAAAACCGAACGCGGAACGAATCAGCGTGGCGAGAAACACAATAAGCAAAACTTCCACAGAAGTAAGGTCGATTGGTATCCCCTGGATGGTGATTGGCTATACCTTCTTTACGGCGACGGGCTTCGCTACCGTTGGCCTGCGCAACGGCACGATGGCGCCCGCGGCCCCGGGCGCGGCCTGCTGGAAGCGCGTAAGCATCTCGGAGCGCACATATTCGACAAAGCTCTGCATCTGGCGGTTCATCTCTTCCATGCGTTCGCGCATCTGCAGGATGATGCCAATGCCGGCGATGTTGACGCCGAGGTCGCGGGCCAGGTTCAGGATGAACTCCAGCCGCTCCAGGTCCTCGTCTGTGTAGAGCCGCGTGTTGCCTTCCGTGCGCGACGGCTTGAGGAGACCCTCGCGCTCATAGAGGCGGAGCGTCTGCGGATGAATCTCGTACATCTCCGCCACCGCCGAGATCATGTACGCGCCTTTGGATTTGCGTTTGGCAGGCATCTGTTCGTCACCAGCTTAACGAGTTTGGTTGAAGAAACATTCAGAAAAAAACCGCTACAGCTTATCGAACAACTCCACGCGCGGGTCCTGGTTGTTGAGCTTGGCCAGCTCGCGCATGATTTCGCGGCTGCGCTCGTCCTGCAGCGTGGGTATCACCACCTCGACGGTCACAATCTGATCGCCTCGCTGGCCGGGTCGATTAGCGCTCTCCACGCCGCGCTCCCGCAGGCGCAGCTTTTGCCCGCTTTGCGTCCCAGGAGGGATTTTCAACTGGGCGCGTCCATCGATCGTGGGCACGTCCACCTTGGCTCCCAGCGAGGCCTCTGGCACGGTGACTGGCACCGCCACGTGAATGTCGTCTCCCACCCGCGTGAATACCGCATGGGTGCCGGTGCGCACAATGAGGAACAGATCGCCCGGAGCGCCGCCGTTGACGCCGGAGTTGCCCTTCCCCTGCAGGCGGATCCGCTGGCCGTCGCGGGTGCCCGCCTTGATGCGGAACTCCACGGTCTCGGTGCGGTCCACCAGTCCCTCGCCGTGGCAGGTTGCGCAATCGCTCGATACACGGCCGCTGCCATTGCAGCGCGGGCACGGGATGTTGAACTTCATGCGGCCGCCCATCTGCGTAACTTGGCCGGTGCCATTGCATTCCGGGCATTGCGAGGGGCCGGCGGTCTGAGCCTGACCATGGCATGTGGGGCAGGTCTCCTGGCGGTGAATCTGCATCCGCGCCTGCCCACCCCGGATGGCCGTCCAAAAATCAACCGTTGCCTGGTATTCAAGATCGGTGCCGGGCTGCGGTCCGCGCGGCCGGCTGGGCTGCTGGGCTCCCGAAAAGATGCCGGAGAAAATATCCTTGAAGCTGCCCCACGACGACGATCCCGCCCCCGCCTGCTGGCCCGGATGCTGCCCCGGACAGCTTTGGAAGCCGGAGAAATCAAACCCGCCAAAGTCCACCGGCATGCCGCCGCCACCCTGCTGACGCGCATACGCTTCGGCCTGCGCCGGATCGATCTGGTCGGAGTAGAAACCGAGCTGGTCGTAGATCTTGCGCTTCTTTTCGTCGCTCAGGATGTCGTTGGCTTCGGAGATTTCCTTGAACTTCTCCTCGGCCCGCTTGTCCCCCGGGTTCACATCGGGGTGATACTTCCGCGCCGCCTTGCGGAAGGCCTTGCGGATCTCATCCGCGGTGGCAGTCTTCTTCACACCGAGCGTCGCGTAATAGTCTTTGTTGGTCGCTGTGGCCATGTGTATTTTCTTATCTCACATCCCTTGAGGGGTACGTTCCGTCCTGAGTGCAAGCACCACGCCATTGAAGTTCGAAGTTTATCGGCGAACGCTCATGCGATACGCAGGGCCTTCTGAACTGCTTCTGGTTCTCGATCGATCACCAGCAGATATGCCCGCGTCGGACCTTCGGGGACTCGTCTTCCTTGTTCCCAGTGACGAACCGTGTTGACGCTGAAACCGAATCGGATCGCAAATTGCTGCTGCGTCATCCCCAGCCGGCCGCGAATTGCTCTCACATCGATCTCTGCCGGAATATGCACGGCATACAGACTCGGGTCGGCGGTTCCATTTGCAAAGGCCAGTGCCTCATTCAGCCCTCGCAGAATGCCGTCGGCAATTCTCCTGCTCATCGTCATGCCCTCCGTCGCCTGTAAGATTCCACGATCTGCTTCGTGACCTGATGCAGCTCGCGGCATTCAGCCTGGGTCAAATTCGCTCGTTCGTTCTTGGCGTACGCCTCCAAAAGAAACAGCGGCATCTCCATATCGTGGAAGAAGAAGATGACCCGCGCTCCACCGCGCTTGCCGCGGCCTTCCAGCCCCCAGCGTAACTTCCTCACCCCGCCTGTTCCGGGAATCACATCGCCAGCGGTGGGGTTGTAAGCCAGATACCCGATCAGTTCCGCCCGCTCTGTGTCGTCCATCAACTTCTTCGTCGCGCTAAGGAATTCGTGCATCTCCACTACCGTGATGGGCCGCTGTTCTTCCAAATCTGAGTGTAGTGCATTGCACTACTTCCTGCAAGCTGCTTATTCCCAAGACGGTGAAAGAATCAACTCAACTGATCGCCATAAATGAAGGGGAAGTCCCGTGAAAGAGTGGACGAAGGTTTTCTTCGCATTCGGATCCATCGTGACTGGGGCAATTTTCATTGCTTTGAATGTTTGGGTGACGACAACCATCGCTATCGGAATCAGATAGGCGCATTAGTCGGTATTGACTTGCTTGCGGGTGGAATCACATATTTGCTCCCGTTATAAAGTAATGATGAGAATGTAATTCCAGCCGTTTTAGCATTTTGTGGCGATCCAATTTCTGGTTGATAAACTGGGGTAGGCAACGAACCGCCACCCACCCCAGCTAGCTCCGCTTACTTCTTGTCTTCGACGTCCACGTACTCGGCATCGATGACGCCTTCGTCCTTCTTCTGTTCGGCTGCCGGCTCCGCAGTCCCGGTTGGGGCAGCACCACTCGCCGCCTGCGCGGCATTGGCCTTGTAGAGAACCTCGGCGAGCTTGTGGCTGGCCAGGGTCAGTTTCTCGTGCGAGGCCTTCAGCGCAGAGGAAGACGGTGTTCCTTCCAGCGTCTTCTTGGCCTCGGCCAGAGCCGACTCGACCTCAGTCTTATCCGCGGCCTGTACCTTTTCGCCCGACTCCTTCAGCATCTTCTCGATGTTGTAGACCAGCGAATCGAGGCTGTTGCGCGCTTCGATCTCTTCGCGCTTTTCCTTGTCCTCGGCTGAATGCGCCTCAGCATCCTTGGCCATGCGCTCCACCTCTTCCTTGCTCAGGCCCGAGCTGGAGGTGATGGTGATACGCGTGTCCTTGCCGGTGGCGTTGTCCTTGGCCGTCACGTTGAGAATGCCGTTGGCATCGATGTCGAATGTGACCTCGATCTGCGGCACGCCGCGAGGCGCCGGAGGAATGCCCGCCAGCTTGAACTTGCCCAGGGTGCGATTCTGCCCCGCCATGGGGCGCTCGCCCTGGAGCACATGGACCTCGACTTCGGTCTGCGAATCCGCAGCCGTCGAAAACGTCTCCGTCTTCTTGGTCGGGATCGTGGTGTTGCGCGGAATCATCGTCGTAGCTACGCCGCCCAGCGTCTCAATGGCCAGGGTCAGCGGTGTCACATCGAGCAGGAGCAGGTCCTTGACCTCGCCGGCCAGAACACCGGCCTGCACTGCGGCGCCGATTGCGACCACCTCATCGGGGTTCACGCCGCGATGAGGCTCCTTGCCGAAGAGAGTCTTGACCAGTTCCTGGATCTTGGGCATGCGGGTCTGTCCGCCCACCAGGACAACTTCGTCGATCTGGCTGGCGGTCACCCCGGCATCGGCCATGGCCTTCTTGCACGGCTCGAGCGAGCGATCAATGAGATCGCCCACCAACTGCTCCAGCTTGGCGCGGGTCAGCTTGCGAACCAGGTGCTTGGGGCCGGTCGCATCCGCCGTGATGAACGGCAGGTTGATCTCGGTGTCAACTGTGGTCGAAAGCTCGATCTTAGCCTTCTCGGCTGCGTCCTTCAAACGCTGCAGGGCCATTTCATTGCCCTTCGAGCCCAGGTCAAGACCTTCCTCCTGCTTGAACTCGGAGATGAGCCACTCGACAATTCGCTGGTCAAGGTTGTCGCCACCCAGGTGGGTGTCTCCGTTGGTCGATTTGACCTCGATAACTCCTTCGCCAACTTCGAGGATCGAAATATCGAAGGTGCCCCCGCCGAAGTCGTATACGGCAATGGTCTCGTCCTTCTTCTTGTCGAGGCCATAGGCCAAGGCAGCCGCGGTTGGCTCGTTGACGATGCGCTTGACGTCGAGCCCGGCAATCTTCCCGGCATCCTTGGTGGCCTGGCGCTGGGCGTCGTTAAAGTACGCCGGAACGGTGATCACTGCCTCGGTGACCGTCTCGCCAAGGTAGGCCTCAGCGCTCTTTTTGAGCTTTTGGAGGATCATGGCCGAAATCTCGGGTGGGGTATATTCCTTGCCCTGGGCCAGCACGCCTACGTGATCACCCTGCTGGGTCACCTTGAACGGCACCATTTTCATCTCGTCGTTGACTTCGTTGTAACGGCGGCCCATAAACCGCTTGATCGAGAAGATGGTGTTCTCAGGATTGGTGATGGCCTGGCGCTTGGCCACTTGGCCGACTAGCCGCTCTCCGGTCTTTGAAAAGGCTACGATGGAGGGGGTAGTGCGTGCACCCTCTTCATTCGGAATGACTTTTGGTTCTCCGCCCTCAAGAACCGCGACACATGAATTGGTGGTTCCGAGATCGATACCGATAATCTTTGCCATGTTTGGCTCCCTGCATCCAAGAAGATACTGACGTCTTATAAGATGCATGATTGAGTGAGATAGTGTCAAGTTTTCTTGATGATCACATTATAAACCGAGCCCCCTGCGCCGCTCCCTCCATGCCACCCCGTTTCACCTCCTAGTACAGCAACCTTGCCAAACATCTACGACCAAATTAGTCTTACTTTAAATACGACCAATTAAGTCGTATATCTGCGGAGGACCCACTTGCTCTGGAATTGGATTCAAACGCTTTCATCGGCCGGACTCTTGCTGACCGCCACTCTGATGGCTGGCTTCACCCCCAGGGCGGGAGCGCAGGAGAAGCCCTATTTCGTAACGTACTCGCACGACCTGGAAGAGCCGGGCAACCTCGAGGTGGAGACCAAAACAGCTCTGGCACGACCCGACGGCGGCAACCGCTATGGGGCGACGGCGCTGGAACTCGAATATGGTGTGCGCGCTTGGTGGACCTCGGAGCTGTATCTGGACGGGCAGGCTACCGGGCATGATTCGACGATTTATACCGGATTTCGGCTGGAGAATCGCCTACGGCCGCTGATGCGCGAACTGATCGTCAATCCTCTCCTCTATGTGGAGTACGAGAACATCTCAGGCGCTGACAAAACGATTCTGGAGGGGGTGGGTCACGACGGCCAGTTCGAGCGCGCGAATCCAAACAGCGATGGACGCCGCGAGCACCAGCACGAGGCCGAACTCAAGCTGATTCTCTCCTCAAACGCGAAGGACTGGAACCTATCGGAGAACTTCATCGCGGAGAAGAATCTGGGCCATGCCCCATGGGAGTTTGGATACGCGGTGGGCGCCACACGTCCGTTGCGGGGCGCGTCCAGTGGCAGGGCTTGCACCTTCTGCGCAGAGAAGCTGATTGCGGGCATGGAGGGCTACGGGGGGCTGGGAGACACTTCGGCTCTGACTCTCCACAACACGTCGCACTACCTGGCGCCGCTGCTGGGCTGGCAACTGCCGAAAGGGGCGCGGCTGAGCTTCTCTCCGGGGTTTGGACTCACGGCGAGCAGCCTTGCACGCGTTTACCGAGTGGGACTCGCGTTCGAGGTCAACCAGGCCGGCGGCTGGTTTCGCGGCGAAAGAGGGGGTGCGGAATGATGCGGCACGCGATAGCGGTGGTTTGTTTCTTCCTGGGCTTTAGCTTTGCGGTTGGCGCAGAATCCAACGCGCGGTGGGAGCACGTTTCAGCCAGGGATCACGCACGGGACAATCCCATGGCCGGGAGGACGGAAGCGGTCGCGGCTGGCGCACTTCTGTATCGCGATCACTGCGCACAGTGCCACAAGGCGGATGCGCAGGGTGATGGGCGCAAGAAACCTTCGCTGCGGAGTGCCCGGGTCAAGGCGGCGAGCGATGGAGATATCGAATGGTTTCTGCGCCAGGGAGACTTGCGCCATGGGATGCCCTCCTGGTCGAGCCTGCCCGAGGCGCAACGCTGGCAGATTATTACCTACCTCAGGTCTCTTCCAATCGACACACAGCCCGGCGCGGTTGAACACGCACGATGACCGGCAGGTAATACGGCGGCTGCGCGGTTGCTCGCGGTCGCCCGGTCCTCGAATTCAAGGCTCTTCCCACCATTGGGCCAATGCACGGGCGATACTGGCGCCGGTATCGCCCATCGTTTACTCTCAGATGTTCCTT
>VFSW01015847.1_pt1 | contig 10332 bp, 6 predicted proteins | sample 5358111 | NCBI WGS metagenome assembly VFSW01 (sample SAMN11554181, study PRJNA540505) | mine drainage metagenome | isolation source: sediment from site ElyBrook_90M | place: USA: Ely Copper Mine, Vershire, VT | collected 2017
CTATAACCCCACCGTCCTCGATCACAATGGCAATCCCACGCTCCAGTCCCTCACCGTCCCGGTTCTCCAATTAGTTGCCACCCGCCCCGGCGGCGATACCGAAATGGTCTCCAATTTCGAATACCGCATCCCCATCGCCGGTCCGGTCAGCATGAGCCTGTTCACCGATCTGGGCCTCGATGGCATCCTTCACACCAACGAACTGCAATTGAGCACGCAGGCGCTCACCGCTCTTCAATCGCAGTTCCCCAATCCCGATTTCCCCAATATCAATATTTCCCAGAAACTCGCCATCGCCAGCGGCACCAATTTTGCTCCGCGCATGTCCACCGGCATCGAATTCGTCGTGCAGCTCCCCATCGTGCAGGCTCCGTTCCGCTTCTATTACGCCTATAATCCCCTTCGCCTCGTCGAGCTCATCACCCAGCCTCAGGGCGCTTATTACATCAACCAGCTCACCAAGGATTCCCTGCCTCCCGGAGTCCTCCAGACACAGATCGTTCCCCAGTTGAATACGATCATTGCCGCCCAGACCATGCGCGTCCCTACCGACTTGTTTGAGCCGCGCCAGACTTTTATGTTTTCAGTGAGCCGTACGTTCTAGAGTGCCCGGGCGCGCCCGCCGAGGGCGCCAAAGGTGCTGGGATAGAATAGATGATTGCGAACGATACATACTTCCAAGAGGTGAGTGAATGCGATTCGTAAAACTTGCGGCTGCCCTGTTCCTGGGCGCCCTGCTTTCCGCCTGCGGCGGCAATGGCATGCCCGTCGGCATCACGCTTTCCCCCACCGCGGCGGTCGTCGTGGTGAATGGCACCCAGCAATTTACCGGCAACGTCACCGGCACCAGCAACACCAACGTCACCTGGTCGGTGGGCACCTCCGGAGGCACCCCCATCGTCGGCGGCAATACCACGCTCGGCACCATTTCCACCACAGGGCTCTATACCGCTCCCGCCACCGTTCCCAATCCCAATGTCGTTATCGTCACCGCCGCGGCCACCGCCAACCCCACCCAATACATCACCGCCACTGTCACTATCGATTCCGGCGTTCGCGTCCTCGTCAATCCCATTGCCGCCACCATCGGCACGGGCGAGACTTTCACCTTCACCGCCACGGTTACCGGTACATCCAATCTCACTGTCAATTGGCTGGTGAATAGCCAGCCCGGCGGGAATTCCAGCATCGGCACCATCACCAACACCGGCCTCTACGCCGCCCCTGCCACTGCCCAGAGTGTCACCGTCACCGCTCAATCCGCCGCGGACACCAACCAGACCTCCAGCTCCGGCGTCACCATCGTCGCCGCGGCAGACCCCGTCCTGAGCTCCCTCGATCCCTCCTCCGCTCCGCAAGGCTCCGTTCTGCAGAACATCTATCTCGCCGGCACCAGCTTCTTTTCCACCAATCAGGTCCTCGTGAACGGCACCCCCGTCCCCACCACATTCATCAGCACCACTTTCCTCCGCGCCGAAGTCCCTTCCACGCTTCTCGGAACCTCCGGCCCGGAGTCGGTCACCGTCCAGCGGCAGAACGGCGATCTCTCCGCCCCGCAATTCCTCTCCATCAATCCTGTTCGCCCCGCTCTGGTCTCTTCCACGCCCACCGGAGCCACACAGGGCAATGCCGCCGTCAGCATCGGCTTGGATGGCGGACTCTATTCCCAGGCCACTACCGCAACCTTCAACGGCCAGACGCGCGCCGCGGGAATTGTCAGCAGCCGCCAGCTCAATATTGCCCTGGGCGCCTCGGACACTTCCACTCCAGGCCTTTTCCAGCTCGTCGCTCAGAATTCCGGCGTGCCCGCCGGATCGCCCTCTCTGGCCAGCGTCAATCTCTCCGTCCAACCCACCTCCTCTTCCATTCCCACTTCTCCCATCGCCACCATCCCCGTCGGCACCGCTCCGGTCTCCGTCGCCGTGGATACTTCCACGGGCACCGCCGTGGTCGCCAATTCCGGAGGCACTCCCGGCACCATCTCGTTCATCGATCTCGCCACCAACTCGGTCACCAGCACGATTTCCGCGGGCAATAAGCCCACCTCGGTAGCCATTGACAATCTTCTCCATCTCGCGCTGGTGGTTAATAACGGCGATAATTCCGTATCCGTCGCCGACCTCACCTCCTCCACCATCACCTCCACCATTCCGCTTCCCGGCGCCACCACCGGCTATTCCATCGGAGTCAATTCACTCACCCACCGCGCTCTGGTCGCCAATCAGAATACCAACGCCGCCACGGTCCTCGACCTGACCACCAATCCTCCTTCCGTCCTCTGCGTCCTCGGCGGCACCAGCCCGCCCAATAGCTGCTCGCTCGGCGGTTCTCCCACCTCCGTCAGCACCGGCCCCATGCCCGCCATCTCCATTGACCCTCGCCTTAATTGGGCCATCGTCACTCCCGGCGGCGCAGGCACGGTTACCATCGTGGACCTCGGCACGCCCGCCTCCACGGGAGATGTGGGCCGCGCGCCAAACGTCGTTGCCACTCTGGCCCTCACCAATAGCGTGCAGGGCATCGCCGTAAATCCGGAGACGCGCCTCGCTCTGCTCACCGACCCCAACGACACCGTCCTCACACAATTCAGCTTCCTCGATCAGACCGTCTCCAATATCACCCTGGATAAAGGCGAAGTCGCCGCCGCGCTCAATCCGCTGACCAATATTGGCGTCGTGGTGAATAACGCCAGCAATCAGGCCAATATCGTCAATCTCCAATCCATGCAGCCTTTGGTTTCCGCTATTCCCGTGGGCGTCACCCCCGCCGCTGTTGCGGTCGATCCCGGCTCCAATGTCGCTCTGGTGGCCAATTCCGGCGATAACACCGTCTCGGTGCTCTCCCTCGGCTCCATTCGCCCGCTGGCCATCACGCAAAGCTCGCCGCAATCCGCCCTCACAGGCACTCCGGCGCTTACGCTTACCGTCATCGGCAATGGTTTCGAATTCGGCTCCTTCGTCCGCCTCGATCAGACCGCCATCCCCACCTCCACCTTCCCCTCTTCCTGCACGTCCAATTGCCGCGCGCTCACCGCCACCGTCCCCTCCTCCATGCTGGCTTCGCCTCGCCGCTTCAGCCTCGACGTTCAGAATCCCGATGGCACCCTTTCCAATGTCACTTCTTTCACGGTCATCGGTTCCGTGGCCGTCGGCAATGGCCCCTCCGCCGTGGCCATCAATCCGGAGACTGAGCAGGCCGTGGTGACCAACTCCACCGATGGCACCATCTCCCTGGTCAATCTCACCACGCTCACTGCCGCGCCTCCCATCGCCGTTGGCTCAGACCCGGTTGCCGTGGGCATTCTTCCCCGCCTCAATAGCGCCGTCGTCAGCAATTTCGGCAGCAACAATGTCTCGATCGTCGATCTCACTTCCGCGAGCGTTACGGCTACCGTCGGCACCCAGGTTCAGCCCATGGGCCTCGCCATCCAGCCCGATGCGGCCATCGCCTTCGTCACCAATAGCGGCTCAAACACCGTCAGCGAAGTCACCATCACCACCGCCAACGACTCCGCCACGCTCCCCGTCGATATGCTGCCCGTCGCCATCGCCATTGATACCGATGACAACGTCGCCGCCGTCGCCAACGCCACCCAGAACACCATCATCCTCATCAACCTCCTCAACAACACCATCGCCGCTCGCCTCTCCAATTTCCAGCTTCCCAGCGATGTCACCTACGACCCCATCGCCAAAATGTTCATCGTCGCCAACAGCCTCCAGAACAACATCGTCATGATCAATCCCCTCACCTACGTCACCACCAGCGCCCGCGTCGGCATCAATCCACAGTCCCTCGCCTATAATTTCCAGACCAGCACTCTTGCCGCCTACAACAACACCAGCCACACACTTTCCGTCATCGACTATCTTATTCCCGCCGTCCGCGCCGTCATCCCCGTCAGCGGCTCGGCCGCATTTTCCGTGGCCATCGACCCCAACACCAACATCGCCGCTATCGCCGATCAGACCAATAACCGCCTCCTGCTCATCCCTCTTCCCCGCTAGCTTTTCTTCGGCGGCCGGCTAACTTCTTTCCTTCCCCCGGCATCTCATCGCTCGGGGGGAAGGCGACGGGAAGTACCCTGCGATTCCTGCGGCCTTGTCCGCATCCGGACGCGGGGCAGTGCCGGGGCCGCCAATTTTGTTTGACCTGGCCTCGCGCACACCGCTATAATCTCTCGTTTGCAATTTCCCTTACATTTCTGCAAGGAGTGAGAATGAAAGTTCGATTTGCATCATTGGCTCTCGCGGCTGCCTTCCTCGTCCCTGCCACTTGGGCCCAGACTGGCTCCGCCAAATCCGCGGCCGAACCCGCCCCTTCCAAAGTGGCCGTCATCAATATTCAGGTTGCCATCACCAGCACCGGCGATGGCAAGCAGGCATCCGCCGAGCTGCAAACGCAGTTCGCGCCTCGCCAGCAGGAAATCGAAAACATGACCCACCAGATTGACGATATCCGTACTCGCCTCCGCAATGGCGCCACCACCCTCAGCGACGAGGAAAAGGCCCGCCTCGCCCGCCAGGGCGATGCTCTCACCCGCGGCATCCAGCGCAAACAGCAGGACCTGCAGGATGACGCCAATGAGGCCCAGCGCGAAGTCTTCGATCGCATCGGCCGCAAAATGCTCGTCATCATTGACACCTACTCCAAGGAAAATGGCTATGGCGTCGTCGTCGATAATTCCACCCAGAATTCCGGCGTGGTCTACGCCGCTCCTCAGGTGGATATCACGCAGGCAATCATTCGCCTCTACGACCAGGCTAATCCCGTCAAGTCCGCCGCTACCGCTCCGGCCAAGCCCGGCACTTCGGCTCGCCCGGCCACGGCCAGGCCAGCGCCAAAGTCGCCTTCAAAACCCTAACGCCGCTTCCCGCCGCGCGGCTTTCCCGGCCCCTCTCCGCACCTCGAGAGGGGCTTCTCTTTTCCTCCTCATCTCCTGACGCGCAATCTCTTCCAGCCGGCCCCTCGGACCTCGCGCATCCCTCTCGCTCCGCCCTGTGGCCCGGAATTGTTGTAGAGTCTCTGAAGCATGCCCCAGCCACAGCCGCAGAAATCCACTCCCTCCCTCAGTCCCTGGCGTCCCCTCCGCATTCCCATCTTTCGTAACCTTCTCCTTGCCGACCTGGTCTCCGACGTGGGCACCTTCATGCAAACCGTCGGAGCCGCGTGGCTCATGACCTCCCTCACTCGCAGCCCTCTCTACATTGCTTCCATCCAGACCGCTTCCGCGCTGCCATTTTTCCTGCTCGCGCTTCCCGCCGGCTCCCTCGGCGATATGATGGACCGCCGCCGTCTGATCCTCGGCACCGAAATCTGGATGTTCGCCATCGCCGCGGCTCTTGCCGCCCTCACTCTCGCCGGCGCCATGACTCCCTGGCTGCTGCTCTTCCTCACTCTCGCTCTTTCGTTGGGAGACGCTGTGGAAGCTCCCACCTGGCGCGCCATCTTTCCAGAGCTGGTGAAAAAGGATGATCTTGCTCCCGCTCTGGCTCTCAATGGCATCGAGTTCAATCTGGCTCGCGCCATCGGTCCCGGCCTGGCCGGCATGATTATCGCCGCCGTCGGCGTCGGCGTCGCCTTCGTCCTCAATGCTCTTTCATTCGCCGGCGTGATTTTAGTCATTGCCGGCTGGAAGCGTCCTGCGCGAAGCAGCCCGTTGCCCGCCGAAGCCTTCCGCGGGGCCACCGCGGCCGCACTTCGCTACGTCCGATATTCCCCCGGTATCCGCGCGCTGCTGGTTCGTGCCGCTTCCGTCATCTTTTTCACCAGCTCTTTTTGGGCCTTGCTCCCCGCTGTCGCCCACCGCCTCAGCCGCAGTCCGCTGGTCTACGGCTTCCTTCTGGGTTTCTTTGGCGCCGGCGCCATCGCCGGAGCCGTGGTGCTCCAGCGCGCCAGGTCGATTTTCTCCATGGAAGCGGTCATCTCTGCCGCCACGCTCATCTTCGCCGCCGTCGTATTCAGCACGGCCACACTCCACAGCACCGTGCTTCTCTGCTTGCTCATGCTCCTGGGTGGCGCCGCATGGACCGTCTTCATGTCCTTATTCAACACCATGATCCAGAATCTCGCCCCCGATTGGGTCCGCGCACGCGTCCTCGCCGTCTATCTCTTTGTCTTTCAGGGCAGCGTTGCCGCGGGCAGCATCCTCTGGGGGTTTGCCGCCGAACATTCCACGGCCCGTTTCTCTCTCCTGATTTCCAGTTTCGGCATCGCCGCCTGCCTCCTGCTCCAGTTCCCTTTTCGCCTTCCAGACACCTCTTTGGACCTGAGCATTTGGAACCACTGGGCCCGGCCCGCCATGTTTCAGGAGCATCCGCCAGACGCAGGTCCCGTGCTCGTCACCGTTCGCTACCTCATCGATCCGCAAAAGGCCGAAGCCTTCCTCCGCGCCATCCACGAATACCAGCGCGTCCGCCGCCGCGACGGCGCCACGCGCTGGGGCATCTTCTACGATGCGCAATCTCCCAACGTCTATCTGGAAAGTTTTATGCTGGATTCCTGGGCCGAGCACGAGAGGCAGCACGCCCGCTTCACAGTTGCCGATCGCGAATTGGAAAAGCGCGTCATCGCCTTTGCCCTCGAGCCCACCTCCGTGAAGCACTATATCTACGCCCGCAAGTCCGCGCCCTCGCGCTCCTGAGCCCCCTATTTCCGGCTTCCGGCTTTCTTTCTCGGCACTGTGGCTTTCGCGCTGCTTCCTCCCGCCTTCTTTTTCGTTTGCGGGTCGCCAGTCGCCGCCCGCTCCACGTCGCCTCCGCCCTCCCGCGCAATATCCGCCAGCAGGCGCCGGGTTGCAGCGGAATAAGGCTTCTCTTCGGTGATCTCTCCTTTCCCCGCGTGCGCGTCGCGATGCTTGATCAGCAGCCAGGTCGAGCGTCCCTTTCCCGATCCGAATCCTCGCGTCCGCACCAGAACCCAGGAACCCTCCAGCTTCTTTCCATGCAGCGTGAATTTCAGGTCGCCTTTCTTCAGCGCCGCATCCACGTCTTCGCTCTCCGGCTCCCACGTCCCTTCGTCCCACACCATCACTGTCCCTCCGCCATATTCCTCCTCCGGTATCACGCCCTCGAACTTCCCGTATTCCACCGGATGATCTTCCACCTGCATCGCCAGCCGCTTCACGGCCGGATCCACCGACGGCCCTTTCGGCACCGCCCAGGAAAGCAGCACGCCATTCCATTCCAGCCGGAAATCGTAATGCAGCTGCGATGCGCGATGCTTCTGAATCACATAGAGCAGTCCTGTGCCTTCCTTCTTTCCGCCCGCCGCATCCCCCGCGGGCTCCGGCGTCACATTGAAATTCCGTTTGCTCTTATACTCGCTCAGTCCCATCTGATTTCTCCTTCCCCGCGTTGATTTCCCATCCTAGTCAATTCGCAGCCTATTGCAAATAGCCGCTCTGGCTTTCCGTCCGGCGGGCTCCTGCGCCATCTGGCATGCGGCGCCCGCCGCGGGATGTCTGCCCGAGCCATGCCTGCTGCGGCTTGGCGCCGCCACGGCTCTCAATTTTTCCATCCGCTTGTTGAACTCCAGAAAATCCAGATAGCCCCCCGGCCCGTTCCCCCCCGGCCGTCCCCCGCCGCGGTGTTCCCCGGCGGGGCGCCGAACCCGTGGGCGGCGAGCGGGGCGCGGCCGAGGGAGAGTCGCGGGGGAAAGGATTCAGGGCAGGCCCGAATATGACTGTGGAATCTCCTTGCACGAGCGTCTGCCAATTGGCGGCTGGCAAGCCAGTCTGCTGCGGCTGTTATCGCACGTTGCCTGAAATCGAGGCTTGGAGCGGGCTCAGCGATGCCGAAAAGCTCCTCGTCCTCGCCGCGGCGCGTGAACGAAAGGCGCTCGCCGATGCCGATGCCGCTCTTCCGCAAGCGCCGTGATGCAGCCGCGCATCATTTCCTTCCTTCCCGCGGCCACAGAGATGGCCTGCTCCCTCGGTTTGGCCCCTCACCTGGTCGGCGTAACCCATGAGTGCGATTTCCCGCCTGAGGTCCGCGGCAAACCGGTGGTCGTTCGCAGCGCGCTGCCCGTGGAGAATATGACCGCCGCCGAAATTGACGCGGCTGTCAGCCAGTGCCTTCGCAGCGGCCGCAGCCTTTACCAGGTGGACGAGCTCCTGCTCCAGCAGCTCGCTCCCACGCACATCCTCACACAGGCGCTTTGCCAGGTCTGTGCGCCCTCGGGCAACGAAATCACGCGCGCACTGAATGCACTCGCTCACAAACCCGAAATCCTCTGGTTTACGCCTCACTGCCTCGAAGATATCTTCACCAATCTCTCTGAACTGGCGCGCGCTACCGGGCGCTCGGCGCAGGCAGCGGCGCTCATCGCCTCCGCACGCGCGCGGCTCCAAAATACGGCCGGCAGGCTATCCGGTGAATCGTCGCGCCCCCGCGTCCTCTTCCTCGAATGGACCGACCCGTATTTCTCCTGCGGCCACTGGGTGCCTGAAATGATCCGTATCGCCGGCGGAGAGGATCGCCTCGGACGCAGTGGCGCCGATTCCATCCGGATCGCCTGGCCGGACATCGCTTCCTGGGCTCCGGAAATTCTGATTATTGCGCCGTGCGGTTTCGATACCCCAAAAAGCTTCGAGCTTGCAATGCGCCTTCTTCGCCAGCCCGGCTGGCGGGATCTTCCTGCGCTGCGGCAGCACCGCGTCTTTGCCGTCGATGCCAATTCCTATTTCGCGCGCCCCGCCCTTCGCCTTATCGAGGGCGTAGAGCTTCTCGCCCATCTCATCCATCCCCATCTTTGCCCCTGGCTGGGCCCCGCCGACGCTTTCCGTCAGCTCCCCACCTCCGAAACCGGTTCTCTCAGCCTCTCCATCAAAAACGCTTGACCTCTCCCCTACAGCGGCATCCATTCGAAGGGGAAAAGCCTCCCCGCCTCCACCGGATCCAGTTTGATCCCCGCAAGTTCCGCAGCTCGCGAGAGCGCCGGGTCTCGCCCCAAGGCCAGATCCTCCGCCGTCGGCAGCACAATCTCATCCGGCGTCACTCCCATGTGCTCCAGGCTCTTCCCGTCGGACATGATCAGATTCGCTTCAGTGATCATAAAACTATAGAAGATGACCCTTTTGCTGCCCTGCGAGGCGGGGTAGCGCAACGCTTCCATAACTTTTCCCGACGAGTGATCGCCGACCACAACGCCCCTCTTTTCAATCTGCACCACCCGGGCGAATAGTTCCGCCGCCGAGGCGGAGGATGCGTCCAGCAGCACGATTAGCTTGCCTACATAGGCCGAATGGCCGCGGCCCTTCACGAATTCCGGCTTTGTTCCCTTCCGCGTCACGCGGTCCGCAATCTTCACTTCGTGGTCGAACACATTATCGAGCATCCGATCCAGCACCGCGTCCGCCCCGCCCGGATTCCCCCTCATATCCAGCACCAGGGCGCCGTGTTTGCGCGCAATCCCAAATAAATGATCCACCTCACCGTTCTCAATGTCGAATAGAGGCATCTTCCAGATCATCACATCGCCCTTCTCGACGTGTCTCTGGCGATTATAGTGCCGGACCTTTTCCGCCCTGCGACGGGCGTCCCATACGTCGTCCCCATTGTTGGAGAGCCCCGTCACGTCCACCACCTTTTTCAGCTCCTGCACTTTCGCCTCCACGGTCACGGTCCGCTCCTCGCCCGTCGGGTCCCGCAGAGCCAGGATCGTCGCTTTTAGTGGAGCAAGGTCACCGAAATAATATTCCAACTTCCAGAATTCCGCCCGATTCTCGGCAAACTCGTTGTAGCTGAGCACCTGCTCCCCGGGTCTGATCTTTTGAGCCGCGTCAGTATCGGGCCGCACCTGCCAGATGAAGCAGTCGTCTCCCACAATCTCCATGCGGAATCCGTAGTCCACACGAAAAGGTCGTGTGGGCGGATTAAAAAAGGTGTGGGAATCGTCGAGTCCACCCAGAAAGGATGCGATCACCCCAAACGCCTGGCTCAGTGAACCCGCATTCTTGACTTTGTCCTCGTAATCACGATACCGCGCGTCCCAATCCAGGCCATGAAATTTAGGATCGTAGTAGTACTTCACGACAAAATCATGTGCTTGCTGAAGCACCACTTGCGCCTCTGCAGTCGTCTGCGCATCCATCCCCTGCTGCGCGCCCAATTTCATCCCAGTGAAAACGCACACCGCTGAGAAAAAGGCGAGTACGATGGCGCGAAATTTCCGGCGGGTCATCCCCTCTCTCCCGAATCGACGCTCAAACACAGGAAGCTTACGACAGAGCCAATCCTGCTTTCAATGTCGGGAAGCACTTAACGCTCCCATACCCGAGCTCGTACTCGAACCCGCGCGACACCCGGACGGAACTGAGGTACAGTCTGATGG
>VFSW01015848.1_pt1 | contig 10332 bp, 6 predicted proteins | sample 5358111 | NCBI WGS metagenome assembly VFSW01 (sample SAMN11554181, study PRJNA540505) | mine drainage metagenome | isolation source: sediment from site ElyBrook_90M | place: USA: Ely Copper Mine, Vershire, VT | collected 2017
GCTGGATACAGCAAGGAAACTCAAATTGCTCGACCGGACCGTCTCGGGTAAAGGCGCTGAGATCCGGGTGATTGCGCATCGCATATCTGACTTAATTTACGAAAAACTGACGGGCGATCCGGGTATTTTCAACACGCATATTGCGTTTATCAGCCGACAGGGCTCCGATTACAAACTTGTCATCGCCGACAGCGATGGTTACGGCGAAAAAGTCATCTTTTCATCCGACTCGAACATTATGTCGCCATCTTGGTCGCCGGATGGCAGCCATCTTGCTTTTATGGCTTTCGAACGGGATCATGCCGTAGTTTATGTGCAATCCCTGCTGACCAACCAGCGAATGGCAGTGAGCAATTTGCCGGAAAGCAGTAGCGCTCCAACATGGTCACCGGACGGACAACAGCTTGCCTTTGTATTGACCAGTGAAGGAAATTCACATATTTATCTTGTGCGACCGGATGGCTCAGAGTTACAACAAATGACGTTCGATGACGAAATCGACACCGAACCCAACTTCTCGCCGGATGGACTAAATCTGATCTTCGCATCAGACCGGGGCGGCAGTGTACAGATCTACCAGATGCCCGCCGACGGTGGAGATGCAGAGAGACTGACCTTTGAAGGCAATAATAATTTTTCGCCGCGCTACAGCCCGGACGGCAAGAGCTTTGTATTTTCCAGCTGGATCAACGGCAAGTTTTACATTACCACCGAAGATTTTCAATCGCAGCACGTACAAATATTGACAGATGGCGGATGGGAAGAAAATCCCAGCTACGCCCCCAACGGAAAACTAATCCTATTCGCAACCGAAGATAACGCCACCGGACGTAAAGTTCTGTCTACTGTTTCCATTGATGGTCGTGTTAAACAAAAGCTAACCGCTCAGCAGGGCGACATTCTTGACCCAGTGTGGGGCCCGCAAAAAAAGTGACCCACACACCGCTACCGTTCCAGTACACCTGCTAAAAGTTCTTATGGTAGAGCGGGATGGTTAAATTGTAGGTATCCATAGTATGCACAACCGTACCCTGCGCATCCGAATTAATCGCATTCACCCCAGCGCAGCCGCTGCATACCACCAAACAAACCACAACCAGCAATTTTGTAATAGCTTTCATTTTGCAATCTCATGCTTAACACCCGTTAGTGTCTGTGTATCGGCAAAAGTTTCACATACTTTAAAAAAACGTAAGCGTGCCGCAGAGCAAGAAATTAAAGTACCGTCATAGAGCGTCAACTGCTAATCAGAATAAGTGTCCAGCATATAAAAGCCCGATTAACAACGTCGAAAACTACCCTCTAAACGAGGGAAGCTGGTGTCGCTATTTTGCGACCCATGCAATTTCATTTATATCAGCATGTTATCCAATAAGACACCCAATCATGTCGCAAATTGGCGACATGTAGCTCGCCATGCCCTTTTAGCACAAATCCTATCCAATTGTTTTTATACACACATTAAAGACTGGCATGACAATTGCTCAATAATCGGTGCCAAATGAAACCGGCATTTGTAATTTAACTTCGAATTTGCCATGAATCCATCCAATATCCCACCTGTAACTCAGCCCATAGTGACGGCTCCCCCCCTCCATCTCGGCAGCATGACACCGCGCCCTTGGACTGGTTTCTGGCGTGGACTTTGGCTTGCACTGTTTAGTAAAACAGCTTTAAACCAGAGCGCAGAGCATCCACTCCCTTCTTGGAAGAAGGCAGCTTCTGTTCGGCGAATAGCCCTGGTGATGCTCGTTGCCGCCAGCACTGTCGCTGCCGTGAGTCTTCTGTCATACACCGATGCAGCCAATAGCGCCCATCCGGTTCTACATTTTATTCAGCTGGTGCTGTTTGGATTGTTGTTGGGTTGGGTGACAGCCGGTTTCGTGACCGCCCTGATGGGGCTATGGGTGCTATGGCACCCCGATCCGCATGCACTGTCTGTTGATGTCGCTCGTCGCCAGATTTTGAATCAAGATGCACGCACAGCCATCATCATGCCGATTTGCAATGAACCTGTTGCCGCTGTGTTTGCGGGATTGCGCGCGACCTGTGAATCGCTGGCGGACAGCGAGAGCGCCGAGCTATTTGATGTTTACGTGTTGTCCGACACTTACGATCCAGCCTTGCGCGTCCAAGAGTTTGCCGCATGGTCCGCCCTGCAAAGTCAACTGGGTGATCGTTGCCGACTATATTACCGGTTGCGCGAACACCGCACCCGGCGCAAGGCGGGCAATGTGGCCGACTTCTGCCAGCAATGGGGGAATCTTTACCGCTACATGGTGGTACTCGATGCGGACAGCGTAATGACTGGGGATACTATCACCATGCTGGTTCGCATGATGGAAGCGTATCCGAAAGCAGGCATTATTCAGACAGCTCCCCGAGCCTGCGGCATACAGACACTGCATGCCCGTGCGCAGCAATTTGCCGGACGGGTAGTTGGACGTTTGTTCACTGCCGGCATGATGTATTGGCAACTGGGAGAATCCCATTATTGGGGGCACAACGCCATTATCCGTATCAAACCATTTATGGAACACTGCGCATTGGCTGATTTGCCCGGCAGCGGCGGGCTCTCTGGAGAGATTCTTTCCCACGATTTTGTGGAGGCGGCGCTGATGAGGCGTGCCGGTTATTATACTTGGCTCACCACTGACCTGGAGGGCAGTTACGAACAGCAACCTTCCAACTTGATGGAAGAGCTTCAGCGCGACCGGCGCTGGTGCCAAGGAAATCTGATGAATTTTCGTCTGATCACAGAACCGGGTTTCCAACCGGTTCATCGCGCCATGTTGTTCACCGGCGCAATGGCTTATGTTTCTGCCCCGCTGTGGCTTTGCTTCCTGCTGGTCAGTTTAAGCTTGCGGCTGCTGGAACCCCATACCGGATCGACAGGTTTTTTTGCATACTTGGAAATGTCACCGCCATTGGAATGGTTGTGGGGACTAACCCTAACCTTGTTATTTTTGCCGCGCCTGCTGGCAGTAGCCGCGATTCTGTTTCGTAAAGAACAATCCGCATATGGTGGAAGCGCGGCCTTGATAAAAAGTTCCGTGCTCGAAGCCCTTATGTCTGCCATGCAGGCTCCCATCCGCATGATGGCTCATACGCTGTTTGTAATTACTGCGCTGACCGGACTGAATTTAGAATGGAAGTCTCCAATGCGTGAAGCCCACTCAATCCAATGGAGCGATGCCTTAATCCGATTCGTGCCCGTCACAATTGCTGTTGCCTTCGGTCTATTGGCGACATTTAAAGTTCATCACGATGCCGCTTGGTGGCTGCTGCCCGTAGGCTTACCTTTGCTACTGGCCGCCCCGCTGACCGTGTTTACCAGCCAATCCCACTGGGGCTTGTCCTTGCGCCGACGCCATTGGCTGCTCACGCCAGAGGAGCGCACAACACCCGCTGTGCTGGTGCGTGCCTGGACATGAAGCTCGTGCCAAAGTTTTACGTCTAGCCTCTCCTGAATAAAATACAGTGCGTTACCCATGACCGAATTCAACCGTCGCCGATTTCTTAGTCTACTAGCCAGTGCCGCTGCCTCAACCGCCTTCCCTTGGTCTAATGCCTTGTCCGCAGAGGCTGGCTTGGCGTTGGGTTCATCTTCTTTATTCTCTTGGGAGGGTCTGATCAAAGAGGCGCAGCTTATGGCAAAGCAACCCTATCAACCTGCCCCGCAACTCAAGCACGAGCTGCTTGAACAAATTGATTGGGAAGCTCACGGCAAAATCCACTTCAAATCCGAGAATGCGTTATTTGCCGAAGGCCCCGGACAGTACCCTATTGAGTTTTTTCACCCGGGACGTTTTTTTCAGTCTCCAGTGCAGATGTTTCGGCTGGATAAATCTTTGAACGAAAAACAAGCTCACACCATTGCACGCGAAATTCTGTTTGACAAACACTATTTCGACATGCCTGCCGACAGTCCCGCCCAACACTTGGGAGCGAAGGTCAGCTATGCCGGATTTCGCATTCAAGAAAGCCGTCTTGGCGATCAGTCCAGGCTCGATTGGCAACACAACGACTGGGTCGCATTTTTGGGTGCTTCCTATTTTCGCGCGATTGGAGATGAGTACCAATACGGCCTATCGGCACGCGGTATCGCCATCAACGTGGTAGATGTCAGCCAGCCGGAAGAATTTCCCGTTTTCACCCGATTCTATTTTGAGCCACCCACAGAAAACGCTGACACAGTGATCGTCTACGCCTTGCTGGAAGGCCCCAGCATTGCCGGTGCTTACCGTTTCACCATGACGCGCGGAACCAACGTGGTGATGGACATCGAGGCGAATCTTTTCCTGCGCAAAGACGTTGCGCGATTCGGCATTGCACCGGCCACTTCGATGTACTGGTTTTCGGATAAGGACAAGGCATTTCAGATCGACCGGCGTCCTGAAGTGCACGATTCAGACGGCTTGGCGCTGTGGACGGGTGCCAATGAACATATCTGGCGTCCTCTCATTGATGCCAAGGGGATCAATGTGTCGGCTTTTGCTGATCTTAACCCCAAGGGGTTTGGACTGATGCAACGAGAACGTCATTTCGACAAATATATGGATGCTGTTCATTATGAACGCCGCCCCAGCCTATGGATCGAACCCATGGAAGATTGGGGCGAAGGTTCGGTGCAGTTAGTCGAACTACCAACGGACGAGGAAATCTACGATAACGTCGTCGCGATGTGGGTTCCCCGTGCAAAAGCAACTAAAGGCTCCAGCTATCGTTTGCGCTATCGGCTGCACTGGATGGCACAAGAACCATTTAAAACTAACCTAGCCCGCTGTATGACTACTCGTATCGGTCGCGGTGGCTGGACAGCACACCATCCGCCGGGAGTACATAAATTCGAGGTGGAATTCAAGGGCGGTGCACTCGATCAACTTACGCCGGGCACCGCCCTCGAAGCGATAGTGACGACTACACGCGGCGAGATAACCAACCCGTATGCCGAAGCCATCCCTAACGGCAAGCATGGTCAATGGCGCGCACTGTTTGATCTGGGGGCTTTGGGAACAGGAAAAGAGGTAGTAGAAATACGTCTCTTTCTGCGTAGCGGAGAACAAACGCTCAGCGAAACCTGGCTCTACCAATACCACCCCGTGTGAGGCGACTAAAAAATTTTATCAACAGTTCTGACACCAAGCGAAATTACTGAATTTTTATGTCACAACTACCATTGTTAAGCGGAAGCGCAACTTCCCCTTGCATCAAACAAAAGAACACAGTCGTGCTTTTTGGCGAAGTGCTGGCAGATATTTTTCCCGACCGAACAGTGCTCGGTGGCGCACCATTCAACGTGGCGAGACACCTTAAGGCATTTGGGCAAAATCCTGTTCTAATCACGCGCCTAGGCAATGATGCCCTACGCAGCAACATATTGAGCGTGATGTCGCAAAACGGGATGGAAACTCTGGGTATCCAATGTGACAGCGGCCATCCGACAGGTCAGGTACAAGTGCAGATAGAAGACGGTGAACACCGTTTCAAAATTCTTCCCCTGCAAGCTTATGACTTCATCCATCCGAAAGTAGCACGCATGATCACGCTATCGGTGCATCCTTTTCTGGTTTATTTCGGCACCTTGGCACAACGTTGCGAGGTTTCCAGAAGATCACTAAAAATCCTATTGCGCAGCACTCCTGCGGCAAAATTTCTGGACATCAATTTGCGCGCACCGTGGTATGACGAAATGACGCTTCGGCACTCCCTGCAATGCGCAAATATAGTGAAGCTGAACATCGAAGAACTGGGCGTATTGGCAGAAATATTTGAATTGTCGAAAAACGAACCGCAAGATCAAGTACGGGAATTAATACATCGATTCGATTTGGAACAAGTCCTAGTCACCTGCGGAGCACAGGGGGCATGGCAAATCGATCACAGCGGCAAAAAAGTCGAAGCTGAAGCTACAAATCTCATCACTAAACTGGTAGATACGGTGGGCGCCGGAGATGGTTTCGCCGCTGTTTGCATCTTGGGCGCACTGCGACGATGGCCTGTCACCATGATATTGCAGCGGGCCAATGCTTTTGCAGCGGCAATCTGTGAAATCCGGGGTGCCATTCCAGATCATGCGGAGTTCTACCGGCCATTCACAGAAAAGTGGGCTGTATGAAAAAGCACCTGTCGGAATCCATTAAAAAACCCTTGTTCATCCTACTGATCAGCGTGCATGGGTTAATTCGTGGACAAAATCTTGAGCTTGGACGTGATGCGGATACCGGCGGTCAAACCAAGTACGTAGTAGAGCTTGCACAAGCCTTGGGCGCACGCGCCGAGGTAGAGAAAGTAATTTTGTTGACACGGCGTGTTTTCGACAATCAGATTAGCCCTGACTATGCGGAACCGTTCGAGTCGCTGTCAGAAAAGGCATGCATTGTGCGCATCGAGTGCGGAGAACAAAAATATCTGCGCAAGGAAATGTTATGGGACTCGCTGGAGAATTTTTCAGACAACGCTCTCCTCTATCTTAAAAGTCAGGGACGCATTCCGGATGTTATCCACAGTCATTATGCGGATGCCGGGTATGTGGGTTCGCGGCTTTCGCACCAACTGGGCGTGCCGTTGGTGCATACCGGCCACTCTCTGGGTCGCAACAAACGCCAGCGACTCTTGGCTGGTGGCGTTAAGCGAGATGAAATTGAAATGACATACAATATTTCCCGCCGTATCGAGGCGGAAGAAACCACGCTGGGTGCAGCCGAGCGTGTTATCACCAGCACGCAACAAGAGATAGAGCAGCAATACAGCCTTTATGATTTTTACCAGCCTGAACAGATGCGCGTGATTCCGCCCGGCACGGATTTGGGGAAATTTTACCCGCCCCGGGGAAACGAAAAAAATAGCGATATTGCGAATGAGCTCAAGCGTTTTTTGAGTCAGCCTGACAAACCGATTATTTTGGCTTTAGCGCGCCCTGACCCCAAAAAGAATATCGTTTCATTGATTGAAGCCTATGGCGAATCTCCCCATTTACAACAGACAGCCAATCTTGTGATTGTGGCCGGTAATCGAGATGATATACAGGACATGGAAAGCATTTCGCGAACGGTTTTGAACGAAATTCTGCTGGCTATCGACAAATATGACCTGTATGGCAAGGTGGCGTATCCGAAGTCCCACAAATCAGATGAGGTTGCCGTTTTTTATCGCCTGGCGGCAGAATCCTGCGGTGTGTTCATCAACCCGGCATTGACCGAACCTTTTGGACTGACGCTGATTGAGGCCGCCGCCTGTGGCCTGCCTATCGTGGCAACCGAGGACGGCGGCCCAGTCGAAATTATCAAAAACTGCCAGAACGGTCACTTGATCAACCCTGTCGACAAAGCCGCTATTGCCGATACACTTTTTCATATCCTGACGGACAAAAATGAATGGCGGCTTCTCGCGAAAAATGGAATTCAAGGCGTGCGTCGCCATTACTCATGGCAGGCTCACGTAGAGAAATATCTTGAGGTTATTTATCCCTTGGTAGAAAAAACTGAGCGGATATCGAGGATGGAATTGAGCCGAAGAAGTGGCCTGCTTCGTGACCGCGCGCTATTCACCAGTTTGGATTTGAACCTGACCGGAGATCAAAAATCACTATCCAAGTTTCTGCAAACCATGCAAGCACATCGCAAGGCGATCATTTTCGGGATTGCAACCGGTCGTCGCCTGAATGACGCGCTGACCACGCTGAGGCTATACAACATTCCTCAGCCTGACGTATTGATTTCCGGTCAGGGCAGCGAAATTCATTATGCTCCGAACCTGACTGAAGATACCGTGTGGGCGCATCACATCAACCATTTGTGGAACCCTCAGGCTGTCCGCGACATCCTGAAAGAGAATCCTGGGCTTAAGATGCAGCCGCAAAAACAACAAAGTGATTTTAAGATTAGCTACTACATCGATCCAAATGTAACGTCCGTCCAAGATATTCGGCAGACATTACTGCGGAATGAACAAACCGTGAACGTTATCTTCTCGTTCGGGCAATTTCTCGATGTTCTTCCCGTCAGGGCTTCAAAGGGACTCGCGTTGCGATGGTGCGCGGAACAACTCGGTTTCCCGCTGGAAAATACGCTGGTGACAGGTGTTACGGGAGCTGATGCAGACATGTTGCGGGGCAACACGCTGGGGGCGGTCATAGATAACCGTCATCATGAAGAACTGTCCGATTTGTCCAACATCGACAAAATTTACTTTACAAAAAAAAACTATGCGGCAGGCATCCTCGAAGCAACGAAGTATTACGAATTATTTGCCGAAGAAAAAAGGAGGATTACTTCGTGAAACATTTTCTGCTTTGTACCGATCTTGACCGTACCCTGATTCCGAACGGCACCGAGGCAGAATCACCGACAGCCAGGGAGCGATTCGCGCGCTTGGCCGCTCGCCCTGACATTACGCTCACCTATGTGACTGGCCGACATCGCGCTCTCATCGAAAAGGCCATCGCGGACTTTGACCTGCCTCAACCCGATTTCGTCATCGCCGATGTCGGCACGACAATCTACCGGACTACCTCGTCCGATTGGCGGCAATGGGACGAATGGGATGCTCGGATCGCGCAGGATTGGCGCGGATTAACGCATGACGACCTCTGCCGGTTGTTGCACGTTTTTCCAGCCCTGCGGTTGCAGGAAAAAGAAAAACAGAATCGCCATAAACTCAGTTTCTATATTCCACTTGAAACTGGCACGCAAAGCTTACTGAGTGAGATAGATGAGCGTCTGAAGTATGCGGATATCAAAGCGAATCTGATTTGGAGTATTGATGAAAAGGCCGGACTTGGCTTGCTGGATGTTCTGCCCGCCAGTGCCAATAAGCTGCACGCGATCCGGTTCCTGATGCAACATACAGATTTTTGTCCTGAAAACACAGCTTTTATCGGCGACAGCGGCAACGATTTGGATGTGCTGACAAGCGACATTCCCTCCGTGCTGGTGGCGAATGCCGCTGCAGACGTTAAAAGTCTGGTGACTAATGCGAACAAACATACGCTCTACATCGCCAAGGGTGGTTATCTCAAAATGAACGGTAATTACAGCGCGGGGATTCTTGAAGGTGTCGCGCACTATTGGCCTGAAGTGGATGCATGGCTGCGCGAGAATAATTGAATTAAACAAGAGGCACTAATGTACGAGCAAGCTTCACACGCACTGCTGAACGAAATACTGCTGGAGTTGAAACCTGAGATTGGAAATTTCCGGTTGAGGCATTTCTACACCCGCCTTGGAGCAAATTTTTACGCCATCCATTCTTTGTTCCGCTTGCTGTATGGCAATCGCCCCGATTTCAAGGAGCAAATGGTCGGCCTTGTCGATACGCTCGCCCTTCGCTACATCGAACGGTCAGCCCATTTGCGGAAGTCTGATCTGGCGCGAGAAAGAAACTATAACTGGTTCCTGAGCCAAGGGTGGGTCGGCATGGCGCTGTACTGCGACCGTTTTGCCGGAAACCTGCAGGGTTTGCGCGCGAAACTGCCCTACCTGCAGGATCTGGGAATCAACATGCTACATATCATGCCCATCCTTGATAGCCCCTCGGAACAGAACGACGGTGGTTATGCGGTGCGCGATTTTCGCAAGGTCAACCCCCAGTTGGGAACGACAGAGGATGTCGAATCGCTAGCTGCCAATCTTAGAAAACGTGAAATGCTTCTGATCCTCGATGTCGTCGTCAATCATACTTCAAACGATCATGAATGGGCGCAACGTGCGCGTAAAGGCGACAAGAAATATCAGGATTATTACTACGTCTTCGATGACCGGGAGGTGCCGGATATCTTTGAAGAAACCATGCCGGAGATTTTTCCAGACAGCTCGCCCGGCAATTTCACCCGGGATGAAGCGATGGGCAAGTGGGTGATGACGGTATTCCACAGTTACCAGTGGGACTTAAACTATCACAATCCCGCAGTATTGATCGAAATGATAGACATTATCCTGTTCTGGGCGAACAAGGGAGCGGATATTCTGCGCTTGGATGCGGTGGCATTCCTGTGGAAGACCATGGGCAAAACATGTCAAAACGAGCGCGAGGCGCACCTGATATTGCAATTGATGAAGGACTGCTGCCAGGTGACCGCACCCGGCGTACTGTTTATCGCCGAGGCTATTGTCGCCCCCAGTGAAATCAGTAAATATTTCGGTGAGGACGCAATCAACGCCAAGGAGTGCGAAATCGCCTACAACGCAACGCTCATGGCATTGCTCTGGGATGCCGTGGCGACCAAAAATGCTAAATTGCTTAATCGCGGGGTCAAGAACCTGCCGGAAAAGCTGGAACGGGCGACCTGGCTCAACTACGTGCGCTGCCACGACGACATCGGCCTGGGGTTCG
>VFSW01015849.1_pt1 | contig 10332 bp, 9 predicted proteins | sample 5358111 | NCBI WGS metagenome assembly VFSW01 (sample SAMN11554181, study PRJNA540505) | mine drainage metagenome | isolation source: sediment from site ElyBrook_90M | place: USA: Ely Copper Mine, Vershire, VT | collected 2017
TCGGTCTCCTCGGTCACGAGATCCGGCGGAATCACCGGCGGGAGCGAATTTTCCTCGAGCGCCTTCTCGGTATATTCCTTGACCAGTTTCTGGGTGACGTCGCCGCGCACCTGGTCGCCGAAAAAGCGCTCGAGCAGCGGACGCGGGGCGTGGCCGGGCCGAAAGCCCTTGAGCACGACCGATCGTTTGAGTTCGTTGTAAGCGCGATCGAGCTCGCGATTGATTTCGTCGGGCTCGATCTCGATCGTCATTTTGCGCCGGAGCGCGGAGGTATTCTCGATGTTTACGTTCATAGCCGTCCGTCCAGCTAAACATATGCGCGGCGGCAGGATCAACATGAAGACCAAGTAGAGAAGTGGTTGGGGAACTCAAAACTATATTTTTTTCTGAAACCTCAGTGAGGTTTCAGACTTCCCATTGGGAAGATGCGGGTTGCGCCCTGTAAAAGACCCATCCGATGATGGTGGGCACATGTGCAAGGGCGGCCATGTATTATCGAGAAATTGGTCGCGCGGGTGACGCTGGCAGGCTGGACATCATTCCAAGGAAAACCTAAACTGCGCCAGATCATCGGACGACGCCGGAAAGCAAGTAGAGTGAGAGATTAGTTCGCGATGCGAACCGGATGTTGCCAATCGCATTTTTGACCCAGGAGACTGAAGCTCGATGAGCGAAGCAAAGATCGTTCTTCCAGCCCTGACTAGCGCGCAGCTTACGATTCTGTGGTGCGTGCTGGCCTCGGCGGTGGTATCGCTGGCCTACGGCTGGTGGTTAGTGCAGGTGGTCCTGAAAGCGGACCCCGGGCCGAAGTCGATGACCGACGTGGCCGACGCGGTTTACGAAGGCTCGATGGCGTACCTGCGGCGGCAGGTGAAGACGATGCTGGTCTTCGTCGTCATCATCGCGCTCGCGCTGTTCCTGATGTATCGCAACGTGTTCCCGGATCGGCCGAGCCTGTCGGTGGGGATTGCGCTGGCGTTCATCCTCGGCGTCAGTGCTTCGTACGGCGCGGGCTTCGTCGGCATGTGGCTGGCGGTCAAGGGCAACGTGCGCAGCGCCAACGCGGCGTTGACCAGCTTCAAGGACGCGATGGAACTCGCGTTCAAGGCGGGCGGCGTCTCGGGCATGTTCACGGTCGGTCTCGGCCTGATGGGCGCGACGGTGATTTTCCTGATCTACCAGCAGGACGCGATGAAGGTGCTGGTCGGGTTCGGCTTCGGTGGCTCGCTCGCCGCGCTCTTCATGCGCGTCGGCGGCGGTATCTTCACCAAGGCAGCCGATGTCGGCGGCGATCTCGTCGGCAAGATCGAAGCCGGGATTCCCGAGGACGATCCGCGCAATGCGGCGACGATCGCGGACAACGTCGGCGACAACGTCGGCGATTGCGCGGGCATGGCGGCCGACGTTTTCGAATCGTACGAGGTAACGCTGGTCGCGGCGATCATCCTGGCGGCCTACGCACTCGAAGATCCGAGTTTCGTGGCGGCCTACGGCGGCGTCGCATTAGCGAGCGCGTTCGCGATGAAGCTGATCATCTTCGCGCTGATCCTGCGGGGGGTGGGCGTGTTCTCGTCGATCCTCGGCATCATGGCGGTGAAGGTTCCGGCGGGCACCGAGATGCGCGATCCGATGCGGCCGATCAACGCCGGCTATTACACGTCGTCGTTCACCTCGGTGATCGGATTCTTCATCGTCAACTACTTCTACATGACCGACCCGCGCACCGGCGCGCCGGACTGGCGCTTCGGCATCGTGGCGACGCTCGGGATCGTACTGTCGATCGCGACGCTGTTGTTGACGAATCACTTCACGCATCCCGATAAAGGTCCGGTTACCGAGACCGCCAACGCGGCGCGCACCGGCCCGGCAACGCTGATCCTGTCGGGCCTCGGCGAAGGCCTCGAGTCGTCGGTGTGGGCGCTGATGGTAATCGTCGTCGTGATTATCGGAGCGGTGGTCATATTCCGCGAATCGACGGCGCTGCAATTTTACGGCATCGCGCTGACCGGCCTCGGACTGCTGACGACGACCGGCTTCATCCTCGCGATGGATACCTACGGACCGATCACCGACAACGCGCACGGCATTTTCGAAATGGGCGGAGTGCATCAGGAGGAGGCGTCGCGCACGCTGTCCTGGATGGACGCTATCGGCAACACCACCAAGGCGCTCACTAAGGGTCTCGCGATCGCGACGGCGGTTATCGCGGCGGTGTCGCTGTTTCGCTCGTTTATCGATGAAGCGCACCTCGGCGCGATCGGCGTGCAGATCAACACCCCGACGGTATTCGTCGGCCTGCTGATCGGCGGCGCCGTGCCGTTCCTGTTCAGCTCGTTCGCGATCAAAGCAGTCGGACGCGCGGCCTACCAGGTCGTGTTCGAAGTGCGCCGCCAGTTCCGCGAACATCCCGGCATCATGGAAGGCACCGAGCTTCCCGATTACGGCAAATGCGTCGATATCGTCACGGCGAGCGCCCAGAAGGAGTTGATGAGCCCCGCGATCCTCGCCGTATTCGCACCGCTGCTGGTGGGCTTCGGCCTTGGCGCGGGCGCGCTCGGGGGTTTCCTCGGCGGCACCATCCTGACGGGCCAGTTGCTCGCGGTCTTCATGTCGAATGCGGGCGCCAACTGGGACAATGCCAAGAAGAAGGTCGAGGACGGCTTCCTCGGCGGTAAGGGCACCGAAGTCCATAAGGCGACCGTCGTCGGCGATACGGTGGGCGACCCGTTCAAGGATACCGCGGGCCCGGCGCTCAACCCGATGATCAAGGTGATGAACCTGGTCGGCATCCTCGCGGCGCCGTTCACTACAATCGTCGTCGGCAGTATCACTGGAACGAGCCTCGCGATCACGATCTTCGCGGCAATCATGCTGGCGATCGCGGTCATTCTGTCGAAGCGCGGCTCGATTGCGGAGGAGGACGTGAAAGCGACTCACGCGAAAGCCGCCGCATAATCATTCGCGGCGCCTTCGAACACGCCACTCAGGAAAGGCCGGAGGCCCTTGCGGGTTCCGGCCTTTCTCTTTGAGACTTCCCGCGGTCGAGACGTTACGCGGAAGCGCCGGCGCCACCCATCTTGCGCTGACGCGGCGCTTCGAGATCCGGCTCCTCGTGCAGGCGCCGGAGGGCATCCTTCGCCATGCACACGCCCATCGAAGCCGTCCAGATAAAATAGGTCCCGAACAGGGTCCAGAAGGAAAGGGCGCCGTTCCATGCCAGCGGACCGGTCTTGAAGAATGGCATCGCGGTGAGCGGAATAAAGCTGAGGCCCGCGAAGATCGCCCACCAACTTACCCAGCGCGGAAAGACTGGCCGCGCACTCTTATCTGCCAGCCCGACCAGACCGGCGGCAATCGCCTGCACCGAAGTAACGGCATAGGTGATGTTGAACAAGATGAAACCGAGGTCGTTGAGCGACCGTACGAGGTTCGGATCGCTCTCAGGCCGAAACGCCGCAGTCGCCCATATCGCGGGGCAGAACATCAGTACCCAGGCGGTCAGCGCGCCGCCGATCACCTGGATGATCGTCAAAACCGGGCTCGACCCTTCGATCCGCCACATCACGACGGTGAGCTGGGCCGTCCACGGAATCCAGAGCACGGCGACCAGCGCGGCCATGCTGTTGCCGAGGAGGATCGCGTTGTGATTCTGCGCAAAGTGCGCGGCGAGCGCCGGCGCGCTGAGATTGGGCGAGGCCGGCGGCAGGTTGTGTCCGGACCAGCCCCAGAAAATTGTAAAAAGAATTTCGAATGCAAAACCGCACTGCGCGGCGAGCACCTGGTATCTCAGGTTTTCTCTCTTAGTCATTCGATTACCCCACGATTTTCGTGATCACGTTTCGACGTCACCCAGAAGTGCAACTTCGCCTACATTGCCAGGCTCTGCGTGTGAACTCTTCGTGTGCGGTCGCAACATCTATTTCTTGAGGCCGAGGTCGCCCACGATGTCGAAATGAATCTTGCGCACCTTGAAGCGCCATTCGCCGTTCTGCTTCACGAGCAAGTCCTCGTAGCGGCCCGCCAGCGACGGGATGATGCCGCCGCCGTCGGCTTCGCGCAGCACTACGATGTAGCTATGGGCGCTCGCTTCGGCGCCGTTAACCGTAATCAGATGATTCATCGTGCAATGCTTGCGCGCCGGTCCTTCGCCCGCTCGCGGCACCACCGACGCGATGAAATCGCGGATCGCCTTGCGGCCCTGGTACTTGCCTTGCGGTCCGGGTTCAAAGATGCCGTCCTCGGCAAACAACGCGGCGAACTTATCGAACTCGCAATCGTCAACGTGAAAGCAGTAAGCCGAAAGCAAGTCGCGAATCGCCTCTTTTTCTTCGAGTATCGACATAACGATTGACCTCCATATTTTCGACCGTCTTGCGGCCGGCACCAGTTAGTTCCCTACAACTGTCATGGTCGGCGCCTCGATCGCAAACCTCCGTCGCCGTCAGAATTTTCTTATTCTTTTCGCGAGTGTCGCTAATAGCCTCGTTTGTAGGACTCAGCCAAAATCGATTCGGCGCACAGCCGAATCGCGATCAGTCGCGCCAATATGAGTCGTCGCGCCACAGGATTGCAGACCATGCGAATGGAGACGCCTGTATGAATATAGGCCGCCTTGGCGTGTTTGCCTTTCTCGATTCGATGGAAGGTGCCGCGAGTGCGGAATTCGCTCGCAGCGTTGAGCGCCTGGGGTACAGCGTCCTCTGGGTGGTCGAAGCCTCCGGGCGCAATTCTCTTGCTTATGCACCGTGGTTGCTGGCGCGGACCGAAACGCTTGTCGTGGCGACGGGAGTGGCGAGCGTGTGGGCGCGGGCGGCCAGCACGATGGCGGCCGGCGCGCGTACCGCGGCGGAACTTTCCGGCGGGCGCTTCATTCTCGGCATCGGCACCAATAATCACGTCTCGGCTGCGATGCGCGGGCTGGCCTACGATCGCCCGGTCACCTACATGCGCGAATATCTGCGCGCAATGAAGTCGGCCGCCTACGACGCGCCGACGCCCAACGGCGAAGTCCCGGTGCTGATCGCCGCGAATAATCCGCGGATGCTGGCGCTCGCCGGCTCCGACGCTCACGGTACGATTACCTATCTCGTGACGCCCGAGCATACTGCGCGGGCGCGCGAAATCATCGGCCCCAAGCTCTGGTTGTGCGCGGTGCAGGCCGTGATGCTGGAGCGGGACGCAGCCCGGGCGCGCGCGGCGGACCGTTCGTATATGAAGCTTTACTTGAGGATTCCCGCGTATCTGAAAAACCTCCGCACCCTGGGCTTCGACGATACCGATTTTGCCGCCGGCGGCAGCAATCGCCTCGCCGACGCGATCGTAGCCTGGGGCAGCGAGGCGCGGTTGCGTGATCGGATCGAATCGCATTACGAGGCCGGTGCGACTCACGTCTGTGTCCTGCCGCTCAGCCCGGAGGGCGGATTGCTGCCCGATGTGCGCGCGCTCGAGGCGCTCGCCCCTAAGTGATGTCACAGGCCCGCGCGCAGAGGTCGTTGCGCCGGCTGCGCCGATCGTCACCGATGATTATCCTCTAGCGCATGGCATTCTTACCCAAACGACACACCAGTGCGTCCCCGCCGGAACCGCTACGATCGGCCGCGCTGGGCGAGGACGATCGCCTCTTCACCGATTTTTATCTGCACTTGCTTACCTCGTCCTGGCCTGCGCTGCTCCTTCAGATTGTCGGTGCCTTTGTTGTCATCAACATCATCTTCGCCCTTGGCTATTATCTCGACGGCGGCATCGAGAACGCGCGCCCCGGCTATTTTCCCGACTACTTTTTCTTCAGTGTCGAGACCATCGCGACCATCGGCTACGGCAAGATGTCACCGACCGACCTGTTTTCGCAGATCCTGATGAGCATTGAAGCGTTTTCGGGACTCATCAATTTCGCCCTGATCACCGGCCTGATTTTCGCGAAGTTCTCGCGCCCGACGGCGCGTGTCAGATTCAGCCGCGCCGCTGTAATTTCCAAGCGCGACTGGGTGCCCAGCCTGATGTTCCGCATGGCTAACGTGCGCGCGAGCAACATCGTCGAGGCGCAAATTCACGTGGTCTTTGCGCGTGACGAGCACACCCGCGAGGGCGAATACGTGCGCCGCTTTTACGACCTCGACCTTGCGCGCTACCGCAATGCGATCTTCCAGTACTCGTGGACGGCGGTACATCCGATTGAGCCGGGCAGTCCGTTCTTTGGCGGCAAGCCCGAGGATATGATCCGGGACGATGCCAGCATCACGGTGTCGCTGACCGGTATCGACGAGACTTTCTCGCAGACCGTTTACTCCCGCTATTCCTACAAGGCCGAGGACATCGTGTGGGGCGCGCGCCTGGCCGACATCATCAGCGAATCGGCAGAGCGCGGCTTCAGGATCGATTACACGAAATTCGACGACATCGAGCCGACCGAAGCGCCGACGTGGACGCTCGAGAGCGCGTGACGGGTTGCGCCGGCGCGAATCGCGAGTAGATTAGGCGGACGGAATCAATCACCGATGCAACGAAGGAATCCCGGCCCGTTCGAGCCGATCATTTACCTCATCCAGACGCCCGCCTTCTTCCGTGTCGTCGGAATTGGTGGCCTCGTCCTATTTACGATTGTGTTCCTCGGCAAGGCCGCGACGCATAGTGCCGGCGCATTTGCGATCGGTCTCGCGTTGCTCGCGGCGATGTGGATCGAATCCAGTCTGGTGGTCTGCCGGCGATGCCGTCATTTCGGCACCTGGCATTGCGGCGGGCAGGCGAAAATCGTCGCGCGATTTTTTACGCCGCTGCCGCCCGGCCTCGGTGAGCCTCGCACGATGCTGCATTTCGGACTCCTCGCACTCTATCTGATCTACGGCTTGTTCTGGACCTGGCACGGAGTCGCGACCGGAATTCTGTTCACGCTGTGGGCCGCGCTATTTGTGATGAGCGCGATTCCAGCCAACGGCTTTTCATGGAAGGCGCCGTCCCGGCCATCCCAAGCCGCCTGACCCTTCGCAAACGCGCGGATGGAAACACCTTCCCGCCGTTTTACGACCCATTTTCGCTATGCACGATTATCTCGTCGAAGGAACCAATTATGGAAATCGCATGGATTGGAACCGGCATCATGGGCGCGCCGATGGCGCGCAGACTGCTCCGTGCGGGGCATCGGGTGCGCGTGCATAACCGCTCCGCGGAAAAGGCGCGCGCGCTGAGCGCGGACGGTGCGACCGTAGTAGCTGATGCGGCCGAGTGCGCGCGCGATGCCGAAGCGGTCTTCATCATGGTCTCCGATACGCCGGACGTCGAAGGCGTCGTCGCGAAGATCGAACCGGTGTTGGTGCGCGGGCAACTGGTAATCGACATGAGCACGATTGCGCCGGATGCGGAGCGCGAGATTGCTGCGCGCCTCGCAAAGTCGGGCGTCGCCTATCTCGACGCGCCGGTTTCCGGCGGCGAGACTGGTGCGATCGAAGGCACGCTCGCAATCATGGTGGGTGGCGACGAGGCCGCCTTCAAACGCGCGCAGCCGTTGTTCGAGCACCTCGGCAAGCGCGTCACGCATATGGGACCGGCCGGTGCGGGCCAGACCACCAAGCTCGCGAACCAGATCGCCGTCGCGGTGACGTTGGAGGCTGCCGCCGAGGCGTTGCTGTTCGCACGTCAGGGTGGCCTCGATCCCGCGAAGGTGATCGAAGCCATCGGCGCGGGTGCCGCGGGTTCGTGGCAATTGAACAACCTCGGGCCGAAAATCGTCGCGGGGGATTACCGTCCAGGTTTCTTCGTGCAACTGATGCGCAAGGACCTGCGCCTTGTTGCCGAGGCAGCGCATGAGCAGCGGCTGGCGCTGCCCGGACTCGCTTTGATGACCTCGATGTTCAACGCGGCGAGCGCGCTCGGCCATGATCGGGACGGCACGCAGTCGGTGGCCGACGCCCTCGACAGCGTGGCGGTGCTGAAGTAGTACGGGATTCAATCATTAGCGAAGGTTTGCCTTTGGAGGGATTGCCATGCCTGCTGAACATCGCGATCTGATCGCGGAACGCCACGAGGGCGTGCTCTACCTGACCATGAATCGCCCCGACAAGCTCAACGCGCTGAGCGATCACATGATCGCGGGGCTGCTCGAAGAATTGAATCGTGCGGCGCACGATCGCGAAGTCGGCGCGGTGGTATTAACCGGCGCGGGGCGCGGCTTTTGCGCAGGCGGAGATATTGGCCGGATGCGTGAGCGCAACGAAGGCGGCAGCGCCGGCGGCGCCGCGCACGCGCAATCGGCGTCAGCGGGAGAGCAGGGGATACAGACGCGCATCAGCCAGTTGCGGCGCTCGGAAGAGGTCAGCCTGCTGCTGCACGAGATGCCGAAGGTGACGATCGGCGCGATCAACGGACCGGCCGCAGGCGCGGGACTGAGTATCGCGCTCGCGTGCGATCTGCGGATCGCGTCCGACAACGCGCGCTTCGGCACCGCGTTCGCGCGGGTCGGCTTTTCGGGCGATTTCGGCGGCACCTATCTGCTTACTCAACTAGTTGGACCGGCGAAGGCGCGCGAACTGTATTTCACCGCCGAGGTGATCGGCGCGGAAGAGGCGCTCAAGCTCGGCATGGTCAATCGCGTGGTGCCGGCGGCATCCCTGACCGAAGAGGTGCGCGCGTTCGCCAAGCGCCTCGCCGCCGGACCTATCGTAGCATATTCCTACATGAAGGCGCATCTGAATCTTGCGCTGAAATCCGACCTGCGCACCATTCTCGACCGCGAATCCTATGGACAGACGCTGACCGGCCTGACCGAGGACCATAAGGAAGCCGTCAAGGCGTTTCTCGAAAAGCGCGAGGCGAAATTCAAAGGCCGTTAGGACGCTTGGCGCGAAATCTCAGGAGCGATGTCGCGATGATGCGAACCAGAATTTGCGAACTACTCGGAATCGAGTTGCCGATAATCTCGGCGGGTATGGGCGCCGTCGCACTCTCGAACCTGGCCGCCGCGGTCTCGGAAGCCGGCGGCTTCGGCTTCATTGGACTGGCCGGCTTCAGTGCGGCTGCGATTCAACACGAAGTCGAGGCCGCGCGCAAGATTACGAAGAAGCCGATCGGCGTGAACCTGCTGATTCCATTTTTGCGACCGGGCACGGTCGAGGCCGTTGCCGACGAGCCGGTCGAGGCGGCGACGTTTTTCTGGGGAACGCCGGCGGAACATACTGATTCGATTCGGCGTCTCCGCGATGCTCATATCAAAGTGATCTGGCAATGCGGGGCGGCCAGCGAAGCGCGCGCCGCCGCCGACGCGGGCGTCGATGCGATCATGGCGCAAGGTGTCGAAGCGGGCGGGCACGTCCGGGGCACGACGACGACGATGGCACTGATACCGGCGGTACGCGACGCCATCGGCGATCTGCCGATGGTGGCGGCGGGCGGCCTCGCCGACGGTCGTGGGCTTGCGGCGGTGATCGCGTTGGGGGCGGACGGCGGGGTCTTCGGCACGCGTTTCGTGGCAGCGAACGAATCCGTTGCCCATCGCGAGTACAAGAACGCGGTGATCACCGCGCAGGCTGAGGACACGCTGCACACCACGCTCTTCGATGTCGGCTGGCCCGAAGCGCCTCATCGTGTTATCCGCACCGCCACGGTCGAAGCCTGGGAGCGTGCTGGACGGCCGCCGACCGGAAAGCGGCCCGGCGAGGGCGAACCGATGGGCGCGATGCGTCGCTCAGGGATCGAAGTGCCGCTGGTGCGTTACTCGGTGTGGGCGCCGACAGAGTATATCGAGGGCGATATCAGCGGCTTCGCATTCTATGCGGGGCAGTCGTGCGGCCTGGTCAACGAAATACTGCCGGCCGCGGAGATCGTCCGGCGCATTGCCGAGGAGGCGCGCGGCGTGATCGCGAACCGTCTCGCCCCGCTGATTCGATGAAATCGCCGCGGCGGCGTGCAAATTTAGCCTTCACGTTTGGGATTGAGCGCGGTCGAATCGCCAATCTCACGGTCGGCTATCGCTGCGAACTGTCATCTGAAATAATTTTATCCAGTGGCCAGTAAGGTATCCGTCGAACAAGTCGCGATCGCACTCGCCCGCGTGAATTACCCCGGTTACCAGACCGACATCGTGTCGCTCGGGTTGGTTGAGGAAGTTTCGCCGGCGGCGGACGGCGGTTATGCGATCACGCTACGCAGCGGGACCGATCGCGAGGAAATCCTGCGCGATCTCGCCGCGCGGATACATCAGGTGCTCACGCACGAACTCGGCGTGCCCAAGGTCGAGTTCAAGGTGCGCAAGCTCGAGCCGGAATTCGGCGAGAAGACCGGCAAGGTGCGCCTCGAAGGCACGCGCTTTATCGTGGCCGTGGCGAGCGGCAAGGGCGGCGTCGG